>Ga0181539_1005081_pt1 | contig 10876 bp, 6 predicted proteins | sample PEATcosm2014_Bin_46_FD_119767 | JGI IMG/M metagenome (GOLD analysis project Ga0181539, IMG submission 119767) | Peatland microbial communities from MTU Mesocosm Facility, Houghton, MI, USA - PEATcosm2014_Bin23_60_metaG | ecosystem: Environmental > Terrestrial > Soil > Wetlands > Peat | place... | reverse complement strand
CCATCCGGGAGCCAGCGTTGCATCGCGAAAGGCCGGCGTGGAGCGGTAAGCCCGGACAGCAATTGCGGCGCGAGAGTTGAGTCCGCTGCGGCTCTGGGCCTCGGCCAGTGCGCGCGCCAGGGCTGGAATGTACGCAGCGTCCGCCGCTTCACTGGTCTCCAAATTGAAGCCCGGCCCAGCCAGCATCTGCCAAGCCGCGCCAGTCGTCACCTCCGCAACCGTTGCGCCGGGGAAATACTGGGCGAGAATCTCGCGGTAGCCGCGCCCCTCCCGCGCCATCTGGGCCGCGCCGGCCTGGCACAAGCCCACGCCGTGGCCGGAGCCGCGTCCATGGAAGAGAAAGCCGTCGCCCTGGGCCGCAACCTCAAACCAATTGCTGCGAATGCGGTTCCATCCCAGCGCGCGGCCCACGGCCAGACGAAAATCTTCCGCCAAAACTTGCGTCGAGCCAACCAGCAGCATCGTGGCGCGGCCGGACTCGCCGCGCTGAACGACGGACAAGCTCTTCCATCCCGGAGCAGCCAGCCCCGCCGCGGCCAGGGCCTGGGTCAGCTCCGCGAGGGAGAGCGTAGCCGACCACTCGCTCGATCCGGCGCGCTGGCAATAGGGATCAGGGCGCGAAATCAGGGCTCCCCGCGCGGCGTGATCGGATGCAGCGCGTCCCGGCCAAACCTCCCCGGCCGATGCCGTGCGCCCCCCGCAATTCTGATGAAAATACGCCGCGGCGCGGCTTCCATGCAGCCACAAGACCTCTCCGGCGGTAGCCAGCGCGGCCGCATGAGCCTCGGTCGTCGAGCGCCAATGCACCCACTGACAATGGGTCGAGTCGCAGACGTCGAAAGCGGTGTGCCCATGAGCGGGTTGCAGCGCAAAACTGCGCGCCGCCACAGCCAGCGCCTTGCGGGATTCCGGCGAATCGGCGGCGCCGCTCTCGGCGGCCACCGCAAGCTCCACGTATCGCTCCACCGGCAGCGTAGCGGCCAGAAGCAGCGCGCCCGACTGCGCCGTGATTCTGAGCGGGTAAGCCAGCGTCAGCGATTCCCCATGAGCGGCAAGGCGGTAACTGCCGGTAAGCAGCAGGACGGTCGAGGAATGCACGCGGCCATTATGTTCCGTCCACGTCAGCCCGGCATCTTTGACTCGAACCACAATGGTGCCCAGCGGCCGGGCGCGGCAGGTCTCGCAAGGGCGAAGCGTAGCTCCAGATTTTTGCGAAATAGCAACCGGCGTGATGGTTGCATCTTTGTCGCGCCACAGCGTCCACAGGCCAACGCGAATGGTGGAACGCGGAGCCGTCTGGGCCTGAGCCGCGGCGCAGCAGACGGCCAGGCAGACAATCAGCACGGCCCGCTTCATGGCTTCCTCAGCGGCGAGTGCGCCAGCAGAATTGCGGCTACCTGCGCCGCATCCGAACCGTGCCCCGCGGGCAGGTAAACGGCCACCACCACCCGCGGCGACTCCGCCGGCGCAAGGCCCACGAACCAGCCGTGGGTTGCGCCGCCGCTCTCCGCGCTGGCTGTCCCGGTTTTGCCGGCAACGGGCACACCGCCCAGCGATGCCGCGCCCGCCATGCCGAAGCTGGCCGAGGCCGTCAACCCCGCGCGAACGACCTCCGCCGCCCTGGCCTCCGGGTGCGCCGCCATCTCGATCGCCAGCGACCGGTACGCCTCCGCGAGCTCCGGCAGCGTCACGCGAATGCCTTCCACGCCCAACGCGGCAAGCTGAACCTGCTCCCGCGTGCGCGGCTCGCGAAAGGCGGCCACGTTCTCCTGCGAGCTGAGCCCTGTGGCTGCCAACAGGCCTCGCGTGCTGAGGGCCTGGCGCAGTTCCTCCGGCGCAAGCGTTCCGGCCAACTCGGCAAAATAGGAGTTGCAGGACCAGGTGAGCGCCTGCTCCGCGTCCATGGGATCAGCCGCCGGGTGGGAACAGTTGAGCTGATGGCTGCCAATATGCATCTGACGGCTGCACGCAATCCTGCGCTTCGGGTCCCAACGTTTGGACGCAAGAGCGAAGTAGAGGATCAGCGGTTTCAGCGTTGAGCCGGGTGTCGCCAGCGTGCGGCTTGCTTCGGCCAGGTGGGCTGACGCCAGCAGATGTCCCGAGCCGATGTCCAGCACCAGCACCCGCGCATCGGGAGTTTTGCCCGCGGCCTGATCGATTGCGCTTTGCCAATGCGCGGCGGTCTGCGTCCAGCTCTGCGCCGCGCGGTTTGTCTGCGCCCAACCGGCCGACCCCGCAGTTGCCAGCCCAGCCAGCAATATCCCCGTTCGTTGCCACCATGGCAGCATCTCTAAAGTATGAACCATGAAGAATGAGGGCGTTTGTTGGGATCTCCGATTCGCAGTTGCCGCGAGGACGCGTGAATTGGAGAACCGCTCTAGTGGCTGGCTTTCGTCCACTGGTCTACCCAGTCGTTCACGGTCTTATACCAGAGTTGCGAGTTTTGCGGTTTCAGAACCCAGTGGCCTTCGTCGGGAAAGTAGAGCATCTTGCTAGGCACCTTGAGCCGCTGCAACGTGGTGAAGAGCTGGAAGCCCTCTGCCACGTCGAGGCGGTAGTCGAGCTGGCCGTGGATGACGAGCGTGGGCGTCTTGAAGTTCTTGGCCGACATGGCCGGAGACCACTTGCGGAAGGGGTTTTCCGAGTCGGGCTTGCCATAGTAATCCCATGGCTTGCCTTTGAACTCCCACTCGTTGAACCATAGCTCTTCCGTGGACCCATAGGCCGATTCGGCATTGAACATTCCGTCGTGGCTGACGATGCACTTGAAGCGGTCGGTGTGGCCCAGAATCCAGTTGGCCATGTATCCGCCGTAGCTCGCGCCCAGCGCGCACTCGCGGTTCTTGTCGATGAAGGGATAGTGCTGCTCGGCGTAATCGAGGCCCTCCATCAGATCAGTAAAAGGCTTGCCGCCCCAGTCGCCGTTGACGCCGTCGACAAAGGCCTGCCCGTAGCCGGTCGAGCCGCGGGGGTTGATCATCACCACCACGTAGCCGTTGGCGGCAAAAAGTTCCGCGTTCCAGCGGTAGCTCCACGACTCGCCCCAGGCGCCCTGAGGGCCGCCGTGGATGAGAAATTTGACGGGGTATTTCTTGGCGGGATCGAAACCCGGAGGCCGGATGATAAAGCCTTGCAGCTTGGTTTCATCCTTGGCGGTGAACCAGAAGGATTCCATCGCAGGCATGTCGAGTTGGGAAAGGAGGGCGTCGTTAAGGTGAGTGAGTGGGCCCACCAAACCCTCGATGCCACCCTTTAGATTCACAGTTTCGTGGACTTCCGAGGGCAGCATGACGGGAATCTTTAGATCGCCCAGTATTATGCTCCAGCTAATGGAATAGACTTCGCTTGGGGCCGAAATCCCCATCCTGCTCGCCAGCAACTCATTCTTTCCTGCGATGGGATGCAAATCCGAGAATTCCCCACCATCTTCCGGTAATGAGGCATCCTTACCGTCGAGTCCGACTAAGCACACTGGAGCTTTTCCCGCCCAACCACTCGTGTAGAAGATTGATTGCGAATCGATTCCCCACGCAAATTCGTCAACCCACCCATCAAACTTAGGCAGCAAATCCCTAATCGTCTTCGCAGCGCGGTCGTAGAGCACCAGCCTGAACTTATCGCTCTCATAACCGGCCCGCGCCTGTGAACGCCAGGCGATGTACTTGCCGTCGGGCGAGTAGGCGGGATTGAAGTTGCCGCCCGCCGAGGTGCTGATCGCTACAGGCTTGGCCGCGGGGTTGGTCAGGTCGAGGGTGAAAATCTTTGCGCTCACGCTGATGGCCGGCTCCGGGTCGATGTTCTCGGTAAAGGCCAACTCTTTCGAGTCGGGCGCAAAGGCGCAGCCGCAGCCTCCACCATCGAGCGAAAAGGGCGGAACGTCATGCGGGTCGTTGGGGGTCAGGTCGCGTAGCACGCCCATCCCGACCGAAACAAGAAAAAGATGGCTGCGTTTTTCGCCGGTGTAGTGGTCCCAGTGGCGATAGAGGAGATGGGTAAAAATCTGCGCCTTCACCTTGCTCGATGCGAGAGCCGCGTCCCGGCCGGCGTTACATTTCCACCCCACGGACGAAGACCTATCCGTGGGGGCCCCGGACTTATCGCCAGTCGCCGCATCCGCGGCCGTGATTGCCGGGCAGTCGGGATAAACCGCCGAGGTAAAGACGATGGAGTGGCCGTCCGGCGACCAGATGGCGTCGCCGGCTTCGGTCGAGATGCTGGTGAGCTTTTTCGGGTTGCTTGTTGCGCCGGTTGAGGCGTCGAAATCCGCCAGCCAAACCTGTTGCGAACCATCTCGACCAGAGAGAAAGAGCACGGAGTGCCCGTCCGGGGCGAACTGGACGCCGCTGTCTCCCGGGTGCGCCACGGCCAGCTTGAAAGGCTCTCCGCCGGCAATCGCCTGCACCCAGAGCTCCGCTCTTTTTGTGTTTTGGTCGAGATCAACACTAGTCACAGAGTAGGCCAGCCACTTGCCGTCGGGGGAGACGGCGGTTTCGCCCAGCCGCTTCATCTTCATCATGTCCTCGAAGGTCATGGGGCGCCTGGGCTGAGCGGGCTGCGGCTGAGGATTCTGGGCCGGGGCTGGGGCTGCCGGAGCGAGGGCCGCGATCAAGGCGATGGAGAGGACGAGCGCTTTTCTGTTCATGGGATTTCCTGTCAGCGCGGTGGAAACGAAGGCATGCGCGCGAAGAGAAGTGTACACCGGTGGCGTCCAGACGATGGGGAGGCGGTCGAAACCTTTGGTTTCATGCCCTTTCCGGGGAAAAATGCTTCCAGGGCCTGCTAACAGGCCCTAGAGGCTTTTGCTTCTCTTGCGGGATTGCCGCAGTTGCTGCCAGTCCTTCTCGGTCTGGTCGGCGTAGAGCCCGCCGAATTTGCCCAGCGCCTCGGCAAAGCCGTCGCCAGTGCCCAGGTAGCCTGCGATGGCCAGAGGGTCGCCGGAGCGGGCGTGGCCGCGGGCCAGCAGCTCGCCGCAGACCTCGGCGTAAGCCTCAAGTCCGCCGCCGGCCAGGTCCTCGAGTTCGATGGAGCCCTTATGGTCGTTGAGCTGGCGCACCAGGAATTGACGCCCGCCGATGTGCGTCCAGCCCAGGAACGGATCCGACTGCACCTGCATGGTCCGCTGTCCCTCGGCCACGCGCTGGCCGTTGTGGGGCGCGGGGCGCGCGTCGGGCAGCCAGGGCGCGTAAGCTGAGGCCGGCTCTTCCTTGATCTGCAGAAAAAGCGGGTCTCCCGGCCCGTTGCCCTCAAAGTAGATGCAGTAGTCGCGCAGGCCCACCGAGCCCGTGCCGACCACTTTGAAGGCCACGTCCACCGGGCGATAGAAGGACAAAAGGTGCTGCCGTTGCGGCTCCAGCATCTGCTGGTAAGGCACCAGGGAGGCCAGCACGGCGCGAGCCTGTGCGCCGCTGACGCGGGTGAGCATGGGCTTGGCTTCCTTGAAGCGGCGCGCCGCGCCAACTTTGGCGGAGGCAGCCTCGGTAAGCTGTTCCAGCGTGTGCTGCGGCGTCGCCCGCTCGGCCTTCACCAGCGCTTTGTGTATTGGCTCGGCCTGGCCCAGCCGGTGCACCTGATAGCGGCCCACTTCGATACAAGGCATTTCAGCAAAGGCCCGCATCTGCGCGGCATAGCGCTCTATGCATTTTTCCACGGCCTGGCGAGCGGACGATTCCTTGTGGCCCGCGCCCCGCCCGGCCAGCGTGACCGAAGCAGCCATGCGCTTCAAATCCCACTCGAAAGGGCCGCGGATGGTCTCGTCGAAGTCGTTGATGTCGAAGACCAGCCGTCCGTCGGGCGCGGCATAAGCGCCCAGGTTGCGCACGTGCGCATCGCCGCATAGCTGGCTGACGATGCCGGTCGAGGGCAGAACGGCCAAATCCGCGGCCATCACCGGCACCGCGCCGCGAAAATAGCCGAAGGGCGACTGCATCATCAGTTCGTACTTGAGCTTGATGAGCGCCGGCAGGCGGCCGCGCATGGACCGGGCAAGCAGCGCCAGCGGGGAGGCCTTGCGCGCCTTGGGGTTGAATTCGTTGTGTTCCTGGCGGCCCACCTGCTTGCGCCGCGCCTGGCCAAGATTGCGCCGTTCTTCCGGAGTAGCCCAATGCATGACCCGGAAGATACATCGCTCGGCCCGCAGCATGCAACCCGGGAACCCCGGTAATTTACACTGCTCCCTGGAAGCCCCCGCCTTCAGATCACAGCCTGATAGCTCCGCTTCCGGAGGAATCTCCTTTGACCCGTGCAACCGCCGTTCTGATTGCAGCCGTTACCGGCCTTTCGCTTGCAACTTTTCCGTTGGCCGGCCAGGCGCCAGCGAAGCCTCTGACCGTGGAGGCCATCTTCGCCCATGGGCCGCTGATCGGAACTCCGCCCGAAGATCTTACCTGGTCGCCGGACAGCAAGCACCTGACTTACATGGATGGCGGCGAGCTGATGGATGTGGACCCCGTCACGGGCAACCCGCGCGTGCTGATGAGCCACGCCAAGCTGGCCTCGTTGGCAGGGGCAAGCGACTCGGAAAAGGATCGCGACCATCGCGACCGCTATAACATGGCCAGTTACATATGGGCGCCGGACTCGGCGCATCTGCTGTTCGACTCCAACGGCCGCCTCTGGCTCTACGATCTGCGCAACGGCACAGGGGTGCAGGTTGGCATTACAGGCGCGGCCTCCGGCGACGATCCCAAGTTTTCGCCCAACGGCGAATTCATCTCCTTCATTCGCGACCATAGCCTTTCCGTGGCGCGGCTGAAGGATTCCGGCTCGCCGGCGACCGTGGTGGCTCCCGCGCCGAATCCCGCCACACTCAACGGCGAGGTGGACTGGGTTTACGAGGAGGAGTTGGATGTTCGCAGCAACTACTTCTGGTCGCCGGACTCGAAGCATCTGGCCTATCTGGAGATGAACGAGGCAGCGGTGCCGCAGTATCCCATCGCCGACTGGATTCCCACCCATGCCAGCGTTGATCTGCAGCGTTATCCGCAGCCCGGCGATCCCAACCCCGATGTGCGGGTGGGCGTGGTGAGCGCGCAGGGCGGCAAAACGGCGTGGGTCAAGCTGCCCATCCGCCCCGGACAGGATTACATCCCGCGCTTCGGCTGGGTGGATGGCAAGACGCTGTGGATCGAGACCATCACCCGCGATCACAAGCACCGGGATATCTACTTTGCCGATGGGTCCACCGGCCAGGCCCATCCGGCGCTCCAACTTGCCGACGATACCTTCTTCGACGAGAGCTACGATGTTTTCGTCGGCTCCGGCGCAATCGTGCTGACCAATTGGTCCGACGGCCACAACCATCTCTATCTCTACAGTTATGACCAGGCCGATCCCGGCGCCGCCATGGCCAAACTGGAGCGGCAACTGACTAAAGGCGACTTTGAGGTGGGGGAGGTTCTCGGCGTCGATCCCGCGCACAAGCTGATCGAATTCGAATCGAGCGAGGGCAACCCGCTGGAGCAGCAGATCTGGCAGGTGAGCTTTGACGGCGAACGCCAGCGGTTAAGCGCCGGCGCGGGACATCATGAGGGCACCTTTGCTGCCGCCGGCGGCGCATTTGCCGACAAACAATCCACGCGCCTCGATCCGCCCACATTGCGCCTCTGCCAGGCAGGCGGCAAGTGCAACGTCTTCTGGCAAACCAGGGCGCTGGAACCCTATCAGCTTCGCGCCCCGCGGCAGCTTGAGGTGAAGGCCCACGACGGCACAATCCTCTACGCCACTTTGCTGCTGCCCGAAGGGACCGCCAGTCCCGGCGGCGTGCCTCTCATCGTGAATCCCTATGGCGGTCCACACGAACTAACCGTCGCGAATCGCTGGGGGAATGGCCTGCTCTTCGACGAGTTGCTGGCCCAGCATGGCTTTGCCGTGCTCCACGCCGACAATCGCGGCATGGGCGGACGCGGACGCGCCTTTGCCCAGGCCGCTTATCACAACTTTGGCCCGTTGCAACTGGAGGATCAACTGACCGTTGTGGACACGGTGCTGGCCCAATATCCGCAACTGGACCGCAAGCGCCTGGGCTGGTGGGGCTGGAGCTGGGGCGGCGCCTTCACCCTCTATGCAATGTCGCACTCGGATCGCTTCCGCGCCGGGGTTGCGGTGGCGCCGGTCACCGACTGGCGCAACTACGACTCCATCTATACCGAGCGTTATATGAGCCTGCCCTCGGAATTCGCCTCGGGTTACCACGACTTCTCCGTGGTCAATTCGGCGGCCAATCTCAAGGGGCGTCTGCTGCTGGCGCAGGGAACCGGCGACGACAACGTGCACATCGAGAACACAGTTCAGTTGGTGCAGAAGCTGATCGAAGCCCAGATTCCCTACGACCTGCAACTCTACCCGCGCAAGACGCACTCCATCACCGGCCCGGATGTGCGGACGCATTTATACAACCGCATCCTGGCCCACTTCGAGGAGTATCTGAGGCCGCCGGTGCAATGAGCGCGAGCGGATGCCTCCAGGAACGATAAAGCTGCGCCGAAGGCGGGGCGCGCTGTCTAGCGCAGCAAATCTTCGAGGGCGGTGCTGAGGTTGGTTTTGTCGTCGCGGTATTTGACGATGACGGGAGCGTAGAGCGAGAGGCCCCACTCCTGACCCTTGCCTCTGGCGACGGCGCGGGAGCCGGGGACGACGACGGCGTTTTCAGGGATGATGAGGGGCAGCTCCGGCGTGGCTCGGAGGATTGTGCCGTTGACGAGGTCGAAGACGGGCGTGCCGCGGGTGAGGATGGTTCCGGCGGCCAGGACCGCGCCCTTGCGGACGATGGTTCCCTCGTAGACGCCGGAATTGCCGCCGACCAGCACGTCGTCTTCAATGATCACCGGGCTGGCGTTGACCGGCTCCAGGACGCCGCCGATCTGGACGGCGGCGCTGAGGTGCACGCGTTTGCCGATCTGGGCGCAGGAGCCGACCAGGGCGTGGGAGTCGACCATGGCGCCCTCGTCAACGAAGGCTCCGGCGTTGATGTACATGGGCGGCATGCAGACCACGCCGCGCGCGACGTATGCCCCGGCGCGCACCGAGGAGCCGCCGGGAACGATGCGCACACCGTCGGCAGGACCGAAATGGCGGACAGGGTAGGTGTGCTTATCCACAAAAGAGAGGCCGCCGGCGGGCAGCTCCTGAAGGTAGCCGAGGCGAAAGCCCAAAAGAATGCCCTGCTTGACCCAGGCGTTAACCCGCCAGCCGGTGGGCGAGGCAGGGTCAGGCGAGGCGGCGCGGACTTCACCGCTTTCGATGGCGGCGCGCAAGGAAAAGAAGGCCGCCGCCGCAGCTGGGTCGCCCATGGCGGCAGGTCCGGCGGCATAGTGCCGCTCAATTTCCTGTTGGAGTTGGCGTATCGTCATTTCATCTTGAGTTTATCAACCCAGGGTGGAATGACGATGGTGGGGGCGGGATAAAGAGGAGGGCTGTTCAAAAAAGATTAGAGCACACAATACACCGGCGCCGTCCAGGAACGGCCAGCGGCGAGAATATTGCTGAAGGTCAGGCTGCGGCGGCTGACGCCTGTTTGGCCCTGGCGTGCCCGTTCACTGAGACCGGTTGCAGCCGGAAGGAATTCTCACCCTCGGGAATCATTGCCAGCGGGACGGGAGTTCGATTCGGCTTGTCGTGCAGGTGTTTGGACTCCAGCCAGGCGCACAGCCGGGGGTCGTGAATCTCAGGCTGTCCCCGCCAAAAATCAGGGCCCAGCCCGCACTGAATCTGCAAATGATCCAGTTGCAACTCGATGACGGCAATGCTCTTAGGGAAATAACGCCGGACGTTCCTAACACCAACGTGCAGTCCAGTGGCACCATAACCCTTGGAATGTGTTTTGACCACCATACGTACCTGCTCTTCAACAGCGAATGAGGTCAGTCTAGGGAGTTAGGAGAAGGGATACCGTTGCTGGTGCACAGAATTCGCGGTGCGGATTCCTCATTTAGAACTCACCAGTAGGGGAGTTCGAAGTGGAACCATCATGCACTCTCGATTTTGTCCTGTCAAGAGTCATTTGAGGCGCTTTTCCACTGCAACCCTTTTCACTAGCCTTCGCTTTGTAATCGCACGCGAGAAGCCACTCTCTGGCCGCGTCTTGTCGGCGGCAATTCAGCGCGCCTGCGGAGAATTGCCACTTTGCGGAGTGGCATCAACCTGGCTCCCATATCGGAGCCGATTGCGGAAAACTTCAGTCATTAGGCAGAAATAATTCAGCCAAAGGTAAGCAGCCGGGAGAGTTAGGTGTCCGTGTATTCGGTGGCCGGCGGCGCGGGCTGTTTGATGAGCAGGCCGTCGAGCGGGACAGTGGTGAGGACGCGGGCGATGGTTTGGGCGGCGGTTCCGTCGCCGTAGGGGTTGACCATGCCGCTGAGGGAGTTTCGGAATTCCGGGCTGAGGGCGCGCTCAATGGCGGCCAGGATGGCGGAGGTTTCGGCGGGCGCGTCGAGGACGTTGCGGGCGCGCTCGCGGCCCTGCTGGCGGATGCCGACGTTGACGGTGGGCAGGGCGAAGGAGGCTGTTTCCATGATGCCGGAAGACGAGTTGCCGGCCATCGCGTCCACGTTGGCTAAGAGGCTCCAGTAGGTGACGGCGTCGAGGCTGACGAAGATGTGCGTTTGCGGGCGGGTTGCGGCCAGGGCCTGGGTGCGCGCGATGAGCGCGTAGCTGCCGGCGTCGGCGTTGGGATAGACGAAGAGAAGCTGGCCGGGGGTCTGGGCGAGCGCGGAGAACAACGCATCGGCTTCCGCGGTTGTGTTTTTGAGGATGGTGACCGGGTGATACGCGACGAGGAGCGTGGGCGGCGCGAGGGCAAGGCCGAGGCGGGCTTCCAGAGCTGGGCGGTCGAGCAGCGTGGAGCGGCGCAGGTGGTCGAGCGAGGGCGCTCCGGCGTGAT
>Ga0181539_1005080_pt1 | contig 10877 bp, 12 predicted proteins | sample PEATcosm2014_Bin_46_FD_119767 | JGI IMG/M metagenome (GOLD analysis project Ga0181539, IMG submission 119767) | Peatland microbial communities from MTU Mesocosm Facility, Houghton, MI, USA - PEATcosm2014_Bin23_60_metaG | ecosystem: Environmental > Terrestrial > Soil > Wetlands > Peat | place... | reverse complement strand
TGATGCAAGCATTCATCTGCGAGGTGGCGCGGGCTTTCACGAAGTTGGGAATGGCAATCGCCGCCAACAGGCCGATAATGGCCACGACGATCATGATTTCCACCAATGTGAAACCCGCCTTGCGGAGGGTTTTAGTATTTTGCATTTTTGTTTTTCTTTCCATTTAATGCGGCGTGAACAATACAACAGGCGGGTTACAATGATTACATTTCATTTTGTTCACTGATTGCCTGCTGCAACCGCACCTTATTTTGTAGGGTAGCACCTGACGTGCCAAAGCAAAGAGGAAAATGCGGCTGCCTTTGGCGTCCGTTGCCCAATCCAATGCACGAAATAAAACGAAATAAGGATTCAACGGCCAGGAATTATGTGGTTTTCCTGTGAAAACCGCTTGCAGGTTTTGTTGCGATGTCTCAACTTGAAATACGCTGTAGGATTTTTGGACATGGTGGAGGTAAATTTACTGCACTTTTACTGCACACATTCATAAGTCATTGATTATGAATGGAGCGGGTGAAGGGAATCGAACCCTCATCTCGTTTCCTCAAGGCGAACTATAGCAAAATAAAGCAATAATGACAGGGTGAAATGCTCTTGACATAGGTGGACGTTAGCAGTAAATTTAGCAGCACTATGGCAAGCATACATCGTCGCCCTGATTCTCAATACTGGCACGCGGCTTATTTTGGGCCGGATGGCCGCCGGATTCTCCGCAGCACCAAACAGCAAGACCGCCAATCCGCCTTGGCCGTGGCGATGGAATACGAGCGGGCATCCAAACTCGCCCGGCGCGGGGAACTGGTGGAAGCCCAGGCCCGCGAAGTCCTGAAGGACATAATGAAGCGGGCGGACATGGGCGAAACCCTGCAAACCGTGTCCATCAAATCGCATTTCGACACTTGGCTTGCCAGCAAACGGGATCGGAAGTCTGAAGGCACGGGAGAACGCTACGGCGTGGCCGTGGAAGATTTCCTAAAGACGCTGGGCAAACGTGCCAGCAAAAACCTTACAAGCCTCACAGCGGCGGACGTGCAACGCTTTTTAGACCATCGCACGGCCAAGGGGCTTGCGCCCAAAACCGTGAATGTGGACGTGAAAATTATTCGCGGGGCATTGAACGCGGCCCGGCGGCAAGGTTTGATTCCTACCAATCCCGCCGAAGCCGTGGAACTGCCCGAAGCCATCGGCATGGAACGCGGGACATTCACCCCGGCGGAAGTGAAGATGCTCGTGGACAAGGCGGAAGGCGAATGGAAGCTTTTAATCATGCTTGCCTATTTCACCGGGGCACGGCTTTCCGATTGCTGCCGGATGCAATGGGAAGGCGCGGACTTGACCGAAGAAACCCTGACTTACACGCAAGCCAAGACCGGCGCGAAAGTGACCGCCCCGCTTCACCCTGACTTGCTGGCGCGATTGAACAAGCTGGCGGGGACAGACAAGCCGGAAATCTTCATCCTGCCGCACATGGCGAATTTGCGGCCCGGTGGACGGCACGGGCTTTCCGAAACTTTCAAAAAAATCATGCGGAAGGCGGGCGTGGATTCACAGACGGTGAAGGGCGCGGGCAATCAGATGTTTTCCCGCCGCTCATTCCACGCCTTGCGCCACAGCTTCACATCCGCGCTGGCCAATCAAAACGTGTCCGCTGAATTGCGGATGAAACTCACCGGCCACAAGACTGCCGGCGAACATCAAAAATACACGCATCACGAAATGGACAATCTCCGCGCCGCCGTCAAAAAAATCCCGTCGCTCGGCTGATTTCAATTCCCGCTTGCCGAACATTATCAAACGCAGTTGACATCTATAACGTCAAGCGTTATAGTCTCTTCACATGATACGCAGCTTTGCCTGCCACGAAACTGAAAAGCTGTTCAACGATGAATCTTCGCGCCGGTTGCCGGTGCAGATTCAGCGCGTGGCGCGGCGGAAATTGCTGGTGTTGCATCAGGCGCGCAGCCTGAATGATTTGCGCGTCCCGTATGGCAACCACTTGGAAGCGTTGAAAGACGACCGCAAGGGGCAGCACAGCATCCGCGTGAACGATCAATGGCGGATTTGCTTCCGCTGGCACGGTCAAGATGCGTTGGACGTGGAAATTGTGGACTACCATTGAACATTATGAAAACGAACAAACTGCCGCCGATTCATCCGGGCGAAATTCTCCGGGAAGAATTTATGCTGCCCCGTGGCCTGTCTCAAAACGCGCTGGCGCGGGCGTTGAATGTCCCGCCCCGCCGCATCAATGAAATCGTCTTGGAAAAGCGCGGCATCACGGCGGACACCGCCTTACGGCTGGCGCGGTATTTTGGCACCAGCGCGGAAATGTGGACGGGCTTGCAGGCCGATTACGATTTGCGGCTGGCCCGGCACGAAAAGGCTCGCGTCATTGAACGCGACGTGGAACCGCTGGCCGCGATGCAACTGGCAATGGCGTAAATCAAGCAACCCGTGAAAACGAAACTCACGCAACGGCGGATCAAGGCGCGCAAATCGTCCGCGTGCGGCCTGTGCAAACCGTGGAAGCAGGGCGGGGCGGACAAAAAGACCGTGCGCGACATCCGGCACGCGCAGCGCGCCCAACAGCAATTCCGCGAAGTCGGATTCTGACGCTGCCCCGTCTGCTATCCAAAAATCCTGTCGCTTGGTTCAAAGCGAAAAAGTCACGAGCTACAGTGACACTTGCACGATGAGAGTAACCTTGAAAGCGTGGAAAAAATCTTCATTGGCGCGGGAAGATTATGATTTTTCCGCCTTTGCAGATTGGTCCGAAGACGCATTGCGGAAGGCTTGGGCTTGGGAAATTGAACGTGAACTTGGCAGCGGCAATGCCAATTTTATTTTGGCTTGGGAGACTCACGAACTTGAATCCTTAAACGAAAAGCTTGAAGCGCATTATGACGGTACACATCCCTTGCCTGATGAAGAATTGCGAATCTTGGAAGAACTAGACCCGCCCAAAAGCCCCGCACAAAATAAAGCGGACTTGGAAAAACTACGGGCACACATTCGGGCATCGGAAGGCAAACCCAGCGGCAAGTGGCTTTCGGATGAAGAACTGGGGAAAATGTTTCCAAGGTGGAAGCCCCCCATTCCGAAAGAACCAAGGCCCATGCTTAAATCTTACTGGCTGAATGAACTGGCAAAAGATGTGAAGGAAAACACGGGATGGATTCCATCGGGCGAAAACTATTTCACCACAATTCAGGCAATCGAAGTGGATTGGACAAAATCAGAATCCGAACTTGTGGAAGCCTTCCGTAATTGGCTGCGGTATGGGCAGCATCCTTTCCACACGAGTTACGAACACGCGTCCGTGATTAAGCGCAAGAAGGGACAGCGAAAGACGGCGGGCTTCCTGGCATGGCTTCGGGAACTGGCGATTTACAGAATCAGCGCGGCGCGCTTCACGCGCAAGCAAGGCTTGCTGATGCTTGGTGGCGTTCAAATCTCGCCCGCGAATTGGGAACACGCCCAGGCCCGCACATGCGAACGGATTATTGAACACCTTCAGAGGCTTGAATCTGTTGCCCTCAACATGTCCCGCATTGATCCGGCCCATTCAAGCCCACATTGGCAGGATTACTTCACGCGGTTGTAATTAGTTCAAAAGCAACTCCTGACAAATTACGCGGCGGGATTTTCTCGGCCATTGTCATCACGTTGGCAGAAGTCAGATAACAAAAATGACTTCCCGACAATGACAATATGCCAGAAAAAATTAAACCGATAGTGGGCAGCAATGCCCGGCAAACCACAAGGCCCGTGCCGGCGAAGGCGCGGGAACTACTTAACGACCAATCCAACGGCCTGCCCGTCTGGATTCGTCCGCCCAAATCCGGCTTGGAATTTTATTCAGGATTCAGCCGCGCCAAACTTTACGAATTGGCAGGCACGGGCGCGATCCGCTCCGTGTCCATCCGTGAACCCGGACAGACAAAAGGCACGCGGCTTTTCCATCTCCAATCCATTTTGGATTTAATCGAAAAGTGCGAGCGCGGCGCGGCACTGGAAAGCGCGGCGCAATGAAAACCCTGCCTCCATTCATTGACGAAATGCTGGCCGCGCCGCCGCGTGCCGGTGAAGGTGTTCACAACTACCTTTTCCGCGTGGCCCGGCAACTTCACGCGCATTTGCCCGCCGTGGAGATCGTCGCCCTGCTGGAAAGCCGGGTGCAAGGTTGCGGGCGTCATGTCAGCCGCAAGGAGATTGAAGACGCCGTGAAAAATGCGCTGGCGTGTGCGTGGCAGCCGTCAGGCAATGCCGCGCCGGTGCAATCCGCCGCGAAGTGGCCGGGTGTGAACCTAGAACAACGCGCCGCGATTTTACGGGACAATGGCGGGCTGGCGGACTTGTGGGCAGAGTCCAAGCCGCGAATTGAGGACAACGTGCAACACACAGAGGAAATCATTGACCGGCTGTTTCCCGGCAATCCGCTGCTGTGCTGTGGAAAATCAAATTCCGATTTTGACACCAAGCCGCGCGAAGATTGGCGCGGGAAAATGTCCGCGCTGGCGTTAATCGTGCCGTCGCCCATGTCGGCAGTCATCGGCTTGACCAAAGACGGCAAAGAATCGAAACACACGCTCGCCAATACCGGGGCGCGGCGTTTCCTGATTTGCGAATTTGACACCGGCACGGCGGATGAACACGCGGCTTTGCTTTTGCATCTCGGCACGTTCGCGCCGCTCATATGCGCGGTTCACAGTGGCGGGAAAAGTTTGCACGGCTGGTTTTATGTTCACGGCCAGCCGGAAGAAAAGGTGCTTCGCTTTTTTCGCTATGCGGTGAGTCTTGGCGCGGACGATCAGCTTTGGTGCAAATCTCAATTTTGCCGGATACCCGATGGCACGCGCGACAATGGCCAACGCCAGACGGTTTTCTTTTTGAATTTCAAACCAATGGAGGCGCAATGAATCCGCTACTTGAAAAACCGGAAATTCTGGACGTGCCGGAAGTGGAATCCGCGCCGGTGGATTTGAAAAAAGAATGGCTTGAACATCTCGCCAAGGCTACCTGCCCTTCATCTGGACTGGCGCAACTCACCGTGCCGCCGCGTGAACCGATTCTTGGCGAATGGTTCAAGCAAGGGGACTTGGGTTTCATCTTCGGGGCGCGTGGCTTGGGCAAGACCTGGCTCGCAATGCTCATTGCGCGCCGATGCACGGAAGGCGGCACAGTAGGCGATTGGAACGTCCACCAGCCGCGCCGGGTGCTATACGTTGACGGCGAAATGGCCTTGGACGGAATCCGTGAACGGGACACGGCCTTGTCCACCGCGCCAACGGACGGAATGTTTTACCTTCAGCACGAAGCCTTGTTCCATCTCACCGGCAAGGTTTTGAATCTCACCAATCCAATCGTGCAAACCGCGCTGCTGGAAAAATGCCAGCATGATAAAATTGAAGTCCTGATTCTCGACAATCTTTCGTGCCTGTTCACGGGTATCAAAGAAAACGACGCGGACGCATGGGAACAGGTGTTGCCGTGGCTGCTGGATTTACGGCGGAGCCGGATTGCCGTTGTCTTCATCGCCCACGCCGGGCGCAATGGCTTCATGCGCGGCACGTCACGCCGGGAAGACGCGGCCTTTTGGATCATTCAACTGGCGGAAGCCAAAGACGCCGGGGAAATTCAAAACGGGGCGAAGTTTGTGGCGCGGTTTGTCAAAAACCGCAACGCGACGGAAGCCGATTGTCCGCCGCTGGAATGGCATTTCCATTTGCCCAAAGGTGAAACCCGCGCCCGTGTGAGTTGGAAAAAGATGTCCACCGCGCAAATCTTCCGGCAATGGATTGAAGACGGCGTTACCAGCGCAAAGGACATTGCCGAAGAAATGGGCATTTCCAAGGGGCAAGTTTCCAAACTGGCGAAGCGGGCCATGTCGGAAGGCTGGCTGAAAAAGGAAGGCCGGGACTATGCGCTTACCGGGCAGGCATGATGCTCGTTTCCATTGCAACATCCCTAGCGGAGAAACGGGAAACGATGGGAAACCAAACAGGAAACCAAACCGTTTCCTGCTGGCGGCATGGCCTGTTTGTTGGCAAATCGCGCGGGACAAGGAAACGGACGGACAACGGACATTGGAAACGAAGGTGAATTGACAGGCCGGCGAGTGTCACGGGTTTAGGTTCTCCCCAGGAGGTTCAAGGTTCAGGTGACCGTGGCCGCGCCGCCGGGCTGCTCACAGAATTTTTTCAATGTTCCACCACACTTGACACGGGTCGTAGGCAGCACGGGTGTTTGCAAAACTCTCACTTGAACAGGGCGGGCATCGGTGGTTGAATCAGTAGCGTCAGCTAAAAAAACACCGACCAGAAAACACACAACAAACCAATTTGCGTAGCTTCGGCTGCTGTCCGCAACAAAACTGGTAATTTTGAAATCATGGATAGCGCAGAAGACACGCCCCACCGGGCGTGTCTGAAAGCGTTCCATGAGGGCATACCAGTGCCTGTTGCGGAGCGTGAGTAAGTCACGCCCATTGTTTTTGGTAGTCAAGTGGCGCAAGTAAAGCAAAGCCATGAAAATAAAAATCATCCTGCTTTGGGCAATGCTCGCCACGATTTCAGCGTCCGCGCAAACGAATCTATTAGAAACGCCTTATCATCCATGTCGGCAAGTTGATAACAAATATTATTCTCTCCAGCCAATTTACGATTGGATGGAATTGCCGCATTCGGATCGCACCGTCCGGCCAATGCAGGAATGGATCGGTGAGCCTGCGTATCGGATGTACAACCTGTTATTCAGAGTGGAACAAGTTTTGCCAGACGGATTGCTTTTGAGCAGTTCTGGAGAATATCTACGTGGAATTGAACGTGCAGATTTTGATTCACATAATCCTATCTTTCTAAAAAATTATCCTTACAAAAACCTTCTGGTTGACGGCCAGATTATCCGACTTCTTGCGATCAAAATTGGTAATCATCAATATACCGCGACGGACGGTGCTGTTCGTACAGTTGCACTTTACGATTATGGAGTTCCATGTGACTCTCCACCGCCCCCACCACCATTAACACCCGAACAAATCGCTGCGGCAAAGGCAAAAGCTGTCGCTGACAAAAAAGCCAACGAGGAAAAGGGTCTCAAATATAACCAAGAATTGGCTGCCAAAGGCGATCCTTACGGTTTGCTCCGCATGGGCGAACGCTGCCGCGATGGTGATGGCGTGCCAAAAGATTTGGCCAAAGCCCGCGATTATTTTACCAAAGCTGTTGCGGCTGGTTCACCATCTGCCGCCGATGCACTTTCTGGATTAGACCCATCTACGAACGCAGCCACAACGAAGCAATAGCGCGGCACAGGCAACGCGGGGGAAATTATGGAATCAAAATATGTGGTTCACGGCAAAACGTATTACATACTAAAATCAGTCGTCCCAGCGTGGCACTTCGACCCTGCCACGTTCGGCCAGCTCAAGGTATTACGTTTTTTTGGAACGGACATTACCCGTCCGCTGACCAAGGGCTTTTGTTCTGGTATCATTGGGCGACTTTTTTCCGACCCCGCCAACAAGCATCTTTGGGCGGCCTACGTTTATACAACGGGCGACGAGGAGCACGTTTCCACCGAACTCCGCCCCCACGATAAGGCCGTTCTTGCTCGCACGGAGATTCCCGCTGACTGGCACCCCAAGCGAGGACCCAGCATTCCATCCAAGGCCCAAAGTGCGCTTGAGCAATTGGTTGCCGAAGTCCTCAAAGACGGTTCGCCATTCGACGACCCTTTGCCGGAGATCGCAATTACTGGCACCGCGTTTTGCTTCACCGGCGAATTTGAGTTCGGGACACGCAAGGAGTGTCAGGCGGCTGTTATGTCGCGGGGTGGCACCACCACCGACGGCATTACTGGCAAGACGGATGTGTTAGTTATCGGCAACGACCCCAACCCGAATTGGTCGCATGGCAGTTACGGCAACAAGATTTCTGAAGCGATGGCTCGCAAGCTTCAGCACCACAAGCCTGTCATCATTCCAGAACTTTATTGGAAGGCACTTCTTGATCCATGAGTACATACTGGCTCACCCAAGCAGCCAATCAAGGCGATGACGAAGCGTCAAATACGCTCATCAAACTGAAATAGTATGAGCGAGGAATGGCGCAATGATCCGGCAACGGAAAAGCAAAAGGAAAAACTTCGCTTTTTTCGTTGCACATGGGATGAAGGAATCACAAAAGGACAAGCCAGCGACGCAATAGACGAATGCGTTAAAAAATTTCCAGATTGGGAATTCATGTATCAGAATCGCCCTGCGACAGAAGAACAAAAATCTTTGCTTCGCAGTTATGGCAAACGACCGCTCCACACTCTGACATACGCAAGGGCAAGAGACATCATCAAAGAATGCGAAGGCGGCTGGATACCGGATTTGTCAAAATACGTTGACCGAGAAATGAGGCGGAAGCCGCCAAAATTGGATGATTATGAAGATGAGAATCCCCAGCCTTTGCCTGTCCAATCTACAAGTGGAGTTGGTTGGAAAATCTTCACTGGTTTTTTTGCAATTATTGGTCAAATCTTGTCAGTTGTATTTGTTGCCATTTTTGCCGTTTTGGTTGGCCTTTTAACTTCTGGTTTCAAATCTCGCCGCAGAAGATGATTCTAGCCGTGAAAATACTACCGGGCGCAGAATCATAAGGGCAAAACTCCCGGAGCCGGGCGGCGGGTGCAATGTGGAGCGCAGCCGGGTGAGGCGAGCAATACATTGACGCGACGACCGGCGACACACAATCGGCCTCTGATTTGCGCCACGGCTTCAACGCGGATGCGTCACGGCCTTTGCCGGGCAATGGACAGGACACTTCCCGGCAACTTCCCGGCAGTTGACCGGATGCTGCCGGGACATTTCAGCGGATAAACCGCCGGACAGAAGCCGGCCATGCCGCTGCCTATCCGGGCGGACGCTCGCGGGAAATTCATCGGCATTGCCGGTGGACATCCGCCGGAGAATCGGCGGACACAGAATCCTTCGTTGTCGAAGGGGTTCGGCTTCCCATGCTTAAAAGCGGTAATCCTGTGCCAATTTGCCATCAAATCCGGCGCGGCATTTTGTGCAATGATTGCACAAAACCCCGCCCTGTTTCGCGTAGAGTCGTCAACTACGATGAACAGGAGATCGGATGTATGAGCAGTGAGCGAAAAGATTTTCGGAATGCCATCCGAACGCCACCAGCCAGTTTGGGCGCGCTTGAAAATGGCAAACAACCCGCACAGGCTCGCGCCGCACAATTTGTCTGCGAACGGGATGGCAATCTGCCGGTATGGGTGAGAGCGCCTAAACACGGGCATGAGTTTTATTCCGGCTGTTCACGCCCGAAGCTCTATGAATGGGCGGCAAAGGGTTTCATCCGCTCCGTGTCTATCCGTGAACCGGGATGCATCAAGGGCGTCCGGCTTTTTCACCTGGCCAGCATCCTTGCGTTCATTGAGCGATGTGAAGCCAATGCCCAAAATTATGCTGCCCGTGAGCCTACGCGCCTGCCTGCCGCGCCAGAAACAGGGGATTGACACCTTTTTACCGCGCAACCGCGCCGGAAAGCCCTAAAATCAAATCCTGACATCCGCAAACATAGCTGGACTTGTTAGCAGTTAGTGTTAGCAGTGGCGCATTTTTGAAAACCTAAAAACTCACAAATACATTGATTCCATTGCTCCAATTTGAGATTGGAGCGGGTGAAGGGAATCGAACCCTCATCTCAGGCTTGGGAAGCCCGCATTCTACCACTGAACCACACCCGCCTTCGCCCCGACTCCGTCGGGGCTACGGCGGGCAGGCCCGCCTTCTCCAGACGTGTGTCGGTGCTGTATCGCGGCATGCACGCCGCATTGAATCTCATTGTTTCTACCAGACCGGTCGGCGGCTGGCAACAGGTTTGCGGGGGCGATCACGCCACGACATCCAGCCGGTCGATGGCTTCGCGCAAACGGTGTTCAATCAAAGTTTGCCGTTCCGGCGAAGTGACCTTGCCACCGCCGAGTTCATGCACGTAAAAAGTATCAATGGCCGCGCCGCGTTCGGTGACGATGCGCGCGGCGGAAATGTCCAGCGCGAGTTCGGTGAACGTTTGCGAAATCACATAAAGCAGGCCGAGGCGGTCCTCGGTTTCGATCTCGACCAGCGTGCGCGTGTCGGAGGCCCCGTTGTCGAAATAAATCTGCGTCGCCAGGCGCTCGCCGGCGTAGGCCTGATAGGCCGGCTGGCTGTTGATTTCGCGCGCGATGAGCGCCGCCAGGTCAACGCCTTCGTTATTCAAAACCTTTCCGAGCAACGCGGTGAATTTGTCCTGGCGCTCGCGCGGCGCGAGGTTGCCGGTTTTGGCGTCGTTGACGAAAAATTTGTCGAGCACGACGCCATCGCTGCGCGTAAAAATTTGCGCACTGAGAATGTTCAACCCGACGGCGCTGAACGAGCCGGCAATTTTGCTGAACAGCCCGGCGCGATCCCAGGTGCAAACCTTGACGAGGTTGTAACCGCGGTCGGGTTCATCCTGCCAGGCCGTCGCGGGCGACAACACGCGGTCGTCCTCCAGAATTTGCCGGCGCATGAAGCGGTGCATCAGTTCGAGGTCGTTGCCAATGTCCTTCGCCGTGTGAATCTCAAAATAACGTTGCGGCAGCGCGGCGAAATGCGCGTTGAGTTCCTCGTTGCTGATTGGTTTCGGCGCCAGTTCGCGGACTTCCTGCAGCAGCGACTCGCGTTGTTTCCGCGAAGCGCGGACAAATTCCGTGCCGCCGGTGAGCAGCGCCATCGCGCGGTCGTGCAGTTGCCAGAGCAGCAAATCCTTGAAGCCGTGCCAAAGCTTGTCGCTCGTGCCCTGGGAATCGGCGAACGTCAGCAGCGTGAGCAAATTCAGCGTCTCGGGCGTCTG
>Ga0181539_1005076_pt1 | contig 10886 bp, 5 predicted proteins | sample PEATcosm2014_Bin_46_FD_119767 | JGI IMG/M metagenome (GOLD analysis project Ga0181539, IMG submission 119767) | Peatland microbial communities from MTU Mesocosm Facility, Houghton, MI, USA - PEATcosm2014_Bin23_60_metaG | ecosystem: Environmental > Terrestrial > Soil > Wetlands > Peat | place... | reverse complement strand
TCGTCGATGCCGGTCATGCCGATGAACAGCGCGGGCACCTCGTCGCGGACCTTGCCCGGCCAGGTCTTGTCGCCGTAGCGGGCCTTGCCCCACTTGTCGATGTGGTACTTCATCTGCGAGGTGACTTCCAGGTTGCCGCCGCGGGAGAGCAACAGCAGCGTCTGGATCTGAAGCTCTTCGGTGTAGCGCTCGAAGAGATAGGCCACCTTGCCGCGCTTGACGATCTCCATCTGCTCGTCGATCGAGTCGGCGGCGGTCCGCTTGCCCTGCTCGACGCCCTGGCGGCCGGCCCGCATTCCCGGCACGTCGAGGAAGTCCATCTGCTCGATCACCTTCCGCCACTCGTCGTTGAGCCGTTGGGGCAGCACGGGCAGCACCAGCTCGAGCATGGCGGCCTGGATGGTCTCCTGGTCTTCGGCGCCGTCGCGGCTGTCGGGGTGGTACTCCAGCACGAACCAGCCGTCGCGCTCGCGGAGGTGGAACTCCCGCCAATCGACGTAGGAGAAACACTTCGACGTGCGCCGCTCGTGGATCTTCGCCCGTTGGCTGTCCAGCAGGAAACGCACGCCGGCCCAGTGGGTGAGAATGGCCGGGTCGTGAGCGCCGGAGCTGATGCGGGTGAGAAAGTTGTTGATGCGGATGAAGAGGTTGGTCAACGAGGGCCACTTGTTCCAGAACAGCGCGGCGGCCGCGGCCACGTAACCCTCTTCGGTCAGCGGGTAGCGGCTCATCAGCCCGTTGAGCACGGCCTCCTTGGCCGAAAAGCCGCGGCGATCGACGTTCCGCATGTAGGAGAAGGCGTCCAGCAGGTCCATCCGCCACTTCCGCTCGACCTCGCGGCTGGAATACTCACGCCCCAATTCCTCGAACAATTCCTCCAGGCTCGACTCCTGCCAGGTCCGGTCGGCGATCTGGCACTCGACGTGAAACCCTCTTGCCAGCACCCGCAGCCATTCCGCCCGGGTCAGCGCCCGGACCATCACCGGGTATTCCGGCGCGACGCTGGCGGCGATGCGGTCCTTGGTGGTGAAGCGGGTCACCAGCGCGGTGGCCTCGTTGGAGCCGCTTTGCGGGTTGAGGTCGTTGTCGAACGAGAGTTCTTTATAGTAGGCGGGCGGACCGTGCTGCTCGTCGCGGCCCACGGGACTGTAGGCGTCGCTGGAGGGCTTGAGCACCTGGCCCATGAAAAGGCTCTTGCCGACCTGCGAGGGCCCGTAGACCGCGGCGGCCACGGGCACCTTGGAGGACGTGTAGAGATTACCGGCCAGGCGGCGGAGCTGAAGGACCTCGAACTCATCACTTTCGCCAATGGGCAGCAGGTCCACGGCCCGCCGCGACGGATTGAACTCGGCCAACCAGTCGCAAAGGTCGGTAGCCAGCTTCTCCACCTGTTCCGCCTGGCGGATCAGGTTCCGATCACGATCATCTGGAAATCCCATGGAACGTGCGTGGTCCTATTTCTTCTGTGGCGGTTCTGTCCCAAAGGGCGTGTCATCGGCGGGAGTTGGAGGCATCGCGGGACTTTCCGCCGGCGCGGGCTTCGTCTCGGGACCGTCCGCCGGCGCGGGCTTCCGTTCGGGGATGCCCGGGGGCGCCGTTTCCGTACTCTTTTCAATCGTCAATCCCACGCGAAAACGGAAAGGATACTGCTGGACCGAGCCGTCGGCCGGGTTGCGGGACTCGATCATCAGGTCGTAGAAGGTCGAGGGCGGGCCCTTTTGCAGCCGCGGGCTCTGGAGGATCGTGTGCTGCGCGTCGCCCTGGACCTGGGAGGCGACCCAGCCCGAGGGCGGCGGCTGGCCGACCTGGTAGGCGCGATACTCCAGCGGCCCTTCGCCGGCGCCGGCCGCGATGTCCAGGTTTACCGCAAAATCGCGGTCCGTCGGGTCGGCGACCGAGCTGTCCACGTTGGCGAACCGATCGCCGCCCACGGTCACTTCGGCATTGGCCTCGCGGTCGGCATAGCGGGCGCGGACCTGCGTGTGCCCCTGGCCGACGGCGAGGAATTGGCCCTCGTGGCCCGGCGCCAGGTCGGGCGTGAGCACCTTGTCGTTCATGCTCTCCAGCGAGGCGGGCACCTCGATCTGATTGCCCGCCAGGTCCTGTGCCCGAGCGTGGAACCGGGGAGTCGACTGCCCCAACCGGACCGCGGTCTGGGCCGGGTCGATGAACAGAGCCGCGATCGGTTTGTCCGTGACGACCCCTCCCGGAACCCCGACAACGCCTCCCTCAATGACACCTTCCCCGCCGTACCAGCGGCCGTCCCGCCAGAACCCGCCCGGTCCGAACACGGCGACCCCTCCGGCCGGTTCACCGACGATCCGCGGCGCGTCCTCGCCAACCACCACGGCCAGGTTGGCCTTCAACTGCTGGCCGCCTACCTGGGCGGTGATCTCACTGGTGCCCGGCGCGCCGGCCACGACGCGCATCCCGTCCAGGTGGGCCACGTCGGGATTGCTCGCCGAGAGCTTCACCTGGTCGGGGCTGACCACCTGGACCACGCCGCCCCGCCGGCCGATCACCTGGTAGTCGAAGGCCTGGTTGGGATGGATGGTCGCCGCACTGGGGGTCAGCGCCAGGTCGGTCCAGACGTTGTCGCCCACGGTCACCGGCACTTGCAAGCTGAGCTTGAGCTTGTCGGTCCAGCGAACGGCCACCTTGGCGCTGCCGGGCGCTACGGCGTGGACGTCTTGCGGCTGGGTAATCTCGATCGACGAGGGATTGGCCCCCTTGGCATCCAACGAGAGCTTGTCCTGGGGAAACAGCTCGTGCGTTCCGCAGGCGGCGCGGCCCTCGATCCGCAGGTGAGCCGTCTCGCCGGTGGAAAGGACAAGCTGAGCCGGGTCGGCGACCAGCTCGGTGATGGGGTCGTCGGTGACCGTCACGTGGGCCTTGGCCGTCGTTTCCCCATTGGGCAGCTTGGCCGTGACGTCGGCCTGACCCGCCACGACGGCGCAAACCTGATTGCCGCGGAGCTCGACCTGGTGCCTTGTCGGAGGACTGGGCGCACTGGGACTGCTCCACTGGGCCACGTCGGTCAGATCCAGCCGCTGTCCGTCCTTGCCGATCAAGAAAGCCCGCAAGGGCAGGGCCTGTCCGACCGCCAGCGTGGCCTCGGCCGGCTCGACCACCAGCGTACCGTCCAGGGCGCCGGCGGGCAGGACCGTCACTTCGGTGTTCACCAGCTTGTCGCCCAGGCTGAACGTGACCGTGGCCGTTCCCTCCTTCAGGGCCTTGAGCGTGCGGCTTTCCGGTTGGAACTGCACGGTGCCCGGCGCGGAAGAGCTGACCTGCACCTCGCGGCTGAAATCCACGTTGGCGCGGGAGACCGACAGATCGGCGCCAAGCTGCCGGCTCTCGCCGACGTGCATCGCCAGTACCCGCGGATCGACGATCAGGACGTCGGCCAGCGAGTTGACCACGTGAACGTCCAGCGGCTTGCTGGCCAGCGGGCCGTAGGCGGCCGTGACCTGCGTGTCGCCGAGCTTCTGGGCGGTCAGTTCCGGCCCCTGCACGCGGGCGATCTCGGGGTTCTGCGACTTCCAGCTCACGCCGGCCAGGCCGCCGATCACGCCCACCGATTTCTTATTCTTGTAGCCCACCGCCTCGACGGTCACGGTATCCTTGGGCAAGAGGGTCAGCGGAGCGGGTCGCAGGCGGATCTCGTCCACGTCGACCTTGTCGGCGACCTCCACGGCCAACGGCCGCTGCGTCGCCACGCCCTCGAACTCGGCGGTGACCTCGGTCTTCCCCGGGTGGATGCCGATCATCCGGCCGCCCCTGAAGGCCACCGGCGCTTCGGCCGGATCGCCGGAGGCGTGCAGGGTGGCCTTCTTGGTGACGATCCGCTTCATGCCGTCCGGGTAGGAGACCTCGACGCGGAAATCGTCGAACTCGGCCCCCTTGGGAAAGGCGACCGACGGACCTTGATCGCTGACGATCGAGACGTTCGACGGCCGCCGCGGAGCACCTTTCACGGGGCGATCGGCAAGGCCGGGCAAGACCTCGAAGTCGAGCGTCGAAACCAACGGCTTGCCCCACGCCTGACGGAACGTCGCCACCAGCTTGCCTTTGCCCGCCGAGAGTCCCTCGACGCGGGCGCCGTCGAGCCGGGCGAGCGTCGGCGGATCGACCGCCAGCGACAACTTCGACGACTCGCGCACGGAATACTTCGTGCCGGCCTTGGAGACGGCGTCCACGTGAAGCTTGCTCGACTGGCCCAGGAGGACCGGCATGGGGTCGATGCCCAGTTCGAGCTTGGCAAGCTGCTGATTGCGATAGAGCAGCCAGCAGGCCCAAAGGGCCAACAGCAGCAACAGCAGGGCGACCAGCCTGCCCAGTTTCCGCGGCCGCCGCTTGACCACCCGGGGAACGTGGAGCGCTTCGCAGCTCGGACATTTGGCGCTCTGGCCGGGACGTCGGACGAACAACAGCGAGCAATCGGGGTCGGTGCAGATCAGCGTCGGCGCCGGCACCTGGTCGACCCGCTGATAGCCCCAACACCAGACCAGCCGCCAGCGCCCCTGGACATCCTTGTAGCGGAAGAAGTAGTTGTCGCGGTCCGTGCGATGGGGGTCGTCGAGGAGCTTGACAAGGCTCTGGTTGAGCGCCTTGTAGACCGCCCGCTCCGTGGAGGTTTCGGCTTTCGCCTTGGACAGACGCTCTCGGAGCGTTTCCACGTCCGCCTTGAGCAGGCCCTGGAGGTCTTCGTCGCTGGCGGATTGGCAGACCACGTCTTCGACGCGGCCGCCATGGTCCTCGCGGACGTAGAAGTTCACCGACTCCCCTTCCCATTCCGGCTCGGCCGATAGTCCGCCCAGCCAGCGGAAGATGATCTTGGAATTGGCGTTGGAGTAGTCCAAGAGGGGAACGCCGGGCTCGACCGCGATAGGGCGGAAGTCGCGACCGGTATCCGAGAGATCGACGCGGACGAAACGTCTGGCCATGGGTCAATCCGCCTTCCGAGCCGGGCCCCATCGGCCCGGACGTGCCTGCCGCAGTTGCCGGCCTCGTAGCACAAGCGTTTACGGCTCCATCTTCCAAGGTACCCGCTTCCCTGGGGAATATCAATCCCATGGAGTATCGAGTGGTGGGTGGTCAGTGGCTAGATCTGTAGGTCAGGCACCCCGTGCCTGACGACATCCAACGGTCGCCATTCGACCGCATCGCCCGGCAGGGCCTGGTCATCCGGCCGATGGTCAGGCACGGGGGCGCCGAAACGCCACGCAGAGCGCTCCCTACAGGACCCTCCGGGTGTTATGCTAGAGCATGAGCTATGTCCAGGCCGGTTGCTCGCGCAGCGCACATCCGGGCCGGCACGGCCCGGCTCTGAGGGCGGACCGAGAACTGCTAGACACCGACCACTAACCACTACCGCTAACCACCGACCACTAAACCTTGTCCCTCCACCGTTTCGTCTACTACGCGGCAGTGATCGGCGGCTGGGCCGCTTTCCTGGCCTGGTTGATCGCCGAGCCGCTCTTTCTGCACGACGATCGACTTGCGCTGGTGGTCCAAGTTCTGCTCACCAGTGCCCTGGTCGGCGCGGGCCTGGGGGTAGGCTTGATCCTCGTCTCCGGGATGGCCAACGCCCAATGGCGGCGACAGCTTCGCCGGGCAATCCCCGGACTGCTCATCGGGGGCATCGCCGGGGCGATCGGCGGACTACTTGGACAACTCCTGTACGACCATGTCGGAGTCCCCCGGATGGCTGGGTGGATGATTATGGGCCTGGGGATTGGTTCCGCGGAGGGGATCTACGACCGGTCGAGTCGGAAGCTGCGCAACGGCTTGATCGGCGGTGGGTTAGGGGGGCTTGTCGGGGGCGCCCTTTTCAGTTGGATCGCCAGGGCGGGCGCGGATATACCCATGCGAGCAACCGGGTTCGTGATCCTCGGTGTATCGATCGGGGCTCTGATCGGGCTGGCCCAGGTGGTGCTCAAGGAAGCCTGGCTAACGGTAGTCGATGGCTTCCGGCCGGGGCGCCAAGTGATTCTCGGCGAGGCGACGACCTTCTTGGGCCGCGGCGATCACCTGGCTTTGCCACTATTGGGCTATGCGGGCCGGGACCTGGAGTCGGAGCACGCTCGGATCACTCGGCAACCGGACGGCCAGTACACGATCCAGGACAACCAATCGCGGATCGGCACGATCCTCAACGGCCGCCTGTTGCAGGGCCCGGCGATCCTTGCCGATGGCGACCTGATCCGCCTGGGGAGCAACATCCTGCGGTTCAATCATCGTCATCGCAAGGACGCGCTCGCCCTGGAAGCGGCCCAATCCGCCGGCGCCGCCGCCGTCTCCACAGCCGCGCCGCCAGTCTCATCTGCCGGGTTGCCTTTGCCCCAGGGTGGCCCCACGGCCGCCAGGCCGGCGCCGCGCGGAAGCGTTCCTTGGCAGCGCGCCGCACCGCCGCCGCCCCCGAAGCCGCCGCGCCCGGGCGGTACCGCGAGCCCCCGCATTCCCCGTCCGCCGCCGCCACCGCCGACTTGACCCTCTCTCTGATGGAGATGGTTGGGGGTGAGGGAGAGTCCCCGATCGACGAACCATTCTCGGCGTTACGCAGCCGGTGAGCGGCAATCGGACCCCCTTGACTAAGGCCGTTTGCGGAGGTCCACCACGACATCGTAGCCGAGTGCGTCAGCCAACCGCGCCAACGTGCCGAGTTCGACGTTGTCAACGTTGTTTTCCAACTTACTAAGATTGCCGCGGTCGATCCCTGTCCTTTCGGCAAGCTCGCCCAGACTGAGCCCTGCACGCTGGCGAGCCACCTTCAATTTGGCCAGGGCAATCCGCGAGGGACTCGCCTTCTTGATGCGGTCGCCCAACTCGCCTTCCACCTGCGCGATGATTCTGTCGAGTTCCGCACGCTTCTCGCCGGGTAGTCGGCCAAAGACGCGTGTGGCCTGCTCAGCCAGTCGTTTCGGTGTTTTCTCTTGGGCCATGGTCAGTCCTCGATGGGAAAGGCAGCCAATGGATACACGGTGTCTTCATCCAACTCTTCGTAAACCACCGCGATGTACTCGCCCGAGGGGGTGTATCCAAACACCATAGGGCATCCGCTGCTGCGGCTCGCACTGTACCCTGTGGGGTTCCTCAGTACATGCTCGACTTCATCCATATCCAGGCCATGCTCGGCAACGTGCTCGGCGTTGCCACCCGGTTGTACGTCCCAGAAAACGTGAAGCCATACCATGTCGCGGTTCCAGGGATATTGTATCAAGATACAACATTTGCGCCCAGGGGTCAATTTCGGTTCTGGGCGTGATCGTGTTACAAGGATGTCGCAATACCACCCTCAAGGGGTGTTAGAGGGATCGTTGACAGTCCCCCATTTCTTGGGTAGTCTATTGGTTGGCGAAACAATGAGCCGTTGAAGCTTGTGTATTCGTTCTGCCCGGTCGCCGACAGCGACTACGCCAAACTTTGGGAGGCTCTCTTGCTGCTCGCCTACTACAGGCATTTTGGTGAGACGCCTCCAACGAATCGCCGGCTAGAGTATGTAACTGGCGGAATAAAAAAAGAGGATAAGGAGTGGAAGGCCTTCATCTCCGGGTTCAAAGGGTTGCGCCGCCTTGAATGGCAGGTGATTCAGGACCAAATTGACGTTTGTCCAGTTGGGTAGTCTGGGACCATAACCGCAATGGATCAAACCTCCGTGGCATGGCCCCGATCAAGAGTCGTCCAACGAGGCAATGGCCTTCTTCTGCCGAGGCTGGGAGGGACGCTGCTGTTGGCCGCCGGCCTGGCCTCGGTGGCCCTGGGCAGTGCGGCCTCAGCGCCGCCGCATGGCGCGGCTTCGGCGCCGGTCGCCGGCAACGGTGTTTCACGCACCGATGAGGAGGCTCTTGCCGCCGACTACGTTCATGCCTTCCTCAAGCGGGAGCAATTCCAGGCTGCCAACGCGTTCTTGGAAAAGGAGATCCAGCGGCTGGAGGCGGCCGGCCGGCCGGATTCGCCGGACCAGGCGATGCTGGCCCAGTTCCAGCAGATGGACGACCCGACGCGGCTGTCGATGGCCGAGATTCTGGACCAGAATGCCGGACCGGTCACCAAGAGCCTCGACGGCGCGGCGGACGCCCTGGGCCGCCGGCTCGACGAGGTGACCAGTGCCTGGCAGTCAGTGCGGACCTCGCTCGACCGGCAGCAGCGGCAGTTGTTCGAGATGCAGGGAAGCCGGTGGATGGCGGGTCAGTTGGCCTCGCTGTTGAGCGTCGACAAGCGCTGGTTCTGGCTCTTCGGCCTGGTGGCCGTGCTCACGCTGGTGAGTGTGGTCTTCCACGAGCGGCGGCACGAGATCCGGCGGCTGTTGAACGGCGGCCGGGCCCGGGCCATGGGACTCTCGAAATTCCTCTCGGCTGCGGCCCTGATCCTGGCCGCGCTGACCGTCGTCACGTTCTACTTCGGCGACCGCATCTACGAGTCGCTGTTGACCGTGGGTTCCGGGCGGGAAACCTCGCCGCGGGAGGCGATCTTGCGGCAGAACGCGGCCCTTGTGGCCCAGATCGCTCCGCTGGAGCGGAAACACGAGGACCTCCAGCGGAAGTACGACGCGGCGCTGGCGGCGGCCCAAGGGCGGATCGCCGCCGCCCTGCCCGCCCGCAGCGTGTTGCCGGCCGACTGGAAAAACGCCCGCCAACGCGCTTTGGAGTTCAGCACGACGCTCGATCTGCTGGACCGGGTGCCGCAGGCGATGCAGACCGACCTCGACGAGCTGGCCAAGCTCAGCAAGGAGTTGGACGCCCAGGCGGAGGCCACGGCCGTTTACAAACGCTTGCGGCAGTGGATCCGCGGCGGCCTGGGGGTGGCGCTGGTGGGGCTGGCGGTCTCGGGCGGGTGGCTCTTTTACCGGGGCGTGCGGGTCCGCCGCGAGGTGAGCCGCGACACCTGCCCGCTGTGCCTGGGCGCGGACCACCTCGAGCCCGCGCCCGACTACGGCCGCCGCGCCGACGGCCCGCGCGACGTGGCCGTGGTGCAGTGCAAGAACGTGATCAGCCAGGAGCCCTACGAGCAGTGCGACTACACGTTCATGGATATCTACCGGTCGATGACCAAGGTCTGCTTTCCCACCTTGGGTGTTCCCCAGGCCGGCAAGACCCATTGGCTGGCGATGCTCTACTGGGAGCTGAACCGGGGCAGCTACCCGAAGTCGGTGCAGTTCGAGAAGATCCGCTCGCAGAGCTCGCAGGACTTCGACGTGCTGGTCGAGGAGATCCTCAACAGCCGCATCGGCACGGCGGCCACGCAGCGCGACCGCATCCCTCACCCGCTGGTCTTCAATCTCCAGGACCACGACGCCCTGGGCCGCAACAACCTGCTGGTGAACATCTTCGACTACTCGGGCGAAGTCACTTCCGACATGGGCGTGGAAGACTATCGACGCCGCCGGGCGCTGGAGGGCGACGGTTTCTTCTTCTTCCTCGACCCGACCTATCCCAGCGAGCCGCAGTCGAAGGCCCTGGCCGATTTCCGCGAGGACATCCGCCTGGTCAAGGGCGTCAAGGCCGGCCGCCGCGTGCGGATCCCCGTGGCGCTGTGCGTGTCGAAGATCGACCTCCTGGCCGGGAAGTCCTTCTCGCTCCCCGGCGGAGGCGACGCCATCGCCTGGTTCTACAAGGAGCTGAGCCGCATCGACCCCACGGGCGAGGCCATGACCTGGGACGTGATCGAGGCCCGCAGCCGGCTGTTGGGCGAGCTGCGCGACACGATCTGGCCCGGCTGGGAGATCGAGCGGCAGATTGACGACCTGTTCGGCGGCCGTTACCTCTTCTTCCCGCTGACGCCCGTGGGCCTGGACGGCGCCGGCGAAACGGACCTCAGCCTGCGGACGATCTCGCCCTTCGGACTGCTGGAACCGCTGTTGTGGCTGTTGGAAATGAACGGATATCCCGTGTTGCGTTAAAGAGGGGCCAAGGAGTAGGTATTTTGGATTTTAGATATTAGATTTTGGATTCTGCTTCAAGCCGCAAGACACGAATCGGGGATCTGAAATCTGGTTCATCCGTCTGAAGCGCGCAGACGCAAGCGGTTACGCCATAAGCGGCTACGCCGCAGGATTTTTCAAGGCATGGGTCCGGTGTCCAATGGGATTCAAGAAAACGGCCCCTGGTGATAAGAACCATCAGGGGCCTGGACGCGCCATTGGCGCACCGCAGCCTGGCTATCCCTTGTCAGGTTGCGTCCCCGCAGAGCCTGACTCCGTTTCTCCAGGCAGCTCCAGTGTGGCCACTGACAAACCATACGCAAGTACCATTGGACACCGGAGTTATGCCTTGAAAATCCCCGGGCGAAGCCCGGTGCATTCTTGAGTCGGATGAACCCAAGAAAAGGGAAAGGCGTCACGGGGACGCCTTTCCTGAGGAATCGTTCAACGAAGGTGCGTTCGGGAGCAGGGCGGACGTCAGCCCACCGCACGTCTGACTCGCGTGGCGCGAGTCGAGTCCAGCGGGCCCCACGCCGCCACGGCTCCCCTTCCGCAATGAGGACTACTTGTCCGCCGGCTTCTCGTCGGCCTTCTTCTCTTCGGGCTTGGGAGCGTCGGGCTTGGGAGCGTCGGGCTTCTTCTCGTCAGCCTTCTTCTCTTCGGGCTTAGGAGCATCGGCCGGCTTCTCGTCGGCCTTCTTCTCCTCGGGCTTGGGAGCGTCGGCCTTCTTCTCGTCGGCCTTCTTCTCTTCAGTCTTGGGAGCGTCGGCGGGCTTCTCTTCGGTCTTCTTCTCCTCGGTCTTCTTCTCTTCGGTCTTCTTCTCTTCGGTCTTCTTCTCTTCGGTCTTGGGAGCGTCGGCCGGCTTCACGTCGGTCTTCTTCTCCTCGGTCTTAGGAGCGTCGGCCGGCTTCTCTTCGGTCTTCTTCTCTTCAGTCTTGGGAGCGTCGGCGGGCTTCTCTTCGGT
>Ga0181539_1005073_pt1 | contig 10888 bp, 5 predicted proteins | sample PEATcosm2014_Bin_46_FD_119767 | JGI IMG/M metagenome (GOLD analysis project Ga0181539, IMG submission 119767) | Peatland microbial communities from MTU Mesocosm Facility, Houghton, MI, USA - PEATcosm2014_Bin23_60_metaG | ecosystem: Environmental > Terrestrial > Soil > Wetlands > Peat | place... | reverse complement strand
TTTCTCCCAGGCATCGCAAAAGGGATCCGGATCGTCGCTGGTCTCGACGTGCACGCAGTGGATGTCGCACGACATCGAGAGCGCGAACGAGAGCGCCTTCTCGCTGATGCGGCTCCAGCGGTCCACGGGCACCACCACGATGGGCTCGCTTACCTCGGCGGGAATGAAAGGCCTGTCAAGATCGATCTCGCGGTTCACGCGCACGTAGTGCCGATTTACAACGCGCATGAACAGGATCATCACCACGACCAGCAGCGCCGTGATCCACGCGCCTTCAGCGAACTTGGCCACCAGCACCACCAGCGTCGTAATGCCTGTGGCTACCGCGCCCACGCCATTCACGATGATGCGTCCGTGTGCGCCGCCCTGGCGCTTCCAGTGCATCACCATTCCCGCCTGCGACAGCGTGAAGGCCATGAATGCGCCGATGGCGAACAGCGGAATCAGCCGGTCCGTCACGCCGCCGAACAGGATGAGCAGCAGAGCCGTCAGCGCCACCAGCACGTAGATGCCCCACGAATACAGCAGCCGCCGCCCGCGAATGAGAAACACGTGCGGCATGTAATTGTCGAGGGCAATGGCCCGAGTCAGGCGCGGAAAATCGGCGAACGCGGTATTCGCGCTCAGCGCCAGAACCAGCAGCACAGAACCGATGGTCAGGTAATAAAACCACCCCTGACCCATCACCGCGCGCGTCAGCATCGAGAGCACGCTTTCGTAGCCCGGCTTGCCGGGATCGGTGGCCGCGATGCCGTAGGCGCGGCACAGCAGCGCAATGCCCGCCAGCAGAACTGCCAGTAGCGCAATGACGATCGTCAGCGTCGCTTTGGCGTTCTTGCGCGTCGGCTCGCGGAAGGCCATCACGCCGTTGCTTACAGCCTCCACGCCCGTCATCGCCGTGCAACCTGAAGAAAAAACCTTCAGGATCAGCCACCAGCCAAACATTTGGGTAGCCGCCGGAATTGCGGGCAGCGGCGTCACCGGCGACGGATGCCCCGCCGCATACACCACCTGCCATCCGCCCACTGCAATCACGATGAGAAGCGTTCCCGTGAACAGATACGTCGGGATCATGAACACCACGCCCGTGTCATGCACGCCGCGCATATTCACAATGGTCAGAACGGCAAGCACCAGCAGGCAAAGCTCCAGCGTGTGCGGCTGCAAGCTGGGAACGGCCGAGATCAGTGCGCCCACGCCCGCCGAAATGCCCACCGACGCGGTCAGCACGTAGTCGATCATCAGCGCCGCCGCCGCCAGCAGTCCCGCGCCCTCGCCAAGGTTCTGGCTGGCCACGGTGTAGGAGCCTCCGCCGCGCGGGTACGCCTCGATCGTCTGCCGGTAACTGAAATACACAATCACCAACAGGATCACGATGGCCAGGCTCACGGGCACGATGTACTTCACGCCCATCAGGCCCAGCGGAATCAGCAGCGTCAGCGCCGCTTCCGGCCCATACGCGGCCGAGCTTAACGCATCCAGCCCGAAGACCGGTATCCCGGCCAGGGGCCCGATGTGCTCGGCGCGCTCTTCGCTGGTGGCCAGTGGCCGCCCAAACAGCAAATTTGAAACGCTTGTGTATACGCCCATTAAAAATTGTCGGGCGGACGTCGACTCGTCGCGGGGAACGCCGCCGATGCCAGTGTCTCACGGCGCGTTAGGCAGCATTTCACGGAAACCGACGCCATCCGGCGTTTCGAGTCTATCGCCCCTCAGCCGCGACCGCCGCGGGTAGCGTAAACAGGAATCTGCTTCCTTTGCCCACTTCGCTCTCTGCCCAGATGCGCCCGCCATGTTGCTCCACAATGCTGCGGCACAGCGCGAGCCCAAGCCCGGTTCCGCCCAGCGCGCGCGAGTCCGATGCATCGCCCTGCTCGAATCGATCGAAGATGCGCTCCAGCTTCTCCGGAGCGATGCCGCGCCCCTGGTCTTCGACCATGAAACACACCGCGCCCGCCTCTGAAGCGGCGGCGCCCGGTGCAACTCCATCCACATCCCATGCTGCCAGCCGGATGGCCGTGCCTGGCGGCGAGAACTTGATGGCGTTGCCGACCAGTTCATTCAGGACCTGCAAAACCCGTCCCTCATCCGCGAAGACCGTCGCGGCATTCACCTCGAAGCGGAACTCGATGCGCGCCTGCGTCGCCGCGTTGTGAGCTACGTCGGCCGCCCGTCGCAGCAGCGTCATCGGATCCACTGCCTCGGGATTCAGCGCCAGCCTTCCCTTTTCTCCGCGATCGAAATCCAGAATGTCGTTCACCAGCCGGACCAGCCGGTCGCAGTTCCCGATCGCCAATTCGATCATCTGGCGCTGCTTCTCCGGCCGCTTGTCCAGCGTGCCCGACTGAATCAATCCCAGCGACGCGCGCAGCGAGGTCAACGGTGTCTTCAACTCGTGGCTCACTGTGGAGATGAACTCGTCCTTCATCTTCTCCAGTCGCCGCCGCTCGCTCACGTCCTGGAAGGCCACCACCATTCCGCTTACCTGGCCCTCCTCGAGCAAAGGCGTGGCGCTGTACTCGACGGGAACCGCCGTCCCGTCCTGGCGCCAGAACACCTCGTCCCGCATGCGGATCGGCTCACACCGCCGCAGCGCCTGCAAGATCGGGCTCGTCGACCGCGAATACGGAGTCCCGTCGGCGTGGCTGTGGTGGATGAGTTCGTGCAGATCGCGGCCGACAAGCTGCTCGGCCGTGTATCCCAGCATTCGGGCGCCGGCCTCGTTGATGAAGGTCACCTTGCCGTTAAGGTCCATGCCGAAAATGCCGTCGTCCACCGCTTCCAAAATCAGCTCGCGCTGCCGCGTCGCCATGTGCAGCGCTTCTTCAGCCTCGTGCTGCTCGGTCACATCCATGCCGTGGTTCAGCACGAATGGCCGCTCGCCCGGCAGTTGCATGCGCCGGCTGCGCACGGCGATGCGCCGGTACACGCCGTCGCTCCGCCGCAGCGGCAATGCACCCTGCCACTCTTCCGCGCTTTCCAGTGTGTTCAGGCAGTCCTGGAACGCCGCTGCGCCCTCGGCGTCGGACAGCTCCGTCACAAACCGCCCTATCAGCGCCTCAGCGCGGTATCCGAGCGTCTCGGCCGTGAACGCGTTCAGCGAGGTCAGCCGCCCCTCCATTGAGCACGTGAAGACAAACCCCAGGCTGTTTTCGACGACCTCGCGATAACGGGCCTCGCTCTTGAGCAGCGTCTTCTCCATCTCGCGCTGGTCGGTCACGTCCTGCCCGCTCACAATCAAATATTGAATCTCTCCATTCGGGCCCAGCAGTGGACGCAGGGTCCAACTCACGCGCCGGCCTTCGCCCCCGGCCGCCCGCCAAAACGTCTCATGTGGTCCTGAAGCCTGCCCGGTCGCCGCTTCGCGCAATTTGCCCGCTGCCCATCCGCGGTCGTCCGCCTCCAGAAATTCCTCCACAAACGGCCGGCCCACGGCATGCGCCAGGCTCAACCCCGTCAGTTGCGCGCAGGGATAGTTCATTCGCACCACGCGGCCCGCCGTATCCAGCACGGCCACCAGCGCGGGAATCGAGTCCAGCGTGGCGGCCACAAAGCAACGCTCAATCGCCAGCGCGCGCTCGGTCCGCTGCCGCTGCCGCTGCGCCTGCTCCTGCAGCCGGATTCGGTTGTATAGCTCCAGCCGCGTTACCGCCTGGCGGCCAAGAATCTCCAGTAGCGTCAGATGTTCCAGCTTGAACTGGTTCGGCTTCCTCGACAGCACCGCCATCGTGCCGATCAGGTGTTCGTCGCTGCTGAAGAGCGGAACGGCCGCGTAAGAAAGGCAGGAACCGGCGCCAGTGAGCGGGATGCCTTCGGGAGGAAAGCGCTGATCCTGGCTCGCGTCCGCGATCAGCAGCGGCTCACTCTTCTCCAACATCCATTGGCATGCGGTGCTGGCGCGCGGTTGGTCGGTCGCCCTGAACCCGAACCGTGCCTTGAACCAAAGCCGGTTGAAGTCCATCCAGCCGATGTAGCCGTATTCCGCGTCGCACAGCACCGCTGCGAGCTCAACGAGCTCGTCCAGTGCAGGATCGGGGTTGCGATCGAAAATGCCGATCTCCGGGCGCACTACCGCTTCCTGGTTCTCTCCCCCATGCGAACCGACCATCGCGCACATATAGATAGAAGTTCCTGGCAGCCAGTATCAAAGAGATTGACAAACTTGGCTCTTCCACTATCCGGTCACTTCGAGGAAAAAGCTGTACCACTGAAGTACCGGCGGTTTCGCGCACCACTCGATTCATTTTGTGATTACTATAGATACTCTTCGATTGTTACCCGGCGCCATTTGCCAGCAACTCCAACGCAAACTCCACCGTTCGCGGCCCCAACCGTCCACTGTTCCCCGATCACCGATCACCGATCACTGATCACTGATCACTGATCACTGATCACTGTGAAGGCAGTTTGCAGCAATCTCCCGCTGCCGGCGGCTCGTTTGCGCCCGCGTCTAGAATCACCTTCCAGCTCCCGTCAGGCTCCTTGCGCCACATGGTGATGTACCGTCCGCTTGTGACCACGGGATTTCCGTTCGCGTCCTTGCTGCGCCCCTCAAAATGGCCCCACGTGTAGCCCATATCTCCCGAAGGCCCCATCATCGCGTCGGTGGGCGTCCAAGTCAGTTCATAGTCCTTGGGCGACCAGTTCGCAGATTTGGTGATCGCCACCTTTCCAATCAGCGGCGCAGCTGCGTTTCCCAGCGCCACGCCGTCGTCGGCGAACCACGAAGCGAATGCCGCGCCTCCGCGTTCCAGCACATCCTTGGCAAAGCGCGCCTCCAGATCGTAGAGCAGCATCTTGCCCGGCTTTACCGTCGAGTCAGCCAGAGGATTAGGCGTCTGCGATTGCGTTCCAGGCTCCAGCAATTGTGCCCACGCCGCGTTCAAACCTGCCCCCGCCAGCCCCGCAATCAAAATGAATGATGAAAGAAGATTCCGCATTGCAGCCACGCTCCCGCCCTCCAATGAACTTGAAGTCTATGCGCCCATCCTATAACGCTGGGCGGCACAGCTGCGGCCGTCACCATTCCCGCGCCCGCTGACCCGCTGACCCACCGACCCGATGATGCGCGCGCACAGAAACGGCGTTATGATGTTAGCGCTGGAGAGTGGTTATGTCTCAATACGTTTTTCACTGTCGCGATTGCAACAAGGAGTTCACCCGAGTTCTTCACATGTCCGACCGCGATAGGGATAAGGTGGTTTGCCCGTACTGTGGCGGCTTGCGCGTGGAGCAACTGGTCACGGCTTTTTCCGCGGTTACTGCAAAGAAAAGCTAGCCCGCGTGCCTCCTCCGAACCTGCCCGCCGATTTGTCCGCCAGTTCGCTATTGCGGGCGGCTCGCCGGTGGCGTCGCTCCTGGCGCAGAAGTTCCGCTCGGCGCGTGTGGCCTTGCATCGTCCGACCCGCTCCCGGCGGCTACAGTGTGCGCGTCGGCGCGGAATAAGTGATAGTGCGTGAATGCGACGTCGTTTAGCTGCGTCTGCACCGTCACCATCGAGTTCTGCGTCTGCACGGAGCCGTTTGGCACTGGCATCGTCGAGTAAGCCACGCCTCTTACCGGGCAGATGTAGGTGCGATCTCCAACCAAAACTGGCGCGTACTCCACCAGGATCGCTGCCTGAATCATCTCGTAAGGCGGCAGCAGCTCCGCCACCACGCTCAGCCGCAGGATCTCACCAGTAGCCGGATCGATCACGATTTCCCCATGGTAGCCGGGATAGAGTTCAACGATTTTCGCTCCATTCGGTTTCCGCACGGCATAATTCGAGTGATCCTGGGGCACGGTGTAGCGAAAGACGCCTGCCGGCTCGCTCACGCCGGGCTCCCATCGCAGCCACGTGACCTGGCTTTGCACGACATCGCCCATCACCACGCCGAGAATCGGGCCAAACTCGCCGCTGGTGGTCAACCCTAACGCCGGTTGATCCTCCATCTTGCCCTTTGCCGCGCCCGTGTCGCGTACCTCGTGGCCGTCGCGGTAGGTCACCGTCGCGCTGGTGGCGCCCGTCGAGTGCAGTGACTTGTAGTCGGTTCTGCTTACGGTTACTCCAGGTGCTCGTACCGCCGTCGCCGCTACCCCCGGAAAGTTGGGGCCGGTCGCATGAGCCATCTGTTGCGAGGGCGTGTCTTCAAAGTGCGTCGTTTCGCGAGTGGCGTAGAAGTTCGGCAGATGCGTGATCGTCGTCCTTACGTAGTCCAGGGCCAGTGAAACCATCCGCTGCTGTGTTTCGATGTCCGGCGGCGGATCGCGTAGCACGTCGCTTGCGGGAGGATTCAGAAAGGCCGTCATATCGGCCAGCTTCATAAGCTCTTCTTGCGTGCGCTTGCCTGGAAAACTCGCCTCCCAGCGCGCCAGCCGTGCCGGGCTCACCCGTTCCGTCAGTTGTGCGTCCTCGAGCTCTCCAGCGACTTTCCCATCCGGCTTGCCATGAAGCTTGATCAGCAACTGCTCCATCTGATCGATGGACATGATTTTGGCCGCCATTGCAGGGAAGGCAATTCCCCAAAGAAGTAGCAGTATCGCGCATTTCCGCATCCAGGCCTTATCCTTCCCACCGAAGCACAAGTATAGATGCTTTCCAATTACTTCTGCGGCGCTCTCGCCCCAAACCTCAGCGCAATCCCGCCGTCTAATCCACCAAAGCCGCGTTCTGCCGCGCAGGTATACTAAGCGTTGGCGATCCCCGGGTTCTTTTCCCGGAACCACAGACCCCCGCTTCAGGGAGCGCTTTGCAGTTTGGTACTTTTCCCTGGATTCCCGGTCTTTCTCCGGGGGAAGGAAGTGCATGGGAACACTGCTGGAGTCCATCCATTCTCCCGCCGACCTCAAACGCCTCGACTATGCGCAAATGGCCTCGCTTGCCGAGGAGATTCGCACCTTCCTCATCCAGACACTTTCGAAAACCGGCGGCCATCTCGGCCCCAATCTGGGTGTCGTCGAGCTTACCCTTGCCCTGCACGCTGTCTTCTCGACCCCCGAAGACAAGATTCTTTTCGACGTAAGCCACCAAGCTTATATTCACAAGATCCTCACCGGCCGTCTCGACCGCTTTGAGACCATACGCCAGCCGGGCGGCCTCAACGGCTTCATGCTGCGCACCGAAAGCGAGCATGATTGCTATGGCGCAGGCCACGCCGGAACCGCGCTTTCCGCCGCTCTGGGCATGGCCGTGGCTCGCGACCTCGCCGGAGGTCATGAGAATGTGATCGCCGTCGCAGGCGACGCCGCCTTCACGAACGGTATCACCTTTGAGGCGCTCAACAACATCGCCGTCCAAACCCGGCGCATGATCGTCGTCCTCAACGACAACGAGTGGTCCATCGACCGCAACGTCGGCGCCGTGGCCCGCTATTTCCACCGCATCGTGACCAACGAGCACTACCAGCATATGCACGATCGCGCCACGCGTCTCATTGAACGCTTCGGCGGCAAGACCGCGATCAAGGTTGTCCGCCGCGCCGAGGAAGCCGCCAAAAGCATGTTGTGGCCCTCCATCCTTTTTGAGGAGTTCGGCCTCGAGTATTTCGGCCCCATCGACGGACACAACCTGCCGCTGCTGGTCGAAACTTTCAAGTTCCTCAAGTCAATCGACCACCCTGTTCTGCTCCACATCCTCACGCAGAAAGGCCGCGGCTTTCAGCCCGCTCTCGACGGCCAGAAAAAGTTTCACGGCCTTGGGCCGTACGACCCTGAGACCGGCAAGACTCCGGATGGCTCGGCCACATACGCTGAGGTTTTCGCCAACACTCTTGCCGATCTCGCCGCAAAAGACCCGCGTATCGTCGCTATTACCGCGGCCATGCCCAACGGCACCGGCCTCGATCACTTCCGGCCCCGCCATCCCAAGCGCTATTTCGACGTCGGCATCGCCGAGGAGCACGCGGTCGTCTTTGCCGCTGGCATGGCCACGCGCGGCTATCGCCCTGTGTGCGCTATCTACTCCACCTTCTTGCAGCGCGCCTTCGATCCCATCGTCCACGACGTGTGCCTGCAGAAACTGCCGGTCCTCTTTTGCATGGACCGCGCCGGACTCTCCGGCGATGACGGCCCAACGCATCACGGCCTCTTCGACATCGCTTATCTGCGCGGAATTCCCGAGATCATCCTGATGGCGCCGAAAGACGAAGACGAACTGGCCGATATGCTCAAGACTGCGATCGATTTGCCCGGCCCCAGCGCAATCCGCTATCCGCGCGGCGCCGTCGCGGGCGTGGCCCGCAAGTCCGAGCCGCAATCGATTCCCATTGGAAAATCTGAGGTCCTCGCCGACGGCTCCGATGTTGCCATCATCGGTCTTGGCCCCATGATCACGCTGGCGCGAGGGCTCGCCGAGTCTCTTGAGCGCGATGGCTATTCCGCCGCCGTAATTAATCCCCGCTTCATCAAGCCACTCGACCGCGAAGTTCTCGGGCACTATGCCTCGCGCGTGGCCGCTTTCGTCACCTTCGAGGATCACGTCAAAATGGGCGGCTTCGGCACCGCAGTTGTTGAAGCTCTCGACGAGATGGGTCTCTCCATTCCCGTCGTCCGCATCGGCTGGCCCGATCAATTCATTGAACACGGCAAGATCGATGAGCTCCGCGCTCGCTATGGTCTTACCGTTGATGCGACTCTCGCCCAGGTTCTTCCGCTCCTCACGCGCCGCCGCCGTCCAACCCTGGTCGCCTCCTGAGCAAAGTCCGCCCGAGCCGCTGAAGTCGCAGGATCTGCATTTCCGTTTCCTCTTCCTGTATGTGCGCTCCCGTCGGCCTGGCGGCTGGAGTCCGCTGCACGCCGGATTTCCCACTCGCAGTCTCGCCGCAGCGCCCTTGTATCCTCGAAGACATGCCCCGTCTCATCCGCATGCCGCGCTGGCCTCGCCGCTGGTTCCTGTGGATCGCCTTGGGCATCGCCTTGCGCCTCCTCTTCATCTGGTTCCCGCGCCCCGGCGACGACGACACCCTCGACTACCTCCAGTTGGGCCACAATCTGCTGCACTACGGCATCTATGGCATGGGCTCTGGCGCCGATCTTTCTCCCACCACCTATCGCCTGCCTGCTTATCCCATCTTTCTCGCCACGTTCGAGTTTCTTTTCGCGCGCTTCTGGCCCAACGCCTGGTTCAATGCCGTTTTTCTCTTCCAGACCATCGCCGATCTCGCCGCCGGACTTTTCCTCGCGTTCTTTGCGCGCCGCCATCTCTCCGATCGCGCCGCCGAAGTTGCTCTCGCACTGGCCATGCTCTGCCCTTTTACCGCCGCCTATGCAGGCATCGCAATGACGGAGTGCTTCTCCGTCTTCGCCATCTCTCTCGGGCTCTATGCAGCCGGCCGCGCCCTCGCCGCTCAGGCCGCAGGAAGCCGCGACTTCTCCGCGCTGATTCTTGCCGGCCTCGCATCGGCTTTCGCCGCGCTTCTGCGTCCCGACGGAATTCTCCTCTTCGCATCCATCGGATTGGCCTTGTTCCTCTACGGCATCCGCAGCTGCCCCGCCGCGCAACCTGCACGCCCCGCCTTTCCGAGTTTCGCCCTGCGCCGCACCCTCGCCACTACCTCCATCTTTTGTGCCGCCGCTTTACTGCCGCTCGTTCCATGGACCGTGCGCAACTGGGTAGACTTCCACGTCTTTCAGCCCCTCGCGCCGCGCTACGCCGATCCTGGCGAGCCCTCGGTCGCGGGCGCGCGCCGCTGGCTCCGCACCTGGACCGTGGAGTTCGTCTCCACAGCCAACGTCTGCTGGAACTTCCCCGGAGACACAATCGATCTCGCCGACCTTCCTCCGCGCGCCTTCGACTCCCCGCAGCAGCACGAACAGACTCTTGCGCTCATCGCCGAGTACAACCAAACCACCACCCTGCCGCCTTCGCTTGACGCCCGTTTCGCTGCTCTCGCCGATCAGCGCATTCACGACCATCCATTCCGCTATTACGTCACTCTTCCTCTGCTGCGCGACGCCGACATGCTGCTACGCCCCAGAACCATCGAGTACGACCTCGATGTCTTCTGGTGGCGTTGGCGCGACCACCCCGCCCAATCCGCCTGGGCGATCTTCCTCGGCCTCATCAATCTCTTCTGCGTTGCCGCTGCCGCGTGGGCGTTTATTCGCCGCCGGGTCCCCTGGGCATGGATGCTGGGCTCGTACCTGATCCTGCGATTTATCGTCCTCGGCGCCATGGAGAATCCTGAACCGCGCTACACCATTCAGTGTTTCCCAATTCTGATCGTTGCCGCTGCAGCCGCGCTCACCCGCACCCGCCCAATCCGCATTGTGCGTCACGACGCTGGCATCTGATCCAAGACTTGCTAGGACGAGAGAGATCTAACACCGCTAGCTCCGCTGACACCGCTAACGCCGCTGTCTTTACCCCTTTGTGCGACAATCCTCATCAGACTGTCTCTTCCATGCGACTGGTTCACTTTTTCCCGGGTCTGCTCGTGATCGGTTGCGCTCTGGCCGCGCTTCCGGCCCAGTCTCAACCAGAGCCCACGTCGCCCTCCGCTCCGCTGGTTCTGGCCGGCGGCACTCTCGTCGACGTCACCTCCTGGGGCAACTCAGCGCGCGACATCACAGGCGCCATTGTCGTCATCCGCGACGGCCGCATTGCTGACATTGGCTTGCCCGACCAGCTTTCCATCCCCAAAGACGCCCGCATCATTGACTGCGCCGGCAAATTCCTCATCCCCGGGCTCATCGACGGCTTTGCGGGCATGAATTCTCAGGCTCAGGCCAACGCCAACCTCTACATGGGCGTCACCACCGTCGTTGCCCGCGCAGACTCGGAGCACGGCTTTATCGATACCGGCGCCCAGCCCAGCCCGCACATATATCCCATCGATACGATTGGAGTCACCGACAACTGGAGCCTGCTGGCCCGCCATCCCGAGTGGGTATCCAAACTGCGCGAGGG
>Ga0181539_1005072_pt1 | contig 10890 bp, 9 predicted proteins | sample PEATcosm2014_Bin_46_FD_119767 | JGI IMG/M metagenome (GOLD analysis project Ga0181539, IMG submission 119767) | Peatland microbial communities from MTU Mesocosm Facility, Houghton, MI, USA - PEATcosm2014_Bin23_60_metaG | ecosystem: Environmental > Terrestrial > Soil > Wetlands > Peat | place... | reverse complement strand
GCCTGAAGAGATGGGCGATGAACAGCCAGCCGAGCAGCGCCATCGAGAAGGGTTTGACCAGCCAGTTGACGCCGACCGTTACAACGATTCCGCGCCAGTGCTCCCGCACCTGTCCAAGCGCGGCGAGATCGATCTTGAGCAGCATCGGCACGATCATCAGCCAGACCAGCACGGCGACCGGCAGATTGACCTCCGCGACCGTTGCCGCGCCAATGGCGCGGAACACGGCGGGAACCGCTTGGCCGAGGGCGATTCCGGCGATGATGCACAGCGCGACCCACAAAGTCAGGTAGCGTTCGAATAGTCCCATGGCGGGCGCTTTGGCTGTCACGGGGTTGGGTGTCGTCGCGGCTTCGCTCATGAATCAATCCGCCTGTCGTGGGGAGTGGGTGGCGCCTTCGATTTCGCCGATTCCGTTCAAGCGGTTTGTCAACGACAATTTGTCGAGACTCTTGATCGGCAGCGCCGTGAATTGTGAAATGCGATTGCGCAGATATCGGAACGCAAGCGCGAACGCGCGCTCTTTTTCGATATCCGTTCCCTGGGCCGCCGCAGGGTCTTCGACGCCCCAATGCGCGGTCATGGGATGGCCCGGCCAGAAGGGGCAGGCTTCGCCCGCCGCGTTGTCGCAGACCGTGAACACGAAATCCATGTTCGGGCCGCCCGGCGCCGCGAACTCGTCCCAACTCTTCGAGCGCAACCCTTCGACCGGGTAGTCGTGGTCCGCCAGAGTCTTCAGGGCGAATGGATTGACGACGCCCTTTGGATGGCTTCCCGCCGAAAAGGCGTCGAAGCGTCCCGCGCCGTCCTTGCGCAAAATACTTTCCGCGAGGATCGAGCGGGCGGTGTTTCCGGTGCAGAGAAACAGCACATTATAGACGCGGTCAGTCATGGACGGCGATCCGCGCTCGCCCGACGCGACCGAAGTTTCGTCGGGCAGGATGTGTTCATGAGAAGCGGTATCCGAGGCGATCATTTCGCGCCCGAAAGTCCCAGCCGATGCAATTCGGCTTCGCGGATTTCCTCGGTGATCGGGTAATAGCCGCCTTTTTCCGTTTGCGTCTGGCCATCCTTGGACAGAATATATTTGATGAACTCGCCGCGCAGCGGGTCGAGAGTTTCGCCCGGCTTTTTGTTCACATAAATATAGAGATAGCGTGCCAGCGGGTATTTTCCGGACAGTGTCGCTTCGGAGGAGGTGTCGTAGCATTTTCCGCCGAAAAATAGGGACAGCGGCACGGAGCGGACGCTGTCCGCTTTATAGCCGAGGCCGGAATATCCGATCGCGAATTTGTCGCCCGCGACCCCCTCGACGACCGCCTCCGAACCGACCTGCTGTTTGACCTCCGGCTTGTAGTCCCCGTTGTACAGGGCGGTTTGCCTGAAGAACTCGTATGTTCCGGAAATTGTGTTGCGGCCGTAAAGGGAGATCGGCTTCGAAGCCCAGTCGCCTGTTAGGCCGACATTGCCCCATGTGTCGATGCTTTTGCCGCCGCTGCCCTTGCGCGTCGACGAGAAAATCCGATCCACTTGCTCCATCGTCAAACACTCGATGGGATTGTCCTTGTTGACATAGACGGCGAGCGCGTCGACCGCGACGCGGAAGTTGGAGACCTTATAGCCAAATTTCTTCTCGAACGCCTCGCTCTCGGCGCCTGTCATCGGACGCGACATGGGGCCGAATTGAGAATCGCCCGCGAGCAGCGCGGACAGGGCCGTCGCGGAGCCCTTGCCCTCGATTTCGATTTTCACGCTTGGGTAGAGTTCCTTGAACCCTTTGGCCCACAGTTCCATCTCGCGGTCCAAAGTGTCGGACCCGACCGATTTGATTTCGCCCGAAAGTCCCTTGACGGTCTGATAGGCGGGGAGACTCGCGTCCAGGGCAAGCGCGGCGGGCGTCGCCAGCATGGTCGAGCCGAATGCGGCAATGACGACTCTATGCTTCATCGGAACTTCTCCAGTTGGAAGCGATCCGCGATTTAGGCGCGTGTCGTTCGAAGTCGGATCGTTGGGCGTAGCGAAATCATGTTCGCGTTTCGAGGCGGAACGCCGCGCCGGAAATTCGACGGCGCGGCGTCTGTTCAGCGGCTCGGCGCGCACGCCGAACCGATTCTTTGGCCGGCGGCGTTGACGACCAGTTCTCCGTCTTCCTTGCGGAACTCGCCTTGTTGCGGCAGCGGCAGAATGTCGAGGACCGCCTCGGAAGGCCGGCATAGCTTGACGCCCTTCGGCGTCACGACGATGGGGCGATTGATAAGGATCGGCCGCGCCATCATGGCGTCGATCAGCTGGTCGTCCGTGAGCGCGGGATCGTCCAGCTTCAACTCGTCGTACGGCGTTCCCTTTTTGCGCAGAAGATCGCGCGGAGAAATCCCCATGCGGGCGAGCAACGCCAGCAGTTCGTCGCGGCTCGGCGGCGTCTTCAAATATTCGATCACGCGGGGTTCGACGCCGCAATTTCGGATGAGGCCGAGCGTGTTGCGCGACGTGCCGCAAGCCGGATTGTGATAGATGAGAATGTCCATGTCGGCGTTCATGCGTTAGCCTTCGCGGCAAGCGACGCCCCTTCGGTCTCGCCGATTTCCCGCAGCTTGGCGCTGAGCGCCAGCCTGTCGAGGCGCTTGATCGGCAGGGCGTTGAATATAGTGATGCGGTTGCGCAAATAGCGCAGCGCCAGCACGAAGGCGCGCTCCTTCTCTATTTCGGTTCCCTCGACGGCGGCCGGATCTTCAATGCCCCAATGCGCCGTCATCGGTTGGCCGGGCCAAACTGGGCAGGCTTCGCCGGCGGCGCTGTCGCAGACCGTGAAGACGAAATCAAGATTGGGCGCGCCCTCGCCGGTGAACTCGTCCCAGGGCTTCGAACGCATGCCGTCGGTCGGATAGCCCATGCTCTCAAGAACCTTGATCGCCAGCGGATTGACCGCCCCCTTGGGGTGGCTGCCCGCGGAAAAAGCGTTGAAGCGGTCGCCGCCTTCCTTGCGCAAAATGCTCTCGGCGATGATCGACCGCGCCGAATTGCCGGTGCAAAGGAACAGCACATCGTATTTTTTATCGGTCATGGTCTTGCTCCTCGGTCTTGGCGCGACAAGGGGCGGCGGCGGGCAGGTCGGGCTTCGGAGCGCAACACGCGCCTTGCGGCGTCTTTGGCGCGCAACAGGCCGTTGTCTCCGCCGCCGCCGCGTCGAGCGGCGCGTCGCCGCCGTAGACCGTGCTTTCGCCCGACGTCAGAAATGTCTCCCACCAAAGCCCCTGCGGGTCGGTGATCCATGATTTTTCCGAGGTCGCGTAGCAGCAGACAGTCTCGCCTTCTTCGATCACGGGTCTTCCCGCATGCCGAAGGCGCTCGTAAACTTCGCCCAGCTCTTCCGCCGTTTCGACCTGAATGCCGAGATGCTGCAAGCCCGCGTTCGCGCCGCGCTTCGAAATCGCGAAATTGACGCGGGGATCGTCGAGCATCCATTTCGCATAGTCGGACTTCGTAACGGTCGGCTCCATCGCGAACAGCGCATTGTAGAAGCTGATCGAATGAGCGAGATCGTCGACGGCGACATGAACGTGAAGTCGTTTCATCGCGCGTTCTCCTTTTCGGCGGCTGGGGATTTGCAAACTTCGACGCAACATGTGTCGTCGCCCTGACAGCAATTTTCCGTCAGGTAGCTCATGAGGGCGTTCATCGTGGGATAGGACGCCGCGTAGATGAGCGATCGACTCTCGCGACGGCAGGTGATGAGTTCCGCCTGTTTCAGATGGTTCAGGTGAAACGAGAGCGTGGCGGCTGGCAGCCCGAGGCGTTCGCCGATCTGTCCGGCGGGCAATCCGGCGTGACCCGTCTGTACGAGCAGACGAAAAACATCGAGGCGCGTTTCCTGAGCAAGGGCGGCCAGAGCCGCTATGGCGTCAATCTTTTCCATTCTTCCATAAATATCGAAATGTCAGATCCAGTCAAGCGGCGCGCGAAGAGGAAACATCGCGACGCGCATCGCATTCTTAAAATTAGTGGCTTAGATTGCGCGGGGGCGAGCGGCCAATCCCTGCCCGTTCTCGCTCCTGGCGCAAAGCCAAAATCCCGAGCTGGCGCCTCGTCCCGCCGCGCGTCTCCCTTGCGCCGCGCCGCCGCGCCTTGTAAGGCCGGCTGTCCGCTCGACCGAAAGCCCCCGCCATGTCCGTGTTCTCCGTCTATCTGCGCGTGCTGGGTCAACTGCGGCCAAAGGCGACGCTGGCCTATATGCTGGTCTTCGCCAATCTCGTGCTGGCGGGCGCGCAATTCGCCGAGCCGATCCTGTTCGGCCGCATCGTCGACATCATGACCGGCGCGCAGGCGCAGGGAGCGACGCTCACTTTTAGCGATTTGCTGCCGACCGTCGCCGCTTGGGCCGGCTTCGGTCTGTTTTCGATTTTCGCCTCGATGGCGGTCGGGCTCAACGCGGATCGACTGGCGCATCGCAGCCGGCTCGCCGTGATGGCGCAATATTTCGATCATGTGCTCAATCTGCCGTTGAGCTTCCACGCCAATGTCCATTCGGGCCGGCTGTTGCAGTCGATGCTCGAGGGCTCGACCGCGATGTTCAGCCTGTGGCTGTCGTTTTTTCGCGAGAATTGCGCGACCTTCTTCGCGCTGTTCCTGCTGCTGCCGGCGACGCTGCTCTATAACTGGCGTCTCGCCAGCCTGCTGATCGTCATGGTGGCGCTGTTTTACGTGGTGACGACGATCGTGCTGCGCCGCACCGACACGCTGCAGGCGGCGGTGGAGCGTTATAACGCGGCGCTGGCCAGCAGAGCATCGGACGCGCTCGGCAATGTGTCGGTCGTGCAGAGCTTTACCCGCGCCCAGAGCGAATCCCAGGCGCTGCGGCGGATCATCGACGATCTGCTGGCCGCGCAACTGCCGATTCTGTCCTGGTGGGCTTTGGTGGTGGTGGCGAGCCGCGCCTCGGCGACCATCACCGTGCTGGCGATTTTTCTGCTCGGCGCCTGGCTGCATATGCGGGGACAGGCCACGGTCGGCGAGATCGTCACCTTCATCAATTTCGCCACCATGCTGATCGGCCGGCTCGAACAGGCTGTCGGCTTCATCAATTTCCTGTTTCAACAGTCGGCCAAGCTGCGCGAGTTCTACGCCATTCTCGACACGCATCCCGCCATCGCCGACCGGCCCGACGCCAAGGACGCCGGCCGCCTCGACGGCGCCGTTGTGTTCGAGAATGTGAGCTATTCATATGACGGCAAGCGCATGGCCGTGCGCCACGCGAGCTTTTCGGCGCGGCCCGGCGAGACCGTCGCGCTGGTCGGCGCCACCGGTTCGGGCAAATCGACGACGCTCGGTCTGCTGCATCGCGTATTCGATCCGATCGAGGGAGCGGTCATGATCGACGGCGTCGACATCCGCGATCTGACGCTCGCCTCCCTGCGCCGCAATATCGGCGTGGTGTTTCAGGAGCCGATGCTGTTCGCGCGCTCGATCGTGGAAAATCTGCGCATCGGCAAGCCGGATGCGACGCAGGCGGAAATCGACGCCGCGCTCGAACTGGCGCAGGCGGCGGGCTTCGTCGCGCGCCAGAGCGAGGGCGCCCGGACCAATATCGGCGAGCGCGGACGCGGTCTCTCGGGCGGCGAGCGCCAGCGCCTGTCGATCGCCCGCGCGCTGCTCAAGGATCCGCCGATCATAGTGTTCGACGAAGCCACCAGCGCGCTCGACGCGACCACGGAGAAACAAATTCAAAAGGCGCTGGAAGCCGCCACCAAGGGGCGCACGACCTTCGTAATCGCGCATCGCCTCGCCACCGTGCGGAGCGCCGACCGCATATTGGTGTTCGACAATGGCGAGATCGTCGAGAGCGGCTCCTTCGACGAATTGGTGAAAAAGGGCGGGCGTTTCGCGACGCTGGCGGCGGCGCAACTGCTGACCCCCGCGGCGGCGGAAGCGGCCGCGGCGGAGGGCCGCTAAACGCGGCGTCGGAGCATTCCCGCGCTGGCCAACGTTGCGGAACGGCTTCCTATCCTCTATTTCTTGGCGCTAGGAAGACAAACCGAGATGGCCCCGGGATTCTCGCATCGACAAATCTGGGCGGCGCTCGACGCGCTGGCGGAGCGTCATGGGCTATCGGCCTCCGGACTCGCCCGCAAGGCGGGCCTCGATCCCACGACCTTCAACCCTTCCAAGCGCGCGGCGCCGGGCGGGCGGCAACGCTGGCCCTCCACCGAATCCATCGCCAAGGCGCTCGCCGCGACGGGGGAGGGGCCTGGCGAATTTCTGACGCTGGCGGGCGAGCGCGATGGCGTCGCGGCGCGACGCCGCGTCCCCGCGATCGGTCTCGCCGACGCCGCGAAGGACGGGTCGTTCGACGCGGCTGGCCGCCCCGCCGGCCCGGCTTGGGCCGAGGTCGACTTTCCCGTCGGCCTCGACGACGCGTGCTACGCGCTCAAGATTTCCGGCGGCTCGTTCGCGCCGCTGTTTCGCGACGGCGGCCTGCTGATTGTCTCGCCCCACGCGCCGGCGCGGCCGGGCGACCGCGTGGCCGTCAAGACCCTCGAAGGCGAATTGCTGATCGCCGAACTGAAGAACCTATCCGCGCGGACGCTGGAGTTGAAACCTCTCGCCAGCGGCGGCTCCGACCGCGTGCTGACGCGGGAGGAGATCGGTTGGATGTCGCGCATTATCTGGGCCAGTCAGTAGGCGGACGGCTCGCGCCGGCCAAGTTCGACGAATTTCCAGGGAGCGCGGCTTCGTCCGCTCTATGTGAAGAGCGGGCGCGCCGTCGTGAATTTTATGCGCGGACGTCGCGCATGGTGATAGGGAAGGCCTCCCGCTAACTTGGACGCCGATGAAATTTCCTCCCTCCTTCCTTGACGAAATCCGGGCTCGGCTGCCCGTGTCGGAGGTCGTTAGGAAGAAAGTCCAGCTGAAAAAACAGGGGCGGGAATGGCGCGGGTTGTCGCCTTTCAACGCCGAGAAAACGCCGTCTTTCTATGTCAATGACCAAAAGGGCTTTTATCATTGTTTTTCCTCGAATAAGACCGGCGACGGCTTCTCCTTTCTGATGGAGGCCGAGGGCTTATCCTTCCCCGAGGCGGTGGAACGGCTCGCCGGCATGGCCGGGCTGCCCATGCCGGTCGAGACCAGCGAACAGCGCGAGAGCGATCGCAAGCGCGCTTCCTTGACGCAGATCATGGATTGGGCGGCGGAATATTTTCAAAAGCAGCTTAAAAGCGCGGAGGGGCGCGAGGCGCGGGATTATCTCGCCCGGCGGGAGATTTCGCCGGCCGCCCAGGCGCATTTTCGCATCGGCTACGCGCCGCGGGGCCGCTATAATTTGCGCGACGCGCTCGCCGCCAAGGGCGTAAGCGTGGAGGCGATGAGCGAGGCGGGTCTGCTGAGCCATGGCGACGACATCGCCGTCCCTTACGATTGCTTCCGGCACAGGCTGATGTTCCCGATCCATGACCGCGCCGGCGCGGTGATCGCCTTCGGCGGGCGGGCGCTCGATAAGGACGCTCAGGCCAAATATAAGAATTCGCCGGAAACGCCGCTGTTTCACAAGGGCGCGACGCTCTATAATCTGCACAACGCGCGCAAGGCGGCGCATGAGGCCGGGACGGTGATCGCCGTCGAGGGCTATATCGATGTGATCGCCATGACGGCGGCGGGCCTCGCCCACGTCGTCGCCCCGCTCGGCACCGCGCTGACGCCCGAGCAATGCGCGCTGCTGTGGCGCATGGCGGAGGAGCCGATCCTTTGTTTCGACGGCGACAAGGCGGGCCTCAAGGCGGCCGATCGCGCCATCGACACCGCCTTGCCGCTGATCGGCCCCGGCAAGACGCTGCGTTTCGTGCTGCTGCCGGGTGGGCAAGACCCGGACGAACTGTTGCGTTCGGGCGGCGCCGGCGCGCTGGAGCAGGCGATGAGCGCGCCGCTGCCGCTGGTCGAGATGCTGTGGCGGCGCGAAACGCAGGAGCGCCCGCTCGATACGCCCGAGCGTCGAGCCGCCCTGGAGCGCCGCCTCGCGGAGGTCGCCGGCCAGATCCAGGACGCCGCGCTGCGTCGCTATTACGGGCAGGATCTTTCGGCGCGGCTGTCGAAGCTGTTCGGCCCCGAGGAGGCGTCGCGCGGCGGGGGGCGGGATTGGCGGCCGCGCAAAAATTTTAGCCGAACCGGCTTTGGCGGATCGGGCTCGGGCGGTATAGGGTTTGGGCGCCCGAACGCCGCGTCGGGACCGGTGCGGGTCGGCCCTGCCTTGGCCAATTCGCCGCTCTTTAAAGGCGTCAAGCCACAGGTGTCGGCGCGCGAATGCCTTATTTTGCTGGTTCTTATCAACCACCCGCCATTGCTCGCCGACCATATCGAGGATCTGGCGGCGATGGAGTTCGAGGCGCGGGAGGCCAATGCGCTGCGCGATCTGATGGTGCGCGGCGCCTCGACCCAGGCCGAGGGCGAGGCCGCGTCCACGAGCGCGCTGATCCAACTCATTGAAGAGTCTGGACTTGCGCCATTCCACGCGCGTCTCGAGGGCATGGTCGCCCACGCCAATCTCTGGAGCGTTCAGCCGGAGGCGGCGACCGCCGACGCCGCCGCGACGCTGCGACAAGCTTTAAGCTTGCATCACAAAGTTTGGGCGCTAAATAGAGAGTTGCGTGTGATCGAGGGGCGTCTGGCGGCGGATCCCAATGAGGAGGACGCCGCGAGACTGGCGGATATTCAGACACAGTTATCGACGCTCGATGGAACCGAAGCTGCTCTCGAGGGTTTCGGAGCAATGTCGGGTCGCGTCAATCGTGTTCTGTGATGCTGTCGCCGCCGGCGCCAGATGGTTAAGGGAGCGTTAGGCGGTCGCCGGCAAGTGTGGGACTTGAGCGATTCGGCGGCGATGTCGCAACCATGCGGGTCGATGGGCTTTCCAGTGGCTCATCTTTAAGCAAATTCGAGGCGCCTCGCGCAAGGCTTTCGGCGAGCCCTGAGAGGGCGCCATTATATGGAAGGGCGTTTGCGACGGGTGCGCCCTACGCCGACGCGATCTTCCATGGACAGTTTCGGAGCGAGTGAATGGCGAAAAAAGACGAGGAAAAGGTTGAAGGCGAGGCTGCTGTCATCACCGAGGCCTCCGATGGTCCGTTGCTCGACCTGAATGACGCCGCCGTGAAGCGGATGATCAAGCTCGCCAAAAAGCGCGGCTTCGTCACTTATAGCGAGTTGAACGCCGTTCTTCCTTCCGAGGAGGTGTCCTCGGACCAGATCGAGGACGTCTATTCAATGCTGTCCGAAATGGGCATCACCGTCTCCGAGGGCGACGACGCCGACGAGGCCGAGGAAGAGGCGGCCCCGGCCGAGGAAGAAGAGCCCGAGGGCGGCGAACTGGTGGAAGCCGCGCGGACGACCGCGGTCGCGACCCGCGTCACCGAGCCGACCGATCGCACGGACGATCCCGTCCGCATGTATCTGCGCGAGATGGGCTCGGTCGAACTGCTCTCGCGCGAGGGCGAAATCGCGATAGCGAAGCGCATCGAAGCCGGCCGCGAGGCGATGATCGCGGGCCTGTGCGAAAGTCCGTTGACCTTTCAGGCCATCATCATTTGGCGCGAGGAACTCGAGGCCGGCAAGGTTCTGCTGCGCGACATCATCGACCTCGAGGCGACCTACGCCGGCCCCGAGGGCAAGGCGCCGGCCAAGGCGCCGGGCGCCGCCGACACGGTGGGCCTCGCGCCAGCGACCGCTCCGCGAACGCCCCCGGCGGGTCTCGCGGCAGGTATTGGAGCAGGTATTGCAGCGGGTCTTGGCGCGGGTCTTGGCGATGAAGCGCCGCCGCCCGAGGAGAACTTCGACGAGGAAGACGACATGGATAATTCCGTGTCGCTCTCGGCGATGGAAGCCGAGCTCAAGCCCAAGGTTCTCGAAACCTTCGCGCGCGTCGCCGACGCATACAAGAAGCTGCGGCGGCTGCAGGATCAGAACGTCGAGAACCGGCTGAAAAACGAAACGCTCACGCCCGCCCAGGAGCGCAAATACAAGACGCTCAAGAAGGAGATCGTCGCCGACGTCAAATCGCTTTCGCTCAACCAGAACCGCATCGAGGCGCTGGTGGAGCAGCTTTACGACATCAACAAGCGGCTGATCGGCTTCGAGACCAAATTGCTGCGGCTCGCCGATTCGCATGGCGTCGCGCGCGAGGATTTTTTCGACAAATTCCACGGCTCCGAACTCGATCCCAAATGGGTCGCCCGCGTCGCGAAGCTCGGGTCGCGCGGCTGGAGGGAGTTTGTCGCCGAGGACAAGGACCGCATCAAGGAGCTGCGTTCGGACATCCATGCGCTCGCGACCGAGACGGGGCTGGAAATCTCCGAGTTCCGCAAGATCGTGCATATGGTGCAAAAGGGCGAGCGCGAGGCGCGCCAGGCCAAGAAGGAAATGGTCGAGGCCAATCTCCGCCTCGTCATCTCCATAGCCAAGAAATACACCAATCGCGGCCTGCAGTTCCTCGACCTCATTCAGGAAGGCAATATCGGCCTGATGAAGGCGGTCGATAAGTTCGAATATCGGCGCGGCTATAAATTCTCGACCTATGCGACATGGTGGATCAGGCAGGCGATCACCCGCTCGATCGCCGATCAGGCGCGCACCATCCGCATTCCCGTGCATATGATCGAGACGATCAACAAGATCGTGCGCACGTCGCGCCAGATGCTGCACGAAATCGGCCGCGAGCCGACGCCCGAGGAACTGGCCGAAAAGCTCGCCATGCCGCTCGAAAAAGTGCGCAAGGTGCTCAAGATCGCCAAGGAGCCGATCTCGCTCGAGACGCCGATCGGCGACGAGGAAGACAGCCACCTCGGCGATTTCATCGAGGACAAGAACGCGGTGCTGCCGATCGACGCGGCGATCCAGAGCAATCTTCGCGAG
>Ga0181539_1005071_pt1 | contig 10895 bp, 7 predicted proteins | sample PEATcosm2014_Bin_46_FD_119767 | JGI IMG/M metagenome (GOLD analysis project Ga0181539, IMG submission 119767) | Peatland microbial communities from MTU Mesocosm Facility, Houghton, MI, USA - PEATcosm2014_Bin23_60_metaG | ecosystem: Environmental > Terrestrial > Soil > Wetlands > Peat | place... | reverse complement strand
GGTATTCGCTCACCGCCACGTCAATCGGCACGTCTTCGAGCGTTTCGACTTTGGCGTTTTTCAGCACCTCGCGATTGACGATGTCCTCAATCTCCTGCAACTCCTCGTCCGCCACCTGCGCAAAGTGCGAGAAATCGAAGCGCAGCCGGTCCGGATGCACCGCAGAACCCGCCTGCTTCACATGCGTTCCCAACACCTGCCGCAACGCCGCGTGCAACAGATGCGTCCCCGTGTGGTTGCGCTTGATGGCATCCCGTCGTTCCCCGTTCACTTGCGTGTTCACCAGGTCGCCCACGGCCAGGTCCTGCTTCAGAATCGCCTTGTGCGCCCGCACGCCCTGCACCGGCAGCACGCAGCCAACAATCTCGGCAACGGTAGAATTCCCGTCCACGCTCAGGAAAAGCCCTAAGTCGCCCACCTGTCCGCCCGAGTCACCATAGAAACTCGTGTGGTCGAGAACGACTTCTACTTCATCGCCCGCCGAAGCCGCAGGCACTCCCACGCCGCCCTTCACAATCGCCAGCACTTCGCAGTTGGTCGACGTCAGTTGCCGGTAGCCCTCGAACACCGTCTTCGGCAGATCGCGAAACGCCGGACTCGCCGTCTTCTGCGCTCCGCCCTTCCACGATGCCCGCGCCCGTGCCTGCTCCTCGGCACGCGCGTGCTCAAAGCCCTCTTCGTCGAAGCGGATGCCGGCATCGTGACAGGCATCTTGGATGAAATCCTTGGGCAATCCATAGGTTTCGTAAAGATGGAAGGCTCTGTCGCCCGGGAGCACTACAAGTTGATGCGCCTCATATTCCTTTACCGTTCGCTTGAGCTCCTCCATCCTGTTGTCACCGATGATCTGCAAAAGCCTTCTTTGGAACCCTTCGTCACCAAACGGCGTCCTCGCCTCAATGGCCTGGCGGATTAGCTCAAGGACGTCTGGGTTCTCCTGTCCCAACTCATTAAGGGCCTGCGGCCAAGCCTGCCGCGCCGGCCAATTGAGTTCTTCCTGAAGGCGCTCAGACCCAATAGCGATTACACGCGCAAACTGTTTTTCCTCAGCCTCGATCGTTAGGGAGATCCGATTTACCGAATCCGCTAATTCCGGGTACGCCGCTTGCATGAGATCGCGGACCGCATAGGCCATCTCGAATAGAAACGGCTTCTCCTGGCCCAGCAGCCGCCCATGCCGGATTGCGCGCCGCAGAATCTTCCGCAGTACGTATCCTCGGCCCTCATTAGATGGGACAACTCCATCACCGATGAGAAACGTCGCAGCTCGCGCATGATCGGCAATCACTCGCAGGGAAGCCCCATTTTTCTCCATCCGGTCCTGCACAAAGTTCGGAGCGAGAAGCGAAATGTACATATCGTCGATCTGATGAGGTTCCAGCGGCTTTGGAGTACCCCGCGTCATTTCGATCGGATCGAGTCCCCCCGTAAGCTTAGGGCCGACGAGCCGAAACGCCCTCCGGATGAGTGGCGTAAACAGGTCCGTCTCAAAGTTGCTCACCTTCCCCTGCAGCACCGCCGCCACGCGCTCGAGGCCCATCCCTGTATCGATCGAGGGCTTCGGCAAGGGAGTCAGCTTGTACGTCGTCTTGCCCGCCGCATCCGTCACGGCCGAGCGATCAAATTGCATGAAGACCAAATTCCAGATCTCCACGTAGCGGGCATCGTCGTGCCCGAACGGCTTGTCGATTCCCATTCCATCGGGTCCGGTCGTCTCGGCGGCCTCGATCCCCATGTCGTAGAAGATCTCGCTGCACGGCCCGCACGGCCCCGTCTCGCCCATCTGCCAGAAATTATCTTTGAGGCCGTACTGAAAGATGCGGTCCTTCGCGACGCCTGTCTCCATCCAGAACTGTTCGGCCTCGTCGTCGCGGGGCACCCCATCGGCGCCCTCAAAAATCGTCACGTACAGCCGGTCTTTGGGAAGGCCCATCCACTCGGGACTGGTCACCAGCTCCCACGCGAAATCGATCGCGTCCTTCTTGAAGTAGTCGCCAAACGAGAAGTTGCCCAGCATCTCGAAAAACGTATGATGCCGCCGCGTAAAGCCGACGTTCTCCAAATCGTTATGCTTGCCGCCCGCGCGCACGCACTTCTGCGAGGTCGTGGCACGCGTGTACTCGCGCCGTTCCGCGCCCAGAAAAAGGTCTTTGAACTGGTTCATCCCCGCGTTGGTAAACAGCAGGGTGGGGTCATTGGCAGGCACCAGCGAGGAAGAGTGCACCCGGCGGTGCCCCTTCGTCTCAAAGAAGCGCAGAAACAGCTCCCGTATCTCATTTCCCGAGCGAAATTGCATAGCTTTTAGTGTATCTATCCCCGGTCCCCAAATGCGAGGGACCGGGGGCACCCCCAAACGTCGTTGCACCGTCCCTACGGGACTCCGACGTCAATCTGTGGAATCCGCTTTCCCCACGCTGAAGCGCGGGGCTAACGAACTCTGCGCCTACGGCGCGGCTGCCGAGACATTCTTGCGGCCGTCAATGATGCTTGCCGAAAGAGAGCACTACTCCTCCCGCGTTTCGGTATCCACGTTCTCCAACCCCGCCAGCTCTTCCTCCGGCACGTCCCACCGCCGCAGAATCTTGTAGATCGTTCCCGTCGCGAATCCAGCCGCCACCAGCCGCCGCACCACCCGTGCGGTTTCTCTTTCATTCGAAGGCTTCTTGATCCGCTTGCGTTCCAGATGCTCCCGCGCCAGCGCCTCTTCGTTGGTCTCGCCGTAGCGCGCATCCACCGTCTCTTCAATCACCTCGGCGCGAATCCCTTTCTGCTGCAGATCCTGCCGCACGCGCCGCGCGCCCAGCTTCTCGTTCTCCTTCCGCAGCCGCGCATAGGTCTCGGCAAAGGACTGATCGTCCAGATAATGATTTTCTTTGAGCCGCGCCACGACGGTCCGCACTGCCGCCTCGCCGCGCTCCCCCGGCTCCGCCCGTGTCCCCATCAGCCGCCGCAGCTCCGCCTCGGACCGCATCCGCCGCCCCAGCGCCTTCACTGCATACTCATACAACTCCGCTTCACCCAGCGGCTCGCGCGTCTTGCGGGATTTCGATCGCAGCGCCAGCTTCTTGCTCCTTGCTTTTCTATTCCCTATTGGCTATTGCTTATTCCCTGTCTTTGCAGTCCACTCATCCACCCAATCATTCACCGTCTTGTACCAGAGCTGCGCGTTCTGCGGCTTCAGTACCCAGTGCCCCTCATCGGGGAAATACAGCATCTTCGACGGCACGCCCAGCATCTGCAGCGTGTCGAAGAGCTGGAACCCCTCGCTCACGTCCAGCCTGTAATCCAGTTGCCCGTGCACCACCAGCGTCGGCGTCTTGAAGTTCTTTGCATAAAGCGACGGCGACCACTTCCGGTAGGGGTTCACCGCGTCCGACTTCCACCCCACGGACGAAGACCTGTCCGTGGGGACCCCGGTATTGCCGTAGTAGTCCCACGGGTGCCCGCGGAACTCCCAGATGTTGAACCAGTCTTCTTCCGTCGTTCCGAAAGCCGACTCGGCATTGAACATCCCGTCGTGGCTCACAATGCATTTGAAGCGGTTGGTGTGTCCCAGCACCCAATTCGCCATGTAGCCGCCGTAGCTTGCGCCCAGCGCGCACTCGCGGTCCTTATCAATAAATGGATAGTGCTGCTCCGCGTAATCCAGTCCCGTCATCAGGTCGGTAAACGGCTTGCCGCCCCAGTCGCCGTTGATCGCGTCCACAAAGGCCTGGCCGTAACCGGTCGACCCGCGGAAGTTGATCATGATCACGACGTAGCCATTCGCGGCAAACAACTCCGCATTCCAGCGGTAGCTCCAATCGTCGCCCCAGTTCCCCTCCGGCCCGCCGTGAATCAGAAACTTCACCGGATACTTCTTCGTCGCATCGAACCCCGGCGGGCGAATCAGGAAACCTTCGAGCTTGGTGCCGTCTTTCGCCGTAAACCAGAACGATTCCATCGCCGGAAGATCGAGTTGGGCCAGCAGCGCGTCGTTGAGGCTCGTAATTGGAGTAATAAGCCTGCCGCTCAATGGGCGTTTCCCGACCCTCACGGCGACAACTTCGCCTGGCTTCTTGACCGACATGAGCGAACTCACCAGCGTTTCACCATCATTAAGCGGATGGAGCCCGCTGAATTCACCTTGGCTTTCAAGGGGGGCGGCCACGCCAAAGATATCGATTCTGCTGACAGGGTAGACTACGCCAGCGAGGTTGGTTCCGAAGATCGGCGCCTCGCCGGTGGTCTCTGAAGTGAAGAAGATGGTCTGCGAGTCGGGCGCCCACGCGAACTCATTCACCCAGTTATCAAACTTCGGCAGCAAATCCTGGATTGTCTTCGCCGGGCGGTCATACAAGAACAGCCGGAATTTGTCGCTTTCGTAGCCAGCGCGAGCTTGCGAGCGCCACGCCAGCCACTTCCCATCCGGCGAGTACGCCGGATCAGAATTCCCGCCCGCCGACGTGCTCACTTTCATCGGCGTCGCTTTGGGATCGGTCAGATCGAGCGTAAAGATGCTCACGCTGGTCGAGATCGCAGGCACCGCATCCACATTCTCGGTAAACGCCAATTCTTTCGCATCCGGCGAAAAATCGCACCCGCAGCCGCTCCCCTCCAGCGAAAACGGCGGCACATCGTGCACATCGCCGGGATTCAGGTCGCGCATGGCGCCGGTATCGACCGAAACCAGGAACAAGTGCGAACGCTTATATCCCGTGAAGTGGTCCCAGTGGCGATACAAAAGGTGGGTGAAAATCTGCGCTTTCACCGGGCTCGCGGCGAATGCCGCATCCAGCTCTGCGTTGCACTGGTTGCCCGCTTTGAAGTCCGTTGCGGTAATCGCCGGGCAATCCGGATACACCGCCGACGTAAACACAATCGACTTCGAGTTAGGCGACCACTTCGCGTTGTCCGCTTCCGTCGCAAGCGCGGTCAGCTTCCTGGCGTTGCTCATGGCGCCCGTCGCGGGATCGAAATCCGCGATCCAGATTTGTTGGCCATTCTTTCGACTGGAGAGGAAGAGCACCGAGTGCCCGTCGGGCGCAAACTGCAGATCGGAATCGCCCGGCTGGCCCACCGCCAGCTTGAACGGGGCCGGGTTCTCGGATGCCGTGCCCGCAATCGCCTGCATCCACAACTCCGTTTTTTTCTCGTTTTGGACGAGATCCACGGTCGTAACGGCATATGCCAGCCACTTCCCATCGGGCGAAACCGCGGTCGCGCCCAGCCGCTTCATCGCCATCATGTCCTCGAACGTCATCGGCCGCTTCGCGGAAGGCGTCCTGGGGCGTTCGGCGGGCGCCGATTGCTGCCCCACGGACGCAGATCCGCCCGCAGTAACCCCGTTTTGAGCCGGGCTGATGAAGGGAAGTGCGAAAACCGCCGCAAGAACCAAGAGAAATGAAGTAGAACGCATGGCAATCCTCATCGCGCCAGGCAAAAACCTCAACTGCGCGAAGAGAAAGTTTACACCGGAACGACAGTTCGTAGTTCGCAGTTCTCAGTTCACAGTTACGGACACCGGCGGCGCGAGCTCTGCGAACTACGAACTGTGAACTGCCGGCGGCTTACTTATTCTCGTTGCCGATCAGCCGGAACGTGATCGTTCCCCAGAAGAGCCGCGCGCGCATCTGCACCGGCAAATGCCGCGCGTCGTCCGTGTACCAGATCCAGATGTTGCCGCGGTTCTTGACCACGCCCGCATCGGCAGTCGGCTGCACGCGCAAAGTTTGGAACGTGCCGAGAGGGGTCTTGATCTCTTCGCGTCCCTCGATCTTCATCGTCACCAGCACGGTGCGCATGGCATCGACCACCGGAATCACGAAGTTGTGGCCCAGCGCCATGGGCTGCGACGCGGCGTAGAAGACGCCCGTCAGCAGATCGGTGAGGCAGCCGCCAACCGCCGCTTCCGTATGTTTGGATTGCCCGGTGACCTGGTTCTTCTCGTCCAGAATCGACTTGGACGCGGCGTAGTCGAGCTTCAGCGTGGAGTTGATCTGCCGGCGTCCCTCCACGGTCTGCTTGTCGAAGTCGTACGTGCAGCCGCGTGCGCGGTCGAAGTCGGACTGGAAGCGGTCGGCCACGTGAAACAGCAGGTTGATGGCGCCCACGGTGTCGGCCGAGGCGGCGATGCGTTCGCGGTCGCCGGCCTGCTCAAAGTGGATGACCGCGGTGCCCGCGGGAAAGACGCGCCAATCGACGGCGTAGGTAAGGGTCTGCTTCTGGGGAAAGCTGTAGCCGGGGCGCGGCGGCGCAAGCGTGCTGGCCTGCTGCCCGTAGGCCGCTGCTGCCAGGGCAAATGCGCAAAAGAGGCTGACTGCGTTCGCACGTGTCTTCAATGTTCGGCACGGCTCCTTGTGGGTTAGACCAGTCTTGTTTTGTAGGACTCTGCGGATGCGGAGAACGCTTATCGGAACCGGTGCAGGAGAGATTCCAGCACCGGCCGCAGGTAGAGCAAGCTCAAGTACAGCAGTGCGGCCCCTAATGCAGCATTGTACTCGCGGTGCTTCAAGTAAAGGGCGAAGGAGAAACTACCGCGAGGATGGTCGGGGCCGGCCGGTGCATCGGACGGAAGCGCCTGACCGTTTCTCGCTTTGGCCGGAGTGAGCCGCGGCAGGAGCCGGGGAACGCGACGGCAATACTCCTCGAAACCGGGGAATGTGGCGCGAAGGAACTGCTCTTCCCCGGCGATCACGGGGATGTAGATGACGGCGAAGCCTGCTGTCAGCAGCACCGCCAGGGGCCAACTGAGCAGGGCCACGGCAAAGCCTGCGGCCATCAGCATCGAACCCAGGTAGAGCGGATTGCGCGTGTAGGCGTAGGGACCGGTGACGGTAAGCTCGCGATTCTTTTTCACCGTTCCGGATGCGGCGGCACGCAACGCGAGGCCGGGCAATACCAACACCAGGCTCCACGCGATGGCTTTCGGGTGCGCAGGGTGCCGGGCTACCTCAAAGACATAAACCGCCGCAGTCACAAAGCCCAGCGGCACGCGAATCCGCCGCGCCATTTTCTGCCACCATTGCCACTGCGTGGGGCGGCCTTTTGGATGAGATTCGCGGGAAGTCATTTGAACCCCTCCTCGGCCAGCAATTCGTCTGCCGCGTGCAGCACGTCCTCCGGCGTGATCGTCAGCAGGCCCGGCTCGGGAGCATCGCGGCGCGTGTGGTCGCGGCGGCTGCCGGGACTGCGCAACACGCGGGCTCGCGTGCCGTAGGGGCCGTTGCGGCTGGGATCGGTAGGTCCGTAGATGCCGACCACCGGCCGGCTGAGAGCCGAGGCGAGATGCAACGGCCCCGTGTCGCCGCCGATGCAGAGCGCGATGCGGCGGGTGAGCGCGATCAACTGCGGAAGCGTGGTGGTGACGGGAACGGCGGCGCCGCCGGCCGCGATGGGCGCGGCCAGCGCTTCCTCTCCGGGGGGAGCGTTGACCAGAACCTGCATGCCGCGGTCTTTCAGGCCTTTGGCGACGGCGGCATAGCGTTCGGGCGGCCAGCGCTTAGCGCCCCAGCCCGCCCCGGGCGTGATGAAGGCCAGCGGCCCCGCTCCGGCCGGAGCCACGCGCTCCGCCAGCCAATCGCCACACCAGCTTTCGGCCGCGGGATCGATGGGCAGGAGGGGATCGACGGCCGTCAGAGGATCGCCAGCCACGGCCGAGGCCAGTTCCACATCCTGCTCAATCACGTGCGCGCCGTGTGTGACGATGCGTTCGGTGAAAAGCCATTGCGCAGGCCACTCGCGCGGCTGGGCCTCGCCGATGCGGCGGATGCAACCGGCCATGCGGCCGATGACCGCCGAGCGGATGGCGCCTTGCAGGTCGAGCACCGCGTCGTACTGGGCGGCGCGCAACTCACTGCGCAGCTCCTTGATCTGGCTCAGGGTCTTGCCGTTCAGCGGATGGCGCTTCCAGGCGCGGCTGGCGGCAAAGTGCAGCCGGTCGACAACCGGCATCGCGCTGCCGCGGTTTTCGCTGTTCCCTGTTCCCTGTTCCCTGTTCCCTGCACTGAACAACGCCTGCCAGCGCGGCTCCACGACCCAGCCGATCTGCCACGCGGGATGGGCCCTGCGCAGCGCCGTGACCGCGGGCAGCGCGTGAAGAATATCGCCCATGGCGCCCAAACGGACCACGAGCAGGCGAAAGCTGGACTGCGTGTGCAAAGTTCAATTTTCGCACAAGGGGTGACGGGAGACCGGTTTACACGATAGGCCTTCGAGCAATCGCAGGAACGTGTCTGATGGATGAACCTTAGCCTTACGCGCATTCATCCGCCCGAACGCGGCTTCGCCGCATACCTTGTTTCTCAAAAATGGGCGGGCGGGTTTCGTGGGGCCGAAGCCCCACGCTCCCTCTGTTAACGATGACCCTGATTTCCGGCCGTCAGCTATCAGCCTTCAGCACCGCCTCGCCCGAGTCTATCTCGCGGTGGGAGGGGGCAGGTAGCTTTCATCGGGCTCATAGCGATAGATGATGTACTGGCTTTGCACAATCAGCCCCCGGACCTTGTTAACCAGTGCCTGGTACCCGTCTTTGCCGAGTCCTTTTTGAGCGCCAATGCCGCCGTCGAGATCGGCCCAGTTGGTGAATCCGGTGACGGAGACGAATTCCGGGCCGAAGACGCCAAAGCGCTTCTCGGCGAAGTTGTAGCTTTTCGGTGCGGCCTTGGTGATGGCAGGCAGGACTTCGTTTCTCTGGAGGTCGAGATACTCGTGGTACTTGTCGGGGCGCACCTGGGTGACAAGAACCCGAATCATCTTGGGGATGTCGCCGCTATCGGGCAGGCTGAGCTCGGGCATGACGACGTCGATGTCGCGGTGCCAGCTCTCGGTGCAATCGATAATGCGCATGCTGATGCGCGCTAGGTCGGCGGCTTGATCTTTCAGCTTCGGGTCGGAATCGATGGAGGCGTCGAGGTCGGCCCACTTGGAGTACATCTGGACGCGCGCGTACTCATGGGCGCCTGTGATCCCAACCCACATGGAGCTATAGCGGTCCGATCCGGCTTTGGCCAGGATGGCGTTGTATTCCTTGATTTCGGCCTGAAAATCGCCGATGCGGTCGGGCTTGACGGTGTAAAACGTGACACTGCGGATGTTTCCATCCTGAGCAGAGGCCGGCATAACCAGCGTTGCGGCCGCGACAAATGCCATCGCGGAGATGCAAAGGCAGAAAACCCTTCTTTGGATCCAGCTCATGAATAACCTCCTTATTGCAAGCGCAGGGTGCGGTTGCAACATTTGAAGGTCCGGCATTGCAGCCGGGCGTGATTGGAATGAAGGCCTTCGCCAACAAGGGGAGCGTGCGGGGTCTTCGAGAACATTGACGTGCGGAGTCCGTGGGGATTTGCGGACCCGCTGAGTATACGCTACCGGTCAGGGGCCAGGGTCACTGTTCGGTGAACACTCTTAAAGGCAGGTCCTTCGACTCGTCCTCGCTCAGGATGGCAGCGCTTTTCTTTTGTGCCAGGGGTTTAGGGATAGAATGCTTGCTTAAGGGTCACGAGGATAGTGTATGCCTACCGTGAAATGCCCAAATAATTGCGCCTCCGGGCAGGTCAGCTGCCCCGGATTCTGCACAAACGGGCGCGTTACATGCCCGACGTGCGGCGGCTCCGGATGTTCGACATGCAGTCATACCGGGACGATACCTCACTCAACTTGCGGAGGCCAAGGCCACATCAACTGCAATACGTGTCACGGAACTGGATTCATATCGACATTCTAGCTTCGACCAAGCCAGCGACGCACTAATGGGAAACCGCCGCCTGTCGGCAAGGTTTGGTGCCCCCGCGATTATTCTGAAATGTGACAGGAAAGCCAAACCCACAACTCAGGAAACCGCGCCGGAAGATTTCTCTGCGATCGATTCTGCTATGGCTCGCCATCGGTGTCGCAGGTTGCTGGGTGCTGGCTGCGCTGCTGCTGGTGGCGGCCAAGTGGATCGATCCGCCGACCACCGCGGTGCACATGGAGCGCCGCGTCGAGGCCTGGATCCATCGCAAGCCCTATCACCTGCGCTATCAATTCGTCCCGCTCAGCCAGATTTCGCCCGATTTGCAGCACGCCGTGATTGCCGCCGAGGACGGGCGCTTCTACGAGCACCACGGATTTGACTGGCACGCGATAGAGATCGCCGCCGAAGACGATATGCAAGGCGGGCGTCGCATCCGCGGCGGTTCCACGATTACGCAGCAGCTGGTGAAAAACCTGTTCTTCGGGACGGGCCGCTCGGTTCTGCGCAAGGGCGCGGAGTTCACGCTGGTTCCCGTGGCCGAACTCGTGCTCGGCAAACAGCGCATTCTGGAGCTCTACCTGAACGAGGTGGAGTGGGGCCCCGGCACTTACGGCGTGGAAGCGGCCAGCCGCACCTACTACGGCACTTCAGCGCGGAAGATCGACCGGGAGCGGGCGGCGCGGCTGGCAGCGGTATTGCCGTTGCCGCTGAAGCGGCGCCCCGAGCGCATGGATCACTACAGCGAAATCATTCTGGAGCGCATGCGGCAGATGGGGTGGTAGGAGAAAAACAGCGGAGCTAGCGGGGTTAGCGGGGCTGGCGGAGTTAGTCGCATATTGAGATATTAGGCAGGCCGCGCGTGGAACCGGACCGCGCGCCGGCGCTAATTTGGCTCCGCTAACTCCGCCAGCCCTGCCAGCTCCGCTCGTTTCTACCTTTGAAACAGATCGATCGACTGCGTAAAATCCGTTACCCGGATGTGCTTTGCCAGCGCCGGGTGCTGGCGCTGGAGGGCTAAGAACATCTCCCAGGCCACGCGGCGATAGCTGAAGTGGCCGGCGGGGCCCGAACGCAGCTCGGTGATGTACTGGGCCTCGGCGAAGTCCATTTTGAAAAGCGCGCGGATGCGCGTGGCCAGCGGCAAGAGATACTGCGCCGATTGCGCGGCCTCGGGAGCGGGGCC
>Ga0181539_1005069_pt1 | contig 10900 bp, 12 predicted proteins | sample PEATcosm2014_Bin_46_FD_119767 | JGI IMG/M metagenome (GOLD analysis project Ga0181539, IMG submission 119767) | Peatland microbial communities from MTU Mesocosm Facility, Houghton, MI, USA - PEATcosm2014_Bin23_60_metaG | ecosystem: Environmental > Terrestrial > Soil > Wetlands > Peat | place... | reverse complement strand
CGAGAGAGACGAGGTCTGAAGTCGTGGATTGAGATCGGCGTGTCGGTTGACGCCCGAAGGGCCATGCGGCCTTGGGCCGCTCCACCTCCCTCAAGCCTCCGGCTTTGCCGGAGGTCGCTGACTTTTCACCGCAATAATTTCACCGCATCCCAAATTTGCCGGTTCACACAAACTCGAAATCCACATCGGGAAAGGTCTTTGTCCGGCGCCGGTCATTCGTCAGGTGGGGAAGATTCAAGACCGCCGCCTGCGCGCGGATGAAAAAATCAGGCAGCACGGGATCGTCGGAATCCTTGCGGCGATATTGGCGGAACGCCATGCCCGCGCGCCAGGTGGCATCCGTATCCAGCGGGATTTTTTCAAAATCACGCAAATCTTCTTCCACCGCCTCGCGCGTGCGCCCGCCCGCCGCGAGTTCGCCATATGTTACAGAACTGACCGCGAGCTGCTCGCGTTGAGCCCAATGTTCAATGGTCTTCACGCAGGCACGATGGTGCGGATGGTTTTTGTCCAGCCAGGCAACGATTACCGAAGTGTCCACGAGAATCACGGACGGGTCCTCCGCAATAATTCTTCACCGGAAATATCCCCATCCCAGGTTCCGGCGCGGGCGCGGATGTGTTCCACAATGGCGTTGCGTGCCGCTGGGTCATGGCGGACATAATTTGCCGCCGCCTCGCGCAAAACCTCGGTGGGATTGGTTTTGGCGGCGCGTGTCTTGGCGCGGAAATCCCGCGCCAGCGATTTTGGCAAACGAATGGTAAGCGTCTCTGTCATACACAGACTGTAACACGATGAGGCGAGGGGGTCAAGCCCGCAAAACTTTCAGCGCCTCTCGAAAATCTTCCGGCAACGGCGCTGCAAAGCTCATTTCCTTTTCCGTGCGCGGATGAATGAATGAAAGCTCGCGCGCGTGCAGCATCACGCGCGGCGCGGCGTAATTCGTCAATTCCTTCAGCCGGGCATTCTGCCGCGCGCCGTAGGTTTCATCGCCGACGAGCGGATGGCCGAGAAATTGAAAATGCACGCGGACCTGGTGGGTGCGGCCGGTGTGAATTTGTGCCTCGACGAATGTGGCGGCGTTCAATCGCTCGAGCACGTGATAACTCGTGTGCGCGGCGCGGCCGGTATCGTCGTCGCGCGCCGCCATGCGCTTGCGGTGCGATGGATGCCGGGCGATGGCGGCGCGGATTTCGCCGGATTCGCGCGCGAGTTCGCCGCACACGATCGCGTCGTAAATTTTTTCAACCTGCCGCCCGGCGAATTGCGCCGAGAGCGCGAGGTGCGTTTCGTCGTTTTTGGCGACGACGAGACAACCGCTGGTGTCCTTGTCGAGCCGGTGAACGATGCCGGGTCGCGCGACGCCGCCGATGCCGCTGAGCGAGCCCCGGCAGTGATGGAGCAGGGCGTTGACGAGCGTGTGTTCCTCGTGTCCGGCGGCGGGATGCACGACCAGTCCGGCGGGTTTGTTCAGCACGAGCAGCGATTGGTCCTCAAAAAGAATGGTGAGCGGAATTTCCTCCGGTTGGGCTTCGGCGGGCTTTGCCTCCGGCCAGTGGATTTCAATTTGTTCGCCGGCGCGCGGGCGGTGTGTGGGTTTGACCGTGTGACCATTGACGTGGATATGGCCTTGTTCAATCAGCCGTTGCAACGCGCCGCGCGAGGCGGCGGGAAATTTTTGGCGCAAAAAAGTGTCGAGCCGCCCGGACGGGAGCGATTTTTCGACAGTGAATTTTTCCGTGCGCGCTGACATTTCTTTCAGTGTGACTGGTGGCAAGTGACAGGGGACAGGAAATGCCAGGCGGGCGGCGGTTGGAAATTGTTCATGTCACTTGTCACACGTCACTGGTCACGTGTTTCGGTGTGTGCTCGGTTTTCCAGGTGAGGAGAAAAATCAGCCCGACGCCGGTGCAAATGGCGGTGTCGGCGACGTTGAAGGCGGGAAAATCAATGACGCGGCCGCCGCGTTGTTGCAGGTAAAAATAAAGAAAATCCACGACCGCGTGGCGGCCGGGCAGCAGGCGGTCGGTGAGGTTGCCGGCGATGCCGCCGAAAATCAGGCCGAAGGCAATCTGGCCGGAGAGCGTGTGCGAACTGAAATGATGGCGCGTGAGAAACAGCGCGATGAGCGCGAACAGGGCGACCAGGGCGAGCGCGGCGTTATTGCCGCTGAAGAGACTCCACGCCGCGCCGGTGTTGCCCCAGTGAACCAGTTTGAAGAAGCCGGGAATAACCGTCTTTTCGTCGCTCAAGTCAAGGTTGTGCAGCACCAGCCATTTGGTGAACTGGTCGAGCGCAAACACCACCAGCGCGAGCGCGGCGATGCCGCGATTGGATTTTTGAAAAATGGTATTGGCGGCGGCCATGGCAAACGTTCGCGTTAGTTTAGCCGAATGGCCAAAAATTAACCACGAAAATTCCCGGCCAGACAAGGAAGTTGGCGTGCAACCTGGCACAATCACCAACCAACGGGCCAAGTCGGTTTGGGGTCCCGCCTTTGGGCGGTTCGCGTGGCGCATCCTGTCATTTACCGCCTGAAGGCGGGACACCAAACGGTGGTTGTGCCCAATGGTGTTCGGCTCCGGAGCGACTCGGAATTTCCCTTTTCCCTTTACGCGGTAAAGGGCTACGATGCGCGCATGGCGCTCGTGCGCATTTTGGTGGACGGCTACAGCCTGCTGCACAACTGGCCGGAACTGGCTCCCGGCCGGCTGCGTCATTCGGCTCGCGCGCGCGAGGAATTGATTCATGTGCTCACGCGTTATCACGACGCGACGGGCACGCCGGTCACGGTTTTCTTCGACGGTTCAGGCGCCCCGGCGGGAACGCCGCCACCGGAATCGAATCCGGCAGTTGAGATTTTGTTTTCGTGCGCCGGGCAGACCGCCGATGACATGATTGAGCGCGCGGCGCACCGGTTCAGCGCCTACGGTGAAGTGCTGGCCGTCACGGACGATGTTGCCGAGCGCGACACGGTCACGGGCCTGGGCGGCCTGGCGTCGAGTTGTGCGAATTTCATTCGCATGGTTGAAAATGCGCTGACGGAGTTGCAGGATGAATTGCAAAATTACAATCGGGCGGAATGGAACTGTTTTAACCGAAGTCACAAGCGCGATTTGAAATGAAGACACCAACGCACCAAAATCAAATGGTCCACCGCCCGTTCATTTTTGCGGTGCTGCTCGCTGGAATTTTTTTGGTTCCGGCGGGGCGGTCGCAACCGGCGATGCGGAATGGGGACAACCGTTTTCTGCTCATTTTTGACACGTCGTCGGACATGAAGCGGCGCTTGCCGGCGGTGCAAAAGGCGCTCAACGACATCCTGGCAGCCAGCACGAACGGGCTGTTATATCCCGGCGACAGCATTGGCGTGTGGACGTTCGACCAGGATTTGCGCAGGGGGCAGTTTCCGCTGCAACACTGGGATCCGGACAACGGGGCAGGGATTGCGTCGGACATCAACGCATTCATCGGCAAACAGCGTTACGCAAAAACAACGAGCTTTGATGCGTTGCTGCCGTTGCTGAACCGGGTTGTGCAGGATTCCGAGCGGTTGACGGCGCTGATTTTCTTCGACGGCAAAGGAGAAATCCACGGAACACCCTACGACGTTGGGATCAATCAAGCAATTTTCCAACAACGTCAGAGCGAACGGGAGAAGGCGCGATTGCCAATCATCATCGGGTTGCGCTCGCAACGCGGCCAATACATCGGTTGCATGGTGAGCTTCCCGCCCCAGCCGGTGAGCCTTCCCCAGTTCCCGCCGTTGCCGCCGCCGCCCGCGCCGCCGGTTCCGCCGCCCGCGCCGCCGCCACCCGTGCGGTCCGTTGCAGTTCCGCCGCTCATTATTGTCGGCACAACCATCACCAACCATGTGCCGCCATCCGCGCCGAAACCAGTGCCGGCCAATCCGCCGCCGATGGTCATAACCTCAACGCCAGCACCCGTGGTCACCAACGAGGTGAAACCACCGATCGTTGTGCCATTGATGCAAACCAGCGCCGTTCCCGCTCAACCCCAAATCGCCGTTGTGCCACTGACAACGACGAATGCCATCGCCCCGCCGGAAAGTTCCAAGACCGGCCATAAAGATGCTTTGGCCATTGGCGTGGCATTTCTGGCGGGCGGTTTGGTGGTTTTCATGTTCCGCCGCGCCCGCAAGACCGGCGGCGACAAACCCGGCGACGGTTCGATGAAAACGGATTGATTCCGCCCGTGACTTTTGACCACGCGTCTGGAAAATTCCCGTTTATGAAAGCATGGATTTATATTTACGCCATCGTCTTTGCCGCTGGAATGCTGACGGTTTTGGCTGACGAAACAAAAACCAACCTGCCAGCCGGCGCAACCACGAGCATTCCCGCCAACACCAACGAAGTTGCCGTCCCACCGCCGATGACCGCAACGTCGGCGCCCGCACCCGCGGTTGTCCACAAGATGAAACCACCGGCCGTTGTGCCATTGACGCAAACCAGCGCTGTTCCCGCTCAATCCAATATTACCGCTGCGTCCCTGACAGCGACGAATGCCATCGCCCCGTCGCCGATAACCACATCAACGTCCGCACCCGTGGTTGCCGGCGAAGAGAGACCGGCGAAAGACATGTCATTGATGCAAACCGGGGCCGTTCCCGCTCAATCCAACATCACTGCTGCGCCACCGTCCGAAAGTTCCGGGATCGGCCGGAAAGGTGTTTTGGCCATAAGCGTGGCATTTCTGGCGGCGGTGGGCGGTCTGACAGTTTTCATGCTGCGTCGCTCGCGCAACGCCGACCACGCCAGCCTCATCACGCGCGCGATGAGCGAGAACAAAGACGAACACAAAGACACGGGCAAGCACGAGGATAAGAAAGAGGACAAGAAATCTCCGCCGCCGATGACTTGAAGTGTCCAATTCCGTGCGTGACTTTTGGCCGCGGGTCTGGAAAATTTCGCAGCCATGAAAACAATTCATTTACTGTGTGCGCTCGGCCTTTTTGCCGCCGTTGCGATAGTTCAGGCCGAAGATGCCAAGAAGGAGGAGAAACCTTCGACCGCTTCGCCAGGCTTCACCGATCCCGCCAAACTCACCGAGAAGGCGCCCGAAACCTTCAAGGCGCAGTTCGACACGACCAAGGGGAAGTTCACCATCGAAGTCACCCGATCGCTCTCGCCCAACGGCGCGGACCGCTTTTACAATCTCGTTCGTTCCGGCTACTTCAAGGACATCGCCTTCTTCCGCGTGATTCCCGGCTTCATGTGCCAGTTCGGCATCCACGGCGACCCGAACGTCTCCGCGAAGTGGCGCGCGGCGGCGATTCCCGACGACCCCGTCAAGGGCAGCAACACGCGCGGCACGATTACCTTCGCCACCGCCGGGCCCAACACGCGTACCACGCAGTTGTTCATAAACTTCGCCGACAACAGCAACCTTGATGGCATGGGGTTCTCACCCTTCGGCAAAGTGACCGAGGGAATGGACGTGGTGGACAAGATCAACAGCGAGTATGGCGAAGGCGCTCCCCGTGGTCGCGGGCCGGATCAGGGCCGCGTGCAGGGTGAAGGCAACACCTACTTGAAAAAAGATTTTCCGAACCTCGATTACATCAAGTCCGCGACCATATTGTCGGTAGAATTGCCTGCAAAGAACGACCTAATCAGATAATTATTTATGAACGAAATTGCCCAAATCAACACCACCGAAGGCGAAATGGTCATCGAATTCTGGCCCGAGGTCGCGCCCAAGACCGTCGAAAATTTCAAAACGCTCGCCAAAAAAGGCTTTTACGACGGCACCGGTTTTCACCGCGTCATCAAAGGTTTCATGATCCAGGGCGGCGATCCGCTCACGAAAGATGCGAGCAAGGAAGACCTGTGGGGCACGGGCGGGCCCGGCTACCAGATCAAGGCCGAGTTCAATGACCGCTCGCACGTGCGCGGCGTCATTTCCATGGCGCGCTCGAACAACCCCGATTCCGCCGGCAGCCAGTTTTTCATCTGCCATGGCGATCCGACGTTCCTCGACCATCAATACACCGCGTTCGGCAAGCTGATCAAAGGCGACGACGTTTTGGAAAAAATCGGCACCACGCCCACGCATCCGCAGGACCGCCCCGACAAACGCATGGGCATCATCAGCATCAAAATCGTTCCGCGCGACGCGGTGAAGTGATTTGTGGCCGGGTCGTGCTGCGGCGCGACCCGGCCATTTTTTGTTTGCGGATTCCGCCTCATCCATCTTCACCGTTGCTCCCGTCTTCACGCTGTTTTGACGCAACAGCCGAATTTTGGCGTGCCAATAACGGCTGCGAGTCAAACGAGCCCGCGAGGTCTTGTCCTAATTTGGTGTAGCGTCGAGCCTCTGGCTCGAAATCGGCGCAGAGCGCCGACACTACAAAAAACAATTTAGGACATTGCCGCCCGCGAATCCGATTCGACAACCGGCGTCCTTTTCTCAATAAATTCTTGTAACGGAAAAAAAATTTGGACAAAGTGCCGCGCTAAAACAATTTTGCCATGCTGGAATTTAAAAACAAAATTCTGTTCGTCGGTTACGGGGCCGTGGCGCAATGTGCCCTCCCCATCCTGGTCAAACACCTCAAGACGCCCTGCTCCAACATCACCGTCATGGATTTCGAAGACCGCCGTGGCGTGCTGGCGCCCTGGTTGAAGCGCGGCGTGAAGTTCGCGCGCAAACAGGTGACGCGCGAGAACATGGGCGCGCTGCTGGGCAAATATCTGGCGGCGGGCGACCTCCTGATTGACCTGGCCTGGAACATTGACTGTTGCGAAGTCCTCCAGTGGTGTCACGACCATGGCGTGCTCTACATCAACACGTCGGTCGAGCTGTGGGACCCTTACGGGAACGCCCAGCACGCGCCGCCGCAGAAGATGACCCTCTACTGGCGGCACATGAACCTCCGCCGCATGATTTCCAAATGGGGCAAACCCGGCCCGACGGCGGTGCTCGAACATGGCGCGAATCCCGGCCTTATCTCGCATTTCACCAAGCAGGGCCTCATTGACATCGGCAACCGCGCCATCAAGGACCGGAAGGTCGCGGGCAGGGCCGCCGACGAAATCCGGCAGCTCATCGCGGAACAAAAGTTCAATTACCTGGCGATGAAACTCGGGGTGAAGGTGATTCATTGCAGCGAACGCGACACCCAGATCACCAACCGGCCGAAGCAGGTGGATGAGTTTGTCAACACCTGGAGCGTCGAAGGCTTCCGCGAGGAGGGCACGACCACCGCCGAGATGGGCTGGGGCACGCACGAGAAAGAGCTGCCGCCGCTGGCCTACGAACACACTGAAGGCCCGCGCAACCAGATTTGCCTCGCCCGCATGGGCATCAACACCTGGGTCTCGTCCTGGGTGCCCAATTACTGCATCCACGGCATGGTCGTGCGCCACGGCGAGGCGTTCACCATTTCCGACCGGCTCACCGTCTGGGAAAACGGCAAGGCCAGCTACCGGCCCACGGTGCATTACGCCTATTGCCCGGCCGACGTGGCCATCGCCTCGCTGAACGAACTGCGCGGCTCCGACTACAAGCTCCCGGAGAAACAGCGCATTCTCAACGACGAAATCATCAGCGGTTCCGACATTCTCGGCGCGCTGTTGATGGGCCACGCCTACAATGCCTGGTGGACGGGCAGCGATCTCAGCATCGGCGAATCGCGCCGGCTGGTGCCGCACCAGAACGCCACCACCATGCAGGTCGCCATCTCGGTCATCGCGGCCTCGATGTGGATGATTGAAAACCCGGCCAGGGGCGTCTGCGTGCCGGACGACCTGCCGCACGAGTACATCTTGAAGATAGCCAGGCCGTATCTGGGCAAATGGATTTCCCAGCCGTCCGACTGGACGCCATTGAAACACTACACCAACGCGTTCAACGGACATAACAACCCGCAGATCGACCGGGACGATCCGTGGCAGTTCAAAAACTTCCTGATTACCGACGGAGACTGAACAGAATTCGGTGGAGGCGGCATGGAGTGCGGTGGCATGACACCGCTTTCCTCGACGCGACGTGTCGCGTCGAACCAAAGCGCGGACATGTCCGCGCACTCCAAATCCGCATTCCGAATCCCGCCGGGGCAACGGGTCGCGTCCCGCATGGCGAGACGGACGGGAACTCTTTTCCTGTATTCATTTTGGGATGGACGATCGGGGCAATTGGCGTTTGAATTGCCCGTCAGCCAGTTGAACGATGTCATCAGCATCCCGGTGACAGGGTAATGGAGAATCGCCGTGAAATAAACAAAAAATCAAATATGAATGATCAATTAATAGAGGAGATACAGAGGATGATTGGTGACCTTAACATCCCGCCTGATCACATCTTCGACAGCCATTTCGTCATAAATATGCTGATCAAAAAACGTTCAGATGCCTATCTTCAATTTGCTGCCGGTGTTGCAAACAGATTCAATGGCCCCAATCTCACGACTGAAGTGCATCGTCAAATAGCCCTGCATATTGACCGATGTTGTGAGCGAGTATTGATTGCTGGGGTCGAGGCTCAATCATACTCGGAACATATTCATGGTGAGCCGTGCGCGTGTGCTTGTTGGATGCGCCGCTTCTGACCAAATGGAATTTTTTGGCTAGACAATCATTTTTTATGAGAGACGAACAACATTCAACTTTATCGGAAAAAATCACGGCGGCAGCGGCAGTAGCCACCGCAGCGGCGGCGACAAAGACGACCGTAGAAACTACTAAGGCCCGGCAGGAAATGGAGGCAATAAACCGTGCCATGCAATTATCCGCCAAAAAACAGGAGCGCATTCAGTTTGCCATGGCTTCCGAGCAAGCAGAAACAAATTTCCGAAATACAGTTCTGGCCACATTGCCATTGTTGAAAACCGAAAAAGAAAGAATCCAATTTTTGACGGAGCAGTTCGTGCCAAAATTACAAAATACTGAAGATGATATTGTCCTTTTCCCGCTCCAATGGGTGGTTTTATCGGCCAAGAAAAATAATACACTTGAAAACTATCTGGAAAGCAAAGCTGCCGAATCATTGAAAAAGTTTTTATCAGAGAGCAAAGATTTAAGTGCCAGAAGCACGGACTGGGCTGAGCGGGTTGCTGAATTTAATGATACGCAAGAGAAGTTAGATAAAATGCAAAACCCACTTGATGCGTTTGGGTTTATCAAGGCCATACTGTGGGGTTTTTTATTTTTTGTAATAGTGAGGTGTTTTGTTTCTTGGGAGTGGTTAATTTTTTTGGCATTTTTGGTTGGTTTAGTTTTTCAATTGGCTCTGAATTTTTCAAAAAAACAGAAGCTAGAATCTAAAATTAAAATTCTGGATTCTGCCACAACAAAAGAAGAGGAACAGTCGCTGCGCAAGGAAACTGAACTGCGTGATTCAAAATGGAAAACATTCAAGTCTCAAATCGTGAAACACCTGATTGAGGAATATAAACCTATAATCACCTCTGATGCCCGCGCAATTATTTTAGAAAGCGTCACATTGAGGCTAAAAGAGGGCATTCGAGACTTTCAATCATTTCTGCCGCCATCGGTGCGTCTGCCGGCCAGTCATTATGCGGAGTTCCTTTTCACCGACGAAGATGTTGAAAAATATAAGATGGAGCAAAATAATATCGTTAGTTTGCTGGAAGAAGAATTTGAGCCAGACTATGAAAATGAAACAGTAGTTTGGGTTGGTGACTCGCAAAAATCAGAGGAATCGGAAGAAGAGGAAAGTTTTGCGGATGAATCGGAAAATTCGGAAGAAGATGAGGATTCTGAGGAGGATTCAGAAGATTCGGACAGGCATTAATTATTGCGCGCAAATAACCATTCTATCCTGCCCCGAAATTTTACGGCCAGCGGCGCCGGCTTTTTCATCACGGACGATGGTTATTTGATTTCAAATTATCATGTGGTCAAGGATGCGACAAAGGTTCGTTTGCTCACGAACGTAGGTTTGATTGAGGCTAAAGTTGTTCGGGTGGATGCGGCCAATGATCTGGCTTTGTTGAAGGCGGACGGGCGGTTTGCATCGCTGCCCATTGCTATCAGTCGCACGGTGGCTCTGGGTGGCACGGTGGCGACGGTCGGTTTTCCCAACATCGGTTTGCAGGGGTTCGCACCCAAGCTGGCCAAGGGGGAAATCGCGTCGCTGTCCGGCGCGGCGGATGACCCGCGCTATTTTCAAATCAGCGTGCCGGTGCAGCCGGGCAATTCGGGCGGGGCGCTGGTGGATGAGCGGGGCAACGTCATCGGCATCGTGTCGGCCAAGCTGAATGCGTCGGCGGCGTTGGCCGCAAGCGGGTCGCTGCCGGAGGATGTAAATTACGCGGTGAAAAGCAGTTTTCTGTTGAGCTTCCTCGAATCCGTGCCTGTGGTTTCAGCCAAACTGAAAGCGCCGGTCACGGCTGATCGGAAGTTTGAGGATGTGGTGAAGTCAGCGCAAAACGCGGCGGTGCTGGTACTGGTGTATTGACCATGGAGTGCGGTGGCATGACACCGCTTTCCTCGACGCGACGTGTCGCGTCGAACCAAAGCGCGGACGTGTCCGCGCACTCCAAGGTTCACTTCGGCACGCCGGCGCACCCGGTTTGGCTTTGGGATTTCCTGAAAGACGACGTAAGTTCTTGCAGATGGCCGCGAGATATATTTTCATTTGCAGCCGGAGCGATGAAATCGTTCCGGCTGTTTTGATTCAACTGAAATGATTCCTAAAAGAACACTGAAGAAACTGGCCGAACAACACGGCACGCCGCTGTTCGTGGTGGACCATGACGAATTGCGGCGCAACTACGCCACCTTCAAAAAATACCTGCCGCGCATCCAGGCCTACTATGCCGTCAAGGCCAATCCCGATCCCGCCATTGTCAAGACGCTGTTCGATGCCGGCGCGAGCTTCGACGTGGCCTCGATGCCGGAATTCCGCATCGTTT
>Ga0181539_1005068_pt1 | contig 10901 bp, 4 predicted proteins | sample PEATcosm2014_Bin_46_FD_119767 | JGI IMG/M metagenome (GOLD analysis project Ga0181539, IMG submission 119767) | Peatland microbial communities from MTU Mesocosm Facility, Houghton, MI, USA - PEATcosm2014_Bin23_60_metaG | ecosystem: Environmental > Terrestrial > Soil > Wetlands > Peat | place... | reverse complement strand
CTTGTCGTTCTGGGAGATGTTGTTGAAGACGACTCGAACCTCGCCACTCTGGCTCAGATAGAGGTTCGCGCTGATCGGGTCAAAGGACATCGTGTTTGCAGAACATCCATCCGCCACGACCAAGGCATTGACCCGAGCGGTTTGTCCCACCCCCTGAGTCGTCTGCGTGGCAATCAGCACCAGATTGGTTGTGCCCACGGGCAAGACGGTAGCTGTGCCTGAGGTCGAACTCCCCGCATTGAGCCCGATCAAATAGGGTGTTCCGGGTCCAACGGCCACAGTTCCACCCCCGTAAACGGTGGCTGTTCCACTGCTAAATGTGCAGTTGACCATGTTGTAACCCACCACCGAGTAAATGCCATTGGTGTTGCCGAAGCTCAACTGCTCATCGTTCGCGTCCACCGAGGAATAGGCGCGAGTCCAAGTGCCGTTGGTGGCGACCAACCCGCCCACGCAGGAGTTCGGGTCGGAGATGGTCAAAGCCAAAACAGCAGAACTGCCCGACCCCGACACCGTGATGGTGGGGGCGGTAGTGCCCGGCCAGCCAATGGCCGTTCCGGTGGGCGCGGGAAAAGTATCGCCCGCAATGGCATTATAACCTATGGCTCCGGTGCCGCTGGCATTAACCAGGGTGTAAATACCGGGCGGCAAGAGCGGTCCGTTGATGGTGAATTGATTATCGTTGAAGACCAAGGTACCTCCCGTAACGCTGAGGGCCGGATTGGGGATCGCACCGCCGACGGAGGTCAAGGTGAGCGTCGTCGGCAGGGAGTTGTTGACGGTCCCGCCCAAGGCGATATTAAGAACGGCGGGGGCATCCCCGCTGGCGGTGAAGCTGGTCCCGCCCATGGTGTAATTGCCGCCGGTGACGGCGGAGACATCAAAGGTCGCGCCGCCGGCAAGGCTGACGCTGGAGCCGGCAATCGAACCTCCGGTGCCCAAGGCCAGCGTGCCCGCGCTGATGATAATGTTGCCGAGGGTGTCCGCGGCGTTCAAGGTGAGCGTGCCCGCGCCCGTCTTGGTCAAAGCGCCCCCGCCCGAAAGCACGCCGCTCAGGGTGATGTTGTGCGCCGTCCCGGTGGAGTCGGCCGCCTGGATGGTATTAGGAGTGCCGGTCAGGCTCATCGCCAGCGAGGAGGACCAGGGAGCCGTCGCAGCCAAGGTGGCGGTGCCGCCCAGAGTAATCGCCGGCACGATGCTTCCAGCTTGAATGATTCCACCGGCGCCGACATAGAGTGTGCCGGTGCCAATCAGCTCGATGGCGGATTGAGCACCTGACCCGCCGTCGCAAGTAATAATTGGAGCCGTGGCAGTTCCGGCGCGCACCAAAAGTTCCCCACCGCCACCGATGGAGCCACCCAGATCTATGCCGGTGGTGGGGTCGCTGACCGTGAGAGTTCCGCCATTGACATCCGTCAGCGACCAACGACCGGCGGTACCGCACTCAATCGTCAAAACACCACCAATGGTGGCGCTACCCTCGTCTATGCGGAGGGAGACGGAAGAAGAGTCGGTCGTCAGGGTGGCAGCTCCGGTGATATTCAGCAGCGCGCCTGCTCCGTTGACGTAACAATCGGTGGTACCTCCAGCCGTTTGCGCGGAGCTGTAGGTAGAAGTTCCGCGCAGAGGGGAGAAAGTGGCCGCCTGCAAAGTGCCGCCGGTGACCAGGAAGGAATATGATCCTGAAGCGGATCCAGTGGTCAGGCCGCCGCTATAGGTGGCTGTGCCTGAGGAAACCGCCAAGGTGCCAGCGACGTCGCCAGTGGTGGCGGACAAAGAACCGCCGTTGACCAGTAATTCGCCGCCATTGCAATTGGCCGGCGAGCTGTTGTTGATCACGCCACCGGTCGAAACCGCCAAGGTGCCCGCACCGGCCGTGGTGGTGCCGGCGTAGCTGTTGTTGCCGGTCAAGGTCAGCGTGCCTGTGCCCGCCTTGGTGAACGATCCCGGACCCGAAAGCGCGCCAGCGTAAGTCCAACTCGCGCCGTTGCCGCCCGTGGTCAAAGCCACTGCCGCAGTGGCGTTGTTTTGCAAGGCCAGACTTTGGGATCCCATGAATTCTCCAATCGTCGCCGAGGTCAGGGTGCCGAAACTGAGGGTGCCGCTGCTATAGTTCAAGATGGCGCTTTGCAGGGCGTTGGCGTTGTTGAGCTGGAGAGTGCCCGCGCCGATGACGGCGGTGCCGGCAAAGGTGTTGGCCCCGCCCAGCGCCACAATGCCGGTGCCGCCCGAGCCATTGATGGTGAGGTTGTCGGTGCCGGCGTTGCCCGCGCTGGCGATGACACCGTTCACGGTCAGAGTTCCGCCGCTGGTATTGTCAATCTTGGCGGTGTAGGTGCCGACGGAGGTGATGGGCGTCGGGCCGATGCCGATGCCGCGATTGGCATGCAAAGTCAGGGCGGCGGTGCCCACTAAATCTCCGCCGTTGAGGATAATGTTGTTCGGGGTGGCGGCAGCCGGCACGACGCCGAGAGAGCCCGCGTTGCCCGCCCCCGCGCCATCCGCCGAGATGTCGAGCGTTCCCGCAGTGAGGATCGAGCCGCCGCCGTAGGTATTGGCGGAGCCAAGGGTCAGAGAACCCGAACCGATCTCCATGATAGTGCCAGTGGCGCCGCTGATGACGCCGGTGAGGCTGAAGGGGGATCCCGCGTTGTCCAAAGTCAGTGTCACGCCGGAACCAATCTTAATGTTGTTGGCCGCAGTCACGGGGCTGGGATCCTGCAAGGTGTCGTTGGCGGTGACACTCAAGTCGCCGCTGCCGAGGGAGGTGTTGTTGCCCAAGCCGAGCAATGCGCCACCGGAACCGCCCAAGACTGTGCCGACCGATCCGGCGGCCGGCCCGTATGCATTGGCGTTGTTAAGATAAAGGGCGCCCTGGCCGTTGACGGTGATTTGTTTGGAGCCGGCGGTATTGGCGATGGCGCCACCAATGGTCAAGGCGTCGCCGACGGAGACTGTGGCGGTGACATTGTCACTCAAGGAGACTGCGTCGTTAATTTGGTTCGCCGAGCCACCGGTCACAATAAGAGTGGCGCCGCTGCCGTTGTCGTCGAGAGTGAGGGTGTTGCCGTCGCTGGCAATCACGTAAGAGGCTGCGTTGTTGAAGGTGATGCTGCCGACCGTGGTGGCACCACCCAGAGTGATCGGTCCCATAGTGGTGGCGCTGCCATTGTCAAAAGTGGCCGAGGCGCCCACCCCGTTAGGAGCCCCGCTGCCTGAGGAATCGGTCCAGTTGACCGCATCCGACCACAGGTTGTCCGAAGCGCTGCCGTTCCACGTGCCGGAAGTCAAGGTGGATCCGATGACCAGTTGAATTCGAGTGCCGGTGTCCACGAAAGAATAGGTCAAACCGAACTGGGGATTGGCGACGTGCGGATTGGAACCACTGGGGGTTGTCCATGTGGCATCCGAGCCGACGGTATCGCTGCCGGCTTCGGTGGCATAATTGATCAAAGTATATGTTCCCGCAGTTGTGAAGGGCGAGCCGCCAGCGGTAAGAAGGGTGAAGGCAGTGCCGGGGCTTCCGTTAAGCGTCAGAGTACCAGCGGTGATGCTGTCCCCACCAGGAACAAAACTAACGGAGGCGCCGTTGCCGAGGGTCAATCCGCCGACGGTGAGCACTCCGGCGCCGCTGGTGCCAGGGACCACCGTGGCAACACCGCCTGTGGCCACCGTAACTGTGCCGGCGACGGTGCCCGTGCCGGTGAGTGTGCCGCCGTTGAGGGCCACATTGCCGCTGCCAGTGGTGCCGCTGGCGCCGAGTTGCAATGTGCCGCTGGTGATGGTGGTGTTGCCGGTGTAGGTATTGGCAACCGAGAGGGTCAGCGAGCCGGTGCCGACGCTGTCCTGCAGGGCCAAAGTTGTGCCGGTGCCGACAATCGCCGTGCCAAAAGTGACGTTCTGGGCGGCAGTGTCAATGCTGATGGGCTGGCTCCCCGCCGTGCTGAAGCGAGGGGAGTAATCATGGTTGTTGAGGCTGGAGTATTGCAGGGTGCCGCCGCCGAAAGTGATGCTGGCAGCCGTATTGGCCTTTCCAAACGGGCCAGAAGTTCCGGGCACATCGGCAACGCCCGCATTGACGGTCCCCCCATTGATGGCCGTGGTGCCGGCGTAGGTGTTCACACCGCCAAGAGTCAGAACGCCGCCGCCAGTTGCTGTGATCGAACCAGTGCTGGAAAGAGCCCCGGTCAAGGTGATGTTGTGAGGGTTGGCTGAGGCATCGGCGGTCTGAATGACAAATGGGGTCCCGGCGGGCCCGCTCAATTGCATGGGAAGGGAGCTGGACCAATTGCCTAGCGCCCCTAGAGTGCCGTTGTTCAAATAAGTGGTCGCGCTAAAAGCGCCGATGGGGGTGGCCTTGACGATGCCACCGCTGCCCACATATAAAGTGCCACCCCCGACGATGATCACGCCAGTCGCAGCGATTGTGTCGGTGGAGGCTCCATACGCAATTCTGTTGGCGTTGATGGTGCCGGCCGCAGCATATAACTCGCTGAAAGCGGCGGAGGTGCTGGCGAGGTTTTTGGAGATCACAATGCCGTTGACCGTGTCAGACGAGGTAAAAGTGCCGCCATTGACCGCAAGGCCGTTCCAGCGAGTGGTGCTGGAATTGCCACACAAGACCTGACCGCTGACCGTGACGGAGCCGGAATCTATACGACCGTAACCGCCGGCGTTGGCCTGGCCAAGCTCAAGGGTGGTCAAGGTCATCGTGGGACCATTGACATAAAAGCCGGCGGTCGTGGAGAAGAGATAAGGGGACGACGGCGTGGGAGCCGTAGGACCGTAGGTGGTCCCCGCCCTGCCGATGTTGATGTCCGTTCCTGTATAGGTGCCAGCGCCCGAGATAATGAAGCCGCCAGTTGCGCTACCGCCGGTGGCGTAAGAGGGCATCACCATGGTGCCGTTATCCACAACAGTCAATGTCTCCGAGCCGGCGGATATAGCTCCGGAAATTGTCAAGGAACAGCCCGAAGGGACGGTCCAAGTCTGCGCGACCTTATTGGGATTCACCGGGCAAGCGAGTGTGACAGCCGGAGCGCCCGTTTGCATGGTCATGCCGGAAGAGCTCAGACTCAGGGTGTTGGCGTCGGTAATGGTGAGCGGGCCGGCCATCGGTGTCGCCCCGGTGCCATCGAATTGAAGGCCACCCAAGGTGATGCTGGCGCCCAAGGTCATGTTCGCCAAGCTGGTCGCAGATGGGATGGAGCCAAACTCGCCGACGCTGGCGGAGGTCGGAGCGGTGCCGCTCCAGTCGGCGGCGGCGCTCATGGTGGTGGTGTCGGATTTGAGGATGTTGGCCGCCTGAAGGCTGGATGTCCCCGCCAGCAGAAGCAGGCTGCCAGCCAGGGCGAAAACCGGCATCCACGGCGAATTTTTTTGTGAGAGGTTATGTGGAGTGGAGTTGTGATTTTTCATAAATTTGCGTTTTAGGAGGATACGATGCTGCGCCGGAAATGGCTACAACACCCCACCGACAGGATGCGAGAAACATCTGCTGAAGGCGCGTGAACACAATACACCGGCTTAGGCACCTTTGAAGTTTTAAGCTTGCAGGGAAGGATGTCAACGGAAATATGGTAGTGTCCTAATTTCGATTTTTTCATTTTTAATACCACAATGGCACGGAATCTGATTTGTCACTTTTTGCCCCCCGAAACAATCCATGCCCTTACCGCGTCCAGCGGCGCATTGATCGGGTGGACTCCCAAGACGGCCACATAATCAGGTCCGCCCGGGGCAGCCACAACCCAGCCATAAGCCTTATCCGGGGGCGGATTGACGACTTTAAAAACCTCGACAATCCCCTTCCAGATAAGCTTTCCCTGAAATGACTCAGCAACGGGCACCGTCTCAACGTGTGAGACGGCCCCGCCAACCGTCTTTTCGACGGCCTTTTGAATCTTTTGCAGTGTCGCGTTCATGCCGCCGCCTTAATCAATTCTGGCACCGTCCAGATATGGTCAGTCACCCCGCCAGCCATTGCTGGAGTCATTCGTAAAGACTTATGGAGGCGCACAAAGTTGTAATATCCGAAATGCAAACCAGCCGCAGCCCGGAAGTTTTCAAACTTCTTGCTGAATCCGTTGGTTAAACGGGTTAAGCGGCGCATGTGCATCCGAATAGTCAAATTCTGGCGTTCAACGTAAGACGTGGAAATATCTTCTGGCACCGGATTGCCAGCAATAATATGTCGCTCCGCCCGGACGCAAACAGGCGGACTATACGTGCGTTGCTCTGAGAGTTGAACATCCTTGTAAATTTTTATCACCTGCCCGTAGTCAACATTCGCCCCAAACCCCCGCTCTACAGCTTCCCGGTAAGCACCAAGTGCATCCGTGGTGATTTGCGGGCGTCCGTTGACACGGCAGGCCATATCTTCAACAAATTGGTTTGCCGTGTAGCCATCGCGCTTTCCCACCAGAAAGGCGGGAACCATACGGGAGTCAACGTCAATGGCAACAAACGTCCAGACATCACCGTAATTCCCCGTGCGGACGGCGTTCTTTTGCTTAGAACCCACAAACCCCCAGATTTCGTCAAATTGGAGTGCGCGACAGTTCAAATTCCGCATCTTGGCGTCCATGACGATAGCGCACCCTTCGCCGACATTGACACCCAGTCGCATGATGGTATCACGATGAATCCCGGTAATGCGTTCAATACTGCGGATGCTCATGCCCTCCGCCAGGTTGCTGATTACCGCCGCCTGCTTTTCGATATTTAAAATGTTTGGCATAACTTTATTCTGGACATATTGTACCACAGAAAGTATATTCGGTCAAGCTTTTTTATGAAAAATAATCAAAAATCTTCAAAAATGGGCCGTCCACGGCTCCCGAAAGGCCACGCTAAGGGCTTTATCGTTCGAGTGCGTATGTCTGCCTCCGAATACAAGGCCATTAAACACTCCGCCGATCAGTCGGGCAATGATCTTTCAAAATGGGCGCGAGCGGCTATGCTCCAAGCGGCTTCGTCTCAGCGGCAACCGTCTTTTTAAGCGTGGAATTACAGTATGGATGTTCCAATTGCGCGTTTTCCTCAGAACGAGTTCCACCATCAATCTGATCCTTTATATGTCCAGTTGTAATGCTATTCGTGTGTATGTAGCCATGACACAAACCACATTTTGGAGCGCCCGCCAAAGCCGCTTTAATAAAAGTCGCCGACTTCGTTTCGCTCGAAAAGTCTCCAATGACAGTTGATTTCGGGCTATCAACAGGCTTCGTTAGAAACTTGAAATCGTCCATTTTGTGAATATCTTCAATAACAGTATTGATAGATTTACCGCTGGAAAGTTCATTTATACAAGTGAGGTAAAACTTGGCTATATTCTTATAGCTGGCAAATGCACCCCGGTCGTTTCTAACGATTTGCTGTATGATGTAATCATTAGCGATCAGAAGCGACTCAAAGTTTTCTCTTACTTTGCAAAACCTGACGAATCCTCCGTCATTGTCCAGCGTCATTACGAGGTCCGCAATTGCATAGAACGAAGCAGGTTTGAATCTTCCACTTTGTGAGTACAAATACACAACAGGATGGAGGCCAAGTGAGCTTAAATGAACGCTGTTTATCCTTTGTGCTACCTTCCTACAGTTTGTTAGAAAACGTAACGTCAACTCACCGTCCTTGTCGGCTTCCTCTTTCTCGGTGGGTGGATTCACGATAGAAATAAAATCCCATACAAGATTTAACTTATTATTGGAATACATTTTCCCAGCCATCGGAAGGTCGAGTGTTTTGATGGGGTTTTTAAGCTTCGGTAGAAAAAGAAGATCGTGAATTTCCTTCGCACTGTTTTGCAGTGTTATTTGCACCATAGCATCGAATCCAGCCCAGTAATTGTATCCCTTTCCGGCCTTAATAATAGCCCGTGCCGCGATACAACGCGGAGTCTTTCTTCCGGCTAAAATCTTTCTTTCAGTAGGATTTAAACTTGCACCTTGTTCGTTTATTTTTTTGAAGGAATCCTCAGCTTTTGCAGACGTTCCGATGACATACTGTATTGGTATAGCCGCGTTGCTGAGAGCGGTTGCCTGCGTAATGACATGAGGTTTAACTTTATCCGGGTGTTCTCTTGCTAATTCGTGGTCAGCGTAGGAACCCACGACTTTGTTGACCGCCGTTTTAACGTGGTTTGCAATTTCGACCTGTTCGTCCGGGATTATGCCTTCATAAAACAGTTTTGAAATCTCTCCGGCCCCATAATCATCATTTACCCACGCAGCAAGCGCACTTAACCTGTGCGCTCCATCAATAATATAGAGCAGACCGCTGTTAGATTCCCAGATAATTACCGCAGGAATTACGTCTTTAGAAACAAAGCATTTAATTAAATCAACGATTCTATTTACATCCCAGTCGTCGGTTTCCCGCTGAAAATCTGGCTTCCTAAGCGCCGAAAAGAAAAATTCGTTCTTTTTTAAGTCTCGCACTTCCACTTGCACTTTTATTGAGCCACCTCCTGAGCGACGAGGGGCTTGATCCCCTTCGTCAAAATCCGCCCGCCTAATGAGTGCGTCGAGATCAACGTTGGTTGCCATAAACTTCTTCGTGAACCGGACAGGAGGAGCGTTCATTGGCGCACCCCCGAGACTCCGCCATTACAGCCAATTTGGGCATTTTGGTCAACTCTATTCTGGTAGGCAAAATTTGCCGGTTTTACGCTGGAATTTGAAATTAGGACACTACCGGAAATATCGAGAAAGATCGAGAAAGATCGAGAAAGATGAATAAGGCTAGTGTAGTGTCTCTCAAATAACTTTACATAAGGCTGCGCTTGTGGTAATTTCCATCGCATGCGCAAGCCCAGCCTTACCATCACATTGAGCCCCAGCGACAAAGCACAATTGGAACAGTGGGCATCAGCCCATAGAACGCCCCAACAGGTGGCCTTGCGTTGCCGGATCGTGTTGGCCGCCAGCGCGGGGCAACAAAACAAGAGGATGGCCGCAGATCTCAAAGTCAGCCGCCCGACCCTCAATCTGTGGCGCAAACGGGTGCGGGACTTGGGCGTGGGCCAGGTATGGGAGATTGCCCCCGGACGTGGACGCAAACACCGTTACGATCAAGCCAGACGCGACGCCCTCATTCAAGCCACCTTGCAGACCAAACCAAAAGGAATGACGCATTGGAGTTGCCGGACCATGGCTAAGGAGCAAAAGGTAAGCAAAGCGACGGTCAACCGCTTATGGCAGCTGCACCATATCAAGCCGCACCTGAGCCGGACGTTTAAGCTTTCACGCGACGCGAAATTTTTGGAGAAGCTGACCGATGTCGTTGGCTTGTATTTGAACCCGCCGCAAAAGGCGGTGGTGCTGTGCTTGGATGAGAAGAGCCAAATTCAAGCCCTGGATCGGACCCAGCCGGGGCTGCCTCTCAAGAAAGGCCGATGCGGGACGATGACGCACGACTACAAGCGCAACGGCACGACCACGCTTTTTGCGGCGCTGAACGTCTTGGACGGCAAAGTCATTGGCCAGTGCCACGCCCGGCACCGCCATCAGGAGTGGCTGAAATTTCTCCGCCACTTAGACCGTGAATTTCCCCACGACCAGCCGTTGCATCTGGTGATGGACAATTACGGCACGCACAAGGAGCCCTACGTGAAAGCCTGGCTCAAGAAGCATCCCCGCTTTATCTGCCACTTCATTCCGACCAGTTCCAGTTGGCTCAACTTGGTCGAGCGATGGTTCGAGGAACTCAGCGAGAAGGCGATTCGCCGCGGCAGCTTCGTCAGCGTAGCCGATCTGCAGGCGGCCATCGCGGGATTTCTGGAAGTCTGGAACCAGCAACCCAAACCGTTTGTCTGGACGGCAAAGGTCGAAGACATTGTCAAAAAGATCGAACGGGCTCGGGGCAAGCTGGAAGAGATCAAACCCGGATGTAGCCTGCCTCGAGGGAAGAAAAAGGCCGGTGGTACGTAAAGTCATTTGAGAGACATTACACTAGTTTATTGATGATTTAATCTTTACGGGACCAAAGGAAGGGGAATGGGTTCGTTTTTTTGATGCCGGCATGGCTAATACATGCATAAGTGACTCATATTGAAGCACATCAGTGGCTTTCCACGCGAGGCAATCGGCGTTCAGGCAATGCAGCATGGCCAATTGGAGGCCAATGGAAATACGCTGTGCCGACGTTCCTGATTGATTTTGGGCATTGATTTTGTTTTCATGGAATTTGTGGTCCACAGAAAATTCCCCGCCGCGTGCGTGTTGGCGAAGGCAAACGCGCCGACGGAACCGGCTCCACCGGAGTCGGCCGGCTAAAACACAACCAGGGATAACCACTCTAAGCCCACGGACGTGATGAGCCAAAGACCACAGCAAACACCCAAACGGGAGGCATCGCCTGCCTCTGACCCCGAAATCGGTTCGGCTGGTTCGATTGAGCGGTGGAAGGTTCTGGGAGTCTGCGTTTTCTTGGTGGCGATCATCTGGGTGGTTTTTGGACAGGTCGCCCATTTTGAATTCGTCAATTATGATGACAACCTGTATGTTTATGAGAACGCCAAGGTGATGGGAGGTCTGACCAGGCGGGGCGTGGCCTGGGTCTTCACTCATGCGGAGTGCAATTTTTACCACCCGCTGACCATGCTCTCGCTGATGCTGGATTATCAACTCCACGGGCTGGAGGCCGGCTGGTATCACCTGACCAATGTGCTGATTCACGCCGTCTCCGCCGTCCTGCTGTTCCTGATTTTGCGGCAAATGACCGGGGCGCTTTGGCGGAGCGCGTTTGTGGCGGCGGTGTTTGCCATTCACCCGTTGCGGGTGGAGTCGGTGGCGTGGGTGACGGAGCGCAAGGACGTGCTGGCCACCTTCTTTTTCATGCTCACGCTGGGCGCGTATGTCCGCTATGTCCGCCAGCCAAACTCGATGGGGCGCTATATGGCG
>Ga0181539_1005067_pt1 | contig 10906 bp, 7 predicted proteins | sample PEATcosm2014_Bin_46_FD_119767 | JGI IMG/M metagenome (GOLD analysis project Ga0181539, IMG submission 119767) | Peatland microbial communities from MTU Mesocosm Facility, Houghton, MI, USA - PEATcosm2014_Bin23_60_metaG | ecosystem: Environmental > Terrestrial > Soil > Wetlands > Peat | place... | reverse complement strand
TTAAAGTCAGCGGCAGGGCCGGCGAACTGATATTGGTGGTGGTTGGCAGGGCCCAGGTGCTGGTCCCGTCTGGGTCCGGCGGAGTCCCCGTCGGCGAACCCGACAGGTCGTAGATGGCTTTGTCGTAGGTCTCGACGGTTACGGTTGTAGCGGTGGCTGGCTGCGGAACGGTGATCACGACCGGCTCGCTCGTGGTTTCGTTCCGGTTGAACACCACCACCGCTGTCCCACCGCTGTTGGTTGCCGCATACGCGACTACGTCCGTCGTATCGCCGGCCACGCTCGCGCTCAGCACGTTTTCGCCCGTAACGGCCACGTTGCTGAAAAGCTCGAACGCGAGCGCGGTGGGAGACATGGTGCCGATGGGACCCGCGCCCGGACAATCGGTATCGGAAGGTCCATCGGAGAAGACATTGTAGGCCCCGAAATCCTGCCAGCCGTAGAGCGACGGACTATCGTTCCAGCCAGTGCCGGTATTGCAATTGCCGAACCCAATCCACCAGGTCAGGCGCGAGACTCCATCGTTCATCATCTCGCCTAACACCTGACCGGCGTACAAGCCCTGGGTAATGGACCAGCTTTGCTTGCCTGGATTGCTGTAAGGCCCCCCGATCTCGCCCACGTAGATGGGCGTATTGGGAATTCCCCACTTGGCCAGCTCCGACTCGATGGTTTTAATGTTCGTGGTCAAATCCTGCGCCGCCGAATTCACCAGGAAGGTGTCATTTTCCTCGCCCGGCGTCTCCGGATAGTAGTGGTATTCCACGAAATCATAGGAGCCCTTGGCGCCGGACATCACATCCTCATCCCACGGAGCATAGTCCGGCTCGACGACGACACCCACCAGCGTGCTCGGGGAGGCCGCTTTGATCAGGTCATAGTAGCCGCTGGTTCCCGCGACCGCGTCGGCATAGGTGGTAGGATCGTGCGGCGCGGTATGGAGGTCGGTCTCCCAGGTCCCGTATTCCTCGTTGCCCACCGTCATGTGACTGACGGTGATGCCGAGGGTGAGGGCGTTGGCCACCCATGCCGCAGCCTCGAACGGTTGGCCCGGGCCGGTGCAGGCCACGTCCGTGCCGTAATCCGCCGTAAGCGCCACGTCGAGGCCCGCTGGAACGGCCAGGTCGTTGACGAAATTCGAAAAGGTGGAATTCGGATTGGCATAGCTGGCGCAATAACTGTTGTTCGCCCAGTGGTAGACGTCGGAAGTCGATCCGCCCGGCCAACGGACTGCCTTGATGCCGGCGTCCCCAAACGCGGGCACAATTGCGGAGGTGGTCACGTCGTACCAGACGGCCATATTCATGCCAATAATCTGGTTGGTCACAGCCAGGGAAGTGCTCGGCTGGCTCACTGTTACCGTGCTCGGTGCAGTAACCGTAACCGCCGGAGATGCGCCCGTGGCCGGGTTGTAGATCGAGGAGCTGGCCGAGTCGGGCGTATAGCTGGCCGTCAATACATCCGATCCCGCAGCCAGCGAACCGCCGGGAATGTTGATCGTTGCGCTGCCGCCGCTGAGATTTGTCGCCGTAGAGGCGTAGCTTCCGCTGGTCAGCGTGACCGAGCCGGTAGGTGTCGCCTCGCCGCTGGGGCCGCTGACTGCAACCGTCGCCGTCAGCGCCTGCGTCGTGCCAATGTTCAATAGAGACGGCGTCACCGTCACTGTCGGCGTGGCCTTCGTCACCGTGACCGAATTCGTTCCCGTAGCGCTGCTGTAGATTGGGGAACTCGTCGTATCGGGGGTATAAGTGACTGTCAGCGTATCGCTCCCCGTTGCCAGCGATCCGGCAGGGACATTGATCGTTGCGCTGCCGCTGCTGAGCGTTGCAGCCGCGGAGGTGTAGCTGCCGCTGGTCAGCGTGACCGAGCCGGTGGGCGCCGCTTCGCCGCTAGGGCCGCTGACCGTTACATTCACCGCCAGAGCCTGGGCGGTGGTGATGCTGGAGGAACCGGGCGTCACCGTGACCGTCGGCGCCACAATGGGAGGATTCACGGTTACCGTGGCAGTCGCCGTGACCGCCGTCCCGCTGGAAGGAGTGACCGTGAGCGTGTAGGTGGCGGTCGTCGCGGGGCTGACGCTCACCGGTGTTCCGCTGGTGACGGCAAGATTGCCCGGAGTGATCACGCCTGTGCCGTTGGTGAATACTCCAGTCAGACTGGAACTTTCTCCTGCCGCAATCTTTGCTGGACTGGCCACGAAACTGGAAATGGAAGCTACGGCAGGTGTTGACGAGCCGCCACAGCCGGCCAGAACTCCTAAACCGAGGGTGAGAGCCGCGGTCCATGCGGCAGAAACAACAAGTCGCTTCATGATTTTTCCCGTGTTCAATTCAATTGGTCGCAAATCTTTAATGTCCATCATACAGTTTTCGTGGCAGAATTTGCCGGTTTATTCCGGTTTCTGGGGCCGTCCTGGGTGTGGCTTGCGCCGCGCTGGTTGATTTTCAGGAACCAGTGGATAACTTGATGTAAGGGGAAATCACGAACTGCCCATCGCGCCCATCCAAAACAGCCCGATCCGCATTTCCTGAACCTGCCAGGAAATTCGTTCGAGTTGCCTGTCTCCGCCTCCGGGCAGGTACACTGTCTGCTGACAGGAGATTAACCATGCAAACCAAGATTCAGGGCACGACCATGCCCGTGCTTGAAGTACAGCTTGACCCCAACGAGAGCGTGTTTTCAGAGAGCGGGGAGCTGTCGTGGATGACGGCTTCGATTCAGATGACGACGCATACGCAGATGGGCGGAGGCGGCGGGCTGTTCGGCGTGCTGAAGCGGGTGGCCGGGGGCGGCAGCCTCTTCATGACCGAGTACCGGGCAACCCAGTATCCCGGCGAGGTGGCGTTTGCAACCAAGGTGCCGGGACACATTGTGCCGGTGCAACTGGGGCAAGGGGCCGAGTACATGGTTCACCGGCACGGGTTTCTCTGCGCCACCGATGGGGTGACGATCGGGGTGGGCTTCCAGCAGTCGCTGGGCGCGGGGATCTTTGGCGGCAACGGCTTCATGCTGCAGAGGGTGGGCGGCCAGGGAACGGCCTGGCTGGAGCTGTCCGGCGAACTGATTATGAAGAACCTGGCCGCGGGCGAAACGCTGCTGGTGCATCCGGGGCACGTGGGGGCATTCCAGGCGTCGGTGGGGTTCCAGATCACCACGGTTCCAGGGATAAAAAATGCGATTTTTGGCGGGGACGGGATTTTTCTGGCGGTGCTGACGGGACCGGGACAGGTGTGGTTGCAGACGCTGCCGATTTCGCGGCTGGCGCACCAGATCAGCGAGTATCTGCCACGGACAGAAGGGCGAGATGTGAGGACCGCTGCCGGCGGGGCGTTGCTGGGCGGGATTGTGGGGTCGATTCTGGGTGGGGACAAGTAGGGGAATCAGCGCATGACTCAGTCTTCCGTAAACCCGCGCACTCTTCGCAGCGACATTGTCTTCGCGTTCACCCTTGCCCTGGCTTGCGCCCTGGCGTGGGTTCTGCGCGACGTGCTGATGCTGCTGTATGTCAGCGCGCTGTTTGCCGTGGTGCTGACGCCCGTGGTGCGGTTTACCTCCAGCCTTCGGATTGGGCGCTGGCAACCATTCAAGGGCTCAGCCATTCTTTTCCTCCTGCTGGCGGTGGCCGCCGCGCTTACCGCCTTCGGCTTCCTCGCTCTGCCGCCGGTGATCCGGGACTTGCAGGAGTTCGGCAGGGAGATGCCAACCCGCTTGCCCGACCTTCTGGAGAAGTTCAAGAAGATTCCCTTCGCTGACCACTTGAATACGGACGAGATCAGTTTACGGGTTCAGAATTTCGCCGGCCAGACGGCGACTTATCTGCTGCTCTCGATCCGGGATTGGGCCGGTAACTTATTCGATATTGTCATGGGCCTGATCCTGACCGTTTATTTCATTCTGGAAGGCGACCAAGCCTACCGCTGGTTCCTTTCCTTTTTCCCGCCAGAAAGCCGCGACCGGCTTGACAAGAGCCTGCGGCGGGCAGAGATCCGCATGGGCAAATGGCTGCTTGGCCAGGGCAGCCTTATGCTCATCCTTGGAGTTGCCAGCACGGCCGTCTATCTCGTCCTGCACGTTCGCTATGCTTACGCGCTGGGCGTGCTGACCGGATTGCTCAACATCATTCCCGTGCTGGGCGCGGCTATCTGCATCGCGCTGGCCTTGCTGGTGGCGGCGATCGACTCCTGGGGCAGAGTGCTGGGTATTGCCGTCTTTTATCTGGTCTATCTACAGGTTGAAAACTCATACCTGACTCCGCGGATTATGAAGAGCAGCGTAAACCTTCCTGGCCTGGCTATTCTGGTAGCCCTGCTGCTCGGGTTCGCGCTGGAAGGCGTTCCGGGGGCCTTGGTATCGGTCCCCACCGCGGTGTTGGTTGCCGTGCTGCTGGACGAGTATCTCGTCCACAAGGATGCGGTGTGATCATTGTGGGTGCCTGGAGGGTTGAGTTTGGAGGTTCCCCACGCTCACGACAGAAAGAAGAGAGAAGTTGCAAGCGTGCGGCACACCGTTTACGGGTGAAGGGGTGTATCCGCGGCCACGGCGACGGTGAACGTCATGCCGGGCTTGATTTCGGCATCGTAGCCGTGAATCGCCAGGCTTGCGAGCCCCGCAATTGGAACGATCAAGAACATCCTAGATTTGTATCGATCTGCTCCCTCGATGGTTTCGCCGCCTTTCAGTGGTATTTGGATTCCCCGCACAGTGAGCGAATGGACCTCGAAGGCCATGTCGCCCGGTATGCCAGCGACTCCGGCGCGATCTGCCTCGGTGATGGTGGCATCCACTGGGGTTCCCTTGGGAACTACGACGGCATCGCCGAATTTGACGTCCTGGTCGAGCAAGAGGCTGATGCTGTCGCCTACTTGCGCAGTCTTCGAGTTGACAGTCGAGTTGGTGACCAGATGGAGACGGGTTTTGGCATGGAGCACTCCATCGATAGTGAGAGGTAGCGGCAGCACAAGCGGGGCAGGGCCTTTCACGATGTAATTGGCGCGGGTGATCAGGCTGTGTATCATGTTCGGAGCCTGGGCGATGGCCTGTAGTTGAGTGGTGGCGTGGATGGGGATAGGCCCGGTGTAGCGCCGGGACTCGGTGGTCGGAGCCCAGCCGTTGGTGGTGTAGTAGATGACCGCATAATGTGTGGCGCAATTGATGCGTACAGTAGTATCTGGCGCCACCACGCCAGACTTGACGGAAAAGGTTGGCTGGGTCGTGTAGGCGATGACTGGCCCGGTGTTTTGCTGGGCGTTGTCCATGGCTAGTTGCATGAATTGTTGCGCTTGCTGGGAGGCCTGCTGCATATCCTGCATTGCCTGCTGTGTGGCCTGCTGATTAATTTGTATGGCCTGTTGCATGGCTTGTTGCGCGGCCATCATTCCGGGGTCCTGACCGTAAGCGGTTACAGAACCAGGAGCTGAGATAGAACCAAGGACTAACCCGAGAATAATGACTTTCATATTGACTCCCCCATTCCGGATTGGGATCCCTATTACATTCGACCCAAGAATTCGGGGAAAGTTATGTTGATTTCAAAGTTATCTTGCAGAGACTGCGCCTTTGATTCCAGCATCCACCGCTGCTTTCATGACGCCGCAGTTGGAGAAGAAGCGGACCAGGCTGGCGGTGAGCGGTTCGCCGGCCTCGGACGCAAGAGGTGGGGCGCTGGAGTTTGTGTTGGCTATGCGCAATTCGCCCGCACCTTGGACGTCGAGGATGAGGGCGGTGAGTTTGCGGGCCAGGTCGAGCGGGAAGCTTTCGGCGACGAAGACTAATTTGCCGCGGGTGGTGATGAGGACGGGGCCTTCGCTGGTGGAGTAGACCTGCTCGTCGACGCCCGCGGGGGTGGAGAGCTGGGCGTCGAGGTCGGGCTTGAGGCCGGAGTATTTGCGGCCCAGTTCGTCGGCGTAGAGCTGGGCGAAGGCCTGGGCGGAGGCGGTATTCTTCCACGCCGACAGGTAGAAAAGGGCAAGGGAGCTTGTGCCGGCCTGCTCGGCCGGGGTCCCCATGGACGGGTCTTTGTCCGTGGGGTGGTGGTCGGCGGGGGGGGTGGCGCTGAGGCGCTGGCCGGCCCAGTAGATGCCTCCATCCCAGGCGGAAGTCAGGTTGCGGGCGGCAGCATCGCCACCGAAGATCTCGGCGAGAATGTGCAGATCGAGCTGGCCGACCTGGCCGATGTCGTAGGGCTTGTAGAGCTTGTCGACGAGGGGATGAATGTCGGGCAGCAGCGGCACGGCGGGGAGGTGCCGCTTCTCGTATTCGAGGGGGTTGATGATCTCCCAGGATGAAGTGGGGGGGCGGTCCATGGCGCCTGCGAAGGCGGCGGCCTGGCCCTGGTCCATCCATACGTCCTGCTCGAAGCTGAGGCCCTCGCGATAGGGAAATAGGAGCGACTCGGAGAGCAGGATCGGGGCCCGGGCGAGGATCGGCGAACTATCCGAGGCGGACATTTGCCGCTTGGCGAATTCCATGATCTCGGGATCTTTGATGAGGCTCTTGCCCATGGGCTTGAGGATGTAGTCCATCATGACGGCGGTAGCCTGGCCCTCGACGACGGCGTCGCGAGCGGTGTCCATCTCGTCTTTGGCGATGTGATCGGTGTCGCCGGAGGCGTTGAGGGAGATATCGACGGGGGTCTGGTCGCTCCATTTTTCAAGATCGGAATGCTGGTCCTGGAGGGCGTGGGTGAGCTCGTGAGCCAGGACGGGCTTTTGCTCTTCGATGCTGACCCAGTCGAGTATGTTGACGGTCTTGGTTTTGGAGTCGTAGAAGGCTTCGACCTGCTCGGTGAGGAGCGCGAGGAGAAAAGGCTTGAGGGCGAAGTCGCGGTCCAGGAGGCCGAACTTCTTGAGGACGATTTCGCTGCGCTGGAGGCGCTTAGCGCTTTCGTCTTCGTCGAATTTCTGTTTCATGTAGCTTTCGACGGCGGTGCGGCTGATGATCTGGCGCTTGACGGCGCTCTTGATGGGCAGGCCGGTCTCCTGCGAGGAGAACTTGAGCAGTTCATCGACGAGCGAAAAGAGTTGGCGGGCCTGCTCCGGGGTAATGCGGGTTTGGGCCTTGCCGGGGGATGTGGCCGGAGTCTGGCCCTGCGGCTGGGGGGTGGGAGCGGGCGGTTGTTGCGCTGGGGCTTCCGTTGCCGCGGCCAGGCAGAACGCCGCCAAAAGCACAAATCTTTGGGTCCATTGGGGCCAGCCAGTTTCCACAATTGCGTGCTGCTTCGTCATCGACTCTCCATGCTGCCCAAGCTCCAGAGTCCGGGGCCGGGGCGCCTGCATCTTCTTCCAAGGCTATAATTAAGAGGCGGCCTGGCGCGAGGTTTGGGGTAGAAATTTCGCGCCAGGCCGAAGAAAAGTTCCCCTATGACTGAAACCGGTCTTGGACAAACGATTCAAGCCACGGCGCTGGCTTTGATGCTTGAATCCGCGCATACGCAACACGAGCTTGCCGTCTATCGCGGCGCGCTCACGCCCCGGGAGTTGGACGCGCCCGAAGAGGAAATAGCGGCGCTGGCTTCAGGAGCCGCGATCCACGACCTGGGCTGGTTGAGGCGCGTGGCGGTGCGCGGCGAAGACCGCTTTCGCTGGCTGAGCGGGATGGTGACCAACACGGTCAACGACTTGTTTCCCAACACCGGGGCATGGAATCTTGTATTGAATGCGCAGGGGCGGATTCAAGGCGACCTTACGGTCTGGCGGGAAGGCGAAGAGCTTTCACCCCAGCGGCGAAAGCCTGCCGCCGACGCCCCGGGAAACTCAGATCGTGTCGAAGATCGTCTCCTGGGGACTCCTTTCGCTGGGGAATCCGGGCTGGAACTGGAGATTTCGGCCGACCAGTACGACCGGCTGATGGCTCACCTGAACGGCTTAATCGTCATGGACGACGTGGAGCTGGTTCCCTTGGATACAGAGCCGCCGGGCGAGGCGGGTTCGGAGACAGCGATGGGGCTGACCGGTCCGCTGGCCGATGAAGTGCTGGAACGGCTGGGCCTGCCCGTGTTGGTGCACCCGATGAGGGGAACCTGCGTGGAGTGGAACGGGTGGGAGTTGAGAATTTTGCGCGGCTACGGCGTGCTGGCGCCGCACTACGAATTTTGGTTGCCGTCGGCGGGGTTGGGGAAGCTGTGGCCGTGTCTGCGCACGGCCGGGGCGACGCCGGTGGGAAGCGCGTCCCTGGAGGCGTTTCGTATCGCCGAAGGGATTCCGGCGTACGGGATCGACATGGTGGAGCGCGACCTGCCGCAGGAGACCTCGCAGATGCGGGCGCTGCATTTCAACAAAGGCTGCTACCTGGGACAGGAGATCGTGGAGCGAATCCATTCGCGGGGGAGCGTTCACCGGCATCTGCGGCCGCTGGAACTGACTGGGCCGCTGCCGGCCGGCGGGACGGAACTGAAGTCGGACGACGGGGCGGCTGCCGGGCAGATTACCAGCGCGGCGGAGCTCAAGCTGGCGGCCGGGAGCCGCGTCTTTGCGTTGGGCATGATTCGGGCAGATGCCGAGTTGCAAAACCAACCATTGAATTACGCTACCGCAACGGTTACGGGGACTGCCCGGATTTTGGCCGCGCCGCCTGAGCTTTGAAGGGCGGGTCAGCAAGTCAGCGAAGAGTGACTCCCGGATCTCTCCGCCGCAGCCGACGAGACTTGGGAGCACCGGAAGAGTCAGCGAGTCAACAAGTCAGCAAAACGGATTGGAAAGCTGAAACTATGAGCGAAACACCCAAATTTACCGTGATTGACCGCCGCAAGTTCAAGGCGGAGGAAGAACAAGAGAGTGCGCAAAAGCCTGCGACGGAGCCGGAGGCCGCGCCGGTTGAAGCGGTTGAGCCGGGCGAGACGAGGGGCGGACCGCGGCTGGTGGTGAACGAGAGCAAACAGCAGGCTGCGGCGGAAGCTCAAAAGGGCGCGCCGGATGAGGAGATTGCCGGGGGCCTGCCGCCTGCGCCGACTGCCGCGGAGAGTCGCCAGCAGAAGACCGCCTACGATGCCTCGGCCCAGCGTGTGGAAGACCTGCTGCGGGCGCAGAATCCCGCCGTGGGCGCCCAACCGCCAATCGGGTTTGAGCAACTGGTGCAGCAGTTTTACCTCTCCGCGATGATCCAGATGGGAGCGGGGACGCAGGAGGGCCAGCGGCCGCGGGTGGATATTGTTGGCGCGCGCGCCACCATCGACCTGCTGGGCGTGCTGGCCGAGAAGACGCGCGGCAACCTGACGGAAGCCGAGGAGCGCATGCTCGAGAGCGTTCTTTTTGAGATGCGGATGGCCTTCCTGGAGCTGACCAGCATGATCAGCGTGCAGGACATGCCGCCGCCACCGCCGGGAAAACATTAGAGATTGGATGGACGGCCTGCTCACATTTCTGGGGACGGGAACCTCAATGGGAGTTCCCACGCTGGGGTGCGGCTGCGCGGTGTGCGCCTCGACGGACCCGCGCGACCGGCGGCTGCGGCCTTCGGTGCTGGTGCGCTGGCAGCAGGCTGGACAGAGCGGCGGACGGGAGCGGGTGGTGGTGATCGACACCGGGCCGGACTTTCGCGAGCAGGCTTTGCGCAACGGGCTGACGCACGTTGACGCGGTGTTCTATACGCATTCCCACGCCGACCACGTTCTGGGGCTGGACGATCTGCGGCCGCTCAGCTTCACGGCCGTCCGCGAGGGCGGGCCGATTCCGTTATACGCTTCGCGGGAGACGGCTGCGGCGCTGGAGCGGATCTTCGAGTACACCTTTTCGCCGCAGGCAACTTATTCCACCCGCGCGCGTGTCCGGCTGGAGCCGCTGGGTGAGCGAAATCCGGTTCATGGGGTGGAGTTCCTGCGCGTTCCGGTGATGCATGGGCCGATGGAGATCGCGGGTTTCCGCTTCGGCCGCGCGGCTTACCTGACGGACGTGAGCGGCATCCCCGAGCCCAGTTTTGCGCTGCTGGAAGGGCTGGACCACGTGGTCGTCTCCGCGCTCCGCCACCAGCCCCACCCCAGCCACGCCACGGTGGAGCAGGCCGTGGAGTGGGCGCGCCGGATTGGGGCGCGGCAGACCTGGTTTACCCACATCGCCCACGAACTGGGCCATGAAGAGACCAACCGCGCACTGCCGGCGGGGATGGCGCTGGCTTACGATGGGCTTAGCCTGCCTGTGGAATTGGGCTTGTGAATCTATGAGCGATAGCGTCGGCATTATCCCCGTTTACCGGTCGGTTAAGGAGATCCCCGTCCGCTTTGGCCCGTCGGTGGGCGTGGTCGGAAACTTCGACGGCGTGCATCTGGGGCACCGGAAGATTCTCGATGCGGTGGTGGAGGAGGCTCGCGGGCTTGAGGCGCGCGGGATGCGGTCGGTGGCCATCACCTTCGAACCTCACCCGGAGCAGTTTCTGCGCCCGGCGGAAGCGCCGCGATTGCTTACGCCGATTGCGGAGCGGGTGCGGTTGCTGGCGGCGACGGGGATCGATGCGGTGCTGGTGCTGCCGTTTAACGCGAAGCTGGCGGGTTTGTCGGCGCGGGAGTTTGTGCGCGAGATTCTGGTGGAGGCTTTGGGCGTCCTCTCCGTGCATGAGGGCGGGAACTTCCGGTTTGGGTATTGCGCGGGGGCCGGGGTCATGGAACTGAAGGAGCTTGGCGCCGAGTTTGGGTTTGCGGTGCATGTGCACCAGGCGGTGCGGGTGCATGGGATGGAGGTTTCGAGTTCGGCGATTCGGGCGCTGCTGGCGGCGGGAGACGTTCGGCAGGCGCGGTGGATGCTGGGACGGCCGTTTGGGGTCTGTTCGACACAGGCGCGCGGGCGCGGAATCGGCACGCGGCTGCAGGCGCCGACGATCAACCTGGCGCCCTATGAGGGATTGCTTCCCGGATTTGGGGTTTACGTCACGCGGCTGACTGTCGGCGGGCGCTGCTTCAAGTCGGTGACGAATGTGGGCA
>Ga0181539_1005066_pt1 | contig 10907 bp, 8 predicted proteins | sample PEATcosm2014_Bin_46_FD_119767 | JGI IMG/M metagenome (GOLD analysis project Ga0181539, IMG submission 119767) | Peatland microbial communities from MTU Mesocosm Facility, Houghton, MI, USA - PEATcosm2014_Bin23_60_metaG | ecosystem: Environmental > Terrestrial > Soil > Wetlands > Peat | place... | reverse complement strand
GCCCGCGGCCTTGGCCACCGTTCCCCACTTCAACCCTGTGGGATAGCCGCCGCCGCCGCGTCCCCTCAGGCCGCTCTCGGAGATGCGGTGGAGCACCCCGTTGGGCATCATCTCGGTCAGCACCGTCAGCAGCGCCTTGTAACCGTCGCGGACAATGTAATCGTCGATCTTCTCCGGATCGATGTAGCCGGCATTCTCCAGCACCACGCGCACCTGCTTGTCGAAGTGCTCGTTCAGATCGCACTGCAACTCGGGCACCGGATCGCCGCCCAGGCTAGAGACGATCGCCTCCGCGTGGCCGGCATTCACCTTGCGATAGAGGGTCTCTTCGGGGTCCACCCGCACCAGCGGCCCCGAGGAGCAGGGTCCCATGCAACCGGTGCGCCGAACCAGCACATTCTTCCCCGAGGCCTCGGCGGCCTTCGCCAGCGCCTCCCGCAAGCGGTCCGCGCCCTGGCTCACGCAGGCCAGGTCCATGCAGACGTTCACTTCAAAATCGTACTTTTCGTTCTCCTGGCTGACGGTCTTCGCTATCTGTTCGAGCTCTTCGATTGTCATTCCACCGCCCACCTTTCCAACTGCTCGAGCATCTGCTCCGCGGTCACCTCACCGGCCACTTCGCCGTCGCACAGCACCACCGGCGCGCGGCTGCAGGCGCCCACGCAACGCGCCTTCATCAGGCTGATCCCGCCGTCCTTGGTGGTCTGCCCCTGCGGAATGCCCAGACGCTTTTCCGCCGCGGCCGCCAGCTTGTCGGCGCCCTTGATATAGCAGGCCGTCCCGGCGCAGATGGTCATGGTGTGCCTGCCCGGCGGCTTCAGGCTGAAGTAGTGATAGAAGGTCACCACCCCGTAGGCCTGGCTCAGCGGCACGCGCAAGCTGCGGGCCACAAAGCGGATCGCATCGTCGTCCAGGTAGCCGAACGCGGACTGCACGGTGTGAAGCGTCTCAATCAGCGCGTGGCGGGCAAAGCCGTTCTTGCGCATCGTGCCGTTCACGATCTTCCATCGCTTGTCGTCGCTGGGCAGCGGCGGGGGTGTGAATGCTGGCACAATTCCTCCCTTGGCGGATCAAGACGCTTGGCGATCGCCCTGCCGCGCCTTGTTCCTTGCCTACCTATAGTTGTACTTGGAGAGGGCGCTCTTCCTTCGTGATATTGGTCACTGGCATGGGAGACGATCCCGATCTATGGCACGGCGCTCGGCAGGTGCGGTTTCGGGAAGGCTCTGCCGGCTGCTCCGCACGCCAACCTCGCCAGTGTGACGTCTCAAAAGTCCGCATCCAAACAAAGCTGTCATCCTGAGCGACCGGACCCTGAGCAGAGCGAAGGGGAAGGGAGTCGAAGGACCTGCGTGTGGTCATGCTGGCCTGCGATCACCCCCGGAAGGATTCTGCCAGGAATCTAGGTGCCGGCAACGCTATCCCAGCGGCGGCAGATGGTCGGAAATCCCGAATAGGAAGATGATCCCGATAATGCAACTGTAGGCGGCGCCGGTCCAGGCGATGACGTGGTAGAAGCGCGGGTGGTGATGGCCGCTGGCCCTGAAGGCTCCGCCCATCGAGGCCGTCATGACCGCATTCATGGCCACCAGCCCCACGGAGAAGGCCGCCAGGCCCAGGATGCCGCGCGAGGTTCCGCCCAGGTTGGCGGTCAGGAAGAAGAGCGCCAACTGGCTGGGAGTCTCGGCCCCGATGCCGTGCAGGATGCCGATGACGAAGACCGATCTCCCGTTGTACATCCACTGAAAACGCTCCGGCTTGGGAGCCTCCCAGTTCCAGCACCGGCGCACCTGCCAGGCCAGCCAGAGGATGCCGTTGATGGCGATCGCCAGTCGGCTTTCGATGCGGCTGTGCGAGTGGCCGTGCGCGTCTTTCCTCAGGATTCCGGCCACCACGCCGATGCCGAGCACAATCAGCGTGAGGCCGATCAACCGCTCCGTCCAATGGTCCAGCCCCTCGGGCAGCCCCATGTGCAGCTCCAGCACGGCAATGCCCAGCGCGGCCACCGTGAAGGCGTGGCCCAGGGCATAGGTCATGCCCAGCCGCAATCCGCTGCGCCAACTGCGCTGCACGGCCGTGATGTCGGAGATGGCCGCCAGGTGATCGTAGTCGAAGCCGTGGCGCAGCCCCAGCAGCAGGCAGGAGCCCAGCGCGGCATCGAGTTTCCAGTCGCCCAGAAGTGAGGTCACGGAGCCAGTATAGAGCAGAAACGGCGCGCTTGGCGCGGCGAACTGAATCGCGCCGCCCGACAGAATCGGGGAGTAAGGATGTTTGCGCCTGTAGAATGTGCAAAGGATATCGTCAGGCGCAAACCATGACCTACTTCGATCAGGTCTCGGAAGCCGCCGCCTTTGTGCGTGAAAGGCTCGGCTCGCTCACCCCTCGCATCGGCATCGTTCTCGGCTCCGGCCTGGGCGCGGTGGCCGATGCCCTCGCCGAGCCGGTGGCCATTCCCTACGCTGAGATTCCGCATTTTCCGCAATCCACCGTCGAGGGTCACTCGGGCCGCATCGTCGCGGGCCTGCTCGGCGGCGCGCCGGTCCTCGTCCTGCAAGGCCGCGTCCACTTCTACGAGGGCTGCACGCCGGCGCAGGTTACCTTCCCCCTGCGCGTTCTCGGCCTCCTCGGCCTTCGCGCCGTCATCCTCACCAACGCCGCCGGAGGCATCGCTGAAAACTACCGCGTGGGCCAGCTAGTCGCCCTCGCCGACCACATCAATCTCATGGGCTTCAATCCGCTCGCCGGTCCCAACGAGCCGCGCTTCGCCGTCCGCCCCGATGCGGGTCTCCGCTTTGTAGATATGACCGAGGCCTACTCTAAGCGCCTGCGCTCTCTGGCCAGGGAGGCCGCATCGGCGGAAGGATTTGCGCTCGAAGAAGGCGTCTACGTCGCGGTCAGCGGCCCCAGCTTTGAGACGCCCGCCGAAATCCGCGCCTTTCGCTCTCTTGGAGCCACGCTGGTGGGCATGTCCACCGTCCCCGAAACCATCGTCGCCCGCCACATGGGCATCGAGGTTCTCTGCCTCTCCTGCGTCACCAACCTCGCCGCCGGCCTGGGCTTGAACTCCCTCAGCCACCTGGAAGTTCTCGAGACCGGCCGCATGGTCGAGCGCCAGCTCACAAACCTCTTCGCGCGGCTCATTCCCCGCATCGCCGCCCTTCTGGACTCAGAGCCGTGAGCCCCAGCGAACGGCCCCGCCGCTCGTTCAAGCAGGACCACTTTCCCGGATTGAAGCCCCCTGACCTCCTGCTGCGCCTCTTGGTTCATTAATTGGAATTTAATTGCGTACTTTTTCGCGTTTCCGTGTCTAAATAGGTAGCGTGAGGGAAATGGCAATGATCGAAAGGTCTCTGGAAGCGGTAAAGCGCAATGCCGCTGTCTGGCTGAGCCAGGGCATCTCGCCCCGCCGCCTGGCCCTCACTCTTGCGCTCGGACTCGCCGTCGGCTGCATTCCCGTAGTGGGCATCCCCACCGCTTTGTGCGCCGTGCTGGCGCTGGCGCTGCGGCTCAATCTGCCTGCCATTCAAGCGGCCAACTACGCCGCTATGCCTCTGCAGTTGGTGCTCATTGTGCCCTTTACGCGGCTGGGCGGCTGGCTCCTCGCCTCCGGCCACAACCAGACCGTCCGGGCAAGCGCTCTTCTCGATGCCCCGCCCCTCAACTTTCTCGCGCAGATGGGCGGCTTGGCCAGCCACGCCATGCTGGCCTGGCTGCTGATCGCTGTACCCGCGGTGGCGCTCCTCACCGCAGCCCTCACCGCGCTGCTGCGCCGAGTTCCGGCTCTGGCTGCCGCCGAGGCTGGCGATTAGTACCGAAACCGTAAAGTTCGGTAATGTTTCCTCGAATTCTGGGTGGCGGGTGCCCCGGGTCTCGCATTTGAGACCTGGGAGAGCATCTAATCACACGGTCAGGGTGATTCGTGAGTCGGCCTATTTGCCTGCGTAAGGATCGGGGACCGGCTTCGCGCTCTCCAGCCATGCCGTATAGATCATGTCCCGCAGCATGGAGGCACCAGCGGCCAGCCGCTCCGCTGTGAACTCCCGCGACTCGGCCGTTCCCGCGCCCACAAAGCCTCCAGCCTTTTCCAGTTGGTAGACCTTCTCGACATAGGTTGCCGTGTGCCGCAGGTAGGCCACATAGGTCAGGAAGAGGTCGCCCTCGATGGCCTTGGCCTCGGTCATTTTGGCGCGCACTTGGGGCTCGTGTATATTCGCGGCTACAAATGGCCCCTCGAACTGCCAGTGAATCTGGTGCTCCGTCGTATAGCCGTTGGGATTCGGCCCCGTCCAGCCGTTGTAGCGGATGGTGGTGTGCAGTGGCTGCGAGCCGTCGCCCACGTAGTGGCCCAGCCAGCCGGCATAGAAGATGGCCGCCGCTTCCGCGCCGCGCGTATCCTGCCCCTGAGCCGCCAGCCTGCGGTACTCGCGCAGCGCCGCCTTCAGCCGCTCCCAGACTTCGGTCGTCTCCCACGGCTGCAGGCCGATCTTCTCCGGCCGCTGGCCTGCGGCAAAGACCTTGGCCTCGAAGTCCAGCCGCTGGCGCGGCAAGGGGCCAAGCGCGTCGGCCGGTTCCAGGTCGATGAAGTGTTCCGGAGCCTGGGCCGCGCTCAACTCCGGCTCGGCGGCAGACCGCCAGCGGTCCGGCTCCGGCCCAAGGTATTCGATCTCATTCACTGCTGCCTCGGAACGCAGGAAAGCGGGAACGCTGGCCGGCAGCGTACTCGCCGCCAGCCGGTTGATCATGCGATGGCCTTCATTGCCCCAGGCGCGTGCGGCAGGCGGCTGAACGGCAAGGCAAGCCAACCCCACGGCGCCAAGGAACGTTCGATATAGACAGGGCGACAGCGACAGACGCAACATGAGGCCAGTATACGGCTGCCCCGGTGAAAGCGACGTTGAAACCGAGGCAAACGGATCGTTTTCCGGCCCGCGGTTTGCCACTCTTGATAACGCCGGCCTGTGACTTATGCGCCCACTCGCGACAGATCGGACTTCCATTTGCATACACAGTGTGGAATCATAGGTTTATACTGCTAGCAAAGCGCTCGCACGGAGCTTGGTCGATTCGCGGGCAGGTCAAGAGGTGTTCTTGCACGCTCACGGTCCGCCGATAGCTTGAAAGCTGCTGCACAGGTGCCAAGTCTGTGGGATAGTTGCCTTGGGGGCGACATGCACGAGCAAACAACTGTTGCGGCAGAGCAACCCGCTCGCGAGGTCCGGAACGGCTCTTCCTACATTCCGCCGGCCCTGGCGGGACTCGCGCTGGCCCTGGCCCTGGGAGTGCTTGCACCGCGCCTGGTGGTCAGCTTCCGCTACGATGGAGTGCTGATCTTTGCCGCCGGCGCTGCCGCCGCGGTCCTCGTTCTTCGCTTGATGGTTCAGCGCGAGCATCGCCAGGCCCTGCAGCGAGAGGTCAGCCAGATCGTCGGCGAGGACTCGTCCCCTGAAGTCGCCATCACCCGCGTTCTCGAGGCTCTCTGCGTCTCCCACGGCTGGGATGCGGCCATTGAATGGAAGGTCAACGCCGAGGAGGGCCGGCTTGAGTACCGCTCCTCTTGGGGCGCTCCCGGAGAGCGCACCGAGTCCTTCATCAAGGAGAGCATGGCGCTTACCCTGGCGGGCCGCGACAGCCTGCCTGGGCAGGTCGGGCAAGAGGACCGGCCGGTCTGGGTTACCGACCTGAATTCCCTGCCCCTCTGCCCGCACGCTCAGTCCGCTCTCCGCTATGGGATGGTCTCCGGCTGGGCAGTCCCGGTGCGCGTGGGCAACAAGGTGGTGGCGGTTCTCGAATTCTATTGCCACTCCGCCATTCGCGAGAACCGCGAGGCCCTCGCGGCCGTGGAGGCGGCGGCCGCCTCGCTGGGTCAGATGCGAGCACGCTCCCACGAACAGGGCCGGGCTGAGGAACTCTACCGCCGCCAGGAGATCCTGCTCGACTCCGTTGCCGACGGCATCTGCGGCGTCGACCTTCACGGGCTGGTCAGCTTTGCCAATCCCGCCGCCGCCCGGCTGCTGGCCGCCGAGGCTCCTAGCCTGGTCGGCAAGCAGGTGCATGAACTGCTCCACGGCTTCGCCCCCTCCATCTCCCGCTGCGGCGCCGATTGTGCGCTCCGCCGCTCCACCGAAGACCAGATGGCCGCCGTGGGCGAAGACACCATCTACCGCTTCGACGGCAGCGCCTTCCCCGCCGAGTACGCCCTGACCCCCATCCTCGACCAGGGCCGCTTTTCCGGGGCCGTGCTGAGCTTCCGCGACATCAGCCAGCGCTTTGCCCTTGACCGCCTCAAGGACGAGTTCATCTCCACCGTCAGCCACGAATTGCGCACCCCTCTCACCTCCATCCGCGGAGCCCTCGGCCTGCTTTCCTCGGGCGTCCTCGGACCGGTCAACGACAAGGGCACGAACCTGCTCCGCATTGCCCTCAACAACTCCGACCGCCTGGTGCGCCTCATCAACGACATCCTCGATCTGGAACGTATCCAGAGCGGCCGCGAACCCCTCGTCTTCCGCCCCGTTCAGTTGGGCGATATCGTCCGCCAGGCTATCGACGGCATGGCCCCGGTAGCCGAGGCAGCCGGCGTGCAACTCATCCACGACACCACCCAGGTTGAGATCGCCGCCGACCCCGACCGCCTCATCCAGATACTCACCAATCTGCTCTCCAACGCCGTCAAGTTCTCTCCGCCCGGCTCTGCCATCTCCGTCACGCTGCGCCCTGGGGTCACCGGCGTCACACTTTCTGTCGTCGACCAGGGCCGCGGTATTCCCGCCGACAAACTCGAGGCCATCTTCGGCCGCTTTCAGCAGGTGGATGCCGCGGACTCCCGCCAGAAAGGCGGCAGCGGACTGGGTCTGGCCATCTGCCGCACCATCGTCCTGCAACACTCCGGGCGCATCTGGGCGGAGCGAAATCCCGTCTGCGGCTCCACTTTCCGCGTCTTTCTCCCTTACCAGCCAACTCCTGTTGGGGTGTCGGACCCCCGTTTCGACCACGAGCCCGGCCATGGAACGGTTCTATTGGCCAGCGCCAACGCGGCCGCGCAGCCCCTGATCGTCGCGCAATTGACCCGCCGCGGCTACCGCGTGGTTGAGACAGCCACCGTGCAACAAACCCTGGCTGCGGTCAATCAGGAGCTCGGAGTCATCCTCCTCGATACCTCTCCCAACGGCATGAACGGCTGGGAGATTCTATCCCTCCTGCGCCGCCAGGACTCCGAGGCCCGCACCCCCATCGTTCTGTTGAGCGTCGAGAACCGCCAGAAACCGCACGACCCTCCCGCCGATGCCGAACGCCAGACCTCCAAGCCGCTCAGCGAAGATGCCTTGCTAAGCGAACTGGCCGCCATTCTTCGCGGGCCCGGCGCAAGAGCCCGCATTCTGGTCCTGGAGGACGATGCCGATCTCGCCCGCATAATCGGCGATGTCTTTGCCTCCGACTCCTTCGCCGTCCAGTTGGCCCATTCCCTGCAGCACGCTCAGAACGCATGTCTCTCCTTTCAGCCCCACTTGCTGGTCTTGGACATCGGTCTGCCCAACGGTGACGCCTTCAACCTGGTCGACTGGCTGCGCCAGCAAGAGGGTTTCGCTCACATGCCCCTGGCGGTTTACTCCGGCCACGATCTCTCCTTGGAGGAGCGCGGCCAGCTTGCTCTTGGGCCTACTCACTTTCTCTCCAAGGTCCGCGTCCAGCCGCAACAGCTCGAAGCGCTGGTATTGACCATGTTGCGCAGTTTACGTCTGATGGAAGAGGCCGCTACCCCGGAGTTGTCGGTCGGCAATCCTTGATTGGGTTGGGCGGAATCCAGTAGCTTTGGCCGGTCCGTGCGGCCATTTGTCTGTCGTTCAATGAGTTCCCCGCTGGGCAGAGTTGTTCGTTGCGGGCATCCACAGAGCCGTTCAAACGTTCCAAAATAGCCGCGGGTGATGTGCCCACTGGCTGACTCGCAAACTGGAGGTTGTTTTCCATATGTCGCACCGCATCTTGATCATTGACGACGAAGAAGATATTCGCGAGGTTGCCGGTCTCAGCCTGGAGACCGTGGCCGGATGGGAGGTTGTCCTTGCCAGCTCCGGCGCGCAGGGCATTGCCTGCGCCATCGAACACCAGCCCGACGCGATCCTCCTCGACGTCATGATGCCCGTCATGGATGGCCCCGCAACCTTCCGCGAACTGCGCAAGAATCCCTCCACCGCGCACATCCCCGTGATGCTGCTCACCGCCAAGGTGCAGAGCACCGACCAGCGCCGCTTTGCCGACCTCGGCGTCGAGGCGATTCTCTTCAAGCCCTTTGACCCGCTCACTCTCTCCACGCAGATCGCCGACGTGCTGGGCTGGAGCTAGTGTCGCGAGTCCAATTCTCAACGAGTAAACAATGCTGTCATCCTGAGCGAAGGTCGCTGCGGCGACCGCAGTCGAAGGACCTGCGGTTGCACTCCTCACTTGCGGGATGAACTTCTGACTTGGGACACTAGGTTAACACCCTCTGAAAGGCGCTTCATTCTTGGACTCCGCCCAACAGGACGCCCTCAACCAAGCCCTCGACGGCCTGTGGGCCAAGTTCCTCCCCCTGATCGAAGAGCGGGTCGGCCTCCTGGAATCCGCCGCCGCCGCGTGTGCCGCCGGCCGGCTTTCCATCGAGCAGCAGCAGGCCGCCGCCGCCGCCGCCCACAAGCTGGCCGGTGTGCTCGGTACCTTCAGCCTCACCGAGGGTACCGTCCTGGCCCGTGAGTTGGAGACGGTGTACTTTCAGCCAGACGTTCCCGGCTCCGCCCTCGGCGCGCGCCTCATCTCCGTCGCCGCCGAGTTGCGCTTGATCGTCCGCAACCGCAAGTAAGCCCGCAATAGCCGCGCCACTCGCCGTGCCCGCCTCTCAACCGTGCGCATGAAGACGGTATGTATCATGGTTATGGAGGCCGGGGAATTCTGCGCGCGCTCAACCGTCTTGCGCCAACCTGCCCGGCCCCCTGAAGTCCGGCTCTTTTGCATTCGTAAGCTGCCGATCCCAGGCGCGTGAAACTCATCATGCCCATCACTCACATCTCGGTGCGCGGGGCGCGCCAGCACAATTTGCGCGACATTAGCGTACGCATTCCCCGCAATACGCTCACGGTGGTCACCGGCCTCTCCGGCTCGGGCAAGAGTTCGTTGGCCTTCGATACGATTTATGCCGAGGGACAGCGCCGCTACGTCGAGACGCTCTCCGCCTACGCCCGCCAGTTCCTTGACCAGATCGAGCGTCCTGACGTGGACTCCATCGAGGGCCTCAGCCCGGCCATCTCCATCGAGCAGAAGACCACCAGCCGCAGTCCCCGTTCCACCGTCGGCACCATTACCGAGATCTACGACTACCTGCGCCTGCTCTACGCCTCGGTGGGCGCGCCCCACTGCCCCAACTGCGGCCGTCCCATCGCCAGCCAGACCGCCGACCAGATCGTCCAGCGCATCCTTGAGCTGGGCTGGGGCGAGCGCGTCACCGTCATGGCGCCTGTGGTGCGCGGCCGCAAGGGCGAGTTCAAAGATCTGCTCGACCAACTGGACCGGCAGGGCTTTCGCGCCCGCGTGGACGGCGAACTGTGCGACCTCTCCGAGCCGGTTCCCCTCGACCGCCGCAAGAACCACACCATTGAAGCCGTCATCGACCGCATCCTGCTCAAGCTCCCTGCGCCCGGCGCGCCCCCGCCGGCCCCCGGCAAGCCCTCCGTCGAAAAGCGGCTCGACCTGGCCATAGCCAAGGCTCTGCAGTTGGCCAACGGCCTCGTTCTGGTCGCAGTCACCGGTGCCGAGGAGCAACTGTTTTCCTCATCCATGGCCTGCCCCGATTGCGGCCTCGACGTGCCCAAGCTCGAGCCGCGCAGCTTCAGCTTCAACTCCGCCTTCGGCGCCTGCCCCGAGTGCCACGGCCTGGGCTCGCTCTACGACCTCGACCCCGCCAAGGTCATCACCGATTGGTCCAAGCCGCTCCTCGACGGAGGGCTCGGTCCCGGCTCCTCCTCGCAATACCTCCTCAGGCTCATTCACTTGGCCGCCGACCGCTTCAAGATCGACCTCAAGCTTCCCTTCGAGGATCTGCCCCCGCGCCAGCAGCACATTCTCGTCTATGGACCGCCCAAGAACGAAGCCCCCCGCACCGGCTTCCACGGCATTCTCAGCTTTCTCCGCGACTCCATCGAGGAGGCCCGCAGCGACACGTATCGCGACTACATGCTGAACTTCATGTCCGCCACGCCCTGCCCCGTCTGCCGCGGCAAGCGCCTGCGCCCGGAGTCGCTGGCCGTCAAGATCGGCGGCCTTTCCATCGCCGACTTCACCGCCCTGCCGCTCAACCGCGCCCTATCCGCCGCCATCAACCTCGCCTTCACGGAGCGCGAGTCCCTGGTCGCCGAGCGCATCCGCCGCGAAGTCGTCGAGCGCCTCGAATTCCTCTGCGCCGTCGGCCTCAACTACCTCTCGCTCGATCGCAACGCCGCCACCCTCTCCGGCGGCGAAGGCCAGCGCATCCGCCTCGCCACGCAGATCGGCTCCCGCCTCCGCGGCGTCCTCTACGTCCTCGACGAGCCCTCCATCGGGCTTCACCAGCGCGACAACAACCGCCTCATCCAGGCCCTCGAAAGGCTGCGCGACCTGGGCAACACCGTTCTTGTCGTCGAGCACGACGAAGAGACCATCCGCCACGCCGACCACGTCCTCGATCTCGGCCCCGGCGCTGGCCGTCTGGGCGGCTGCGTCGTCGCCCAGGGCACGCCGGCTGAGATCATGGCATGCCCCGAATCTCTCACCGGCCGTTATCTCTCCGGAGCCGCCACCATGCTCCAGCGCGCCCGTCCGCGCCCCCTCACCGGTAAGTGGCTCGTCGTCGCCGGCGCTCGCGAGCACAACCTGCAGGACATCACCATCCGCATCCCGCTCGG
>Ga0181539_1005065_pt1 | contig 10908 bp, 8 predicted proteins | sample PEATcosm2014_Bin_46_FD_119767 | JGI IMG/M metagenome (GOLD analysis project Ga0181539, IMG submission 119767) | Peatland microbial communities from MTU Mesocosm Facility, Houghton, MI, USA - PEATcosm2014_Bin23_60_metaG | ecosystem: Environmental > Terrestrial > Soil > Wetlands > Peat | place... | reverse complement strand
GGTTTGAATCGCATATTCCATGGCCTCACGCCGTGACTTGAACCGGCCTTCGGCTATCGCCCTATCAATCGCATCTCTGATACGGTTGTGAACGAAGACCGTCGTTTCGTAGAATCCAGCCTCGCGCTGCCTCTTGCGAGTAGCGGCCATGCTCGACGCCGAATGTTTACGAACCGCAACTGGCAAGAATCACCTCATGACGACACTAGTGAAGCGTGCCTGAGTCGCGCGTTTCTGGCAATCAAAAAATGCCCTGGCTAATTTTGATGTCCGCAAGCTCACGCTCAAGGAAAAAAGCCGTTATCCCAGCGCTACGCGACTGAGGCAATTTGTGGATGCATATAGTCACGTGACAGCGTGATAAAGTGATCACGCTGTGTCAGTAATCACTGGATCGCCAGGTGCTCTAGTGTTGAGGCTACCCATTTGTTGAGACTGACCCCGGCCCGCTTGGCCGCGCCGACCAAAGCTCGGTGAAGCGGCGGCTTGCGCGGCGACAACTAGGATGGCCGGTCCTAAGATTTCCGCGCGCGGCGTTTATCGCGATCCCATGCGCTCCTCGCACGGGCATTTCGTCAAGACCAGCGGGCTGCGCTGGCTCGCCGTGATGGCCATGGTGCCCGTGCCATGGACGCAGCGACGCCCGGGCTTGCCATTGCTGACCATTCTTGCGCCGTCCGAACGCTATGACGTCGCGCATGGGCGCCGCCCACAAAAAGCTGACGGACTTTCCGCGCCAGGCCATCCTCGAGCTCCGCAGATGGCTGCCAAAACGCAAGATCGTCGTCGTCGCCGACTCCAGTTTCGCCGCGCTCGATCTCATTGCCGCCGTGCGTCGGCATGTCTGCTTCATCGCCAGGTTGCGCCTCGACGCCAGCCTGTTCGAACCGGCGCCGCCACGCCCGCGCGGCCAAAAGGGGCGACCGGCGAAAAAGGGGCGCCGCCTGCCAAAGCTCGCCGACGTGCTCAAAGACAAGAAAACGCGCTGGACCCACCTCACCATGCCCTATTAGTATGGCGACGACGCGCGCTGCATTCTGGAAATCGTGACCGGAACGGCGGTCTGGTATCATGGCGGATCAAAGCCGGCGCCCATCCGTTGGGTTGTCGTGCGCGATCCTACCGGCGTGCGCGATGCGCAAGCATTCCTATGCACCGATCTCACAATCGCCCCAGCGACGTTTCTATGCTGGTTCGTCAGTCGATGGTCGATGGAGACTACCTTTCAGGAAAGCCGCGAGCATCTCGGCGTCGAGAGGCAGCGGCAATGGTCGGATCCCGCCATCGCCCGAATGACCCCAGCCTTGTTCGGGTTATTCTCGCTGCTGACGCTATGGGACGCCGACCCCAAAATCTCCCCGAACCTGCGCCTTCGCACCGCCGCGTGGTATCACAAGAACGAGTCCACCTTCAGCGACGTCATCGCCGCCGTCCGCAGGCGGTTTTGGGTCACGCCGAATTTATCAATGTCCCGGCAAGACCCAGACAGCGTGGAAATTCCCATCGGACTCTGGAATAGACTCACGGAAACCCTCTGCTTCGCCGCTTAAAATGCGCAAAGTCGAGCTCAGGCCATACACGAAAATCCGGATAGTCCCGGTCGCGCCGAAACGACATATGTTCATATTAACAGCTTAACATAGCTACCTACGTAAATCTATTACTATGTAGCTATGATCCTATTTTAACATGTAAAATCGCGCTTTTCGCGCGGGAAACAACTGGCTCCCTTCAGCGCTCACCCGGACCGCAGCCAAGAAAAGGGCATTCTCCAGGGCGCAAAATATGTTCATATGTTCATAGCTTTTTTATATTCATATCTATATTAGAAGCTAGGAACACATGAAACGAGGTTCATAGGGATGGGCATCATCACCATAGCCACATCGAAGGGCGGGGCGGGGAAGACGACAATCGCCAGGTTGATCCTCGGTCGCCTCGCGCTGCAAGGCCTGCCCGTCGCCGCGGTCGACGCCGATTTCAACCACACGCTCACCGATTGGGTGCGGGCCGCTTCCAAGCATCCGATCACCGTTGAACACGAACTCGACGAAACCCGGATCGTTCCGCTCGTCGAGTCTCTCCATGAAGAGCATGATATCGTCGTAATCGACACGGCCGGCGCGGCCACGCAAGCGACCATCTTCGCCATTGGCTGCGCGGATCTCGTCCTCGTGCCCTGTCAGGCTTCCAGCGCCGATATCGTGGAGGCGATTAAAACCATGAATCTGATCAAGAGCGCGTCGCTGATGATGAAGCGGACGGTCGCCGCCCGCGTCGTCCTGACGGGCTATCAGCCCAACACCAATATTTCCACGCATGTCGAGGGGGAGATCGCCAAGGCGAATCTGCCGTTGATGCGGGCGAGGCTCAATCGCCTCGTCGCCTTTCAGGAAATGAGCTTCACAGGGATCGTTCCGACTACCGGGCTCGCCGGCGTCCAATGCGCCAATTTCATCGATGAGATCGCCAGTCTTGGCGGAATCCCCCATGCGTCAAAACTAGCTTCATAGGAAAATATGAAATGGGGAAGAAGGATCTCGCCAGCGTCACAACGGACCTTTCGGCTTTGGCGTCGATGATGCCGACGCAAAGGCCGGCTCTCGCCGTCGCGCCGACGCCGCGGCACGTTCCGGCTCCAAGGCCGGCGCCGATCAAAGCGCGAGAGGAACCGGCGATTCAATTCTCGCTCAGCATGCGCAAGGAGCTTCGCAAGCAGCTTGCGCGGCTCGCCAGCGAGGCCGATATGACGATGCGCGCCTTCGTGCTGAACGCGCTGAAGGAAAAGGGTCTGTCGGTGCGCGAGGACGATTTGATCGATTTGCGCAAGGAGCGCCGTTAGGCTTTCCTTCGTTCGGAAGACTTGTTTTCTTGCTGTCACGAAAAATCAAAAGAAGCCGTCGGGCACGTTTTAAATTGTTTTTCTAGTTTTATTCTAAGTTTTACTAGTTTTAGGCGCCAGAACAACCCTTGATTACAAGATGTTATGAGACACTTTGTGGGCGATGGACGGTTTTTTGTGGGCGATAGACGGTCCAATGTGGGCGATAGACGGGTTATTGTGGGCGATGGACGGCCAAATGTGGGCGATGGACGGCCGCGACAAAAACCAGCGACAAAGTTCGAGCACGGCGAGCCTTGCGCCACTCCACGATTTTTGTCGTGGGTGATCGACGGTTTGTCGTGGGCGATAGACGGTCGCGACAAAATTTACGACAAACTTGGGAGGAAGCGGGCGCCTCTTCGGCCTGAATTTTTGTCGTGGGTGATAGACGGCCGAGCCGACAAAACCGACGCGGCCCGAGAGCCGGGACGGCGCGCGGAGCCTAGGGCCAAGACCGGGAGGGCAGTCATTTTCCCTGCGCCGGCGCGCGTTTTCGACAAAATGGCGCGCGGGCTTTCGACGCGTCGCCGCGCGACAAAAACCTGTTCGCGCCGCGCGGCGATTCTCTTTTCGGCGGTCCTGTCGCGGCCGGAGCGGATTGCGATTCCGGGCTTTCCGAGTTAGTGTTTCGCGCCGAAAGCCGCCAGGGAAATCTTCATTCATGACCGCTGTTCACCCTCGCGAGGCCTTGGCGGTCCAACGGGAGAGCTATCTTATCGGGAGCGCCGTCGCGCCGAGCGCGCGGGACGGGGCGATAAGCCCGCCCGCCGCGGATGTCGTTCGACCGGAAACGAATAAAAAACATAAAAATCGCTCATTGTTTGAATAGTAAGCGAATGCTGTATAAATGGCGCGTGTTCAATATGTCGGGGATAGGGAGTCGGGAGCCGCGTCTGTTGTTTTCATCGGCGTCGATCATCATGGGTTTCCAGTGGTCGGAAACGGGTAGAGTAAGGACATATGCGACACGACAGGGCGACGGCTTCGCTGGATAAGGAATTTTCCTCGTCGATGTGCCGGGGCGGGCGGCTTAGTGGCGAATGGCTTCGTGACGAATGGCTTGGCGGCCAGCGGTTTGGCGCCCGGGACGATGGGATGTCGACGCCAATGGCTTCGAGGCAAGTCCGATGGACGCCCGCCGCATCGACGACGCAGCGCGCGATCCTCGCCTGATGCGCGGCGCGCCCTTCATCGCGCCAGCGCCTGACGCGCGCGGCCGTTCGGCCTTATCCACCCTTGTGCTGGGCATGGTCTTTGGCATGGCGTTGCTCGCCGCGCCGATCGCGTCGGCGCCCCCGGCATGGGCCGCGCCGTCGGACAATGCGCCGCCGGCGCGCATGGTGGTCGAGGCCAAGGAACTCGTCAACGACGAGAACAAGGATACCGTCACGGCCAATGGCGACGTGCAGATTTATTACAATGGCCGTTTCCTGCGAGCGGACCATGTGGTCTATGATCGCAAGACCGCGCGTGTTTTCGCGGAGGGGCACGCGACGCTGACCGAAAGGGATGGATCGGTGATCCATGCCGAGCGATTTGATTTCACCGACGATTTCAAGAACGGATTTATCGAGAGTCTGCAGGCCGACACGCCCGACAACACCCATTTCAGCGCGCCCCGCGGCGAGCGGTCCGGCGGCGATTCCATGGTGTTCGACAAGGGCTCCTACACCGCCTGCGACGCCTGCAAGGACGATCCGACGAAGCCGCGCATGTGGCAGCTCAACGCCAAGAGGATCATTCGCGACGAGGTCGAGAAGGTCGTCTATTACGAAGACGCGACTTTCGAGCTGATGGGAATGCCGATCGCCTATTTTCCGTTCCTGTCCGGGCCCGACCCCACCAAAAAGCGGCAGACCGGCTTTTTGGTCCCCGAACTGAACTACGGCGTCAACACGCTGGGAATGGGCGTCGGCCTTCCGTTTTTTTGGGAAATCGCGCCCGACAAGGATCTGACGATCACGCCGACCTATTTTTCGAAGCAGGGGCCGTTTCTCAGCGGGGAGTTCCGCCAGCGTTTCGAGACCGGCAATTATATGATCCATCTCGAAGGCACGCATGTCGGCGACAAATCGGTGTTCGCGGCGCCGCCGGCGGGGGCGGGCGATCGGAGTTGGCGAGGCGAGGCGCGTAGCACCGGGCAATTCACGATCAACGACGAGTGGAAATACGGCTGGGACGTGACGGCCCTGTCCGACCGCTACTTTTTGCAAGATTACAGGCGCTACGTCGGCCTGAACGAGAACTACTTCTTCCGCGAATCCTCCTCGACGGCCTATCTGACGGGGCAGGGCGATCGCAGCTATTTCGACACGCGCGGCTTCTATTTCCAGGCGCTGTCGCCCAACGACGTGCAAAAGCAGCAGCCGATCACGCATCCGATCACCGATTACAACCGCGTCTTCGACGTCAATCCGGCCAAGGCGTTTGGCCTTGGCGGCCAGATCGAGGTCGACGCGAATTTCACCAGCACCTCGGCCAGCATCGCCAATTACGAATCGGTCCAGCCGCGCACGCTCGACGTGAACAGCGGCCTCTACACCGTCTGCCAGATCTACTCGCCGGCGTCCGACCCCTACAAGAGCACCTGTCTGTTGCGCGGCGTCGGCGGCGACTATCAACATGCGACGGCTAGCGCCGCCTGGAAGGAAAAATTCATCGATCCCATCGGCGGCGTGTGGACGCCCTTCGCCTTCGCGCGGTTCTTCGGCTCCTATCTCAATTACAATCAGACCGGCGATTTTCTGGCCTTCAATAATTCCGCGCAACCCATTCCCAATGGCGCGCAGAACCTGTTCTTGAAGTCCGACCAGGTGGTTCGAGGCCAGGCGTTGCCGGGCTTTGGCGCGGAGTGGCGTTTCCCGTTGTTGGCGCGCGTCGGCGAATTTGGAAGCCTGCTGATCGAGCCGATCGGGCAGGTGGTGGCGCGGCCCAACGAGTCCTCCGTCCCCTCGCTCGTCAACATGGACGCGCAGAGTCTCGTCTTCGACGACACCAACCTGTTCGAATGGAGCAAATTTTCGGGCTACGACCGCTATGAGACCGGCACGCGCGTCAATTACGGCGGACAGGCGAGCATGACCTTTCCCAATGGGGCTTTCGCGAACGCCTTGCTCGGACAGTCGGTGCAGATCGCCGGCGTGAACTCCTATTCGACCGCCGACGCCGCCAATGTCGGGCTTTCCTCGGGTCTGGACACGCGCGCCTCCGATATTGTCGGACGTTTCGCTTTCGCGCCCAACTCGAAAATCACCTTTGTCGCCAAGGGTCGGTTCGACAAGGATTCGCTACAGGCGCGCCGTCTCGATCTCGGGGCCTCGTGGCGGCTCGATCCGATCACGCTGAACGTTCAATACGCCAATTACGCCTCGCAGCCGGTGATCGGCTTCGATGTGCGCCGGCAGGGCCTTTCCGCGGACGGCCGCTACGACATCACGAAAAATTACTTTCTGACCGCCAATGTCACCTTCGACATGAGTCGCTATCTCTATAACGCCCTGTCGACTTATGAGACGCTTACGGTCACCAACCCGTTGACGGGGAGTTATCTCACCGGCACGGCGCCCGTATTTTCGATCGCGCAGATTGGCCTCGGGGCGGGCTATCACGATGAATGCATGACCGCGACTTTGAGATATTCATCGTTTTATCAACCAGAAGTGAGCACGGGGCAACCAGCCCGCAATCAGACCTTTTTGCTGACCTTGCAATTTCGCACCCTTGGCGACCTGAAAGTCGGCGAAGGCTTAAGCGCTATTCCGATCCACGACGGCGTGCGCGCGATGCCGTGACGGCGCGCGCGCGGCGTCCGCCGCGAAACATGTTTTACTTCATGATCTTGCCCTTGGACTCGCCCCTTACCCAGGCGAATCCGCCGCGACCGATCGAAACCTCGGGCTAGCGCCTTCTTTTTTCGGCAAAAGTTCTAAAATTGTGTTATGTAGCTGTTACGGTTGCGGCCATGGCTGTGTGAGTCGAATCGCCTTAGAATAAGAAGGGCAGGGGGTATTCGATGTATGGGAATCCTCAGAGGCTCGCAAATCACGATGTTTTGGAACGACGGCGCGAAGGCGGCCGCTGGCTTCGTGAATTGCGCGAGAAGGCCGGTCTGTCGCAGCGGGAGCTCGCGAGCCTCGTCAAAATGGACTACTACACATTCGTATCCCAGCTTGAAAACGGGCGCGGGCGGGTTCCGCCGGATTGCTATCACGCCTGGGCGGACGCCTTAGGCGTCGCTCCGCGGCAATTTGTTAAAAATATTCTCAAATATTATGATCCTGTCACTTTCGAGATCCTCTTCGAGGAATGAAGACGCCGAAGGGCGAGGGAAATATATGGCCGCCGAGAATGTTGCATTTTTATTTGCGTCGCGCCCGCGCTCGAGGGATTGGACCTCCCAGGAGCTGGCGGAATTTTATCGGGTGGAAAGCGCGCTTATTCAGGGCGGGATGAAAATCTCGACGGATCGTGGCGTTTCCGACGAAGGCGATCCCTGGTTTGTCTTTTGCCGCGAGGAAGGCGGCGACCCCGTCGTTCATTTCGCCCGCATCGACGGCCAATATATTATCGCGAGTCCCGCCTACAAAGGCGTCGCGCGCGGGCTAGACTTCCGCTCCATGGTGCAGGATCTGATCTCGCGTCACAAGCTCGCGCCCGTCAACAAGGAGCAAAAGTCGAATATATTCATGCACCCCGCCGCACTGCTCGTGATCGTGGTGGGAACCGCTTTTTTCAAATCGCCGGGAGAAGCGCGGGCCGACGAGTTGCGCAAAGACGCCGCGCCGAAGACGGCGGACGGCTCCAGCGACGCCATCACCCATAACGGGCGTAAATTCGCGTTGGAGGGCGACAGCGTGTCGCTTTCCACGATCGACGATAAATTGGAATTGGCCCAGAACATGAGCCAATTGCTGATTGTCGCGGCCTCCGCAGCCTTGGCCGCCGACGCGGATCAGTCCCTGTCGCAAACGAAAACCAGCGCGGCCTTCTTTCCGTCCGAGCCGTGGTGGTACGACGGCGAGAGCGATGGTTACGGCGTTGCTTCCCACCATCAGCCGATTGTCCATCTGAATTCCGATGGGTTCGAAATCGCCGCGAACGACCAGGCCGCGACTGTCGTGACGCAACCGCTGGCGTCCAGTTCGGCCGGATTTGGCGATGTTGTTTCTTCCGCGCTGAAGTTGACGACGGATTTAAACGGCATTTCATCCACGCATCCCGGCAATTCTTCGGAACATGCGTATTTGTTCATTAAAGACAATAATATGTCTCCCGTCGCGAGCAGCTTTAACAATGAAGCTGGCTTCCTCGCGCAGAAATCGGCGGCGGCTTCGACCGTGGGGACCGAGACCTCGTCCACGCAGATTGCCGGCGTGTTGCATGTCAACGCTAGCACAAGTGAATTGAACGGTTTACAAGGCAACAGTTTTTATGAAAATGGCACGATTATCTATCAATTGCCTACTGGACTGACAAGTGTCACTCCCCTTGCCAGTGTCGCGACGCAAGTGGGCAATGCCGACAATTTTCTGGCGGGCAATAATATATTTATCGATCTGCATCAGGCGACGTCAATATCCACGGATTCCACGGGATTGCTTGCTTCCGTCAAGCAAGTAACGACAGATGCGTCTTCCTCCACGAATAACCATGCAAGCGCGACGACGCCGACCACCTCCACGACCCCGAGCACGGTATCGGCCCCCACACCCGTGGACATCACCACTGGAAATGCAATCGTTTCCACGACGAGTTCGACGGAAGCGATAACGAGCACGGTTTTCCTTAAGACATTGGATTTGTTCATGGTGGATACGCCGGCTCTTGGCGTGTATTATTCGAACGACCATTATCTTTTCTACAATGCCGCCGACGTCACCAGCAAGGCGGCGCATCTCGAGAGTGTCTCGATGACCTTCACCGACGGAAGTTCGATCTCGATCGTTGGACAGGTACAGTTCTTGAGTAATATTATCGCCCATGCGCAGTGAGGCGTGGTTTGGTCATTAGCGTGGATATTGAGACGCAACTAAAAAGCGCTTCGCAAATGTCGGCGGGAATTTATAGAGACAAGATTTAAACCAAGCTATATTCGGCGCTGGCGAAAGGTCGGCGATGCGCGTCGCGCGCATTTTCGCGCATAAGGGGCACGAAATCATGCGCGAACGCGCAAAACCGCGCATGTCAGCGTATGATCAGCGCCGCCGCGCCATCCCAAGCGACACTGGCCCGTAACGCGCGAAAGCGCCGCGAAGGTTTCGTACGGCGCCCGCGACCGAAAGCTTGGACGCGGGCGTGGAGAAGCTCAGGCGTTGCCTGCGGTGGGGGCGGCGCCGCGTTCGCGTCCGCCTTGTGACGAAAACGGCGGGGAGTTTTGGCTCCCCGCCGCAAATCTGTTGAGGGGCGCCCCCGGGATGATCCGAGGGCGCTGGTCGAGGCCTTAGGTGTGCAGGAACTGAATGTCGTGCGAGTTCAGGCTGCCGAGCGTCACCGGGTTCAAGGCCGTTCCGACGATATTCACCATGTCAACCGCGCTAACCGTTATGTGGTTGCTGGCGGTGCTGCCGTTGCCGGCGTAGGCGGCGCCGGTGTTGGTGATCGTTACGTCGGCGATGGTCACCTCGCCAGGGTTGGGGTTAAAGTTAGCGTTCTGATAGGCGACGAGGATATGCTCCGTGGTGTTCGCGCCGATCGTTAGGCCGGCGATGGGGGCATTGAGCGCGTTCGTCAACCCTCCGACAAGCTGCGACGCGCTATGATATCCTAGGTTCTCATCGATCACGAGGGTTGTTGACGCCGCCAGAACGTTTCCGCCAGACGCCCCAGCCACCGCGCTCTCGTGCGCCCCAATCGGGCTTGTTGTCGTGGCGATCCTGACGCCGGTGAACGCATCCACCAAGCCGTTATCTAAGGTAACGCCTGCCGGCTTTGTAAGCGCGCCAAACGCCCAATCATTCGGATTGAAGGTCAGGACGTCGCCAGTGCTGTTGGTGCTCCCCTCATTGAACCCGGTCACCGTCAGTAGGCTGGTGGTGCTGCCGGTGATGCCGGACGATCCGACAGTCCCGCCGACGCCAGGGCCATAGCCGTCCACGTAGACCTCGGCGCCACCGACAATATCCGTGACCGCCTGGCCGTAGATATAGTGCGGCAGAACGCCGCCGACGGGGGCTCCGCTGGTTGGGGCGCTTACGATTGACGACACGTCGATCTGCGCCACCCACACGGTGTCATAGACGCCGGTGCCACCGTGGTCAGGCGCCAGGGCGACGGTATCAATGCCGCCCTCCGGGAAGAAGTTGTCGCCCGTGTTGCCGACCAGGTTCTTGGCACCGGCGGCCAGGTTGACGCCGCCGCCAGTGAGGTAGTCATTGCCGATGTGGTAGAGCTGGAGCGGAGCCTCGCCGATCAACACGCCATTGTCACCGCCCGTCGGGATGCCGGGGGCCGGAGGAAGGTGCCCGTTGGTGTCGAAATCATTCACACCGATCGAACCCTGGATGAGGTTCTGACCGGTGAGCGACCCGGCAACGACGATCCCATGCGCCGCGGAGAGCCCATTGGTGCCGATATATTGCGGCACGCCCGGAAGGTCCATGATCAAGTGCGAGGTGTTCTGCGCGAACAACACAACCGCGTTGGTGGCGCCAATCTCGAAACTTCCATGGCCCCAGTCGAAGATGGCCGTCGGGCTGGTGGCGTCGATCGTAACGGTGGTGTTGCCGATGCTGCCCGTCGGATCATGCAAGGCTATCGAGGACAGCGGAGCAAGGTCGGCGGTGAAGTTGGTGAAGCCCAGCACCAGATTGTCGGCGCCGCCGGGAGGCGACCCGCCATTGTCAACGGTGTTGTCGAAGAAGTTCACTTCGGCGAAGAGCGAGCCGACGATGCCCGGAGGGAGGCCGGGGCCGGTGGTCAACGGCACGGTGACGATCGGCTGGTCAATGAAGCCGCCGACAAAGCCATTTGCCGTGGTCGGCTGCTGCGAACCGAGAACGACCCAGTTCTGCAACACCGGATCACCC
>Ga0181539_1005047_pt1 | contig 10924 bp, 12 predicted proteins | sample PEATcosm2014_Bin_46_FD_119767 | JGI IMG/M metagenome (GOLD analysis project Ga0181539, IMG submission 119767) | Peatland microbial communities from MTU Mesocosm Facility, Houghton, MI, USA - PEATcosm2014_Bin23_60_metaG | ecosystem: Environmental > Terrestrial > Soil > Wetlands > Peat | place... | reverse complement strand
AGACGCAGGAGCGCATCGCCTTCACGCTCAAAACCGGCAAGCCGCTGCGGAATTGACATACATACGTACGTATGAGAAGATGCTTGTAGAGGTGGGCAGCCATGTATCACGACCCCAAAACCGTTTCTTCTCCTAAAAGCAAAGTCAGCTCCGTCGAGATTGTCTTCGACAAGGGTCCAGTTGAGTCCAGTTGGTCCGTGGCACGCCTGAAATGGGAAGGTTCGCCTGCAATCGGCGTCCGGTGGAACGGAGATAGCAGTAACAGCATTGGGACGCCCCAGTCGCGTGGAAATCCCGCATGGTTTATAGTGCCTGAGGAGTTGGAGGAAGCGGTTCTGATAGCTGCCAAAAATTCAGATAGAAAAACGCAAACGGCCTTGGCGGAAGGCTATCGTCAGATGGCGGCTGATCGAGCGCGTGAGACGGAAGCAGAAGAGTGGGTGGAGGGACTGGTTGGCGACATCGATTGAACGTGGAGATGTCCTTTGGGTCAATTTCGAACCCAGCATGGGCGGCGAGATCAAGAAGACCCGGCCCGCGATCATTGTGTCGAACAATGCCGCGAACGTCCATCTGAACCGCGTGCAGGTGGTTCCAATCACCTCCAATACAGATCGCTGCTATCCAGGAGAGGCTCTTGTATCGCTCAATGGAGAAATGCGAAAAGCGATGGCTGATCAGCTCACGACGGTGAGCAAGCAGCGGCTCGGGGGCCAGGTAGGCGTTTTGGGTTCCGAGGACATAGCGCGAGTTGAAGCGGCTATAGCCGTTCAGCTTGCCCTGAATCTGAAGTAGGTGGCATGCAAGTCTGGTGGAAGAGCGCGTGCATATGGATGGCCTGGGTGGGATTCACGCTCCTTAGCTCGGCTAGCCAGGAAGTGACTTCTCCAGTCAGCGATCTCAACACCTCCGGCCGGGTGACGGTCGACGGTCGGCCCACTCCTTATCTCATCCGCCATCTGCCGGTGAACGCATTTCCTCAATTGCCGCCCGACATTCAGGATGCGCTCACCCACCGCGGCTGCCTGATTCCGCAGACTTACGAGGCGCACCAGCCGGAAAACGTGGTGCATGCCAGTTTTGAGCGCCATGGCTCGTCCGACTGGGCCGTGCTTTGCTCGGTCGACGGCACCGCTTCCCTGCTGGTTTTTTTCGCGAATCGTGGCGAACCCATGGTGCTGGCCACGGCGCCGGAGACCGATCGCCTCGAGGCTCACGGCTTGAGCCCGGTTCTCGGATTCAACTGGGGCATCGATCCCGCATCGCCGGAAGCAGTGCACCTGGCGCAACTCGGCATGCGCCATCCACCGCCGCGCCTCGACCACGACGCCCTGGCCGATTCCGCCATCGACCGGAAGACCATCTACCGCGTCTACTTGAAAGGCGCCTGGACGGTCGTCGATACGCGGGATTGACCGCCAGGCAGCTTGACCGCCACGCGTCCAGCCATCTAACAATGAACCAGCAGTGCCGGAGTATGCTGTCCGCTGTTTGCTATCCGCTTTTCCCCGGAGACCTCGATGCCGGAAGCCGTTCTCGTCGCCGCCGTTCGCACGCCCGTGGGCCGCGCCCCGAAGGGCGCGCTCTCAACTACCCGCCCCGACGACCTTGCCGCACTGGCCGTGGGCAAGGCTTTGGACAGGGTTCCGAACCTCGACAAGAGCGAGATCGACGACGTAATCCTCGGCTGCGCGCAGCCTGAGGGCGAGCAGGGCTTCAACATCGCGCGCATGGCGGCGTTGCGCGCGGGTCTGCCCGTGGAAATTCCTGGCGCCACCGTCAATCGCCTGTGCGCCTCGGGTCTCGAAGCCATCGCGATTGCCGATCAGCGCATCCGCTACGGCGCCGCGCAGGCGATCGTTGCCGGCGGCGCCGAATCCATGAGCCTGATTCCCATGGGCGGCAACAAGCCCAGCCCCAATCCATGGCTCGCGGCCAACTATCCCGCCTCGCTGCTCACCATGGGCCTGACCGCCGAGCGCGTCGCCCGCCGTTATGCCGTCTCGCGCGAAGATCAGGACGCTTTCGCCCTCGCAAGCCACCAAAAAGCCCTCGCCGCGCAGGCCGCGGGACGCTTCAAGGAAGAGATCGTCCCGGTGCGCGTGATTACGACCGCTTTTGGGGCCGCGCCTGGAGCAAAACCAGGAAGACCTGAGATCGAGGAGCGGGAATTCTCCGCCGACGAAGGCCCGCGCGCCGACACCTCCGCCGAAGCGCTCGCGCAGCTCAAGCCCGTCTTTCATGCGCAGGGCACGGTCACGGCGGGCAACTCCTCGCAAACCTCCGATGGCGCTGCCGCAGTGGTTCTCGTCGAAGCCGGCCGCGCGCGGGAGCTTGGCCTCGAACCACTGGCGCGGCTCGTCTCCTACGCAGTCACCGGCTGCCTGCCGGAGGAGATGGGTATCGGCCCCATCACGGCGATTCCCAAAGCCCTCAAGCTCGCCGGCCTCACCCTCAACGACATCGACCTCATCGAATTGAACGAAGCCTTCGCGGCGCAGGTTCTGGCCATCGTCCGCGCGCTCTCGCTCGACCCCGCGCGCGTCAACGTCAACGGCGGCGCCATCGCGCTCGGTCATCCGCTCGGCTGTACCGGCGCAAAGTTAACCGCAACTCTCCTCCAAGAGCTAAAAGCGCGGAGCGCGCGGTACGGGATGGTGACGATGTGCGTGGGCGGCGGCATGGGCGCGGCAGGCATCTTCGAACGGCTGTGATTGTCGACCCGACCCGACCCCTGAAACCTGACCCCTGAAACCTATTTTTTGAAGAACTCCCCGCGCCCGCCGTTCGCCCACGGATTGTAGTGCGCGGCGAATTCGGCGCGCTGTTGGATGCTGGGGTGGTCGTAGAGCCAGAAGACGAGGATCGGGTTGGGATGGGGATCTTCGAGCCACGCCGCTCCCAGATCGTTGAACGCAGCCACCGCGGTTCTTTCGGGATCGGCCACGATGCCGTGGATCGCTTCTTGTCCGTACACATCGGCCTGGCGCTCGAAGTGGCGGCTGACGGCGTTGACCACAGGCTCGGTGAGGAAGCCTGCAATCGAAATCGCAAACAGCAACACCACGAAGCCCGTGCGCGACGCGAGCGCCGGCTCCGCATGAATCAGATCTTCCGGTTTGAGACCAATCCATCGCGCCCCAAACCGCTTCACCAGCCACGCGGCAAACGCGGCGCAGGCCCAGTAGACGAAGAACAGGCCAACTGCCGAGCCCGCAAATCCCTTCGCAATGTGGTGCAGCACATAGTGCCCGCTTTCGTGGCCGAAGATGAAGAGCACCTCGTCGTCGGGAATGCGCCCCGCTGTCGTATCCCACACCACAATCCGCTTGGTCGCGCCCAGGCCGGAGACGTACGCGTTGAGGCCGTTGGTTTTCACGCTGGCCTTCATCAGAACCATGCGCGAGGGCGGAATGTTGGTTCCGGTGCGCGCGGCAACTTTTTCGAGTTCGCTCACCAGCGCGGCGTGATTCTTCTGGAGCGGCTCAAAGTGGAAGAAGATCGGCTCGAACAGCGGCTCCAGGAAGATGGAGAACGCCAGAATCGGCAGCGTGACCACCCAGCCCGCGAGCCAATACCTGCGCGGCCAGCGGCGCACAATCCAATGAAAGAGCAGCAGAATCGGAACGCCGACGAGCAGCGTCAATCCCAACGCCTTCGCCTGGTCGCCCAGCCAACTGCCCCACGCCTGCACGCTGATTCCGTAGGCGCGCTCAAAGTGATGCGCAATGGCGTCGAGCGGCAGGCCGGCGAGCGTGGTGACCAGGAAGAACGCGGCGAAAAACCCGAGCCCCTGCACCCAGCGCCGGCCGGAGAGCCGCTCGGTCCAGCGCTCGATCGCAACCCAGGCGCGGAGGCTGAGCAGCAGACCCAGAAAGACGATGCCCCAGAACGCCCCGGCAATGCCCAGAGTGACGCGGATGCGGCTCAAGGCGATGGCCTTGGCAAGTTTCTCCGGCGGCAAAGTGTAGGCCTGCTGCGGAGCGGACTGCGCCGGCGCGGCGGTCGCGATTGCGGCGGGAGCCGGGGAAGGCGCGGCGGTTTGGGCCTGAAGGGGAAGGGAAGCGAGACCGGCCACGAGCGCCACCGGGCACATCGCCAGCAACCATCGGCGTCCTATCTTCATGCGCGCTTTCTACTCCCTATTTACGAATTCCTGCTCCCTGCTTTTTTCCACGCGCCCAGAATCGCGCCCATCATCAGCATGGCAAGGAGCCAAAAGCCCGCGTTCAGGACGAACAGGGTGTAGCTGCGCACTTCGAATACGGTCTCGGTAGCGCGGATGGGCAGCACACAGCCCAGCCACAGGCCTGCGGCAATCTTCATGCCGCGCACGGCGGTCTGCGCTCCTGTGTGTTGGATGAAGCTCGAAATGCACGTGGCCAACAACCCGGAGGCCAGCAGGGCCGTCGCGTATTGCAAAACCTGGCTGACGCCGTTGCCCGCCATCCACACGCGATCGCGCCCGATGCCCTTGAGCCACACGTCGAGAAACAACGTGTACCAGACCGCCAGAAAGAGCAAGCTTGCCACCGCGGCAACGGCGATGGCCAAATAGTTGTGGCGCACGTGCTGCGATACGATCGGCATTGTGTTCTCCCCCAGCTCTTTTCCTGCGCGGGCCGCGGCTCTCAGGTGCACCGGAGGGTTGCCCACGCACGCAAACCGTTCCGGCGGGATTCTAGACCATTTTCGCACTCTTGCCCAAGAGCAGTATCCTTGAGCCTATCGCCATGCAATCAGCGGCCGGCAAAAACCCGATGGCAAACCCCGCGCTTCAGCTTTGGTTCGCCTATCCCGGCGATCTTGCCGAGCCCGAGGTTGAAGAGTCGTGCCTGGCCATCCTCGATGACGCCGAGCGCGCTCGCGCCGCCCGCTTGCAGCCGGAGCGGCGCCGGCGTCAGTTCCTGGCCACTCATGCTTTGACGCGCGTCGCGCTCTCGCATGAGTATGCCTTGCCGCCGCAGTCCTGGAAATTCTCTCGCAACGAGTACGGCAAGCCGTCTCCCATTCCGGAGTGCGGCCTGCGCTTCAACCAAGCGGACAGTGTGGAGATGGCGACGTGCCTGGTTGCGCTCCCCGGCGCCATCGGCGGCGCTGCCGTGGAGGTGGGCGTAGACCTCGAATCGTTTGCTCGCGCCGAGGAGATTGTTGCGCTGGCCCCGTGCGTCTTCTCCAAGGCCGAGCGCGCGCAACTCGACGCTTTGCCCGCCGCCGATCGCGCCGATCGCGCCTTGACGCTCTGGACCCTGAAAGAGGCTTACATCAAGGCGCGCGGCATGGGCCTTGCGCTTCCGCTGCAAGAGATTTCGTTTCTCTTTGAAGACGCGGATACGATCCGCATTGAAGTCGATCCGTCGGTCGACGAGGATCTCGGCCGCTGGCAGTTTTGCCGCATCAATCATGCCGGGCACCGCATCGCCCTGGCCGTGGAAACGGATGCCGCAGTCGATCCGGAGATCTTCGAGGCCAGCCCGCCCCTCGATCCGCCCATGCGCCTGAAGCTGCGCGATGTGATCTAGGCGACCGGAGGCGGCGCGGGCGCGATCTGACCGGCCCCAAAACCGCCATTCCTATGCATAAAACCGCATCGGAAACCCGCCATTCAATCCCTATTCATCTCAATCCGTGAACTTTCTGCGCACCCTTGCCGCCGATTTCGGCATCCATACCCTATAGACGCCTGGCTGTACCGGTACAATCCGAACCAAGGAGATTTTCCCCAATGGCATACGAATTACCGCCGCTTCCCTACGACTACAACGCCCTCGAACCCTTCATCGACACCGAAACCATGCACCTGCATCACGACAAGCACCACCAGGCCTACATCAACAATTTGAACGCCGCCCTGGCCAACCACCCGGCGCTTGCCGCCAAGACCGTCGACGACCTGATCGCCGACCTCAGCGCCGTTCCCGAAGAGATTCGCGGCGTGGTGCGCAACAACGGCGGCGGCCACTCCAACCACACCTTGTTCTGGAACATCATGGGCCCGGCCAACACGCCCGGCATCGGCGGCCAACCCTCGGGCGAGATCGCCAGTCAGATCTCCGCCGACTTCGGCGACTTCGAAGCCTTCAAGAAGACCTTCAACGAAACCACCGCCAAGCAGTTCGGCTCCGGCTGGGGCTGGCTGGTCTTCACGGGCGGAAAGCTCAAGGTTCTCACCACGGCCAATCAGGATTCGCCGCTCTCGCAGGGACTCTATCCCATTCTGGGCAACGACGTGTGGGAGCACGCGTATTACCTCAAGTACCAGAACCGCCGTCCCGATTACCTGGCCGCGTGGTGGAACGTGGTCAATTGGGCCGAAGTCAATAAGCGCTTTGCCAAAGCCAAGAGCTAAGAACTCGCGATTCGTGGACCGTGAACCGTGATTCGTGTCCGATGCCGGCAGTGGTGTTTGCTAGACCACGGCCCACGAGTCACGAACCACGGTGCACGATCCCCGATCAACGAGTTCCCCAGGAGGCAGCCATGGCCACCATGCAAATGAGCGTGAGCGCCGAAGACCTTTCGCAGTTGCCGAAGGGCGGCGAGCGCATTCCCGACCCCGGAATCCTCGTCATCTTCGGCGCTTCGGGCGACCTCACCAAGCGCAAGCTGCTTCCGGCGCTCTTTCATCTCTACCAGGCGAATCTTTTGCCCAAGGAGTTCGCCATCGTGGGCGTGGCGCGCCGTCCGCTGGGCGACGAGTTCGCCGCCGACATGCGCTCGGGGCTGGTCGAGTTTGGCGGCGTCGATGCGTCCGATCCCAAGATCGACAGCTTCGTCGGCCGCATCGGCTATTTCCCGCTCAACTTCGACGACCCCACTCATTACGCCAACCTGAAGGCCGAGCTCGACCGCATCGCAGCGGAGAAGGGAATCGGCCCCAACCGCCTCTACTACCTCGCCACCGCGCCCGAGTTCTTTGCCGGCATCGTGGAAAACCTGGGCGCGCAGGCCATGGCGCAGCCGGAAAAAGGCCGCGTCGCCGTGGTCATCGAGAAGCCCTTCGGTCACGATCTCAACTCCGCGCGCGAGCTCAACCAACAGGTCAATGCCGTCTTTGAGGAGGGCCAGGTCTTTCGCATCGACCACTACCTGGGCAAGGAGACGGTGCAGAATCTGCTCGTCTTCCGCTTCGCCAACGGCATCTTTGAGCCCATCTGGAAACGCAACTACATCGACCACGTGCAGATCACCGTGGCCGAAACTCTCGGCGTCGAAGGCCGCGGCCCGTTCTACGAGAAGGCCGGCGCACTGCGCGACGTTGTCCAGAACCACATGATGGAGCTGCTGGCGCTGGTCGCGCTCGAACCGCCCTCGAGCTTCGAGGCCGAGAGCGTGCGCCGCGAAAAGCTCAAGGTCTGGCAGGCCATTCCTTCCATTCCCATCCTCAGCGCGGTGCGCGGCCAATACGGCCCGGGCATTGTCAGCGGCGAGCACGTCGTCGGCTACCGCGACGAGGAGCGCGTCAATCCCGAGTCGGGCACGGAGACCTTTGCGGCGCTGCGCCTCTTCGTCGACAACTGGCGCTGGGCCGGCGTTCCGTTTTATCTCCGCGCCGGCAAGCGCATGAAGAAGCGGGCTACAGAAATCTCCATCCAGTTCAAGCAGCCGCCGCTTTTGATCTTCAATCGCATCGCCTCGACCGGCCCGTGCAGCCAGATCCAGCCCAACCTGCTCACCATCCGCATCCAGCCCGACGAGGGCATTGCCCTGCGCTTCGGCGCCAAGGTGCCCACTACCTCGCAGATGGCCGTCTGCCCGGTGAACATGGACTTCGACTACGAGGCCGCTTTCGGCAAGTCGAGCGCCAACGGCTACGAGCGCCTGCTGCTCGACGCCATGCTCGGCGACCAAACCCTCTTCTCGCACCGCGACGGTGTGGAAACCAACTGGGCGCTCTACACCCCGGTCCTCGAAGCCTGGAAAAACAAGACGCCGGAGGTCTTTCCGAACTACTTCGCCGGCTCCTGGGGCCCCGAGTGCGCCGACCATCTGCTCGAAAAAGACGGCTACGCCTGGCGCAACGACCTCGGCCGTAAATCGTAACCGCAGGAGATTTGTAGCGCCGGTCTCCTGACCGGCTGTCGTGCGGGCGTCCTCGCCCGCACCGTGGCCTGCGCAAAAACTCTACAATCGCCGCGAAACGCGAAAGGGCACGACTTCAGTCGTGCCGTAAATGCCGCAAAAAGACAAGGGCTTTAGCCCCTGAGGGATGTTTTTCACGATTCCAGCGATTCCGGCATAGGTTAAAATGTCCCATGCTTAGCCGTCATAGCAAAGCCTCCATCGTCAGCATGGCCGTCCTTTCCATGGGACTGGCCGCGGGCCTTCACGAGGGCCTCGGTCACGGCCTGACCGCGTGGGCGCGCGGCGACGGCGTCACCGAACTCACCAGCAACCACCTCTCTACGCTCACCGAGGACCGGCTCGTGGATGCCGCCGGCACCATCGTGAACCTCATCCTTGCCGCCATCTGCCTCTGGGGATACCGGAAGGCCGGCGAGCGCGCCAACCTGCGCTACTTCTTCTGGTTATTCGGCGCGGTGAACCTGCTGGATGGATCCGGGTACTTCTGTTATTCCGGGGTGTTCGGCGTCGGCGACTGGGCCGCGTTTATCCGCGGATGGCCGAACCAGTTACTGCTGCGGATTGTGATGTCGGTCTTCGGGCTGGCGTTTTATATCTTCTCTGCGTGGCTCATTGCCCGCGGCGCGCGGTCCTTCATGGCCGCGGACAGCGAGTACAACACCGTGTCGCGCCTGCCGTACTTTGCCGCCTGCATCTTCTACTGCATTGCCGGAGCTTTCGATCCGCTGGGGATTCAGCTCTTGTTTCTCTCCACCATCCCGGCGGCCTTCGGCGGATTGTCAGGTCTGGTCTGGGCAGATAAGTATGTGCCGCGCACCGCTCCAGAGAAACCGTTGACTGTGACACCCAGCCGTGCCCTGTGGGTTACGGCAACAGTCTTTGGCTGCGCGTTCGTCGCAATACTCGGCCGCGGAATCGAGTTCTGGCATTAAGGCACAGGCACCGAAATTCGTAAAAATCCCCGCTGTCATTCTGAGCAAGCTTGGCGCGTGAAGCGCCAAACGCAGTCGAAGGATCTGCGGTTGCTTTTTGCCGTCAGCGCGATGCAGTACGGATTCAACGATCGACTCATCTGCCCAAGGCTCTGAGCTAAGCTTCTTTTATGCGCCCCTTCGTGTTTGCCACGCTCGTTTGCCTGTCCGTGCAGTCCATCGCTGCGCAAAGGAGCATTCGCCAGGTCAATTTCAAAAACTTTTCGTATCCCCTCAAGGACTATCTGCTCGGGCATGGCGAGTTGAAATGGCTAAGTACGCAAGTCGCAGGGGGCCCTCGACTGCGCACAATCCAATTAAAAGGCGGGGAGAATCTTCAGAAGGAGCCAATTGGCAAGATCGGCGATGGTGGATATTACGAGGTTTCGGGCTTTACGTTGCAGCAAGTAAAGTATGCGGACCTCACTGGAGACGGCAAGGAAGATGCAATCGTCGTGCTCCTTTACCAGTCTGGCGGCACGCAAACGACGAATTACATCTATATCTATTCGCTTGAAAACGGGAAGCCAAGGTTGCTGGCCTATTGTCATACCGGCTCTCGTGCTTATCTTGGCCTTTACAAGGTCTACGGCGAACACGGAAACCTGGTTGTCGAATTGCTGGACCCCAGAAAAAGGGAAGGGGATTGCTGCTCTTCCGGGTTCGTACGAACGCGGTGTCGCTGGGATGGTGGTCGATTTGTGGCGGTTGGCCGCAACGAGTACGGATCAGCAGAAGTCGAGACACGTCCGCTAACTCGCTGACTTGCTGGCTCGCTGTCCTTTATTAATGGCGATATTCGCCAGCTTGTCGGCTTCTTTATTCCCGCCGCGCAGGGTGTGCCGGATCTCAAAACTTCGAGTTGCCGCGCCAAATCGGGCATCACTCCGGGTTTTCCCGATGCGCCTTTCCCGTGATGCGCTCGATCGCGATCCGGACGATCGCCGTGTCCTGGCCGTCGCGATTCTTCCGCATGTGCTCTTCGAACCGCTTGTCCTGCTCTTCGCCCCGGCCGCAGAAACGCTCGGTCAGCAGTTTCAAGACGCAGCGCTTTTCGTCCGCGTCTCGAACCAGCGCCGCGCGGCCAAAGACGATGGCGCTCTCGTACAGGGTTGAAAGCGTCGCCGGCACCACCCGCGCGCTGGCTATCGCGCAATAGGAGACTCGCTCTTCGTGCGCAATGTTCTGGAGCTTGTGGCCTTCGAGCGCGCAATGGGCGTAGAGCGCATCGCAGATGACCACGTGGTTCAGCGGCACCGCGTAGGGCCATCCGTCTTCACCGACGGTTGCCAGCACGCCGTGCTCCGCGCGCGCCAGTATCTCGCGGGCCTCCGCTTCCGTCTGCGCTCGATTCTTCCTTCTTATCTCTCGAACCGCCATCTCGTCCCCTTCCGGCCAACTCCGCTGACTCCGCCAACTCCGCTAACTCCGCTAGCTCCGCTGTCCCTTGTCCATCGCGGCGTTCGCCAGCTTGTCCGCCTCTTTGTTCCCGCCCCTCAGCGTATGCCGCATCTCAAAACCCTCGAGCTGCCTCGTCTGCCGCTTGGCCTCCTGCCACAGCGGCAGCAATCCAGGGTTCTTCACCTTGTAGATGCCCTTCATCTGCCGCACCATCAATTCAGAGTCGGAGACCACTCGCAGACGCCGCACGCCGTTCGCAAGCGCCCACGCAAGCACGGCCAGCAGCCCCTTGTATTCGGCGTAATTATTGGTCTGGCGGCCCAAAAACTCGCTCAGCCGCGCCGCCACCTGGCCCTCGGGGTCCTCAATCACGGCGCCGTACCCCGCCGGCCCAGGGTTGCCGCGCGATCCGCCGTCGCAATGCGCCGTAAACCACCCGCCGGCCGACGCCGCGCCCGTATCAGCTT
>Ga0181539_1005046_pt1 | contig 10925 bp, 8 predicted proteins | sample PEATcosm2014_Bin_46_FD_119767 | JGI IMG/M metagenome (GOLD analysis project Ga0181539, IMG submission 119767) | Peatland microbial communities from MTU Mesocosm Facility, Houghton, MI, USA - PEATcosm2014_Bin23_60_metaG | ecosystem: Environmental > Terrestrial > Soil > Wetlands > Peat | place... | reverse complement strand
CGCCGGCTATGGCAAAAGGTATTCCGGCCAGCACCAGCAGGCTGTCAAGCACGGAATTGAACAGGCCGTAGAGCAATACCACGATCACAACGAGACTGATCGGTACGATGACCTCCAGCCGCTTTGCTGCGAGTTGAAGTTCCTCGAACTCGCCGGCCCACACGACCCGGTATCCACTCGGCAGCTTCACATTCCGCGCAATACGATTCTGTACTTCGGCGACAGCGCCGCCGAGGTCGCGGCCCCGTACGCTGAACTTGATCGGGATATACCGCTGGTTGCGTTCGTGAAAAATATAGGATGCACCTGTATCCAGAGATATATCGGCGAGTTCGCTTAGCGGAATATACGCATTTGCGCCGTTGCCGGTTTGATAGCCGACCTTGATGTTTCGCACCGCATCGATGCTGCTTCGATACTCGGGCGCCAGGCGAACCGTGAGGTTGAATTGGCGGTCACCCTCCAGGACCGTGGTCGCTGTCGCACCGCCCAAAGCTGTTTGTACAACGGTGTTTACATCACCGGCATTGAGGCCGTAGCGGGCCGCCTTTGCACGATTGACCTTAACGTTCAGGTTTGGCTGCCCAAGGACCCGAAAGATCCCGAGGTCCGCAATTCCTTTGATCTGCTCCATTTCGTGTCGGACCTGTACGGCGATCTGCTCTAATATCGCCAGATCGGGACCGATGACCTTTACGGAATTGGCGCCTTTGACACCCGACATGCCCTCTTCAACGTTGGTCTGTATGTACTGCGAGAAGTCGAAAGTGATGGCGATGAACTCCCTGGAGAACTCCGTCTGCAACTCTGCAACCAATTTTTCTTTGGTCATGCCCGGGGGCCATTGGTCGAACGGCTTCATAAAGATGAAAAACTCGGCATCGCTGAACCCGCCTGAGTCGCTGCCGTCGTCGGGCCGGCCATGCTGGGAGATCACGGTGGTGACTTCCGGACGGCGCAGGAGAATCTCGCGAATCTTTGTCACCGTGGGCATGGCCGCTTCAAGCGATATTGTCGGGGGCATTGCTGCATGAATATCGAGATTGCCTTCCTCGAGGGCCGGCAAAAACTCTGTGCCCAGCCGCGGGACCAGAAGCCCTACCACAGCCAGAAACATGAGTCCGATCGCGACAACGGTCTTCCGGTTTCTAAGCGCCCAGCGCAGGACCGGGGTGTAGGCGGCGCGCAGCGCCCGCACCACGATTGTCTCGACTTCTTTGACCCGGGCAGGGAGCAGAAGCGAAGCGAGTACCGGAGTCACAGTGAAAGTCGCTATCAACGCCCCTGCCAATGCATAGCCGTAGGTCCTGGCCATGGGACTGAAAATCTGGCCTTCGACCCCTTGCATGGTGAAAAGCGGAATGAACGCCGCAACCGTTATCATGGTTGAGAAGTATATCGCTCTATCCACTTGCAGGGCGCTAATGTAGATCATGCGCATCCGATCGGTCCAGCTCGTACCGGTGGCTACTTTATGGCTGGTCGGATCTGTTCCGAACCGCCCTTCGGCAAGGTTTTCCAGCAGCAGATTTCTTTCATCCTTTTTCGCCTGTAAATTCCGAAATATGTTCTCGACTAATATGACCGCCGAATCCACGATGATGCCGAAGTCGATGGCTCCAATGGACAGGAGGTTCGCGTCTTCCCCTCGAAGCACCATAATGATGATGCTGAAGAAGAGCGCGAAGGGAATGTTTATGCCGACGATGAGGGCGCTGCGCAGATCGCCCAGAAAAGTCCACTGGATCAGGAAAACCAGCAGGAAGCCAAAGATGACGTTGTGCACGACCGTGTTGGTGGTAATCGAGACGAGCGAGGAGCGGTCATAGAAGGGAACCATCCTGACCCCCGGAGGCAACGTGCCGTCGCTGTTGATTTTTTCCACTTCCGCCTTGACGCGCGCCAGCACATCTTTTGTCTGCAGCGTCCGGTTCATCACCACGATGGCCGTCACCGCGTCGTTGTCTTTATCGCGGCCGCACTTGCCAAGGCTCGGCACATGCCCGACATAGACCTTGGCAACGTCTTTAACCAGCACCGGAAGGCCGTTGGATTGCGTTAGGACGATATTCTGAATGTCATCGACTTTCCAGCCTTGAGTCAAATCCGTGGCGCCGCCGCTGTCGATCAGGCCGACGCCGCGGATGTTGACAGACTGCTGGCCGAGGTTGATCGTGCGCCCACCGACGTTGATGTTAGCGTTGCCAATGGAGGCGACCAATTGGGGTATGGTCACATTGTATGCATCGAGCTTGTGGAGATCGGCCTCGACTTCGAATTCCTTGGTCATACCGCCCCACGCATTCACCTGAACCACTCCCTGAACCGTAAGCAGGCGGCGTTTTAGGACCCAGTCCTGGATTGTCCGAAGATTGGTCAGGCCAAAGTTTGGGGGACCGACCACCTGGTAGCGGTATATCTCCCCGACCAGGCTCGATTCCTGGATCACCGGCTGCACATTGTTGGGAAGACTGACCTTTTGCTGCAGGTTAATCGCCGCCTGCGTGTAGGCGAAGTAGTAATCGACGCCGTATTTGAATGTGACGCGGACGAAGGAGAGGCCATAGAACGATGTCGAGCGGATGGTATCGACTCCAGGCGTGGAGGAAAGACCGACTTCCAGCGGAATTGTGTAGTAGCGCTCCATCTCCTCTGCGGACTGGCCGGCGACCTGGGCGGTAATTTCAAGGATCACGGGCGCCGGATTCGGATATGCCTCGATGTTGAGATTCGAGTAAGCAGCGAATCCGCCCGCGAGAAAAATCAGCAGGCCCAGCAGGATGATCGGACGGCGGCCCAGTGCGAACGCAAGAATGGATTTTAGCATGGGTAACCTCTATATCGCTTTATTTGTGCCGCTGAATGAAAGGTTTTCAGCGGGATGCATTCGTGAGGGCGTTGCTCAAGAACAGCGCGCCTTCGGTTGCGACCAACTCCCCGGGCTGCAAGCCGTCGACGATCTGATCGTACCCATTTTGCTGCAGGCCGACCTTGACGGTGCGTTTGACGAACATATGGCTGTCGGTGGTAACCCAAACCGTCATTGTGCCATCGCCTTCCCGGACTACTCCACCGGCCGGGACTGCGGTTGCACGTATCGAGTCGCCCGTAAGAATTACAAAGGTGGCGAACATCCCCGGCCGAAGTTCGTGCTTCGGATCGCGGATTTCCGAGCGTATCAGGAGCCTGTGAGTAGCGGGGTCGACGGCGGCCCCGATGGTGGAAACCTTCCCTTCGAACACCCGGTCGGGATAGGCCATCACCCTGACCTTGACCTCCTGTCCCACGTGGAAAAGGGGACTGTCGCTCTCGACAACGTATGCCAGCATCCACATGGTCGAGATGTCTGCAACTGAATAAGGGGCTGGCGCCGCCCCAGGCTGCACCAGGAGTCCGGGCGCAGCATTGCGGGCCGTTATGCGGCCTGTTATCGGGCTCGGCACGACCATAATCGGGTCGATCCTGCGCCTGGCCACAATTTGATCGACCTCCGCCTCAGTCTTGCCGAACAGGCGGACGGCATTGCGGGCGGCCTTGAGAGCGCCATCCGCACTTTGCTGATCGGAGACCGCCTGCTCCAGATCTTTCTGGGAGATCCCCTGGGTCTCATAGAGTTTTTTGGCGCGCGCCAACGTGCGGGTGGTCAGCTCGAGCACTCCCGCCGCAGCGATCAGGGTCGATTCGGCTTGGCCGAGGTCCGGGCTGTCTATCGTATAGAGCTTCCGGCCTTTTGCAACTTCGTCGCCGAGTTTTGCAAACAGACCGGCGATTTTCCCCTGATAGGGCGAAAAGACCTGGACCGTCATGTCCTGGTTGAAGTCGATACTGCCGACCGCTTCCCGCTGGATAACGAAAGTCCGCTCTCCCGCCGGCTCGACCTTGATCGACTGAACCTGTGTTTCGTTCAATTCCACGCTTTTTGCCGTAAGAGCATCAGCCTGTTTGGCATTTGGTTCCCCGGCCCTTGGCTCGGATGTTGGAGGATTGCCTGGATACTTGGCGAAGTATACGCCGGTCGCGATGATGAGCGCCGCAGCCGCCAGGGCCGTGCCTGCCAGGATAGTTTTCTTGTTTAATCGCATAGTAAGCCTCGGTGCGGAATCAGACTCAAGATGGGGGCTTCATAAGGCGGCCGGAAGCTCGGCAAACCGCCTGCGAGAAGATAAACCTTATAGGAGTCATGTTACGATACGATTACGATAACTCCGGAAACCGTGTCACAACTGACGGGAAACTACGAAGGCTGGGAAAACGCAGGGGGTCCGCGAACCCATTGATAGGAAATGATCGGAATTGAGTGAAATTCGGATTTGGGAGGCCGGCAAAAGCCGGATAATAGTGTTGCGACGTACAAAAGAAGAAGGAACAGGATGACTTGCGCTGTCTGGAACGCCTTTACGATCATGCACGCCAGGCATGGCTGTTCAGCTCCCCCATTCTGCGCATTACTTGCAGCAAAAGAAGCGGGTTGGCAGGCAGTTGACTGAAAATCGGTCTTGCTGTGCGTTAAATGGACAAAGGCGGTCACGCTGAAAATGAACAGGGCCAAACATAGGCTGAAGCAACGCGAGACAGCGGTTTTGTTATTTAAGGTCGCCGGGCTGCCCAATTCCAATTCCTCCTCCAAAGGCAATGAGTCTGCGATACTCTAACCCGCGAAAATTCCTTGTCAAGATAAATTCTGACGCATTTGCGCTTGCGCCGGTTCAGGCTGTAAGCTCATGACAGGCGGCTGTAAAGAAGAATTACCAGAGCCAGGCCTGCTGCCCAGATCAACGCAGCCAAAGTGGCCAGCACACAAATTACTCCCAGAAGTCTGTGATAGAAGTTCTCTACATGTTTTTCCTGATATCCCAGAAGAAATCCCGTCAGTGCCCCGCAAAGGATTCCTCCGCCATGAGCCCAATTGTCAATTCCCGGGACCAGAAAACCAAATATAAAAATTCCAATGGCCCAACCGCCAACCTGCTGATAGACCGCTTGCCCGAACTGTCCGCCCCTGCTTTTTCCGAAGTAGAGCGCTGCGCCGATAAGGCCGCAAATGGCTGCCGAAGCTCCGAGGGTAAAAGGGACTCCAGCGAGGTAAGACGCCAGAAAACCTCCGACCCCGCTCAGCGTGTAAATCGAAACCATCCTGTAGCTGCCGTATTCCTGGAGAATTAACGGGCCGATTTGCCACAAAGCCATCATATTGAAAAGTATGTGCAGGATGCTTCCGTGCAGGTAGCTGGCGCTCAGGACCGTCCACCAGCGATGAGCCTGGTCGATGGGGAATGTTCCCGTCGCTCCGAGGAGCAGCAGGCTTTTGGCGCCGGGAGAAAGAAAACTCAATGGGTTGGCAGAAAAACCGATGGAGGCCGGATTAATAAGAATCGACAAAATGAACATAGCGGCATTGACCGAGATGATGTTAATAACGATCCGGTCTGGGCCGAGCAAACCTTTGCCGAGGGAAATGTTTTTCCAGCGCGATCCCGGATTTCGCAGACCGCAGTAGGGACAATGCTGCTCATCTGTGCTGATAAGCCTTCTGCAGTTGGGACAAAGTATCGAGTTTCTGTACAGTTTTTCCATGGTTACCCAATATCCCCGGAACAGGTCTGAACTAAGCGGACATAGCCCCGGTCTATTTAATCACATCTTCAGGTCCAGGCAACAAAGAGCTCAAGGCGACGCTCGAAAAGTTCCTCCGAAGCACCTTTTCATCATTTAGGAAGTCGCGGAGGGACACGAGTTACCGCTACGAAAAGGATGCTTCAGCTATCGGGCACAATAGCATATCCAAGCCCTCGATGGTCCCGCTTTCCTGTGGGAATCCGCGCGATAAACCGACTGGACAAAACGGATCATCTCATCTATCCTCGTAAGACAGACTTATGAACAACACCGGGCAGGAAAATGCCATATCGATTGCGGGCACCCCTCAGCGATAATCTGGTCATTCTTCTTACCGCCTTTAGGCGGAAGGTACTTCGCGAAACGCGGAAGGCGCCCGCTACGCAGGGTCTAATCTGGTCATTCAATTTACCGCCTTGAGGCGGAGGTCAATCGTGTTGGGCGTTCGCGGGGCGCCTTGACGGTGAGGGCGTCACACCGATACGACATTGAACTGTTCAATTTGAAGCTGGAGGTGCAGGTATGCTAAAGCATGTTGTCGTGCTCAAATTCAAAAAAAGTGCGTCTGAATCTGACATAGCCGAAGTGGAGAAGGGGCTGGGCGGGCTTCCGGCCATCATCCCCGAGATAATGGAATTCGAGTTTGGCAGGGATGTATTGCGATCCGAGAGATCTTACGATTTCGCGCTCGTATCGGAATTTGAAAATCTTGAAAAGATGGAGCGATACCGGGTTCACCCAGCGCACCAGAAGGTAGTGGCGAAGCTCAGGGAGATTTGCGACAGCATACTGCTCGCTGATTTCGAACATTGATACCGAAAAGCAGAAATAGTCTAAACGGCAACTGGGAATTTGATACAAAATCTCAAACTATCAAGAAGGAGGTCATATGTTGGGCAGAAAGATTTTCAAGTGGGCGCTTCCTGTGTGCCTGGTCCTTTCATTCTTTGCGATGCGTTCTGCGCAGGCTGCAAATACTACGGACCAAATTCTTACCCAGGTCGATGATATTCTTAACGCGAACCCATTAAAGGCGGGCGAAAAGTTCCAGATAATCAATGTTGCCCAGGACGATGCAGTTAGTTTGCTCCTGATAAGGTTCGCTGAAGGGGGAGAAATAAAGCCTCATTTTCACAAGATGCATGATGAAAGCGTTTATGTGATTAAGGGGTCAGGACAAATGCTTGTGGATGATAAATGGATTGATGTGAAACCGGGCACGGTTCACTTTAACCCTATGAATAAGGTCCACGCGACCAGGAATACGGGCAAAGACCCTCTCGTGGTCCTTTCGATATTTACGCCCTCTATGAAAGAGCCTGATCGACATTTTGTGGAATGAGAAGTTGAACAAAAGCAACTATCAGATAAAGATATGGGCATTACCAGATAGAATTAGGCAAAATCTCACGAAGAAGCCAAGGATACGACACAAAAGGGCCAAGTGCTCAGGCCGGTCACAAGCCCGCTGGCAGTAGGCGACGAGTTGGTCGTCCGCATCGAACTGAGTGTCGACCGTGATATCGAGTACGTCCACCTCAAGGACCAGCGCGGCAGCGGCACGGAACCCGTAAACGTGCTTTCCGGTTACAAGTTCCAGGACGGCCTGGCCTATTATGAGAGCACCAGGGATACCGCCAGCCACTTCTTCATCGATTACCTGCCCAAAGGCGTGTATGTGTTCGAGTACTCAACGCGCGTCCAACTCAGAGGCAAGTATCAGACCGGTATCGCCAGCATCCAGTGCATGTACGCTCCAGAGTTCAGTAGTCACTCGGAGAGTTTTGATCTCGAGGTAAAATGAGGCGTGGCAGGGGCCACGGATGCATCAGGAGAGCTTATGGGTTTTTCGGGCTGTTTGCAAAGTCGAAGGTTCAAAATTGCTTGTCTGTTTCTTGGCTTTTTTGCAACACTCCTCGCTTGTGGCAGTTTCGAAACCTTTGCGCACTCCGGCGGCAGCCAACTCCACTACAACCAGGCCGTCATTGATTCTCTCGACCGGGAAATTGCCCAATGCAGCGACGAACGCTATCTGGCGGTATTGCGCGGGCTTCGCTGGTGCGTAGCGTTTTGCGATGATGATTCAAAGTTCGACTTCACATTCAGCAACTACATCGTCATGCTGGACGAGTTGACGCTCTATCGCACCCGCCCGGCACTGGCAGGCATTGTTCATACCCTTATTGTAAGGGAGTTCGAACGCGCCCTGCCTCGATTCCCCACAATCTTCTCAACCGATGCAGACGGATACGACGACTTCATTTCCATCCTGCCGATCGCATATCATCATCAGGTGCCAGCCAAAGCACTTAAAGAATTTGCCTCTCACCATTTTGGCGCAGTCACCCCAATTGACCGATTGCATGAGTTTCGACAGGCTGCAAAAAAGCGCGACTATGACCGCCTGACCGATCTGGTGGTCTGGGCGGCGTTTTTGAACATGGCTTATCGCTGGCAAGTAGACAGGGACTTCACTCTGCCACCCGACAACTACCTGACCATTATGACCGAATGTGCGTCTATCCCGTTCGCGGTTCGTTTCAACCAGGACACCTACCACGACCAGAACTACTATGCCACACACGTGCTGCTCGCGTTAAACCACTACGGGCAGCACCCTCTGCTTGCTTCGGTCACCGCAGACAAGGTCTTTTTCTATCTCGCCGGCAACTACAATACGGTTCGCTATCGTGCCGGCGATTTCGACCTGCTGTGTGAATACCTCTATTGCTTTCGACAATTTGCACCTGAGGGAGTTCAGTTCATCTCGGAAGGAGAACTATATGTTCTGTCCCAACAGCGGGAGGATGGTTCCTGGGGTACATCGGAAGATTTTGAAGGCGACCCCTACGACCAGCTCCATCCTACGTGGACGGCTATTACTCTGTTGATTCAGGGGGGGCCGGCTGATTCTCCCTGATCATGCCACCCGCAGCCAGCCCACGGCGTCTCAAAACGCGGTCCAGCGTGGGCCGGGGCGGAGAACCTTTCCTGAGCCCTTCGACAAGCTCAGTGCAGGCTCCATTGCGCCGAATGCAGCAAGGCCTGTCCGGTTTCGTGCGTCAGGGTTGTCTTCGACCCGATGTGGATTAACCGTATGGCCGCCTTTGGATTTTTTGAAGAAATTCTGCGGAGTCCTTTCATCTGGCTTTGCATCGAGTGTCAGAGCTGTGCCAGGGCTTGTCCGCAGCAGGTGAAAGGTCACCTTGTCATTAGCAGGCTCAAGGAGATGGCGATAAAGGAGGGCTTTATCGACCCGGCCCTCCAGCTTCGCTGGTCGAAAATGGAACGACTTGTCTATATGCAGTTCATTAGAGAGATTGACGCGGTTTGTAATCGGTGACTCGCCACAGATTACTAATCGCTGTTTACCACGGGAACCCCTTATATTGTTTCTGACCGACAAACTTATCGGAGGCCAAATCAGCCTTGTTCCAGCCTCCGCCCAGGGCCTCGATCAGGAGCACGTCGGCGTTAAAGCGGCGGCCCAGGACGTTGACGGCGGTTAACGCATCATTGAGCGCTATGGCTTGAGTCACTATGACATCCAGGGCGCTTGCCGTTCCCACCCTGTATTGATTGGTGGTTATAATCACATTTTTTTTTGCCGAATCGGCCGCGGCATCTGCAGACTTCGCCTCCTGCTCCAGAATGCGAAGTGCGGCCAGGTTGTCTTCAACCTGCTGAAATCCGGCAAGCACGGTCTGGCGGTAAGTAGCCACACTCGCATCATAGGCCGCGCGGGCCTGTTCGGTCTGGGCGCGCCGGAGCCCCCCGTCGAACAAAGTTTCCTGAACTGCGGCCGGCCCGAGCGTCCAGAATCGGCTGGGCCATAAAAACCACTGGGCAAGAGAGGAGGCCTCGAACCCGCCCGATGCGCTGAGAGTAACGTTTGGATAATAGGCGGCTATGGCCACTCCTATCAGAGCATTTGCGGCTGCTGCCTGTCTTTCGGCGGAGGCGATGTCGGGCCTGCGTTCGAGAAGTTCCGAAGGTATGCCCGATGGTATGTCGGGCGGCGTCAAGTCGAGCGGTGTAGCAGGAATAGTCAGGTCCGACGGCGCCTTGCCCATCAGCACGGCTATTGCGTGCTCCATTTGGGTCCGCTGTACACCCGTGTCGATCAACTGGGCTTGGGCCGTCTCGAGCTGGGTTTGCGCCGTAAGTACATCGGACTGCGCAGCCACACCGGTTGCGTACCTGTTCTTTGTCAGTTCGAGAAATTTCTTGTAGTTGGCAACGGTTGTCGTGAGTATCTGTGTCTGGGAATCCAGAGTGCGAAGCTGGAAATAGTTCTGGGCGAGCTGGCCGTGCATGCTGAGGCGTACTCCTTCCAGGTCAGCGTCGCTGGCCTGGGCGCTTGCTTTGCTTGACTCGACCTGCCGGCGGACTTTGCCCCAGAGGTCGGGCTGCCAGGACACCTGGCCCGTGAGGAGGTAGTCGGAGCTGGTAAATGATACCCCCTGGGACCCGGGGGCATTGGCGGATGTGCGGGCTCGAGAGTCGCTGGGGCCTGCGGTAGCCGTGGGAAAATAGGCCGCTCGGGCGATCTGCACCAGGGCGAGGGCCTGCCTGTACTGCGCTTCGGCGGCGGCAAGGTTCTGGTTCGAGATATTGACCTTTTCTTCAAGCGCATTCAACTGCTGGTCGTTATAGATCGTCCACCAGGCACCGCGGGGAATACCGTCCTGCGGCTCCGCTTTCTTCCAGCCCTCAACTTCCTTGTAAGAGGCAGGGGCCTCAACCTTGGGCTTTAAGTAATTGGGGCCGACCGTACACGCAGGAAGGATCGCAAGCAGCCAAATAATCGTTGCATGCTTTATGAGTTGTAGTCGCGCCATACGTGTCACTTTCTTCGCGCTCGCGGGGCGCCTTGATGGGGCCCGCGCTTACAGGTCCTCTGTTCCAGGAAAAGACTCTCCCTTCCCCGGTCCTTTTCCCCGCCTGTTTAAAAACCGAAGCCGCAAGCGGTCCATGTAGAGGTAAATGACCGGAGTCGTAAAAAGAGTCAGCATCTGGCTGAAAATCAGGCCTCCTACGATGGATATCCCGAGCGGCCGCCGCAGCTCGTACCCGACACCTGTGCCGAGCGCCAGTGGCAACGCCCCCAGGAGCGCAGCCATCGTGGTCATCATGATCGGCCGAAACCTCAGCAAAGAGGCCTGATAAATCGCTTCGACAGGGCTCTTGCCTTCGTTTCGCTCAGCGTCCAGGGCAAAATCGACTATCATGATGCCGTTTTTTTTGACCAGGCCGATCAGAAGGATAATTCCGATTACTGCAATCAGGCTGAGATCGGTTCGGCAGAT
>Ga0181539_1005044_pt1 | contig 10929 bp, 9 predicted proteins | sample PEATcosm2014_Bin_46_FD_119767 | JGI IMG/M metagenome (GOLD analysis project Ga0181539, IMG submission 119767) | Peatland microbial communities from MTU Mesocosm Facility, Houghton, MI, USA - PEATcosm2014_Bin23_60_metaG | ecosystem: Environmental > Terrestrial > Soil > Wetlands > Peat | place... | reverse complement strand
CCCGCTCGACTACCTGGAGGTGATCGGCCGCGGCCAGCCGCTGGGGCACGCTTCGGCGCCATTCATCGCCATCCCCACAACCGCGGGCACGGGTTCGGAAGTCACGCGCAACGCCGTGCTGGCCTCGCCCCAACACCGCGTCAAAGCCAGTCTGCGTGGCGCTTCGATGCTGCCCAGGCTGGCGGTGGTCGACCCCGAACTGGCGCTCGGCCTGCCGCGCGCCGTCACCGCGTCCACTGGCCTGGATGCCCTGACGCAGGTGATCGAGCCCTACGTCGGGGTGCGGGCCAACGCCATGACGGACCTGTTCTGCGTGGAGGGCATTCGCCGCGCCGCCGGCGCGTTGCCGCGCGTCTGGGAAGACGGCGGCGACCGCGAGGCCCGCGCGGATATGGCCTGGGCCAGCCTGCTGGGCGGCTTGGCGCTGGCCAACGCCGGGCTGGGCGCGGTGCACGGCTTCGCGGCGCCGGTTGGCGGCATGTTCCCAGCGCCGCACGGTGCGGCCTGCGCGGCGCTGCTGCCGCACGCTATGGAAGTCAACATCGCGGCCTTGCGCGCGCGTGCGCCGACCAGCCAGGCGCTCAGCCGCTACGACGAAGTGGCACGCCTGCTCACCGGCCGCTCGCAAGCCACCGCGGAAGATGGCATCCGCTGGATCGCCGAAATCTGCCGCAGGCTGGAGATTCCGCCGCTACGCGCCTATGGCGTGAGCGAGGCCGATATCCCCGGCCTGGTGGAGAAAGCCGCGCAAGCCAGCAGCATGAAGGGGAATCCGATTGTGCTGACGGCGGAGGAGCTGCGGTGGATCATCGAGAGGGCCATTTAGGCCTCAAATCGGATTGCCGAGTGTGAAAACTCGCGCCGTGATGTAAAATACTGCTCGATACCCTGTGACGGATCAAGTCGGCAGATACGAGATCCTGGGCGAGATCGGACGCGGCGGGTTCGGCGTCGTCTATCGCGCCCACGACCCGGTGATGCACCGGAACGTCGCCGTCAAACTGCTCACCGCGGTCAGCGATCCCGCCCTGTTGGCCCGCTTCCGAAGCGAGGCCGGCACCACCGGCAATCTCCGCCACAAGAACATCATCACCGTCTACGATTACGGCGAGCATGCCGGCCAACCGTTCCTGGTCATGGAACTTCTGGAAGGCAGGAGCCTCCAGGAGGTGATTCGAGACGGACCTCCTCTATCGCTGTTTGAGAAGGTGCGCGTTCTTTTGCAGGTGGCCGAGGGATTGCGCTTCGCCCACGAGCAGGGAGTGGTGCACCGGGACGTGAAGCCTTCCAACGTTATGCTGCCCCACGACGGCAGCGCCCGGATTCTCGATTTCGGCATCGCGCGCTTTCTGGACGCCAGCCGGACCCGCCACACCACGCCCGGCTTCATCCTCGGCACCATCGAATACATGTCGCCCGACCAACTGCAAGGGGTGGATGCCGATCCATTGACCGACATCTTTTCCTTTGGCGTTACCTGTTACGAGTTGTTGTCGGGTCATCAACCGTTTCGCGCGGACACGGTCAGCCGCATCATGTACCTGCTGGCAAACGCCGACCCCGCCCCTCTGTGCCAGGTGGTTCCCGGCTGCCCCGAGGGCTTGCAGCATATTGCGCGCACCGCCCTCGCCAAGGACCGTTCGCGGCGATACCAGAGCGTGCAGGAACTGCTGTTCGACCTGGCGCCCATCGAGGCCGCCCTGCGCAAGGAACGGGCCATGGACCTGGCCGCCGAGGCTGGCCGGCTGATCGAAACGGGCGACTTCGACCAGGCGCAATCGTCCCTGAACCGCGTGCTGGAACTCGATCCCGCCTGCGAAAAGGGACAAGAACTGCGCCGCGAGATCCAACGACGGCGAGAGCGCCGGGAACTGCTGCGCCAAGCGGAGGCTTTGGTCGACGCCGGCGAAGCACAGATGGCCGCGAAATCCTTCGACGCGGCCATCGAGACATTCGAGAGCGCGTTGCGTATGGTTCCCGCCGACGCCGGCCCAGTGCGCGCCGATGTGGAGGGGCGGCTCTTTGCAGGCCGCCAGTCGCGAGATACGGCACAGCGTTTCGCGGCTTTGCTGGCGGAGGCTCGGGAAGCGGCGCGGCGGGGAGACCTTCCCCAGGCGCATCGCCTGGCGGTCGAGGCCTCCGCACTGGACCCATCGAGCACGGAGGCGGCCGGCTTGGCGCAACAACTGGCAGCCGAAATCCAACAGCGGCAGGCCGAACAGGAGACCATCTCCACCGTCACCCAGGCCGTGCGCGCGCACGTGAATGCCAAGCGATACACCGACGCATTGCGGCTGGTGGAAGGCGCGCTCGGCCAATACCCAGGGAACGAGGTTCTGCAGAAGGTCCGCGGCGTGGTGCGCCAGGCCCGCCGGCGGTACGCGGCGGAACTGGAAGCGGAACGGCAGCAAGCCATCGAGCGGCAGCGGCAGGCGGAAGAACAGTTGCGGCTGCTGGAAACGGAGCGCGGCGAAGAAAGGCCCCCGGAGCCGGAACCACAGGAAGCTGGGAACGCGCCCCCGGCACCGCTACCGACCGTTACACCGCCTGGCTTTCTGGTTCCGCCGCCCGCGCGTGCGCCCGTGATATCCAGTCTGGCGTCTCTTTACAGTCGCCTTGGCAGGCGGACGATTGTTCTGGCCGCTGTCGGCCTTGTTGCACTTGTCCTTGGCTTTTTGCTCTGGCCGCAGCCGCAGCATATTGAAGACGGCAAGCAATCGGAGTTAGCGGGCTTGCAGGATGCAATTCCGAAGGCTATTGCGGCGCACCAGTGGTCTCAAGCGGGAGCGAACATCGCCAGGTTGGAGCGACTCGCGCCAGGAGATCCCCGCGTTGCTGGGTGGCGCAAGCAAGTGGAGGACCGGAGCCTTGACGATCTGCGTTCCTCGATCCAAAACGCGATCCGCGAGAAGGACTGGGCTAAAGCCGAGGCACAGATCGCAAGTCTGTTGGCGAAAGCGCCGGACGACCCGGAAGCCACGGAATGGCGTGCGCTGGTGGCCCAGGGCCGCAAGGCGGATCGTCACGTTTACACCTTTGTTCCGGCGAAGAAGGATTCGAAACGGGAGCAGGAGCAGCAGGGGCAGTTGGCCCATGCAGAGCAACTGTTGCAGCAGGGCGACTACCCGGGAGCCATCCAGTTGTTCCAGCGTGTGTTGACACAGGATCGAGGCAACGCGAGTGCCCGGAGCGGATTGAAGCAGGCGACCGACGCCAAAGCGGCTGAAGATCGCGTTTTTTCGGGAGGCCGTCAGTGAAGCCGAGATTCTCAAGCCGGCGCGCTCGCGGAACCCTCGTTCATCAGAGAGTGCCATGCAAGTGATCGCAAAACTCGGTTCGATAGCGCTGCTCCTGCTGCTGCCGGCGTTGACCGAAACGCAGCCGGCCGTGCCATGCCCTCAGTCTGGCCCTCTGTCGGAAGCTCAACTGACCGACTTGGTGAAGGCCGTGCCCGCGCCACGGATGAGGCAACTCGTCGCCAGTTGCGGCATCGACTTCGAACCAACTGGAGAGGCCATCAGCCGCCTACGTTCCGCGGGAATGCCGCAAACCGTCCTCGATGCGGTGCGAGTCGCCACTGGGCGGTCGGCCACTATCGTAGCGGGCAGAACCAGGGTAAACCCGAAGGATGGGCTGACGTACGTCTGGATTCCGCCGGGGACGTTTCAGATGGGCTGCTCGCCGGGAGATCGGGACTGCGAGGACAGCGAAAAGCCCACACACCGGGTGACCCTCACAAGAGGTTTTTGGCTTGGTCAGACGCCCGTGACCCAGCAGGCCTATCAGCGCGTGACCGGGCAGAACCCGAGCCGTTTCAAGGGCGCCGATCTTCCCGTTGAGATGGTGGATCGGAACAAAGCAGTGGCTTACTGCGCGGCAATCGGAGGGCGGCTGCCGACGGAAGCTGAGTGGGAGTACGCGGCGCGGGCCGGTTCCACGGGTGCGCGCTACGGCAATCTGGATGAGATTGCGTGGTATCAGGGAAACAGCGGAGGTAAGACTCACGAAGTAGCGCAAAAGCTGGCAAACGCTTTCGGGCTGTACGATATGCTGGGGAACGTGTTCCAATGGGTCGAGAACTGGTATGCGGATTACCGGTCCGCCGCGCAGACCGACCCGTCCGGGGCCGAGAACGCCCAGTTTGGAACGCTACGCGGCGGTTCCTGGACCAACAGTCCGCAGAACGTACGCGTATCGACGCGTTACAGGTGCGTACCGCGCATCGGTGACTCCGATGTCGGGCTCCGGTGTGTCGGGGAGTGATTTTCTCTTTGTTCCTATGAGCACGAAACTCACTCTAATCACGATGCTATTGCTGCTGCCGGCATTGACCGAGGCCCAGCAGTCCGTACCGTGCCCTCAATCTGGCCCCCTGTCGGAGGCTCAACTGACCGACTTGATGAAAGCCGTTCCCGCGCCGCGGATCAGACAACTCGTTGCCAGTTGCGGCATCGACTTCGAACCCACATTAGAGCCGATGGAGCACCTACGCTCTGCGGGGGCGCCGGAAACCGTTCTCGATGCAGTGCGCGTTGCCATCGGACCCGTTGAAAGGGCGCGCCAGGCGGAACAAGCTTCTTGGCAGTCCATCAAGGATAGCCGGGACCCGGGCCTATTCGAGCAATTCCTGAGAGAATATCCGGCCAGCCAGTATGCCGGAGCGGTACGGCAAAAGCTGGCGGCACTGAAGCCGGCCGCGCCGCCTCCCCCTCCGGTCGTCACCGCGGCAGGCACCAAGAAGGTGAACCCGAAGGATGGCCTGACGTACGTCTGGGTTCCTCCGGGAACGTTCATGATGGGGTGCTCGCCGGCGGATAATGAGTGCCTCGACAACGAGAAGCCGGCCCACGGGGTGACTATCATCAAGGGCTTTTGGCTGGGTCGGACTCCCGTGACCCAGCAGGCCTATCAACGCGTAACCGGACAGAACCCGAGCCATTTCAACGGCGCCAGTCTTCCCATTGAGACCGTGAATTGGGACGAAGCGAAGGCTTACTGCGTGGCGATCGGAGGGAGGCTGCCGACGGAAGCGGAGTGGGAGTACGCGGCGCGAGCCGGTTCCACGGGCGCCCGCTATGGCAATCTGGATGAGATCGCCTGGTACTCGGGGAACAGCGGAAGTCAGACTCACGAAGTGGGGCGTAAGTCATCGAACGCCTTCGGGCTGTTCGATATGCTCGGGAACGTGTGGCAGTGGACGGCGGACTGGTACGGAGATTACCAGCCCAGCGCGCACAGCGAGCCGTCCGGGGCTGCGAGCGGCCAGTATAGGGCGCTGCGCGGCGGTACATGGAGCAGTGTTCCGCGGCTCGTGCGCGTTTCGATCCGTCTCAGGCGCGGGCCGGGCCTCCGTGACAACCTTATCGGGCTTCGGTGTGTCGGGGAATGAATTTCCCTTTGTTTTTATGAGTGCAAGACTCGTTTTGAAGTTGATGCTCGTGCTAGTGCCGACGCTGATCGAAGCGCAGCCGGCGGCGCCATGCCCACAGTCTGGCCCCCTGTCGGAAGCTCAACTGACCGAACTGCTGAAAGGTTCGGTTGCCGCACCTCGGATCAGACAACTCGTCGCCAGTTGCGGTGTCAACTTCGAACCCACCGGAGAAGCCATCAGCCGCCTGCGTGCCGCGGGAATGCCGCAAACCGTCCTCGCTGCGGTGCGAGCCGCCATCGGACCCGCCGAAAGGAAGCGCCGGGTGGAACAGGCCTTGTGGGAGTCCATCAAGGATAGCCAGGCCCCAGCGGTATTCGAAGGCTACCTTCGCCAGTATCCGGAGGGGCAGTTTGCCGTTACGGCGCAGCAGAAGTACAGGGACCTGAAAGTAGCGAGTGTACGGGCCGGGATGGAGCGGACCCTTGCCGCCGGGCAATGGGACGCGGCCGAGGGAAAGATTCGGGATTTGCTGCGTGTTGTCCCGGAAGACAGCGAGATCATGGGTTGGCAGCGGCAGATCGCTGAGGGGCGAGAGAAACTCCGGTTGGAGAAGGAGGCGGCCGCCAGGGCGGTAGTCCCGCCGACCACCATCGCAACGGGCGCAAAGAAGGTGAACCCGAAGGACGGACTGACGTACGTCTGGATTCCGCCGGGGACGTTCATGATGGGCTGCTCACCGGGGGATGCAGAGTGCGACGGCGGCGAAAAGCCCGCCCACCAAGTCACCATCACGAAGGGCTTTTGGCTGGGTCAGACTCCCGTGACCCAGCAGGCCTATCAGCGCGTGACTGGACAGAATCCAAGCTATTTCAAGGGCGATAGTCTTCCCGTTGAGCAGGTGGATTGGAACGGCGCGAAGGCTTACTGCGTAGCGATCGGAGGGCGGCTGCCGACGGAAGCGGAGTGGGAGTACGCGGCGCGGGCCGGTTCCACGGGCGCCCGCTACGGCAATCTGGATGAGATTGCCTGGTACTCGGGGAACAGCGGAGGTCAGACTCACGAAGTGGGGCGCAAGTCAGCAAATACCCTCGGGCTATTCGATATGTTGGGAAACGTGTGGCAGTGGGTCGCGGACTGGTACGGGAATTACCAGTCTGGCGCGCAGAGAGATCCGTCCGGGCCCCCCCCCGGCCAGTATAGGGCGATGCGCGGCGGTTCATTTGGCTTTGATTCGAAGGTCCCGCGCGTATCGGGCCGTGTCAGGGGCGGACCGGGCATTCATGTCAACACTATCGGGTTTCGGTGTGTCGGGGAGCCTTCGTCTCCATCGCCGACCGCCCCAGCAAGTTCCGTACCGGATCGGCCAGTCGCGTCCGCCTCGATCCCTGCCGCTGCGTCCCCCACGCCGGCCATCGCGCCACCGGCTACCGCGCCACCAACCGCCACCCGGTTGCCGGCCATTGCGCCACCGGCCACTGCACCGCCGGCCACAGTCGTAGCGGGCACAACACAGGTGAACCCGAGGGACAGGCTGACGTACGCCTGGATTCCGCCGGGAACGTTCATGATGGGCTGCTCGCCGGGAGACAATGATTGCGACGACGACGAAAAGCCCGCACACCGGGTGACCATCACAAAGGGCTTTTGGCTGGGGCAGACTCCCGTGACCCAGCAGGGCTATCAGCGCGTGATCGGGCAGAACCCGAGCAATTTCAAAGGCGCTAGTCTTCCGGTTGAGACCGTGGACTGGAACGAAGCGGAGGCTTACTGCTTAGCCATAGGAGGGCGGCTGCCGACGGAAGCGGAGTGGGAGTACGCGGCGCGGGCCGGTTCCACAGGCGCCCGCTATGGCAATGTGGATGAGATCGCCTGGCATTCGGGAAACAGCGACAGCAAGACTCACGAAGTTGGGCAAAAGCTACCGAACGCCTTCGGGCTGTTCGACATGCTGGGGAACGTCTGGCAGTGGACAGCGGACCGGTTTGGAGATTATCCGTCCGGCGCGCAGAGCGACCCATCCGGGGCCGTGAGCGGCCAGGGTAGATCTCTGCGCGGCCGTTCGTGGGGCAGTTTTTCGCGGACCGTGCGCGTATCGGACCGTGTCAGGGGCGGGCCGGGCGGTCGTAGCAACTCTGTCGGGCTTCGGTGTGTCAGGGAATGATTTTCCCTTTGTTCTTATGAGCGCGAGACTCGTTTTGAAGGTGATGCTCTTGTTGCTGCCGGCGTTGACCGAAGCGCAGCAGTCCGTGCCATGCCCCGGCCCCCTGTCGGAGGCCCAACTCACCCAACTGGTGAAAGGCTCGGTGCCTGCAGCGCGGATCGGTCAACTCGTCGGCGGTTGTGGTATCGACTTCGAACCCACCGGAGAGGCCATCGGCCGCCTGCGTTCCGCGGGGATGCCGCAAACCGTCCTCGATGCGGTGCGAACTGCCACCGGACCCGCCGAAAGGAAGCGCCAGGCGGAGCAGGCTTTGTGGGAGTCCATCAAAGACAGCCCGGAGATGGAAAGCTTTGCGGACTACCTGCGCCGGTATCCGGCCTTCGCTTTCAGCAGCCTTCGTCACAGTCAAGTCTTGTCTTGGACAGTAGCGAGGTTCTCTAATATTTCACTGCGATTATGGTAGCAACATAGTAGATATTCCCTCCAGAAAGATAGGAATCGGCCCTGCCACTCAGCCACGTCACAAACGTGTCAGCCGAATCGACAGTCTTCATGAAGCTCGTCTCGTCCAGCCAGTAAGTCATATTGATCCACCGGGTGTTTCTCAGCACCCAATTGAGGCTGGAGATTGTCCCGGTGGCCAGATGGGCGAGTACTCGGAAGGCTATACCGCTTACTTGTGCTGACAGCTTCGCAGCTTTTGTGTATCGGTCATCGTTCCCATTCAGAATTGAGGTTATCTGCTGTCTCGATTTTATTAGCTCGTCCGCCACAGATAGCAGAATTGCGATGTTTCCAGCTTTATCCGCCACCGAACTGCTATACGTATAGACCGTATTCCATTGCGCGCTGATTACCATTCCTTGGTAGTTGCCTGCCACATTGGTCAATGGAGCATCGGCGATCCAATTGTAGCGCCGGAATGCTTCAGCAGCGGAAATCCTGCGCAATATGCCGGCGCCATCGGCACTGATGTCGAATATGTCCTGCACTAAGTTGAGATTCATTGACTACTCCGTTCGGTCCCAGACTGGAATTTCCGTTTTGGACTTCCAGGTCCCATTCAGTATAAACCAAACCGCCATCTTTTGGTCCTGCGAGTTGCGGTTTTGTCAAGCCTCGTTTAAAATGTCCCCTGCGAGTTGCGGTTTTCCCTCTAAGAGCCGTCTTTGCCCCCGCAGGGCGGGTTTGTTGCTCTGTTGGATTCGGTCAATCTCCCGCGGATCGCGTCGTATTGTAAGGCCGCCGCGAACGGCTACCCGATTGCGATGAGCAATCTTGGCCGGATGTATCGGAAGTACGCTGGGGCGCAAACGCCGCCGACCCGCTGGGAACGAACCTGACAACCCCAACTACAAGGTCGGCCTTCGGTGGGCCGGGGATGCGGGCAACGCCTGCCCAACGGTCCGGCCGCGCCGGACGTCAAGCCTACTCCTGAGGATCGACTGCGGCCAAACCCGCTTTGAGCGCCGCGGCCTTGAGCTCTCGATCCGACGTGACGAGTGCGAACTCCCGTGACTCGGGCTCAAGCTGCTCTTTCAGCACCAGGGCTGAGGCCAAATGCAGGCTATCGGCGCCACGGAGACCATATGCGCCGGCAGCATCAAGCGCGCGAAGCACCACCGATGGGGATACGTCTATTCGCAGAAAACGCTGCCAGTCCTTGAGCAACGAAGACCACTTCGCCTCAGACTCCTCGTCGGTCACCTCGCCGGTGTTCCGCTTGCGCGCCATCGTGGAGCCGACCTCGATAAGCCCCAGCGGGGAACAGGCCAGTACTGGGAGTTATTCGAACAAAGCGTCCACCGCTTCGCTGCCAGTGTCTTGGAAGTACCGCTTCGCCCAAGCGCTGGAATCCAGATAATAGAGCATCATCGGCGGTCGGCGATCAGCAACTCCGAGGCGGGAATGCCGCGGGTCCGAATGCGCTCCAGTTTCTCGAATGGCGGTGCTGCCGGATCGGGAACGTGGATTCCCGGGCGGCCCGCCAGCCGTTCGATCAAATCCTCCCGTGTCGGTTTCGGCATCTGCAACCCGATTCCCGTAGCTTGCTTTCTCTTGAGCAGATCGAGGACTTCACGGGCATCTTCTTCGGAAAGTCGCTCGACTTCCCGCACCAGGAGTTCCCTTACCGAGGTCATAGTCTCCGCCTTCCTTGGCGCGTCGAACCCTCGGTCCGACCGCGCCTGTCTTCAGTTTGCCACACCTGCGCCGAAGGGTCCCGGCTCTGTGCGGTTTGAGCTATCATTCCTTCTTTATGCGCAGCCTTTCCATTCCCATCGGCCTGGCGCTGCTGGTCCTCCAGGCCCGGCCGGCCAATAACTTTGCGCTGACCATCGACAACATCATGCGCGGTTCGGCGCTGGTGGGGTTCGAGCCGTCGCAGGTGCGCTGGTCGGGCGATAGCGAGCGCATCTACTTTCAATGGAAGCAGGCCACCGACAAGGAGGACGCGCCGCTCGACACCTATGTCGTCAACCGCGACGGCTCCGGCCTGCGCAAGCTCTCCGGCGAGGAATCCCGGCTGGCGCCTCCGGGCAGCGGCGGCGGCGGCCGCGGCGGGGGCGGGGAAGCCGACACCAGCAAAGACAAGCGGCTCACGGTCTACGCGCGCGATGGCGACATCTTCGTCTCCGATAACACCACCGGAAAGGGCCGGCAAATCACCAGGACCACCGACGTGGAAGCCAACCCTCACTTTCTGCCGGACGGCAAGCGGATCTACTTCACGCGATCCAACAACCTGTATGTGATGTCGCTGGAGACAGGCCTGCTGGTCGAGATGACCGACATCCGCGCCGCGGCGCCTGCCGCGGGCGCAGCCGCCGGGGCCGGTGGCGGACGCGGCGGCCGGGGTGGAACAGCAGCGGCGGCCGCAACCACCGGCGAGCAGCGCGGCACCGACAGCCAGGAGTATCTCAAAAAAGAGCAGAAGGAGTTGCTGGAGGCCGTTCGCGAGCGCGCCGCCCTGCGCGAAGAGCAGGACAAGAAGAAGGAGAAAGACAATCCACGCAAGCCGTTTACGTTGCAGGCGCGGCAGTCGGTGACGGCCCTCCAGTTGACGCCCGATGAGAAGTACGCTATCGCCGCCGTCACCGAGACCGGCAACGCCAGGAACACGGTGGTGCCGAACTATGTCACCGAATCGGGGTACACCGAAGACATCTCCGGGCGGTCCGATGTCGGGGACACGCAATCCACCACGCGGTTGGCCGCCATCGGCGTCGAGACCGGCGAGGTGAAGTGGGTGGACCACGGACAGCAGAAGCGCGAGGTTCAGCTTGGGCTGCCGGTCTGGTCCGAAGACGGGACCAAGGCCGTGATCGCCGGCCGGGCCGCCGACAACAAAGACCGCTGGATCTTCGCCTTGGACCCCGCCACGGGGAAGACGCGGGTG
>Ga0181539_1005038_pt1 | contig 10940 bp, 7 predicted proteins | sample PEATcosm2014_Bin_46_FD_119767 | JGI IMG/M metagenome (GOLD analysis project Ga0181539, IMG submission 119767) | Peatland microbial communities from MTU Mesocosm Facility, Houghton, MI, USA - PEATcosm2014_Bin23_60_metaG | ecosystem: Environmental > Terrestrial > Soil > Wetlands > Peat | place... | reverse complement strand
GCATCGGTGGCAACCACCACGGGATCCATGAGGCCGCTCAAGCTGGCGGCGCGCCACACCCACTCCACCATGGGCCGCCCGGCGATGGGTCGCAGCACCTTGCGCGCCATGCGCGTGGACTGGCGCCGCGCACGAATGACGGCTGCAATGCGCAGGGAACTCATGCAGTCGAGTGTACATGGCTGCGCAACGGCAACGGTCAGCAGCCTGCATTGAAAGCCGGTTTTGTGAAAGGGCACGACTTTAGTCGTGCCGAAGAATCAGCAAAATCGACGGGGCTTTAGCCCCCGAAGGATGCCTTCCGTGCGATCTCGACCTTCACCGGAGATTGTTAGCCGAACAGCGCGGCCAGGGCGCTTTGGGCTTGGGCCAGGCCCCGGGCAGCGGCTTCGGCGTCGCCACTTTGGTGCTCGGCATAAATGAATTCAATCCGCGCCAGCCCGATGACGCCGAGAATTTTGCGCAGATACGTCTCCTGCTGGTCGAAATCATGGAACGGTGTGCCTGCGGGATAGGCGCCGCCGCGTGCGGAGAAGACGTAGACCCGTTTGCCCGGCGGCACCAGCGGCGCCACGCCCTGCTCGGTGAAGGCAAAAGTGCGTCCTTCGCGGACGATCAGGTCGATCCACGCCTTGAGCGAAGCGGGAATGGAGAGGTTCCACATGGGCGCGCCAAGAACCACAACGTCGGCGGCGAGCAGCTCGTCCACCAGCTGATCGGAGAAGGCGAGGACCAGCTTCTGCGCCGCGGACCGATCCGCCGCCGGCGTAAAAAACGCGTCGATGGCGACTTCATCGAGATACGGGAAGCGTTCGAGCGAGGTGTTGTGGTGGAAGACGGCGCCGCCGGGGTTTTGCTGCTTCCATTTTTCGACGAAGGCCGCGGCCAGGCGGCTTGAAATTGACGCGGCGCGAGGACTGGAGTCGATTTGGAGCAATGCAGGCATGGACGTTCTCCGGCAGCAGGCAAAAGACACCGCAAGCATTGTCGCAGGATAGGCCGGCTGACCGCTTTTCGCAGTCGAAGACTGGGGAGGGATCTGGAGAATCGGTAGGCCGGGATGCTGGTGGCGGGAGGCGGGATCGAACTTGAGCCGTTTTGCGGGCGTCTGAGCCCGCAGGCGAAATCCTGACCCTGAACCCAGTGAAGGGGAAGGACCGTGCAAACCAAGGAGGCTTCGGAATGCTGGTGGCGGGAGGCGGGATCGAACCGCCGACCTACGGGTTATGAATCCGTCGCTCTAACCATCTGAGCTACCCCGCCCGGGAGGAGCGCAACCGCTCAACAAAACGCATCAATGCCGTCAAATTCGATGATACGGGCGCAAGGAAAACAGGTCAAACGCTCCGATCCCGCTGTAAGTGGCGCAAGTGACCCTCTCTGAATGATTTGCACGGGTCGTAAGGATCTGCACGCGGAGACGGTTGACTGGATTTGGCTGCCCCCCAGGGATTCGAGCCCCGTTATGCTGATCCAGAGTTATAACCGGATCAGCGCATAAACTAATTATAAACAATAACTTACTCTATCCGGGGCATCGGAATCCTTCGCTCAGGTCTTGGCGGAGCGGGGCTGAAACAGCTCAGGTGCAAATTGAGCAACCGGCCTTCAAGGCTCTCCATTCGCTTTTTCACGATCTCTCGAACTTGATCGGGCGTCCCGATCGCACGGAGGTTCAAAAGGATCTCGTGCCGGGTTGCCGGAGATGCATCCAGGTCTCCCTCGGCATCCGGCTCCACGCCGTTCGAGCAGATGGATGCCTTCACCCAGCCCGCAGGGGAACGATCGATCACCTTCAAATGCGCAATCGGGATCCCGTCGGCGGTCAGCGCCTTGTCCAGATCATCCACTAGTGGGCCTACCACTTCGGCGGGCGAAATTGCGCGTTCTGGCTCGAATGCAACGCTCAAGTTAAGCCATGCCAAGGCGGCTTCGGCCTGCGCGTATCGGCCGTAGTCGACGTCGAGCGCCTTGGCGCCTGCTCCTGATCTGCCACCCAGCACATCATCGAGCCATTGACGAACGCCGAATCCTGTTTTGGCGCTCAGTGGCTTGGCTTCCATTTCGAGGGCGCATTCAGTCTGAGGATAAAGATCAGCCTTGCTCGTATAAACCAAATCGGCTTCCTGCAGTTGTTTTCGCATCAGGAACTCAATATTGGGATCGGCGCCCCCGGAAAGTACGGACGCCGCGCGCCTGGGATCGACGAGCACCGTGAAGGGCGCCAGCCGGCAAAGCTCGAACTCCTCCCGCAGAGGCCGCATCACCGTCGCAGCAATATCGACGCAGCTTCCCACCGGTTCTGCGAAGATGACCTCGGGCGCGAGAGTCCTCAACTGCTCAATCGCCGAGAGAAAATCGGAAAACCTGCAGCAGAAGCATCCGCCGGTGACTTCACTTGATGCAATTCCGCGTTGCCTGGCGTGCAGTGTATCTACCAGTTCTTCGCCTTGATCGTTGAGCACGACGGCGCAGCAGACGCCGGATCGCTCAAGCTGCGCAGCGGCACTCAAGATCAGGCTGGTCTTCCCAGCCCCGAGGAAACCGCCGACCAGCACCATCCGGGGTCTCCACTGCGAGGCGGAGGATGTCATGCGTGCACCGCAATTTGCATGTCGCTTCCGGGCACCAGGATGAATGGTTCAGAGAAGCTGACTAGCAAGCGCTCTCCTCGCTGTTCCGTGTTCGCGTGCAATGCGGCCCCTCCGCGCCGCGCCTCGACCACCGTGCCGGCGGCAAAGATCTCGCACGACTGGCAACGCAGAGATCCTTCGATCACTTCGAGACCGAACAGGGTACTGCCGCTTTTTCTTCGGTAGGCGAACGTACCCCAACCCGTCCCTGTCGCCCAGATGCAATCGAAGTGGTCGCGCACGATGCGCGGCGTGGCAACGACTGCGTCCTTGGCGCCGTCATAAACAAAGCCACTCAATGCCACCACCGTCGACCACGACGACATGGCCCGCGCATAGTGATGTCCGCACTCCGGCTCGTCCCATGGATTCCGCTTTTCCCCGTCATAGCGGGCGCGGATGTTTGTCACGCACTCCACGCCTTCTTCCACCATGCCCCAGTTCATCATCAATGCGGCCACCAGGTATTCCTGCCCCGTCCACGACTCGGCATAGTAGGGAAACGGAATCTGCGGCCGTTCGGCTTTGCCGTAATCGCAGACCACGACTGCCGCTTCATCATTCAGTGCGTAAGTGCGCTGCACCGAATCGTGGTGCGCCAGCGAGGGCTTGTAGTTGTACTGATAGATGGATCGCAGCGTTTTGCGAATATTCTCCGCTGAAACCAGCGGTCCCATCCCGCCGACTTCTGCCAGGTACTGGCCGATCAATTGATCCGCGAGACAGCCGCCGCCCACCTGGTAGTCCGGTGCTTCAGAATTCTCGGCGCCGGAGTGCCCCTGAAGGCTCGGCGCAATCTCATCTTTCTTGAACCCTTTGACCTTTTGAATATAAAACTCGCCATTGAAGAGATTGGCATCAATCCAGCGGCTGCCTTTCTCAAAGAGCCGCTGGTATTCCTGCGCCGAAACGTTATCGCCGGCCGCGCTTGCCATTTCGCCGGCCGCCTTGAGAGCGCCAAGGTAGTAGATGCTGCACAACGGGTTTGGCCCGTAGAACTCGACGTCGTAGGTATTATGTTGAACGCCTTCGAGCACACCGTTGCGGCCGGCATCCCATCCGCCGGGCACCCACGCAAACTCGATAGCCTTTTTCACGCGTGGCCACAGATTGCGAAGCCACTGATCGTCGCCGAAGAGCTTCCAATCGAGCCAAGCGTGAATGATCTGCCCCATCTGGCCGTCGGCGGCAGCAAAACCCAATCGCGCCTTGCCATCCGGCAGCAGTTGTCGAAAATGCATGGCGCCGGCATCGTCCATCGAATACCCGAAGGCGCTCTTGCGCAACGACCGCGCAAACGTGGGAAAGAGAAACGGAGTTGCGGTCTCGTAGTTCCACACATGCGTGCAATTGCCGAAGCAGCAGCCCCGCGTATCGTCGCTGCCCTCGAACCCGTGGAACTCGCCGTCCGCAGTGCGAAAGCAGGTGGTCGTCGCCAGGGTCGACAGATTTGCGCTTGCTGCATCCTTCACAGCACCCGGCAAAGTGCTCTTGCGCATAGCGGTCTCGAATGCGCGCGTGCGCGCCTCCAGACTTTCAAGGTTCTTCGCCGCATACATGACGGCGTCCCAGGCGTCTTTGAAGCGCGTGGCGTAAAAATTGCCGATGATCATTTTCTCATCGCCGGGCGGTGCATCCCACCCGCACCATTCCGGCGTGCGGTTGGGGAAATGCCAGCCCAACAGAAACGGGAACTCTTCCCAATGCCCGGGAAGGATTGTCTTCTGAAGGCAGAGCGCACCCACGACGCTCTGCGAATCCGGCGGGGCGCCGAGGTCCCCTGCTTTGGAGAATCGATCCCAGAAGAGGAGCGGCGAATTCCACCATCGCCCCTTGGGCCACCCGTTCCACCGCGACACCTTCCCGGTTGCTCCCGTCAGGCAGGCCAACGCAATGCTTCCTTTCATCGGGTCCGCCGGCGCCAGTCCGGGGTTGGTCATGAGCAACCCGGCAATGCCATCCCCGTCGACGAAGGCGTTCGTGCGCTGGTCGGCCTTGCGATCGGGTGCACCGGGCGCGTGATCTTGCGAAATGATTGGATTCTCAATCGAAAATGCGATGCTCACCTGCAGCGGCAACATTCCAGAGTTGCTCACCCGGTAGCGCAGAATCGCCACCGGCAATCCCGAGTCGTCCGGTTCATGCGGGATAAAAGGCGAAAATGCGTCGAGTTCGATTTTCGCTGGAACGGTGCGATCTTCAAAGTCGATATGCGCCAGCGGATAGGAACCGGTGAACACTCCGCCTTCGAGTCTGCTGAGGCCGGGAACATTGTCGGAGCCAAGGCCGTCTTGCCCCGAGAAAGGCGGGAGCAGGCGCGCCTCAAGAACGCGCGCCACCGGCTCCGCACCACCAGCCCTTACCCAAATAGACGGAAAGGCGTATCTCGGGCGAAACCCCTGATTAGGCCGGTTGAAAATCTCCCAGTCCCGTAGCTGGCCTCGCCCTCCCAGACCGATGCTTCCAGCGGCAACGCCGCCCAGAGGAAACGAGATCATCTTGAGCTGGCGTCCGCGAAACTGCCGCGGGTACTCGATGCTCTCCGGGATTGATCGCTGCGTCTGCTTCCGTAACTCGTCTTCCGCGTTTGCCGCTGCAGGGATGGATAGAGCAACCTGGGCCGCTCCTATGGTCCCTGCAGCCTGCTTGAAGAACTCCCTTCGATTCATGCCTGGTGTTCGCATCACCTATGCTCCGTTCAGAGTTTCTGAAGGTGTTTCTTCGTGAAGTTCCAACCCGGATGCGCACGAATCATGTTAGCCCGCAGGGCGAGTGGATTGGCCGCTACCTCGGAAAGGCGAAAGGCTTTTCCGGGATTGTTGCTCCTGGCTGTTGCCGGGAGCGACCTGCGGGTGCGACCGGAGGGACAACGATGCGCTGGCTTTGGGAACGGTTGCGGGCTTCATTCTGGGTATGCCGTGCTGATGACAATCGGTACATTTGACCCAGTGAATATTGTGCTTGCTTGCAGGATTGGCATACGTGGTATCCATCGTCTCCACGTCAATTCCGCAGTGAGACATCTGGGGATGACAGGTTTTGCACGATGCGCGGGTGTTCTGGCTATGCCCAAAGTGGCATGAGAGGCAGCTCAGGCCCTCATGCACGCCCATCGGCGTGCGGTCGTCGCCCGAAGCCACTTGCGATCCCCAATTGTGTTCTGCTGCCGGCGTACCCGTGTCGGGCGTTCGCGGCGCATGGCACTGGTAACAGATAGCCTGCCGCATGTCCTGATTCATCTTCACCGCGCGAGGACCATCGTACAACTGCGGAACGGGCAACGATGCTGCGGCAAAATGCATTCCCTCTCGCCGATCGAAATAAGCCAGCGAACTGTCGACCGGTGCGCCCGCCACCGAAATGCGTTTGGCCGGCTTGGTCTGCGGCTCGTCTTTCTCATGCATCTGGTGACACGTCTGGCACGGCATCGACGGCTGATCGGCAAAGCCGGCGCGAATGATGCGCCAGGGACCTTGTGCGTTCTGCGGTTGAACCAGTTCGCGCACGGGACCGTTAAAGTGCATGCCGTGGCAGCGAAGACAGTCATCCATCAGGCGATGCTTGCTGTTGTGCACAGGGTCGGCAAAGATCTGGCTATAGGTGGCACTGTGCGGGCCGGCAGACCAGGCCGCGTAGTCCTTCTGGTGGCACTTCTGGCAGTTCGGGACCATCGCCAGCACGTCCACATCGCGCAGCCGGATGGCTTCTGGCCAGTTGCCCATCAGATGCACGCGGATGTGGCGCAGTTTTGTGGCCAGACTTGCCTCATGGCAATCCAAGCAACCAACATTCCGGTGGGGCGAGGAATGCACCGCTCCCACGTAGCTCGCCATTTCGTGGCAGTTTGCGCAGCCCCGGCCATGCTGCGACGTATAGTAATAGGACGCGCCGAAAACGCTGCCCACCGCCAGTGCCACGACCAGCGCAAGAGCGACGGCCGCAAACTTCACGTAGCGATTCATGATCGGAATCCCGTACCCTTCCAGTTTCGGACCAGTGAAGCGGAGGCATAGTAGGCGACGGCCATGACGGTCAGCGCCGGATTAAAGCCCCCATTGGTGACATGCACGCTGGCATCGATCACAAAGACGTTGTCGACGTCGTGAAGCTGGCAGTAGCGATTGACAACCGAGCTTTGCGGATCGTTGCCCATGCGGCACGTGCCCGCCTGGTGTTGGCCGGCGGGAACGACATCGCTGTGGCTGGAGAGAGCGCGGACCTTATTGGCGGCAGGCCCGCGGATGAGTTTTTCGGCGTTCTGGGCCTGATTGAGGAGGCGGGTGTCGATGGCGCCCGCCTCCTGCAACCACTTTTCGGCGCGTTCAGCCTGCACGTCGCCGATTTCGTAGGTCTGCTCGTGGCAGTTGCCCTGGATGCGTGCGACGGGAATGCCCCACTTGTCTTTGACCGACGGATCGAGGGTGATGCGGGCCTCGGCTGAGGGGATTTGCTGCGTGGGACCGATGATAGCGATGGTGCGGCGGTGCCAGTCGCGCATGGCCTTCTTATGCGCAAGGCCCCAGCCGGGGGTGCCGCTCGGCAGACGGTCAATGGTGTGGATGGGCAGACGGATGAACTCGTTGGCCAACATTCCGCCGCCGCACAGGCCGGGAGTGCCGTGGTTGTAATCGCAGATGGCGATGTCGGCGCCGGGGCCGATGTCGTCGTAGGTGTCGTAGGCGAAGTAGCCGAGCGCGCCGGTGTACTGGTGGCCCTGGAGGTTGCGGCCGACCATGTCGTAGCGGTTGCCAAGGCCGTTGGGAAAGAGGCGGCTTTTGGAATTGAGCAGCAGGCGCGCCGACTCGATGGCGCAGCAGGAGACAATGACAATGTCCGCGAGTTGCTCCTGCAGGTGGCCGTGGGCATCGAAGTAGGCCACGCCGCGGGCGCGGCCGCGATCGTCGCTCAGAATCTCCTTCACCATGCACTCGGTACGCAGTTCGCAGTTGCCGGTGTTGAGCGCCACGGGAATGACGGTGTTTTGCGAGCCGTTTTTGGCGTCTACCTCGCAGGCAAAACCGCAGCACCAGCGGCAGCGCATACAGGGGCCGCGGCCGTTGTAGGGCACGCTGTTGCGCGCCATGGGAATAGGAAAGGGATGAAGGCCGAGGCGGCGCGCGGCGGGGGCGAGGATGGAGGCCTCGTGTCCCCAGGGCAGCGGCGGCATGGGCAGCCCGCGGCGGCGGGGAGTATGAAATGGGTCGTCCGAGTAGTCTCCTGAAACGCCGATCTCGTACTCGGCCTTCTCGTAGAAGGGCTCCAGATCGTCGTAGGAGATGGGCCAGTCTTCGAGCGAGCTGCCTTCGGGTGCGCCATAGGTCGTGCGCATCTTGAAGTCCTGGGGCATGTAGCGCCAGGCCTGCGCGCCCCAGCTAAGCGTTCCGCCGCCCACGCAGGCGGCATTGTTAGAGTAGGGCCCCTCGCTGGGCAGAAAGGTATGCAGCTCGCCTTTGGAGTTAACGACGATGCGCGGATTTCTGTCGTCGTCGGGGCCGAAGGCGTTGCCCAGGACGGTGGTGCGCTGATTGCGCAGATCGTCTTTGCGGCAATCGTTGGCGGTGTACCACTTTCCGCGTTCCAGCAGGACCACGCTGAGGCCGGCGACGGCTAGTTCCTTGGCCACAATGCCGCCCCCGGCCCCGGCTCCGACGATGACTGCGTTCACCTGCTTCATGAAGGCGAACCCTTTCTCAGGTCGTATTGGGCGCGGCCCAGCAACGGCGGCTCGTCCAGACCCAGCATCCGCCAGCTCACGGCATTGCGATTGCCACCGTGGCGTGGTGAACCGTAGTAGCCCTCGAGAGTATGTATACGCACCAACTCAAAAAACGGGTTGGCCTCCTGCTCCAGGGCGCCGACCACCTCGAGCTGTTGCTCCTGCGACGCATCCGCCAGATCCCGGCCAAAGCGCTTGCGGCTCATCGCGTTCGCCTGCTCCAGACCGTCCCGATAAGCATCCTGGTGGCTCCTGAAGTGGCGAACAAGCTGGCGATCGATGAATGTGAGAACGCCCGCTTGCGAGGCACTGGGAAATCGATCGGCAGGAACAATCTGATCGCAGATCGCCGCCAGCGTTCTGGCCTGGCCATCGTTGAGGAACTCCCAATCCCCTCGCGCGCCCTTTCCGCATCCGATGGCGACGGCCACGCCTCCCAGGGCGCTTGCGGCAACGAACTGCCGCCGTGTCAGTCGCTCTGTCCGCTTGTCAGATTCCCTTTTCATTGACACCTCGCTGATTGAACGTTCTCTTTTGTTTGCAACTACTGAACCTCGCCGACGTACACACCGAAGGGTCCCAACTGAATCTGATCAAGCGAGGGCGAATCGGCCGCGCCGCGCGTCTTGAGCAGCGTCTTTAGTTTGTGCGTACCCGAGTCCAATGCGTCATTCGCCAGGTTCACGGTCTGCGGCTGGGCCGTGAAATTCACGCTGACAACCACCCGGGGCGCGCCTGCCGCAGCACGCATCCAACTCAGCACTTTTGTGTTTTCGGTGTCGAGCATGATATTAGCGCCATCTTCGAGCGCCGGGTTGGTCTTTTTCAGGCGAATCAGCGCCATGTACCACGTGAGCAGCGAATCAGGATCGCTCTCTTCGGCCTTTACGTTGATTGCTGCCGCACTTGGCGGCACCGGCAGCCAGGGCATACCTGTGGTAAAGCCCGCATGCGTGGTCGCGTCCCACTGCATCGGCGTGCGTTCGCCGTCGCGCCCCTTCTCCTTGGGCCAACCTGCGATCCCTATGGGATCCTTCACGTCTTCCCTGCGCTCAGGCGGCGTAGTCTTCATTCCAATCTCATCACCGTAATAGAACAGCGCAGCGCCACGGCTTGCCAACAGAACGGTTGCGATCACGCGCTGAATATCCGTGTCGTGCGCGCCGTCGCCATAACGCACGTCGAGCCGCGGATTGTCATGACTGTCGAAGAGCAGCAGCGGAACATGCGAGCCCAGCCCGGTCTCTGCATCAGTGAGCCTGGCGCGGAACGCTGCCACGTCCAGCTTGTCGATGAATCCCACCTGGGTATCCATCGGCAACTGAAACTCGGGGTCGCCGGGCGGTCCATACATCCTTGCCAAATCGGTAATGTTGCTCGTGTAGATTTCGGCAATCAGCACGCGTTCGCCGGGGAATGCGTTGGAGTTGAACGTGTCTGCCTCAGCGCGCAACTCCTGCATCACCGGGTGCATTTTGGCCACGAGAAAAGTCTTCGACCCGTCCAGCACCTGTTCGCCATAGGCGTCAATGAGGGGGTTTCCGTTTCTATCTCTCACGACACCCTCGTCGGCCAGGCCCGGATCCTCAAAGAGCGATGAAATCGCGTCGAAGCGGAAGCCGGCCACCCCCCGCTTGAGCCAGAAATCCATGATGTCTTTGAAGGCCCGGTGCACCGCGGGGTTATCCCAATTCAGGTCCGGCTGCTGAACATAGAACTTGTGGTAATAATACTGACGCGTTTTCTCGTCCCATTGCCAGGCCGAGTGGCCGAACTCCGACTGCCAATTGTTCGGTGGGGCGCCTTTGCCGGTAGACGATTCTCCCTTTCCGTCGTGCCACACATACCAGTCGCGATAAGGGTTGCTGCGCGATGAACGCGACTGGAGAAACCACGGATGCTGATCCGATGTGTGGTTCATCACCATATCCATGATTACGCGGATATGGCGCTTCCGCGCCTCTGCTACAAGCCGGTCAAAATCAGCCATGGTGCCATACTGGGGGTCGATGCTTTCATAGTCCGAGATGTCATAGCCGAAGTCCACCTGCGGCGATGGATAGCACGGGGTCAACCAGATCGCATCTACGCCCAGGTCTTCCAGATAGTCAAGCCGCTTCGTGATCCCATTCAGGTCGCCGACGCCATCCCCGTTCGTGTCCTGGAAGCTGCGCGGGTAGATTTCATAGATCACCGCATTTTTCCACCACTCCGGTTCGCTTGGCTCCTTCGATCTGGCAGCCGCCGTTTGCCCATGGGCGCTTAGGGCGGCTGCCCCCAAGAGGCAGGCTGTTGTGCAGGTTATGATTTTCCTCGAGATGCGGCCTTTCGAGTTCATTGCTTTCCCCTCGCCCCGCCCAAGCCATTGCCCGGTGTCAAAATTGTCGCGACCGGGATGCAGCGACTCATCCTCATGAAAGACCACGTGGAGCTTACGTCTCAAGAGTTCATCGAAGAGCCATCTCCACATGCAAATCAATGGAAATAAATGCTTTGCATGAACTCCGTCCACGACTCAGGTTCGTTCTTGCGCGGCGTGCATCTGTAGGGTGGTAGCGGAAGCCCCCTGGCCAGAGCGTTCTACTCAATTC
>Ga0181539_1005029_pt1 | contig 10948 bp, 5 predicted proteins | sample PEATcosm2014_Bin_46_FD_119767 | JGI IMG/M metagenome (GOLD analysis project Ga0181539, IMG submission 119767) | Peatland microbial communities from MTU Mesocosm Facility, Houghton, MI, USA - PEATcosm2014_Bin23_60_metaG | ecosystem: Environmental > Terrestrial > Soil > Wetlands > Peat | place... | reverse complement strand
GGGTTGAGCAACATACGCGGAGTGGGAACCTCCAGCCGCGTCACGGCGGTCAAGCGGAGAAAACATAACATAAGCCGTGTTGGCGGGCATGGTCACCGTCAACGTTTCCTGCACCCAACTCGTCGAGGTTGTCGTTGTGGTCAATGCAGCCCCTAGAAAATTACCGGCCCCATCGTAGTACTCAAGGAAGGCGCAAGCACCAAAGGTTCCATCGCTTAACAGGTAGACTGAAAAATAAAAAGTGTCACCGGGACTGGCCTTGAACAACCGCAGATGCTGAGCCCCCCCGTACTGCACAGAGGTCGTCACCTTGAGAGATTTGCCGTTTGTAGAAGGGGACTGTGTACTTACAGCAAGGGTGGCCGCCCATCCAGGAAGAACAATCCAACCGGAAGTCCCAGCAAGAAAGTTGGGGTTGTCGAGTACGATCGCCGAACCCCCATACTGGGCGCTGCGGATGTAGCTCGACCCGTCGGCGATGTTGTCCAGAATCTTGTTGAGATGCCCCGACTGGCTAAAGTCGATGAGGCCGCGCCGGTTCGAGTCCATGTTCGAGATCGGCATGCGTTGGTAGGTCGATCCGTCGGGGATGTTGTCCAGAATTTTGTTCTCGTGGCCGGACTGGCTAAAGTCAATCAAAGCCAGGTTATTAGAATCGACCAGGTTCACGCCCTTCATGCCCGAAGTGTTGACCACGCCGAAACGGCTGGTCCCGTCCGGTAGATGGTCGAGCGTGGTCGGCCCTTCAAGCTGCCAGTGAGCTGTGGTCCACGAGGCGTCGCTATTGGCCGTTGTGCAGATGTAGTAATTGCCTGCTGACCCCGAGGGGTAGGCCACTTCGTCGCCCACCAGATACGAGGTAGAGGCCACCCAGGCGCCGCGATAAGTATAGGGCACGCCGCTCGAGAGCCTGCTCCGGATCGGACGGCCGTGGATCGTGCCGTCCGGCAATTCGTCGAGGCTGTTGAGCTGGAACGTCGCGAGGAACGAATCGACAGCAAAACCATAAGTGCCCGAATCCGGCCATGCTATCACAGCGGCAACCTGGGCATAGACCGTACCCGCAGGAGCCTGCGCGACGACGCGGGAAAAAGCGTAGGGGGAGCCAAAAACCTGGTTTCCCTCCGAGTAGCTTATGAGTGCTTTACTGGAGTTCAGCCAGTTGATCTGAACGTATCCATTGGCAAACCCTACCGATCCGGCCATCTGGTTGATCATGCACGTTGCCAGCATCGAAGTGCCGGCCTGTATTGGTATCAGGGCCTCATTCAGGACAAAACTGGTGTATGCCCCAACGGTACTGTAGCTCCCGCTGAACTCCGCGCACCAGTTGCCCGCGTAAGCATTCGTAGGATCATCCACAATCGCAAATCCCGCCCCCATCGACCAGCCGGTGTTCCCCGACTCAAAATCGGGGTTGCCGACCAGTGGCGCGGTAGCAGCCACCGGCGAGCCCAGCAGCAGCCAATCAGTGGTGCTCGAGGTCGGCGCCACATTGGTGTTGGCGATCAAACAGACGTAAAGAGAGTTCGCATAACTGACTTCCTGCCAGGCCACGTAAGCCGTGATGGACGACCACACGCCCACGTAAGTGATCCCGCCCAGCAACTGCCAATCCGCGCTGCTGGTATTGGGCGCGACGTTGGTGTTGGCGACCAAGCAGCCGTAGAGATTCCCCTCGTAGCTGACGTTCTGCCCCGGCAGATAAGCGGTGGACGAAGACCAGGTCCCCAGCCATGGCACGCTGCCGAGTAGCGTCCAGTAGGAAGTGTTTGTAGGCGAGACTCCGGTGTTGCCCGTGATGCACAAATAAATGTTGGAGCTCCAGGACACCATTTGGCCCGCGGAATACGCGGTCGAGGACGACCAGACGCCGGCGAAGCTGATCCCGCCCAGCCATTCCCAATAAGTTGAAGTCGGGCTGGGCGTCTCGTTGGAATTGGCGATCAAACACATGTAGACGTTGCCGCCGTAGATCACCTCCTGCCCGATCAGATAGGACACGGTCGAGTACCAGGTGTACACGGCCCCCAGGCCGATGTTCTGCCAATCGGTGGTGCTCGAGGGCGGCGTGACGTTGGTATTCGCGACGAGGCAGAGGTAGGTGCCTCCGAGGTACGTCACTTCCTGTCCAGGCAGGTAGGCGGTGGACGATGACCAGGCGCGCGGCGGCGCGTTTCCCACCTGCTGCCAATCCGTGGGACTCGAGGGCGGCGTCACGTTCACATTCACCACGAGGCAGAGATACGTATTCCCTTGGTAGGTCACAAGGGAGCCGATCGGATAAGTAACCGATGAGGACCACGTCCCGCTCCACGCGAGGCCGCCGATCGGCTCCCAATCCGTGATGCTGGACGTCGGCGGTACGTTTGTGTTCCCCACCAGGCAGATGAAGAGGGAGAAGTTGAAGCTCACCTGCTGGCCGGGCAGATAGGCGGTGGACGACGACCACGTTCCGAGATAGGTCATGCCGCCCAGCAATTTCCAATAGGTGGGGCTGGTATCGGGCTCCTCGTTGGTGTTAGCCAGGATGCAAAGATAAATCTGGCCGTTGTAATTCACTTCCTGGCCAACCACATAGGCTGTGCTCGACGACCAGGCGCCCTGGTAAGGCAGGCCTCCTACGAGCTGCCAATCGGTGGTGCTCGAGCTGGGCACGACGTTGGTGTTGGCGATCAGGCACAAATAGAGCAAGCCCCCGTAACTCACTTCCTGCCCGACCGCGTAGCTTGCGGATGAAGACCACGCGCCGAGGAAAATCATGCCGCCCATCCACAGCCAGTCGGTGGCGTTCGAATTGGGCGCGATGTTGGTGTTGTTGACCAGGCAGAGGTAAATGCTGCTCAGGTAGCTGACCTCTTGCCCAACGTAGTAGGCGGTACTCGAGGACCACGCCCCGAGGTAAGGCAATCCCGCACCTACGAGTTGCCAGTCAACGATGCTCGATGGCGGTAGCACGTCGGTGTTACCAACCAGGCACAAATAAATGGCGCCGCCATATGAAACTTCCTGATTTGGCAAATAGGCCTTCGAGGATGACCATGCGCCAAGGAACGTGATCCCGCCCAGCCACTGCCAGTCGGCGCTGCTGGGAGACGGGGCCACGTTGGTGTTGGCCGCCAAGCACAAATAGAGCGCGCCCTGGTAGGTGACCTCCTGGCCGATCAGGTAGGCGGTTGACGAAGACCACGCGCCGGTAAATGCCGGCGCTGGCGAGACCACCTGCCAATTCGTGTTCGTCAGGGTCGGGGCGGAATTCGTGTTCGCATAGAGGCAAAGCCAGTAGGCGCCCGAATACGTGACCTCGTTGCCGGGAACATAAGCCGTGCTCGAGGACCACGGGCCTAGGAATTGCTGCGACCCTAACAGCGCAGTGGCATTCGCGGGGCCCACAAGCTGCCAATTCGTATTCGAGGTGGTAGGCGCGCTACTGGTGTTGGCGAGCAAGCAGACCCAGTAATTTCCCTGGTAGGTGACCTCCGCCCCCGGTTCGTAAGGCGTCGAGGAGGACCACGGCCCCACGTATTCCTGCGCGCCCTCGAGCGCGCTGGCGCTTGTGGGGCCGACGAGCTGCCAATCAGTGGTGCTGGTGGGCGGCTCGACATCAGCATTGCCCAGCAGGCAGAGATAGAAGTTGCCTTGATATGAGACCTCGGCGCCGGGCTCGTAATAGGTGCTGGAATTCCACGCGCCGACGTAGACGTGGGAGCCTGCCAGCGCGGCGGCGTTCTGCGGCCCGATCAGCAGCCAATCGGTGGGATTCGAGCTAGGTACAACATTGGTGTTGCCGGCCAAACAAAGATAGAGATTGTTCGAATAGCTTACGATCTGCCCGGCCGCATAGGCGCTGCTGGAAGACCAGGCCCCTACATAGGAGATCCCGCCCAGCGGCTGCCAGTCGGTGGGGCTCGACGTGGGCGTCACATTGGTGTTGCCGACCAAGCAGACGTAAATCTGCCCGAGGTAGGAAACTTCCTGCCCAGGCACATATGTTACGCTCGATGACCACGCACCGAGAAATTCGGATGCGCTCCCCATCAGTTGCCAGTTCGAATTCCCCACGGCGGGCGTCGAGTTGGTGTTGGCGGCCACGCACAGCCAGATACTGGCGCTGTAACTCGCCATGTTGCCGATTACATATGCAGTGCTCGAGGACCAGGCTCCAAGATAAGAAACTCCGCTGCCCTCGAGCTGCCAATCCGTGGGATTGGTGTCCGGCTCGGCGTTCGTGTTGTTGGCGATGCAGACGTAAAAATTCGCGTTGTAGGTTACTTCCTGGCCGATCACGTAAGCTGTGGTCGAAAGCCACGCGCCCATGAACTGCGATCCGGACCCCACGAGCTGCCAGTTCGTGTTCCCCAGCGCCGGCGCGGAGTTCGTGTTGCCCACCAGGCATAGCCAGTAGCTGCCCTGATAGGTCACCTCGTTGCCCGCAATATAAGCCGTTGTGGATGACCATGCGCCGAGGAAGGCTTGCGCGCCGGGGAAGGGTGTCACGTTTTCGAGATAAGCGTTATCGATGATGGCGAAGAGCACCAGCGAGCCGCCGCCCCAGCCTGTGTACATGGGGCTCCAAACGTCGAACTCGATGTAGAGATAGGCAGGCGTAAAGCCCAGGGTGACCGGCGTCGAGCCCTGGCACAATATCGAAAGCCCGGAGCCCGTCTGCACGCTGGTGGCGCCGTTGGCCGGAATCGAAAACGCATATGTCGCAGTCTCAACCGCACTCGTATTCAGCGGCGCGCCCGGATTATCCCCAATCGCTACGCCGGGCGGGGAGAGCATATTCGAGGGCTGTGAAGGCCACAGTAAATCGAATGCAGTGTCATTGGCCAGGTTCTGATCGAGCAGATGCACGCGGCAATAAAACCCGAAGTTAATCACCTGCGGGCTCGCCTCGGCGTTGAAGGAGAACTTGTAGGTGCCGTTGGGATCGATGGCAATGATGGTGCTCTCGATGCTGCCCCGCTGCACCGGGTTGGCGGCGCGGCCAGCCGCCGTCGCAGCCACGCACTGCACGCCGATCCCTTGCGCGTATTTGCTGCCCGGCGTGAGGCCCGTCTCCTGGAGGAAGGCCGTGGTGCCCTCGTTTTCGTTCGTCCACCAATCGTCCGCCACGCCCGCCAAGGCGACGTGGCTGGTAGAGGGAATCGCCCAGATGTCGAAGCCGCCGTTGAGCAGCAGGTTCGCCGTTCCCGGCCCCGCCGGCACTGTGTTTCCGGGCGTCGAGATGAGCTGGCCGGGCTGCTCCTCGATCTCGCGCTGGCGCGATTCGATGATCGCCACATTGATCTGCATGCAGCCCCAGGGGCCGCCACTCGGCATGTTCGAGTAGACCGGGCTGCCTGGGTAGCCAAACTCCGCCGTCCCGATCGAGCTTGACTGCCCTACGCTGATGCTGAAAATAAAGGCTCCGCCGATGGTGGTTTCCGAGCCCCCGCGGTAGTAATCCGTGCGCGTGCAGAGTTGGCCGCCCGGAAGTATGGCGAAGCTGAAATCCCGCAAATCGCCGGCAGCGGCGCCGGTGTCCGTCCACCAGGCGAGGTACTGGCACTCGGAGGGGATATAGGCATAGGCGTCCCAGGGGCTGGCGGGCGCGGGTACAGTGACATTCGGCGTCGAAGGCGTGGGTGATAAGGTGAATTCGACTGCAACTTCCGGCCGCAGGATGGAGAATTTCGCATTCTCGTTAATCGCCTGCACCACCGCCTGTGGCAGCGGCTCGCCGGAGAGAACGTCGTCGGTGGGGAAGTCAGTGTAGGTCGCACCACCGGGCGGTGCCATTGTCCCGCCCAGGGCGCGGCAGGCGATCACGAGCACCTGGACCGCGCCATCCGCCCACGCCCCGTTTTTGACCCATACTGCGTAGTACACGAACCCACAGCCTGTTGTCGGCGCTCCCTCGGCAAGCAAAGCGGGCTCGTGGACTTCTGCGGGCGGAGTAGTGCCAAAGTTCCAAGAGGTTTGAACGGTGCTTCCTGTCTGGACTTGCGGCCCGGTGCCAGCAGGTGTGTAGGCGGGCGCTCCGGGCGCGGTGGATTCGATGTTCTTGGTCAGGCCGCGAACGTCGCCTGCCCCCGATGTCCAGACCACGTTCACACCCTTCTGGATGGGGAATCCAAAGGTGCAGGTGAAGAATGGCATCACGACGTAGATCTCTGCCGCCGAGTACTCGTAGCCGTCGATGGGCGAAACGGGCAGGGGAACCTGTTGGCCGTAAGTGAAGCCCTCGCCCGCGATGTTCCAAGCGACGCTGCCATCCTCGATGGGGTTGGTGTTCCAGGGATTCGAGGGCCAGGGGCCGGGCTCGACCATTCCGGAAGTGCCTGCGAGCGCGCAGACGTACCAGCAGCCGTTTGCCCATCGGCCCGTGGGCTGCACCAGCGCGCCGGCGGCATAGGCCGTGCCGGGCTGCCAGGTCGGCGCATTCGAGGGATTCATCAGGAAGCATTCCATGCGCACGCTGCCCAACTTGGCATTGGCGGAAAGCTGGCGGGTGATGGTTTGCGCCAGCGCCGCATCGGCATCGAAAGCGGCCGCGCCCAGGTCCGTATAGGCGAGCGCGATGGGCGTGGGCAGTGCGGAGGGCGTGAATACCGCGCCACTGGTTTGCCCCACCCAGGTATGCGTGGCATCGGGCGTGCCCATCACGCGGGCGAGAATCACCAGCGGTCCGGAGGCGCCGGGAAGCTCATCCACGTAGGCTGTGGCGCCGCTGGTGCCTTGGATCATTCGCTCGCCAAGCCGGAAGGCGCCGCTAGTGAGCGTGCCCGCGATCTGCGCCGTCATCTTGCGGAGCTGCTTGCCGCGCACCGCAATGGTGGTGACGGCCAGCACGCCGTCGCGCGTGTCCGTCTGCGCACCCCCCGGCACGTAGTAGGCCTGCTCGCAGCTCACCATGCCCGTGGCCTGGTCCACGCGCCACTGGCCGTAGAGGAAGCCGCCGTTCCCCCCCGGCAAGCCGTTGGTCAGATTTGTACTGTTGCCTAGCTCCCAGACGTACATCAGCTCTTCGCGCTGATACTGGTAGCCATCCACGGAGGAAATGGGCAGGGGAACTTGCTGGCCATCGAGGTACGCGCCGCTGAAAAACTCGGGGGTCACCGCCCCGAAGGCAGCATTGTCCTTGAGCGCGGACATTACGAAGCCCGAAGCCACGCTGGTGACGGCCGTCAAAAGCGTTTCGGGAACGTCAGTGAATCCGGGCGCCTCAGCAAGAAGGAAGCTCACAGGGCCTCCATTTTGTGCTTGACAAGGGGATTTTGCAGGTCGACAATGGCTGGGTAAGACGGGGCCGCCCGCTGTAGAAGCAGCGAACAGCCCCTAACCAAAGTCAGGAGGTAATTCCCGACCATGGCTAACGAAGCTTTTACACCAATTCCCAGCTCCCCGCAAGCACTTCCAAGAAAGAGAAAAATCCTCAGAGAAGAGCTACTGATCGAGCGCCGCCGCATCGCGCAGGAAATCGCCCTAATGAAGATCGACCTGGAGTGCGTGGACAGCGAGATCCGCGAGGCTATCCTGTTCGGGTATTTCCCGCGCAGCGGCGGCCTCCAGGTGCCGGTTGCCGCGGATGGAACAGTCCGCGTTATCGACCCGCCCAAACCCGCGAAAGGGGAGGTTCTATGCGAAGCATCCGTGTTGAAATAACCGGAATTAGTGCCCTTCTGATGCACCGCTTTTCGGATGAGGCACGGGAGCAGATCGAATCCCGGAGCAGCCACGTATCGGCCAGGCCCAACAAAGAACAAACGGCGGAGCGTGGCGCCTATAGGCTGGCGGCCAAGGGAGGACGCGGGAACCTCTACCTTCCCGCTGAAAATCTCCTGGCTGCCCTGCGGCGTGGCGCGGCTTACCATAGGATCGGCAGAAGATCGGCCGTGGCCGCGGTCTGCGGCGGCCTGTTTATTATGCCCGAGAAAATCGACCTGGGCACCGCGGAGTACACAATTGACTCTCGTGCCGTGGTCATCCCTGCGACCAAAGGGCGCGTTATGCAGCATCGGCCCAGGCTCGAACATTGGAAGGCAAGCCTCACGATCGAGTACAACGAAGCCCTCTTCCCCGATGCAGGCCTCCTCCGCAAGATCCTCGAGGATGCAGGCACGGTTGTCGGCGTGTGCGCATATCGACCGGAAAAACGCGGTCCCTTCGGTCGATTTGCGATCACGGGTTGGAAGGACTAACATCGTCCTATGCTGTGCTGTGTGAAGCGTTGCGCTCCAATCCAGTGCACTGCAATTGCACTGCGTCGCGATGGGGGGCGCTTCGGCGCCCCCAACAATCAAATTTCGGTTGCCGCGCCACATGGGGCGGCGTATGCTTCGGCAAAGGAGCTTCTCATGAAAAAAGTACTGATTGCTGTTCTTTTCCTCGCGGTCGTAACGGTAATGCGCGTCTCGGCCGAGGAACCAGCTCCCTTTTTGTTGAAAGATGGCACAGCCGTCCGCCTGCGATTGGTGGATGAATCGCTCTCCTCCGCCACCGCTACGGTGGGGCAAATCGTTGAATTCGCCATCGTGGAGCAGATCATGATCGATAACCGGGTGGTGATCCCGTATGGCTCCCCGGCATTCGGAACCGTTACCGAGGCCCATGCCAAGCGCCGGCTCGGCCGTGGGGGCAAGCTCAACGTAAGCCTGACCAAGGCCCGGCTTGCTGACGGCGAATGGGTTTTCCTCATCGCCATTAAAAATGCGCGCGGAGGCGGGCATACCGGCCCGATGATCGCGGGCATGGTCGCGACAGCCATTGTCTGGCCCCTCGCTCCCGTTTGGCTGTTCGTCGAGGGTAAGGACATCACCATTCCCAAAGGGACGCAGATCACCGCATTCACGAATGGCGACATGCCCCTGGATGCCTCCAAGTTCCCGGTCAGCATTGGCTCCGTCCATTGAACTCTTCAACTCTTCGACCCCTCGACTTGTTCTCACCACAGCAAATCACCCGAGTCGCCATTCGAGTACGAATTGCTCGAGTTGCAGATAAAAAAATAGCTCGCCCTCTGCGACGAGGACGCCGCTGAATAAGCGGGCACGCCGTCAGGCGAGATGTACCGCGCATTACTAGCAAGCTGCCAGGAAACGTGCAGCAGGTCGAGGCTCACCGTGGCATCGGCGAGGCCCGAATTTTTCCGCAGGATTTCCCAAAGCGTTCCCGTGATTCCCAGGCTGCTGCCTGAGGTGCGCAGTGCGGCTGGGAACTTGCCGTTCGGCACCAGCGGATGGTTGATGGTGACCTTGTCGCCGACTTCCACGAGCAGCGCCGGCGCATACGTTCTGAGCTTGAGCGTCAGCGGCTTGAGGCCGTAGCGCCGGAAAAGCATCTGCGCCATCAGGTGGGCGATCCGCATGCCGCCCAATGACGAGCGCACCCCGCGCGAAACGATTACGCGCGTCTGCGAGATGCCGTAAAGGTTGGCCGCCGGCGCGTAGATGTCCGTGAAAATCGTCTGCGCGTCTTGGCCGTTCGAGTTCATGTCCATGCGATACGTCATGGCCGAGGTGTAGAGCTCCGACTCGATGGGCACGGGCAGCGTAGCGACGGCGATGTTGGTCTGGTCGAGCGTCAACACGGAAGCGGGCGGCGCGGCGGGCAGCAGCGAATACGGGGTGAATTGCCCTAGGTTGTTCCAAAACCAGCACGCGCCCAGGGGCTTGAGCAGCTCGCTTTCGATCCAGTCCTTGCAAGCGGGCGGATAGGTCACGTTGAACTGCATGTTGGTGCCGAAGTAGACGTTGTTATTGAGCGCAGCGACGGCAGCCGTATTGATGAGCCCCGGAGGCATCCCGGCATCGAGCAGCGCGGTCACGAGCAGTCCCTGGGTGGGATCGAAGGGCGCGCCCAGGATGAGCGCGGGATTTTGGTTGGAAGTCGGCAGCCCGTTCGCCGCATAGAGGAAGGTGTAGTTGTTGATCAACAGGCTGTTGTCGCGCAGGATGAAGTTGATCGTGGTATTGTCGTCGCTGTAATCGGTGTGGTCCACGATCATGGTGGCCAGGATCACGAAATCCGATTGCGCGATTCCGGCCCAGCCGTACCAGAGGATGGCCGTCTTGCCGTTGAAGCTGTAGCCGCCCTCGATGTCCTGGGTGATGGCTTGCGGATTTAGGAGGTCGCCGTCCAGGCAGGCGAGCTTCACGTCCGAGAGGTTGCTGGAGGCCTCCAGGTCATTCACTGACTGAGTCAGGTTGGCGCCTGTGATTTTGAGCCAAGGGTACTGGTCGGCCATGCCGGTGGCGTAGCTCGAAAGGATGCGCGCGTATCCGCCCGTATCGGTCAGGCTCGCCTTGCCGATGGTGAGCAGGACAATGGGCGTGCCAGGGGCGCCCGTCTGGTACCCCTTCGCCGCCGCCATCCAGTCTGTAGGGGCAGTAATCATGAATCAGTCCGCGTATTCCCCGGATTTCACAACTGGCACAAAAACCGACTCGAAAACTTCCGTCACCATGCCTCGAACCCTCCTCCCGCGCTTTTCCCTTTAATCCCCAATCCTGCTCTTCACGCCACTAGCAGTTTCCACCGCATTGTCCCGATCTTGTACAAGCCCGCACTCCTGTACTCCGCAGAAATCGTATCGTCCATCATGAGATAAGTGTTGAAGGCGCTCTGGCTCGCGTCCGGATAGAAATCGAATGGAATGCGCCGAATCGCGGCGGCCACAAAAGCCCCCCAATTAGCCAGGTCCGCGCCGATCGCGATGAAGGGCATTTCCACATTGAATTCCGTGCGCACGAATTGCGTAATCGACTGCTGGTAGCCCGCGCTCGATTCCGTATCCGTCCCCACGCGATCGAACACAAACCCCGGTATGTTTTTCGCAGCCCATTGGAAGTTGAGCGTAGTGGGGCTCGCCGGCGAAAGCACTGAGGACGGATAGACGATTTTAGATAAAGGCGATGACATCTGATCTATCGGGTCATTGTTTCATTGGCTCATTGAGTCATTG
>Ga0181539_1005026_pt1 | contig 10950 bp, 8 predicted proteins | sample PEATcosm2014_Bin_46_FD_119767 | JGI IMG/M metagenome (GOLD analysis project Ga0181539, IMG submission 119767) | Peatland microbial communities from MTU Mesocosm Facility, Houghton, MI, USA - PEATcosm2014_Bin23_60_metaG | ecosystem: Environmental > Terrestrial > Soil > Wetlands > Peat | place... | reverse complement strand
GCCCACAGCCGCTTGCCGTCGCTGGTCCCGAAGATCGAACCAAGATTCTTTGTGATGCCGCTCTTGCGTGCCGTCCAGTTTGCGCCCTCGTCGTCCGTCTCGATGACCATGCCCGAATTGCCAACGGCCCAAAGCCGCTTGCCGTCGGTGGTCCCGCAGATCGAATTAAGAGCATTTTTTGCGTCGCTATTGCCCGCCGTCCAGGTCGCACCGCCGTCGTCCGACTCGACGATCGTGCCTCCCTCACCGACGACCCACAGATGCTGGCCGTCGCTGGTCCCGAAAATCGAATTAAGGATATGTGTGGTGCCGCTGATGCGCACAGCCCATGGCGCTTCACGGTGCTTGATAAAGACTGCAAGCAACACAATCAGCACGGCCGCCCCACCGAAGACGGCCAAAAGCCACACACGTGGAATCCGAGATTTCTTGCGCCTTGGGGAAGAAGCTGCCGAACGACCTTCTGACGCAGCCTTCTCCGGACCGAAGGACGGGGATCCTCCCTCCGAGGCTGGTACCGGTCCGCGCCCGGAATCGTCAGCGGGCGCTGGGGCAGGTTCGGCCGTCACCACGACCGGCTCGGCGCGGGCCAGCAGCATTTTTATGGTGCCGGCGAGACTTTGGAGGTGGGCTTCCAGTGGCGGCGTCAGGGCGTCGAGCCAGTGAACGTTTCCGATGAAATACTCGAGCGCCCTGCCAGGCATGACGTTCTCGATGCGCAACGGCAGGATGGCGACGCCGTGATTGACGGCCCGCTCTACCTCCCTGCGAATCTGCGGCGAAGCATTGGCATCGGCCGTGAAGATGAGCACCATGATGCGGGCTTGTTCGATGGCTTCAATGATGCACTCGCCCCATTCCATGCCCGGAACCACGTCCCGGGGAGCGATCCAGCACCGGATTCCGTGAGACTCCAGCGTGGCGCAGACAGCGTCAGCGATAGTTTTATTTTTTGCGGAATAACTGATGAAGACGTCATGAGCCATGCGTCCGTCCAGTCCAACGCGGTTAAGGGGGGAAGCTAGCGCTACTATAGCCCAACTAGCCGGATCGGCAATGAAAAGTGAATGCGGCAGCCGCTCAGTTCGCGAGGTGACCGCCGCAGAGTTTGACGGCCTGGGTGATGGACTGGGCGGCGTGGTTGGCGAGGGTCGCGTCGGTGAACGGGAACCCGTTGTAAATGGAGGCCCGGCGTACAACAAGCGCCGTCACAGGCGGAGTGGTCGAGGTGACGACGAGGTCGGGATGGCCGCTTGCAGCGTTCCCCTCGGTTAATAACTGACTCTCCGGCTCGACGACGACGCTCGTCACGGCGGGCAGAAGAAACCAGGCGTCTTTGTCCAGCGTGACCGCACCGTTCTGCCACATCTTCCAGTGGTAGGAGACTTTACATTGGGCCGGGTCGGCGACCACGTTGCTGACTTGCTCGACAAAGGCCTTTTGCAGGGGGCTGCTGTCGGTCTTGTTCTGGACAAAGCGGGTAAAGCTGACGGTGCCGATGCCGCTCAGTTCTTTTTGGATGGTGCTCATCGTATCCCGCAGCGAGGCCGCATTGTTCGGGGCGACCTGAGGAGAAGGTGCCGGCGCAGCCCCGCCAGGCTCGGCTGGGATAGGGATGCCCTGCACCGGCGGCGCGGCGGGTTCGGGCGAAGTTGCCGGAGCCGGACGCGAAGTGAAATGCACTCCAACAAAGATCACGCAGAGCAGCAGAGCCGAAGCGGTCCCGGCGGCCCAGGTCCATGCCCGCGCGCTCCAGAAGGGTCGCGGAGCCGGCGCTCGTTCGCGCAGGCGTACTCTTTCGGGAGTTCTTCCCCCCATGCCATCGGCGCCACCTGCCTGTAGTCTCTCCTCTTGCGGTAGCGTTGCTGGGGCGGCTGGATCCGTGCGCGCCAGCAGGATCTTGATCTTCTCAGCAAGGTTCTTGAGATGAGCCTCGAGCGGCGGCGTCAAAGCGTCGAGCCAGTGCACGTTGCCGATGAAGTAGTCGAGCCCCTTGCCGGGAAGCACGTCCTCAACGCGCAACGGCAGGATGGCGACGCCATGATTGACGGCTCGTTCCACCTCCCGGCGAATCTGCGCCGAGGCATTGGCGTTGGCCGTGAAAACCAGCACCATGATCCGGCACTGCTCGATCGCGTCGACGATGGCTTCGCCCCATTCCATGCTGGGGAGCACGTCGCGCGGAGCGATCCAGCAGCGGATGCCCTCGCTCTCCAGCATGGCGCAGACCGCGTCGGCAGTGACTTTGTCCTTTGTGGAGTGGCTGATGAAAACGTCATGCGCCATGTGTTTGCCCAATCGATTGCGGGGAAGGAGGATGCAGCTAGCGATACTATAGCCCAATTGACCCGACGGACAGCGAATATTGAACGCGGCCGGCGCACACGCCCCGCCGCCGCTCCCGGAAATGAATGCGCGCGCTTATTTATAATCCCAACGAGCACTACGCAGCCAAAAGAATCGTTCCCTAGGAGTCGCAGAATGACGTTGACCATCCAGGAAATCATGGATTTCCTGCCCCACCGCTACCCCTTTTTGCTGATCGACCGCATCGTTGAGTTCGAGCCCCAGAAGCGCGTGGTCGCCATCAAAAACGTGACCATGAACGAGCCGTTTTTCCAGGGCCACTTCCCCGGCCATCCGCTCATGCCCGGCGTACTGATCGTTGAAGCCATGGCCCAGGCCGGCGCGGTGCTGCTGCTGTCGGAGATGGCGGACCGGCACTCGAAGCTGGCGGTTTTTACCGGCATCGACGGAGCCAAATTCCGGCGCTCGGTGACGCCGGGCGATCAGCTTCGCATTGAAGTGGACGTGGTGAGCTTCCGCCCGCGCGCGGGAAAGATGGAAGGCAAGGCATACGTCGACGGCAAGCTGGCCTGCGAGGCTACCCTGACCTGCATGATCGTGCCGCGCGCCCCAGAAACGAAACTTGACTCGAAACAGGAATCGAAGCCGGAAGCGGGTTCTTCCGAGGCGGCCAAGTGAGCATCCATCCCAGCGCGGTCGTCGCAGAAGGCGCGCGCATCCCGGCGTCGTCGACCATCGGGCCGTATTGCACCATTGGGCCGGAGGTGGAACTGGGCGAGGAGTGCACGCTCATCTCGCATGTGGTCATCGACGGCCGCACGCGCATCGGGGCGCGCAACACGTTTTATCCGTTTTGCTCCATCGGCGTGGCCCCGCAGGACCTGAAGTACAAGGGCGAGCCAACCGAAACCGTGATTGGCGACGGCAATAGCATTCGCGAGTGCGTTACCATCAGCCGCGGCACGGCGGGCGGCGGAGGGGTGACGCGGCTGGGCTCCGGCAACCTGCTGATGGCCTACGCGCACGTGGGCCACGACAGCCATGTGGGCAGCCGCTGCATCCTGGCCAACTCCGCCACACTGGCCGGCCACGTGACCATTGAGGACGATGTGACGCTGGGCGCGTTTTGCCCGGTGCACCAGCACTGCGTGCTGGGCGCGCACGCGTTTATTGGCGGTGGCACGATTGTGACGCAGGACGTGCTGCCGTTTTCGCTCACCTCGGCGCGGCGCGAGAACAAGGCATTCGGCATCAACAAAATTGGCCTGGAGCGCAAGGGCTTTTCGCCGGAACGGCTGCAGCGGCTGCAGAAGGCCTACCGGTATCTGCTGGCCGCCAAGCTGAACACCACGCAGGCGCTGGAAAAAATGCGTACGCTGGAAGGCGAAGACGTCGCTCTGCTGGTCCGCTTCATCGAGCGCAGCGAGCGCGGAGTGATCAAGTAAGCGCTCACGCGCCTTTACTCTTTGGAACTGGTTCTATGAACGAAGAGGGAGCGATTCCCGAGGTGAAGACTATGGCGATGACCCTCGGCCTCATTGCCGGCAACGGCCGCTTCCCTTTCCTGCTCCTCGATGCGGCGCGGGCCGAAGGGCTCACCGTCGTCGTCGCGGCCATCAAGGAAGAGACCGATCCGGAGATGGACCGGCGCGCCGCGGCCGACGCAGGCGTGACCGTGCACTGGCTCTCGCTGGGCGAGTTGTCGCGACTGATCGAGACCTTCAAGAAAGAAGGGGTCCAGAAGGCCGTGATGGCGGGCCAGGTGAAGCACAAGCAGATTTTCAGCAGCATCCGGCCCGATTGGCGGCTGGCCAAGCTCCTGCTGAACCTGCGCACGCGCTCCACCGATGCGCTGATCGGCGCAGTGGCCAAAGTCCTCGAAGACGAAGGCATCGAACTGATGAGTTCGACGGCTTTTCTGGAGCCGCTGCTGGCCGCCGAGGGCGTGCTGACCGAGCGCGCACCCGACGAGGAGGAGTGCAAAAACATCGAGTACGGGCTGGGCGTGGCCGGGGCGCTGGCCGGGTTCGACATCGGGCAGACGGTGGTGGTGGCGGCACAGGCCTGTGTGGCCGTGGAAGCCATGGAGGGCACCGACGCCACCATCGAGCGGGCGGGGCGACTGATGGCGACCCTTGAGGCCGAAGCGTCAGCTCTTGAACGCAAGCTCACGGTCGTCAAGGTGGCTAAACCCAAGCAGGACATGCGCTTCGACGTGCCCGTGATCGGGCTATCGACGGTGGAGACGATGCTCCGCGCCGGGGCGAGCTGCCTGTCGATCGAGGCCGGAAAGACCCTGCTCTTCGACCGCGACGCAGTGCTGGAGCGCGCCAGCAAGGCAGGCATTGCCATTGTGGCCGCGCGGCGTTAGAACAGTCGTCAGGGGTCAGTTGTCAGTGGTAGGCTTGCCCCAGCGTCAGTTTTCTGTTCCCTGTTCCCCATTCCCTGTCTTCAGGAGGTTTCTCGTGAATAAGTATATTGTTGTCGGACTTGTCGTGGCCGTTTTGGCTGCGATTCCGTTCTTCGTGACCCGCGCGGCCGCTCAGGAAATGCCGGCCGTGGGCCAGGAAGCGCCCACTTTCACCCTGCCCTCGCAGGATGGTACGCCGATTTCGCTCGAGCAATACCGGGGCAAATGGGTGGTGCTCTACTTCTATCCAAAGGACATGACCACCGGCTGCACCATCGAGGCGCACAAGTTCCAGGATGCGCTGCCGCAGTTCGAAGCCAAAAACGCGGTGATCCTGGGCGTGAGCGTGGATAACGTCGACAGCCACAAGCAGTTCTGCACCAAGGATGGGCTGACCTTCCATCTGCTGGCGGATCCTGACCACAAGGTGGTGAGCGCGTATGGGTCGCTGGGCGCGTTTGGCCCCATGACGATTGCCAACCGCAACACCTTCCTCATCGATCCCCAGGGCAAGATCGCCAAGGTGTGGGTCAAGGTGGTTCCGGCCAACGCGGCTACTGACGTGCTGGCGGCGCTGCCCTAATGCGGAGGCCGCGCCGGATTCATTTCTAGGAGAATCCGTATTTGAAGCTAAAATGCCCTGCGGCTCGATGTTCTGAGGCTGGAATGGAAGGATCTTCCCCCAGCCGTCTACGGCTGCACGATCACTACGTTCATGCTCCACGGCTGCAGTGTGAGCATCATGGGCAGCGTTTGCCGGCCCAGGTCCGTGGTTGTCGCCGGCGCCCATACCGTGCCGCCGGTGTTGGCGGGATTTGACTCGTCGTAGATCGCCTTGTCGTAGGTGATCATCTTCACGTCGCTGCTGCTGGTCTGGCTGGTCCCAGTGAACGAGACGTTCACGGTTTCGGCCGTGGTCTGGTTCAGGTTGAACAGCATCAACGCTGTGCCGCCGCTGTGTGTGGCCGCGTAGGCGCGCACGTCGGTGGTATCGCCGAGAACCGTGGCCTGCAGCGTGGTTTCGCCGCCGTGCGGGGCGTTTGCCGTGTTCACCACGTACTGGAAAAGGTTGAACGCTTGCGCCGTGGGCGACATGGTGCCGATGGGGCCCTCGCCCGGACATTCGGTATCGGAGGGCCCGTCGGAAAAGACATTGTCGGCGCCCCAGGTATTCTGCCACCCGTAGAGCGTAGCGGCGTTGTTGCCGGGACCCCAACAATTGCCAAAGCCAGTCCACCAGGTTAGGCGCGCCACGCCATCGTTCATGGCCTCGCCCAGCAACTGGCCGGCATAGAGGCCCTGAGTAATCGACCAGCTCTGGGTGCCGGGATTGATGGGGTTGGCGCTCGCCTCGCCTACGAAGATGGGCGTGCCCGCGGCTCCAGCCGTGGCCAGCTCCGATTTGATGACGTTGATGTTGTATGTGAATACCTGGGCCGCCTGCTGCACCAGCTCCGTGTCGCTGGTTATGTCTCCGTACCCGGCATAGAAGTGATACTCCACAAAATCGTAGTAGCCCGCGGCGTTGGCCAGCACGGTCGCATCCCAGCCGTTCGTGCAATCGTTCGCTGTGGTGCAATTGGCGTCTACAACCACGCCCACCTTGGTGCTGGAACTCTGGTTTTTGATCAGTTCGTAGTAGCCGCTGGGCCCCGATACTGCACTGACGTACGTAGCCGGATCATGCGGCACGGCGTGCAGGTCTTCCTCCCAGCTGCCATACGACTCGTTGCCGACGGTCACGTAACTCACCGTGCCGCCGTTCGCGTAGGCGTACCGTACCCAGTTGGCTGCCTCGCTCGGCTCGCCTCCGCCGTTGCAGGTTGGGTTGGTGCCGTAGTTGGCCGTCAGCGCCACGTCGAAGCCGTTGGGAAGATTGGTATTTGCATATTCGAGGTCTCGGATGAAGGCCAGGTAATTGGTGTCCGAATCCTGAGTTGCGCCGTCGCACATCGAGGGTGTGGGCGCCACACCGTTGCCCGGATTCGCGTTGTTGCCATTCCAGTGGTAGTCATCCGAGGTCTCGCCGCCCGGCCAGCGCAGCGTCACGATGCCCGCGTTCTCCAAAGCGGGCACGATCGAACTGGCGTTGGCGATATCGTCGTACCAGACTGCAAGGTTCATGCCCATCAGCAGGCTGCTGATCGCAGGTCCGCGGCAGGAGGCCGACAGGCACACCGTTACAGCGGGATCGAGCGTCACCGTCGTGTTCTGTGTTATCGCGCTTCCTGGCGGCAGTGCGCCCCCCGGCGTCACCGTGAGCGTGTAAGTTGTCGTGTAGGTCGTGATTCCCGCCGTGCTCACACTAACCGGGGTCCCGCTGGTCACCGTGATATTGCCCGGCGTAATCACACCCGTTCCGCCGCTAAAGATCGCCGTCAGGTTGATATTGCTGCCGGCCACCACCGGATTGGGGCTGGCGGTAAAGCTGGTGATCACCGGCGCCTGATACACCGTGACCGTGGCGGTTTGGGCGATCGTCGGCCCCACAACGGGCGTCACGGTGAGGGTATAGGTGTCCGTCGCAGGCGTGGTCATCGCGGGCGGGGTTACCTTCACCTGCTGACCGCTGCTCACGGAAGTGCTGAAATATTCCGGCCCTGTGATTACCCCCTGCCCGCCGGTAAAATCGCCGGTCAGGTAAATGCTCGACCCCGACGCAATCTGGTTCGAACTGGCGGTAAAGCTGGTGATCACCGGCGCCGGATACACAACGATCGGGGTTGTCTGCGTAGCAGGCGTGGTCCCGCTCGAGCCCGTCACCGTCAGCGTGTAGGTTGTGGTGCTCACTGGCGTCACGGTCACTGCCGTTCCGCTGGTCACGGAGATGTTGCCGGGCGTGATGACGCCTGAGCCGTTGCCGAACACTGCCGTAAGGGCGGTGCTGGTTCCCGCCTCAATGTTGTATGCGCCGGCTGTGAAGCTGGTAATGTACGGCTGCTGCGATTGCGTTCCCCCGCCGCCTCCTGGAGAGGATACTCCTCCGCAACCGCTCAAGAATACAAGTGCTTGAACACACGCGACCGCCCGTGCGGCGGAAAACAAGACCCTTTTCATGGCTCTCGCCTGCACTTGGCTGCACCTGATGCTATATGTCAACACGGCCTCGGTCGCCGCTCCCTTGGGGGTCGCGGCGACCTAATTGCGTGCTTTCGGTCTACAGAATTTCCGAAGATGCTTTAGAGACGCCGAGGCTACTTCTTCGACTTTTTCTTGGCGGTCTTCTTCGCGGCCTTCTTTGCGGCTTTCTTTGCGGCCTTTTTCGCGGCCTTCTTGGCCGGAGCCTTCTTCGCAGCTACCTTCTTGGCAGCCTTTTTGGTTGCCTTCTTGGCGGCTTTCTTGGCAGCCTTCTTGACCGGCACCTTTTTCTTGGCAGCCTTTTTGGCGGGAGCCTTCTTGGCCGCCTTCTTGGCCGCCTTCTTGGCCGGAGCCTTCTTCGCAGCTTTCTTAGCAGCCTTCTTGGCCGCCTTCTTAGCCGCCTTCTTGGCGGGCTTCGCCGCCGGCGTATCGGCGATCACGATCACGGTCTCTTCGGCGACCACCTCATCATCGTCTGAAGAGGTGAGGATACCGGCGGTTTCCAACTCATCTTCCTCGTCGGCAAAGGCTTCGACCTGACCGTGGTCCAGGTCACCCGGCTTCCCAGCGGGGTCGCCGTCACTCATTGCGTACATCCTGAACACTTCATCCATCCCATTGCCTCCAGCGGATTGCCGCTGCTCATGATTTCGTTTGCATTTTCGCACAGCCGATGGAGCCATCGTGCTTGCGCAAGCGATTGTAGCTTTAGCTTGTACACAAAGACAAGAAAAACACAAGCGCGGAGTGACGATTTGCCGCGGTTTTTCTTACTGCTGCGAAGGCTTGGCGTGGCTGGCGGACCTGTGGGTCGCGCTACTGGTGGCGTGGGCAGGAGATTTCGAGGCCTGGGGATGGGCCGGTTTGGGCGCGGAACCGGCAGGCTTGTGCGTGGGCGCGCCCACGCCGGACCCCTTGCCGGAGCCATTGCCGGAGTTTGAAGTGGAGGTTCCCGTGTGTGCGCTTGAGTTCCTGCGGCGGCGGGTCGAGGCGGTGCGCGCGGGCGCAGGCTCGGCCACGTGCAGGCGGCGGCCGGCTTCTACCCGGATGCCGGAGGAGATGCCGTTCCAGCGGCGCAGCTGGCTCAATGAGACGCCGAAGCGGTCGGCGATGGTGACCAGGGTATCGCCCCGGCGGACGGTGTAAAGCCGGGTGCGCGCCAGGGGTTCGGCGGCAAGGGGTACCGGAACCACCAGCGCTTCCACACCGGCCAGGCTTTCAGCGGAGGTGAGCTGGTTGACCGAGGCCAGCTCGGCCACGGGAACGCGATACTCCTGCGCCACAGACGCCAGCGTGTCTCCGGCCACCACGGGGTGGTAGCGCCAGGAGTTGCGGCGAGCTTCGGGAATGAGGGCGGCGCGTTGCGCAAAGAGCGTGGCTGCACCGGCGGGCAGGTGCAGGTCGAATGGTGCGTCGGGCGGCGTCACCATGCGCAGCAGGCTCGGGTTCAGGGCCTCGATCTCGTCCGCCGGCGCGCCCACCAGGTCAGAAACCAGCCGGAGATCGATGGAGTAGTCGATGGTGACGGTATCGGTCAGGACCGGGGGATCGAGCGTCACCTCGTCGAAGCCGTACTGTTGCGGATGGTTGGCAATGATGATGGCGGCCAGGATTTCAGGCACGTAGTTCTGGGTCTCGCCGGGGAGTTCATGGCGCTTGTAGAGCTCCCAGAAATCGGCATAGCCGGTTTTCTGAACCTCGCGCTGGATATTGCCCGCGCCGTGATCGTATGCGGCCATGGCCAGATACCAGTCGCCGAGCTCGTCGTAAAGGAATTTCATGTAACGGGCATAGGCGCGCGTGGATTTCTCGGGATCGAAGCGCTCGTCGACGTAAGCATTGCGGATCAGGCCGTAGTAGGGGCCGGGCATGAACTGCCACATGCCGCCGGCGCGCGAGCGGCGATTGACGGCCTGCGGCTGGAAGCCTGATTCAGCCACGGCCAGGTAGATTAGGTCTTGCGGCACGCCTTCTTCGGCCAGAACGCGCTGGATCATCGCCTTGTAGCGCCCGGAACGCTCAAAGGAATGCAGCAGCGTGTTGTGGCCCTTCTGCGTGTAGGCGAAAAAGTTGATGAAGGCGGCCACGTAGTCATTCATCACCAGCGGCAGGTCGGATTTGGTGGTGGCCAGATCGGCCGTGGCTTTGGCCACCAGGTTGGGATCGACGGCAAAGGTCACGTCGCTGGCGGCTTCGGCAGGCGTGATTTCTTCCTTGGGAACGAACCCGTTGCCCTGCTTCAGAGCCTCCATCTCCAGGCCGTTGACCTGATCGACGATCTTGTCGAACTCGTCCTGCAACTGCGGGTCGGCCTTGATGTCGAGGCCGCTTGAAAGCATGAGATCGACGGCGCGGTCGAACTGAATCTTGGCTTCGGGGAGCATGCCCTTGCGGTAATCGGCGTCGCCGGCGGCATAGGCGGCTTCAACCTGTGCGATGAGCTGGCGCACCCGTTGCTGCTCCACGGTCAACTGGTTGGGTGCGGCAGCAGGAGCGGCTTGCGGCGCAACGGGAGCCGGAAGCGGCGGGGCGGTGGCCTGCACCGGTTGGCTGGATGGGCCCACAGCAGTGTCTGTCGGCGTGCAGCCGGCGCATGCCAGCACCAGCAGGGCGCAGGCCGGCGCGAGAAACCGCTTCCCCGCGCGGCGCGTGAGAAAACCTGGCCGGCACGGCCTCGATGGGATCACTTTGGGCACTATGCCGATGATAAGCTATGACCTGGAGGAGGCCGCACGGCTCATTCGCCATAGGGCGTTAACCTCTTCATTTTGAAGGAACATGGACGCACGCTTCCACCGCAATTTCGCCATCATCGCACACATCGACCACGGCAAGTCGACACTCAGCGACCGGCTGCTGGAACTGACGGGCTCGGTTACGGGACGCGAGATGCAGGCCCAGATCCTGGACGACATGGACCTGGAGCGGGAGCGCGGCATCACCATCAAGGCGCACGCCGTGCGCATGATGTACAAGGCGCGGGACGGCAACACCTACCAGCTCAACCTGATCGATACGCCGGGCCACGTGGATTTCAGCTACGAGGTCTCGCGCTCGCTGGCCTCGTGCGAGGGCGCGCTGCTGGTGGTGGACGCATCGCAGGGCGTCGAAGCGCAGACGCTGGCGAACTCATATCTGGCCATCAATCATGGCCT
>Ga0181539_1005018_pt1 | contig 10966 bp, 7 predicted proteins | sample PEATcosm2014_Bin_46_FD_119767 | JGI IMG/M metagenome (GOLD analysis project Ga0181539, IMG submission 119767) | Peatland microbial communities from MTU Mesocosm Facility, Houghton, MI, USA - PEATcosm2014_Bin23_60_metaG | ecosystem: Environmental > Terrestrial > Soil > Wetlands > Peat | place... | reverse complement strand
TGTGGTTCGTCAGCGGCGGGATCGTGCAGTTCTACGACGCGGCGGGCAACATGCTGCGGACGATCAATCTCTTCGAGGAGCTGGAGCCGGAGAAGATGGCGGCCTGATCCGGCTTGTAGGTTATGCTTTAGCATAACGAAATCCCAACCAGCGATCGTCTGCCACTCGTCTGCTATGCTGAAGCATAACCTACCGGGACTCGCGTTATGCTGAAGCATAACCTACGAGGGCCGGGAAGATCGGCCTAGAAGTCCAGCTCCATCAAGTCTTCCCCTATCTCGGTGCGGGGGAAGATCGATCGGGCAACGTCCAGCCCGATCGGGTCGTCCTCGGTGGCCAGGGGATTGATGTGTACCAACACCAGCCGGCCGACGCCCGCCTGGCGCGCCGCCCGGGCGACCGCCGTGGTATGGCTATGGCCCGTTCTGCCGGCCCGCTCGGCCTGGCCATCGGGGAAGTAGCACTCGTGCAGCAGCAGGTCCACGCCGCGGATCTGTTCCAGGTAGGGAGCATCCGGGGAGGCCGTGGTGTCGGTCACGTAGGCCAGCGAATGGCCGGAGCGGTCCAGCCGATAGCCGACGCTCCCGCCCGGATGAACCAAGGGAAACCAGCTCACCCGGCCGCCAGCCGCCAGCGTCACCGGTCCCGCCAGGGGCTCGAAGCGGCAGGGAAGCCGGATGGGAAAGAGCATCGGCGCGAAGAGATGCTCTTCGACCGCGGAGAGCTTCTCGGACTGGCCGCGCACGACGATGCGGGAGAGCGGGTGTGCGAAGGTCACGTCGAAGAGGTAGCTCAGCCCGATCACGTGGTCCAGGTGGGCGTGGGTCAGAAAGATGTCCAACTCCGCGGTGGCCAGGTAGTTGGCCGCGCGGTACAGGCCCGTGCCCGCATCGAACATCACGCCGCACTCCGGCAGCAGAAAGCAGGCCGTGTGCCGCCGGTCGTTGGGGTGGTAGCCGGTAGTGCCCAGCAGAACCAATCGCATGGCTCTATCTTACCGGCTCCGTCGGCTTGAGCAAACGGTCCACCTGCCGATGGAACTCTTCCTGGATCAGGTTGTGGGCGGCGTTGCGGATAAACTGGGCGCTGGTCTGGGCCAGCACCTTGCGATCGATGAGCGGCCGTTTGAGCGTGCCGCCGACCGGCAGGCGGATCGTCTGGCTTCGCAGCGCCGGCGCCGAGGGGTTGCCGGCGAGCCACTTGGGCGGCACCGACATCTCGGCTGTCAGCGAGAGCGTATCGTCGAAAGCCACCCAGCCCTGGGTACGGATCGTCAGGTCGGGAAAGACCAGCTCCATGCCGTCGTGATAGACCCGGCCGTCGGCCATGCGGAAGTTGATCACCGACTCCTGGCTGATCCGCGCCGGCGCGGCCCGGCCCAAGAGCACGGCCAACTCCTCGACCAGCGGTCCCGGCGCGACCTGGGCGGTATGGATCGTCAGCCGGCCGAGGATCTCGCCTTGGCTGGGATGGGCCAGGGGGATGCGGCAGCGGTCGATGTCCACCGAGAAGCGGCCCTCGGCCGTGGCCACGTGGGCCAACACCGGCGCGACGAACTTCAGCGCTTGGGCGCAGAGCTCGGGATTGATGCGGATCTGCTCGGCGATCCGGCCCGGGGCATGATAGAGGATCAGGGCGTCCGCCGCCGGAGGCCGGACCGCCCCCGCGGTCGCTGCGGTCCCCGCGGAGGACGGCGGCAGCGACGACGCCAAGCGGATCTCGGGGGCCAGCCGCACCCGGCCCTCGTTGACGGCCAGGTCCTGCAAGCCCATGGCCAGCACGCCGCGGTCCAGGGCCAGCCGCAGCTCGCCCGGCCCGACCTGGAACCCAAACGCCTGGGCCGATTGCCAAGCCAACGACGTATTGATCCCGGCCGTACTCAGGTCCAGCGGACCATGGTAAGCGAAGGGTCTGCTGCCCCGCCCGCTTATCTGCACCCTCGGTCCCCAGAACGATCGCGCCAGGGCCGAGAGCTTCTCCAAGTCGTAATCCAGCTTGCCGTCGGCGTCCAGGCGGCGCTGGCTCGCTTTCGAGACCAGCCGGCCGGAGCCCCCGGCGGCCAGGCAATCGGAGCTGAGCTGGGCCTGTTGGACCGACAACGTGCCGCCGGCAATGTCGTAGACGGCCTGGGCGGTCAAGCGGACCTCCGGCTCCTGGAACTGCTGGCCCGACGAGTGCAGCACCGACAGCCCGCGAATCGTGGTCGTGGTCCCGCCGGTGATCGTGCCGGGCGACTGCCGGAACTCGGTCCGCGAGGCAAACTGGCCGGCGATCCGCCAGTCCGGCGCCACGGCCGGATCGATGGTCCATTGCTGGAGCCGGTCCAGGTCGCCCTGGCAGTCGACCACTCCGGTCAGCTCGACGGGGCCGTCGGCCGGCAGGCCGACCACCAACCCGTCGGCCGAAAGGACCAGACCGCCGAGATTCACGCGGACCGACTTCAGCTCCAGCCGTCGCGCGGCTGCGTCCCAACCGCCGGCCAACGTCGCTTGGCCGTGGGGCTCCGCAAGGTGCAAGCTTTTCCCCTGGACCTGGAGCTGGTCGGCGACGATCCGCACGTCGTCCAGACGCACGGCTTGGGTCGAGGCGGTTGCCTTGAAGCCCAGGTTGTACGTCCCGGCCAACTGCCAATCGGCCACCGTGAACCAGGGGGCCAGCCGGGGAATCCAGCGGGCCAGATCACCTTCGCTGTGGACTTCCACCGGCCAGGCGCTGCGGCCCATCTCGGCCACCGGTTGCAGCAGCCGGACCGAAGTCTGGTCGCGGCCGGTGACGAGATCCAGGCTGCCGGCGTCGACTCGGGTGGTCGTGAAGTCGGTCTGGCCGGCCGCCGCGATCGTGGCGGTGAGATTCTCTTCGGCCCATGCCGGCCGCCCCGGCAGCGTGACGTGGAAATTGTCGAGGTGGACCCGGGCGGCGGTCTGGAACGTCTGCTGCGGCAACCGCTGCCACTGGAACTGGGCCCAGCCGCTGCCGGCCAATTGCGTCTGGCCCAGATCGACAAAGCCGGCCAGTTGCGAGCTCAGTTGCGAGAGGTCGAAGCTGGCCGCCGCCGCGATCCGCTCGGCGGTGCCCGAAGCCTCCAGCCGCAAGAAGTTCGATTCGCATTTCAGGCTCTCGACGACCGGACCTTGCGCCGTGGCGTGGCCGGCCAGTGTGACCTGGATCGGCTGCTGCCAGGCGATCTTCCGGCCCTGGCTGACCGCCCCCAGGTTGCTCGCCTCGAGCTGTCCGTTCCACGCGCTGCCCAGGGCGTCGGGCTGGACGGCCAACGCCAACGACACCTGACCGGAGGTGATCTCGGTCCCCTTGCGGATCCGCAGCGTGCCGGGGAAGGTGGCTGCCAACCGGGCCAGGTCGAGCCGGCCGTGGAGCTGGCAGACCTGCCGCGAGAGGGCCGCCGACCAGGTCTCGCCCGCCTTGCGGCCCGGCGCCATCGCCAGCGGCAGGAGCGTGCCGGGCTCCAAGGTGCCGGACATGGCCAGTTCACCAAGGTCCGACTTGGCCGTGAGCTGCTCGACCGCAAGCTGCCCATCTTGCCAGGTGAGCTTGCCGCCGGCGTCGCAATGCGCGAGCTTCAGCGGATCGGCACTCCACGTCGAATCGGCCAGCCGAACTTCCTCTCCGGACAGCGTGCCTTCCAGCGCGATGCGGTCCCAGCCGGCGTCGGCATGGCAGGCCAGCGAGGACGTCAGCCGGCCGCGGAGGTGGGTCGTCGGCGTGAATCGGGCCAACAGCGGTCCCAGGATCGCCAGCGGCAGCCCGTCGGTCCGCAGCAGGATCTCATTGTCGGGCGGGGAAAAGGGGACAGGCGCCTCTTGTGCGAAGCCCCCGGAGGGCCGTTCCGGCAAAAGGTGCCTGTCCCCTTTTCCCTCGCTTTCCGTCAGGGCGAGGGTTGGGGTGAGGGGATTGGACGCCGGATAGAGCGTCCCGCTGAGGGCGAACTGGCCCGGCCGCCGCCGGTTGGCCACCACGCCGCTGAGCTTCAGCGCGACCGGCTTGCTCGCGTCGGCCGCCAGCAAGAAGCTTGCCTGGAGGTTGTCGATCTGCCAGGCCCGGCCGGTTCGCGCGTCGTGGACGCTGACCTGCCCATCCTCCACCTCGATCTGGGCGTCGATCGGCGGGCTTTGCCTGAATACGGCCGGGTCGATGTCCGCCACACGCTTCGCCAGCAGGTCTTCAACGTTGCTGCCGTCGTCGTGGAGGATCAGGGTCAGCGAGGGCCGCTGGATTCGTATCCGCCCCAGGCTGCGATGGTTGCAGGCGATGTCGGAAAGCGACCGGTCGGCGGAAACGCGCTCGATTTCGGCGATCGTCTGCCCCCGCTGATCGCGGATGACTACCCCGTTGAGGGCGAGAGGAGAGAACCATCCGAACGAGGCCGACTTGACGGTCACCTTGCCGTTGAGTTTCGTGGTCGCCCGGGCCAGGATGCCGTTGAAAATCGGGCCTTGGGCAACGATCAGGGGGATCAGCCAGACGACGAGGATCGACGCGGCCAGCACGGTGCGGAACCACTGCCTTCGCAGTAGTCCGCCCGGACTCAGGTCGGCCTCCGATTCGACCGGGTCCTGCCGTGAGCGAATGCCGGCGGTTTCCATACGCACCTCCCCGCACTGCGAAAATCCACCACCCGGCGGCCAGCCCGTCGGCGGTGCGCGTCTCGATAGTGGGGCGGCATTCTAGTGGCGATCGGCGATTGACGCCAGAGCGAATGGGTCTCGTTACCCCTCCGGGAGAGGGCTGGGGTGTGGGGGCAGCATCAACAAATCCCAGAACCCCTAATGAAACGCAACATGGCAAGGCGCCAAGAGGCAAAGACGGGCCAGGCAACGAGTCGCGACCTGCCAGCCGAACTTTCTCTAACTTTGCGTCATTGCACGATTCTTCCTATCCTTCCAACCCTCCAACGACGCACCGACTTCGCATTGACCGATGGGACCAAGTGTGGGTATTATCCCCCCGTCGTTCCGACCCTTGCCTTCGGGCATGGGCGCGTTGGAGCGTGCTCCAAAGAGTCGAAATCGACCAGGGAGGGTGCGATGCGCCGATTTGTCCGTGGGACCGAACTATGGTTGGTCTTTCTCCTCTGCGGCTCCGTCGCTCTTGCAGGGACGAGGGAGGATCTGCTGGCTAAGGGAAAGGCCTTGTGGGAGCAGAAGGACTACGACGCGGCGGCAAAGGTCTTCACGGACGTCGTCAAGCTCGACCCGGCCTGTGCCGAGGGCTATTACGGCCGCGCGACGGTCGCCGCCGCCAAGGGCGATCATGACGCGGCCATCCGCGATTTTTCCGAGGCGATTCGGCGGGATCCAAAGATGGGTCGGGCGTATCTCGACCGCGGAAAGTCATACTATGAAAAGGATCAATTTCCGCAAGCGATCTCCGACGCCACCGAGGCGATTCGCTTGGACCCCAAGAACTCGAAAGCATTTCGAGGTCGAGGCGCGTGTTATCTGGCAAAAGGCGACTATGATCTTGCGCTGGCGGATTTGAGCGAAGCCATCCGTTTGGACCCGAAGGACGCAACAGCCTTCAGTAATCGCGGCGGCGCATACGCCATGAAAGGCGACTTCGACCGCGCTATCGCGGATACCACCGAAGCAATTCGCCTGGCGCCGTATGACGCGACGGAGTATTCTAATCGAAACGGGGCCTTCCTAGGCAAGGAGGACTACACGCGTGTAATCGCCGACGCTACGCGGGCCATCGGGCTTGATCCGGAGTGCGTGGAAGCATACCAAAACCGCGGTGACGCCTACGTGGCAAAGGGCCGATTCGACGAGGCCATCGGCGATTACACTGTAGCGATGCGGCTCGATCCAAGTTGCGCCCTCACTTACAAGAAGCGAGCGGTGGCCTACGGGAACAAGGGCGACCTCGATAAGGTCATAGCCGACTGCAACGAGGCCATTCGGCTCGCCCCGAAATACGCGCAGGCTTACAAGATCCGCGGCATTGCTTACGGGAACAAGGGCGACCTCGATAAGGCAATTGCCGACTACAACGAGGCCGTTCGACTCGATCCGAAGTGCGCCGAGGCTTACAACAACCGCGGCTTGGCCTACGCGGAGAAGCATGACCTCGATAAGACAATCGCCGATTGCGGCGAGGCCATCCGACTCGACCCAAAATGCGCCACGGCATACGCAGCACGGGGTTGGGCGTACGCGAGCAAGTTCGATTTCGATAAGGCCATCGACGACATGAGCGCGGCCATTCGGCTCGACTCAAAATGTACCGAGGCTTACAAAGTCCGCGGCATCGCCTACGCGCACAACGGCGACCTCGATAAGGCCATCGCTGACTCCGGCGAAGCCATTCGGCTCGATCCGAAATGTGTCGTGGCTTACAACTGCCGGGCTATGGGCTACGCCAACAAGGGCGACCTCGATAATGCCATCGTCGATTACAGCGAGGCCATTCGGCTCGACCCGAAATGTGCCGAGGGTTACAACAACCGGGGCTGGGCCTACAGGCGTAAAGGCGACCTCGACAAGGCCATCGCCGATTACAGCGAGGCCATTCGCCTCGACCCGAAATGCGCCGAGGCTTACAAGAACCGGGGCTGGGCCTACAACAGTAAACGGGAATTCGGCAAGGCCGACGCCGATCTCAGCCAGGCCGATCGGCTCAACCCTGTGGACCCGCACACTTACGACCAGCGCGGAGCGACCCCGGCGGGCAAGGGTGGTTTCAGCGGTGCTGCGGACGGCCACAGCCAACCCGTCCAGCATGAGAAGGGACGCGCCGAGGTTGATAGTATCGACAAAGCCATCGCCGAGCGTAGCGAAGCGATTCGGCTGGACCCCAAGTCGGCCCCGCCCTACGTGGGCCGGGCCGCGGCCTACCTGAGCCGCGCCGTAGCCAGGCGGTTCGCCGGGGCCTCGACCGAGGACCATTGGCGTTCCTTCTACGCCGAGGTCGATAAAAAGAGCACGGCGCCGGCGGGCGACAACAACGCTTCCCCGGCCCCATCCACCCTCGGCGGGGGCCAAACCGCCGATTCCCCGTCGAACCGCGGCTTTTGCGACCAGATCGCCCGAACCACGCAGGACGTCCGCCTCGACGACCAGCCCGATAAGGCGGTCGTCCAGCCCTCGCCGGGAACGACAAATCGCGATCCGGCCCCGGTTACTCCCCCGCAAGCATGGGCCGATCTGTACGAGGTAAAATTCGCGCCAACTTCCCCCGGCTCCGTCATGGACGAGAAGATCAAGGACGACTTCGGCAAGGCGATCGCCGACGGCGTCCAGGCCATCAAGCTCGATCCGAAGTGCGCGCAGGCCTATTACGTTTGCGCCACGTCGCGCCATGGCCTCGGCGAATTCGAGAAGTCGCTGGCCGACGCTTCGGAAGCCGTCAAGCTCAGTCCGAAAAACGCGCCGTATTATCTCATCCGCGGCCGCGCTCGGCTGGCGATGGGCGACTGGAATGGGGCAATCACCGATTGTACGGAGGCCCTCCGCCTCGATCCCAAGCTAGCCGAGGCGTACTATTGGCGCGGTTCGGCGTACGCCAAGAAGCGCGACAGCGCCAAGGCCATCGCCGACTTCGCGGAGGCGAGCAAGCTCGGCTACCAGAGGCGATAAACAAGCAAGATCGGCCCGTCGATAGAGGTGCAGGAATGCGTCGCTCTTCGTCCTCCTCCACGTGGCTCTCCTCGCGTTTCGCCGCCGCCGGCCTGGCGGCGATCGTGCTCGGTGCGTTGTTCGTCCACGTAGCCCGAGCCGACGACGCCTTGCAGACCATCCGCGACGACGTCCGCGATCCGCCGCCGCCGAGCCCGTCAAGCTCCGGCAGCCGCTCGTCCGGCAACAACAGCAGCGGCAACAGCGGTAGCAGCGCGTGGGACATGTTTTCCGACCCTGACAATCCGTTGTCCACCGCCGGTGCGGCGGGGGCGCTGCTGGTTGCCGCCGCGCCGTTCTACGGCCCGATCGCGCTGCTGCGGGACAACTGGTCCGAACCCGGCCGCTTTCCCCGCGCGCCCTACGAGGACTCGCCGGGATACATCAACCCCGACAACGACGATCTGCGTCTCTGGTCGGCGCGGTTCGACGCCCAGTATGGGAACAACGGCCAGGGAATCGACAGCCTGGGCGGCCACTTTCTCCTGGACAGCTCCTTCCGGCTCGGTCTGGAGGCCTCCGGCGGCCAGCTCCAGCAGCACTTTCCCGGCGGCGTGTGCGACCGGCTGGCGATCGGCGACGCCAACGTCGTTTTCCGTTTCGCCCAGGCCCCCTGGGCCGAGTTCCGCACCGGGCTCGGCGCCAACTGGATGTCGGACCGGCAAGAGGGCAACGTCGGCTTCAATTTCACCTACTCGGCCGATTTCTTTCCGCGCAACCCCTGGATCATCTCCACCGTCTTCGACGGCGGCACCTTGGGCCACGCCGGCCTTTTCCGCTTCCGCCTGACCGGCGGCGTCGTCTTCCACGGCGTCGAGGCCTTCGCCGGCTACGAAAATCTCGACATCGGCCGGACGGATATCAACAGCGTGGTCACCGGGTTGCGGTTCTGGTTCTAACGCAGGCAATCATTGTTTGACGGGCCGGGTTGGGTCCTTGGTGTTTCAGCGAGCCTAACACCTGCCTTAGTTCGCCATTCGTCTGTCTACGTATCTTCGCCATATTTTCCACATTCGCTATTGTGTACCTGGTGCGGCCCATTTTGGCCGGTTGACATGTGTACAAGTGACCAGTACAATCGCTCGATAGAGGTGGTCGCGAAGCAAGCCATCATGAGCCATAGAAAGCATGGATTTACCGAGCCCTGAAATCGTAAGAGTGATTTACGCCTTGCTGCCAGGATTCCTGACGGCCTGGGTTTTCTATGGCTTGACCGCACACCCAAGGCAGGGCACGTTTGAGCGAGTCGTCCAAGCGTTGATCTTCACGGGGATCGTCCAAGCCATCGTCCTGGTCATCCAGGGAACGCTGTTGTTTCTGGGACACCAAGTTCTTTCCCTCGGACCCTGGACCGATGGCCGCGCCTACGTGCTGTCAATAGTGGTCGCCATCTTGCTTGGCGTGGTCGTTGCACTGTTTGCCAACAAGGATTGGTTTCACACGTTCCTCCGAGAGTACAAGTGGTTCAAGAAGATCGGCGGCGTGACAACAAGAACGTCATACCCATCCGAATGGTTCAGTGCGCTCAGTCGAGACAAACGGTACGTGGTGTTGCATCTCAAAGGAGAACGAAGACTCTTTGGATGGCCTTTTGAGTGGCCCGATCAGGCAGACGCGGGACATTTTGCCATCATGGAGCCGGAATGGGTGCTGGACGACAACAGCCGTGCGCCCTTGCATAAGGTCGAAAGGCTGATCGTCTCCGCGAAGGACGTAGTGATGGTCGAATGCGTGAAGTTTGATTACGAGGTTAAGGCCGCGCCTGAGGAGCTAAGCAGTATCGAAGAAACGTTGGTGAAACTCCAAAAGGAGGAAACTCGTGGCGGAAAGCAAGGATCGTGAGACGGTCGTCTTCGGCAGAGACGATCCCGTAGAGCGTTACAGTGTGCATGGAGCCCCACCCACCGAGCAAACTGGCAATGCGGGCGTGCCACCCCAAAATGTCGTCAAGCCGTCACCGCCGCCACCCCCGCCACCGAAGAAGAGCTAGGAGAACATCTCATGGGAAGTAAAGTTCCACAACCACCACCAAATTCCGGGAGTAATGCGGAGTTCAGATCGTTCAACGGGCCGCCACCGAGCAGCGATCGGCTTCAAGAGGGGTGCGACGGCGCGCCCCCTCAAAACATGGCAAAGCCGTCCCCGCCGCCTCCCCCACCGCCAAAGAAGAAGTGAGTCGGATTTCCCGCCCAAATTGTGGCGACGCCATGCCCGGAATTCCGCGGGAGTCGTCTGGGATCGTCTATCGCCCACCCAGCCGATCGAGAACGGCCTGCCACGGTTCGGCGAGGCCGAGTTGCCGCACCCAATGGCCGATGTACTGCTTGTCGATCCCGCCGCCGCTGACCTGCAACATGGCGGCGATGTCGCGGAGGTGCTTCTCTGCGCCGCCTTCGCAGTAGTACCAGAGTTTTCCAAGGATCACGTCTTCCGGCGCCGCGGTGTAGCCGGGACGGTCCGGCAAGATCTGTTCCCGGCGGCGACGGCTGACTTGACTTCGCCCCCATGCATCCTGCCGCGCGATCATGAAGTCGATCTTGTTGCCGGAAGCGGGATGGATCACGTTGAACTGGCCGCCGCCGGCGACCGCCTCGCGAGCAGCCTGCTGGCTGACGTAGTAATCCGGAGCGGGAAATGCCTGGCAGAGCCGCGCAACCTGGTCCGGACGAAGCTCCACCACCACGTCGATATCGTGCGTCAGCCTCGGCTCGCCGTAGACGCCGCTGGCCAAAGAGCCCACCAGCAGATAGGTGATCTCCTGCTCTTCCAGGATCTCCACGACGCGGCGGAGCAACTCATCCTGTTGCACGGCTCATCCTCCGGGCGATTTCCTGCATCACCGTTTCGGAGTCCCAATCAGGGTGGCACGATCGCAGGTGCCCCTCCAGCCTCAGCCGCATGGTGCGATTGGCGGCGAAGACCATGGCCAACCGCTCGGCCGGAGTCTTTTTGCGCAAGACCTCCACGATGGCCTCGTCGAGAAGCTCAATGCAGGGGCCGTTTGTCGGGCCCAACCGCCGGGAATCCTTATGTTGAAGCATAAACTACTACCCGTTATGCTGAAGCATAACCTACCTCTACGTCTTCTCACGCCGGGGCCGGTAGATGTCGGTGGCCGTGCCCAAGAAGACCTCGGCCGCGCCGCCGAGGGTCTCGCTGAGGGTGGGGTGGGGATGGATCGAGTCGACCAGGTCGCGGACGCTGGCGCCCATCTCGATGGCCACCACGGCCTCGCTGATCAGGTCGCCCGCGCCGTAGCCGACGATCCCGCAGCCCAACAGCCGCTGGCTGGCCGGATCGACCAGCCACTTGGTGAGCCCTTCGGTCCGGCCCAC
>Ga0181539_1005013_pt1 | contig 10973 bp, 5 predicted proteins | sample PEATcosm2014_Bin_46_FD_119767 | JGI IMG/M metagenome (GOLD analysis project Ga0181539, IMG submission 119767) | Peatland microbial communities from MTU Mesocosm Facility, Houghton, MI, USA - PEATcosm2014_Bin23_60_metaG | ecosystem: Environmental > Terrestrial > Soil > Wetlands > Peat | place... | reverse complement strand
GCTTGGCGGCCTGAATGCCTTCGATATCTGGAGCAACAACATATCCGGTCCCGGCGGCCTGACCCTGCAAGGCTCCGGAACCCTGGTGCTGGCGGGCGACGACACGTTCATCGGCGGCGTCAACGTGCAAGGGGGCGCGCTCGGCGTCACCGGCAGTCTGCTCGGCCCGCTGTCGGTCTCGCCCGGCGCCACCTTCGTGCTCGGCAGCACTGGCGCGTTCACCGGCGTCCTGACCAACGACGGCAACGTAGACAACGAGGGCGTCATGACCGGGACCTTCGCTGGTTCAGGCGCATTCGCCAATTCTGGTTTTCTCTCCGGCGTCGGCGGTTTCGGTTCGCTCGACCTGCTCCCCGGATCGACGATCGCGCTCGGAAATTCGATCGGCGCGATCCAGGTCGCGGGCGACCTGACCGTCGCGGCAGGCGCCACGTATCAGGCGAAGGTCACAGGCAACAGCGCCGACCAGATCGATGTCGGCGGGACCGCGACGCTGTCGGGTGGTGCGGTCGCCGCGAGCGTGCTCGGCGCCAGCGCGGAGCTCGGCCACGCCTACCCGATCCTTGTCGCGAGCGGCGGCGTCAACGGCGCTTTCGCCAACGTGCGCGCCGACAATCTGCCTTTCCTCCAACCCTCGTTGAGTTACGACGCCGACGACGTGTTCCTGACGCTGGCGCGCAACGGCGTTTCTTACGCCAGCGTGGCGACCACTCCCAATCAGGCGGCGGTGGCCGACGACGTCGGCGCCGGGCCGGCGGGAAGTGGCCTCGACCTGGCGTTGGACGTCCAATCCGCGACAGGCGCTCAGCGCGCCTTCGACGCGCTGTCGGGCGAAGTCTACGCCACCGCCGAGACGGCGATGCTCAACGACAGTCTGTATCTGCGCGAGGCGTTGTTGGCGCGGATGCGTCAGGCCTCGTTCGCCGGCGTCTTCGGCCCGACGGCGGCGCTCGCGTCCGGCGGCCCGACGACGACGGCGTACGCGGACGACGTCGGTTCGTCGCCTGCGGCGTCCGCTCTGGCCAATGCAGGAGGCGGTAGGCCGACAATTTCTCCCGGGGCCCCGCCGGCAGCCGTTCCGGCGATGTATTCGTGGATCCAGGCGATCGACTCGTGGGGCCGGTTCGGCGGCGACGGCGACGCCGCCACGGCGAGCCGGTCGCTCGGCGGCTTCTTCGCCGGCGTCGACCGTCGCTTCGACTCCAACTGGCTGGCCGGCGTCGCGGGCGGCTACACCGACTCCTCCGTCAGCGTCAGCGACCGCGGCAGCGCGGCCGACATCGGCGCCGCGCATCTGGCCGGCTACGTGGCGGCCAGTTTCGGTCCCTGGAGCCTGCGCTCAGCCGCGGCCGCGAGCTTCAGCGCGCTCGACGTCTCGCGCTCGCTCGCGTTTCCCGGCTTCGCCGAGACGGCGTCCGCCCGCTACGACGCGGTCACGACGCAAGTCTTCAGCGAGGCGAGCTATAGTATGACGCTCGGCAAGATCGCCGCCGAACCGTTCGGTGGCCTTGCCTTCGCGCATCTCAACGTCGACGGCTTCGCCGAGAACGGCGGCGGCGGCGTCGCCGCGCTCAGCGGATCAGCGAACCATTTCGACATCGGTTATTCCACGCTCGGCGGCAGGGCCGCCGTCGACTATCCCCTGGCCAACGGCATGGCGCTGACGCCGCGCGTCTCGGTCGCCTGGCAGCACGCCTTCGGCTCGCTCACGCCCACGGAGACACTCGTGTTCCAGAGCACCGGCGAGACCTTCGTGATCGCAGGCCTGCCGATCGTGCGCGACACGGCCCTTTTCGAGGGCGGGCTCGATCTGCGCCTCAGCCCGCGGGCCGAGGTCGGACTGTCCTATTCCGGCCAATACGGCGACCGCGTCATGAGCAACTCGATCAAGGGAAACTTGACCCTGCTGTTCTGACGCGGACGGGCGCGAGCCCCGCGGCGACAAAGCGTCCTCTTCAGAGATTCGGGCGGCGGACGACCGCCGTTCTCACTTCATCTCGTAGGGATAGATGACCTTCCAGTCGTTCTTCATGTCGACGACCGTCCACCCCTTCGCCTGCGCCGCGTCGAGCGCCTTGTCCAGCCGGCCGATCGGGGATCGCCGGTCGTAGGCCCATTCGCGGGCGGAATCGGTGTGATGCACCAGGAGGGCGAAACGCGCGCCCCGCCCGGCAGTCGTCCACTGGAGCATCTGCAGGTCGCCGTCGGAGTTGCCGAACGCGGCGATGGGGCGGCGGCCGATATGCGAGCTGATGGCGACGGGTTTGCCGGCGGCGTCGCTGACGAAGTCGATCTGAGGCAGGCGCGTCAGCACGGCTCGCCGCCGCGCAATTCGAACTTGGTCATGACGCCGCTCCCGACCACCCGCTCCGGCGGAACGCCGTAGCTCTCCTCGGACCAGGCGCGAATGAATTCGATCTCGCCGCCGGAGACGATGCAGGTCCTTAAACCACTCGCCGGCATGTAAATAAGTGTCCAGGATTGACTCCACCGAGGAGAAGTAAATCAAGAGGTTGCGACGCCGATCGGCGTCCAGACCCCGCGCCGAACGACAATCAGTTGACATTAACATTTTTGCGCTATTTCGTAACCTCGGTTTCCGGAGGATAGGTAAGTGGGCTACGCAACGCGGCCGACGAAGTGCGGGGCTGACGCCGACGTCGACGCGAATAGCGACACCAACTGCGTTCCAGTGAATCGGCGCGAGTTCCGTGTGGGGCTCGACCCCGGTCACAGCGACGGCGAGTTCGAAGCAGCCTCGATTGTGAGCGGTTCGGAACATTCGAATCGCGGTGGGGGTGTGGCTGGCCGCATTTTGCGCCGGGATCCATGGGGCGAAAGGGCCGAGACGGAAGGGCCGTTGCACGAGCCGATCATCCCGTCCGAGTTGGAGCGAATCGCCCGGATCGGCTCTTGGTCGTTGCGCCCGACTGGCCTGATACGATGGTCCGACGAGATGTACCGCGTTCTCGGCGTCTCGCCTGACACCTTCATCCCTGATGTGAACTCTTGGCTTGACCTGACCCACCCGGAGGACCGGCGACAGCTTCAGGCATGGATCAAGGCCTGCGCACGCGGAGACGAGTGCGACGAATTGGAATTTCGCGCCGTTCTGCCTGACGGCTCGATTCGCTGGATCTGTGGTCGCGTCAGCTTGCAGAAATTCTGCGATAATTCATCGCCCTACATTGCGGGGACGGCAGAGGACATCACCGACCGAAAGACGATGGAGCAAAACCTTTCCGCGGCCGTCGATTACAACCGCCTGTTGGTCGATGTTTGCCCGGTGGGCGTGACGGTCCTGAAGGCGACCGGCGAATGTGTTTCCACCAACAAGGCGGCCGCTGCGATTGTCGGCGCGACTGTGGAACAAGTGCGCGGGCAAAATTTCCGCGAATTGAAATCTTGGTGCAAATCTGGGCTATTTGATATGGCGGCGGAGGCGCTCGCCACAAATACGACTGTTGAAAGAGATATTCATATTAATCCTAGTACGTTTGGAAAAATATTTTGGATTTCGACACGAATAGTGCCTTTTATTTTTAATAACGAACAGTATATTCTTACGTTATATTCTGACATTACTGAGAAGAAGCGGATCGAAGAGCTGAACGCGGTTCATGTCGCGAAACTCGAAGCCGCATTCATGCAGACGGTCGAAGCGATTACAGCCCTGAGCGCGATGCGCGACCCTTATACCGCCGGCCACGAGCGGCGCGTAGCGGAAATCGCCGTCGCGATCGGCGCGGAGATGGGTCTCGATGCGCACCGGCAGCAGGGGCTGCGCGTCGCCGGGTACTTGCACGATGTCGGCAAGATCAATGCTCCGGCGGAGATTCTTTCAAAGCCGGGAGCGCTCAGCGCAGCAGAGTTTGCGCTCGTCAAGGAACACGCGCGCGCCGGCTACGATGTGCTGAAGAACGTCGAGTTTCCCTGGCCGGTCGCGCTGGTGGCGCTGCAACACCACGAGCGGATCGATGGCAGCGGCTATCCGCAGGGGCTCAAGGGCGACGAGATCATATTGGAGGCTCGCATCGTGGCGGTGGCCGACGTCGTCGAAGCTATCGCCTCGCACCGCCCGTACCGCGCGGCGCTCGGCATCGAGAAATCGCTTGCGGAGATCGAGCGTGGGCGAGGAACGGCGTTCGACGCGGATGTGGTCGACGCCTGCTTGCGATTGTTTCGGGAGCGCGGGCACCAGTTGCCGGCTTGAACTCTTCGAGCCGGACGCGGACGCATGCGGAGTAGCAGCGTAACGGAACGCCGCTTGGCGCCGATTGGGGCGACGCAACGCGACCATATCGGCTTCGTCCTGAGTTTCGCGCCTTTGTCGAGCGACCGCCGAGGATGTCTGGCGTTTTTAGGTCCACCGGACCGAGAGCGGCGTGCAGTCGCCGACCATCAACTCTCGGTGTCGGCGCTGCGCTTCTTCTTCACTGTGACGCTAGATCCGTCTGATCTGTCGCGTCGGTTCGTCCTGGTCCGCCGTCAGCGGAATAGCCGTGTCCCACGGCCATTCGTGTGTCTGGTCACGACTCTCCGCGAGCGGACGACGTCTGGCCTCTTCGGCGCGCGCCCCTCGTTACAGATATTCATCGCTAGAACGCCACCTTGATTCCGCAACCGACATTGAAGTCGTTTCCGCCCGTACGAGCGAAGGTGGTCGCGGCGTTCAGCGTGGCGCTGACGTTGCCGGCGAGGCTCGCGGCAATGCCGGCGGCGACATTGCCGTAGGCGCGGTTGTTGCTCGGGACCGGGGTGAGCACGGGCAGCAGCGGCGTCGTCACCTGAGTGGTCGTCACCATCCGCCCGGAACCGAGGAAATCCTGCTCGGCGGTGATATTGACGAACGGGCTGTAGAGATCGCCGCGCCACACAAACGGAAATCGCAGCTCGAGCCCGGCGTCGCCGATCAGGTCGTCGACAGACTGCTGGCCCACCATCATGGTCAGCAGGCTGTCGCCGGTTTCGGTGTAGGCGTGAATGAGAGCGTGGGTGTAGTCGAGGCCGGCGATCGGCCCGACGCGGATCGGCCCGACGTCGACGAGGTAGCCGGCCTGGGCGGCCGCGGTGAAGACGTCGGCGGCGGTGGCGCCGTGAATGACGTCGATCACGCCCTGGCGGTCGAGAGCGTAGTCGTCACGGCCATAGGCGAGGAGAGCGTCGGCAAACCCGTTCGCGCCGGTGAACGAGCCATAGCCGGCGAATTGGTAGGAATTGATGTGGTCATGGGCGTTCTGGACGTCGAGGTTGACCTCGGGCGCGGAGTAGCCGAACACGGCGCCCAGTCGCAACTTCGGGTCGACGCGATACTCGACTCCGAGGGCGCCGCCGACGGCGTTGTAATCGTAGCCGGGGGCGAGAAATTGCTGCTCGCTGCTGCCGCCGGTATAGTTGGCCCCGCCGTAGACGGACCAGCGGTTTTCCGGCGTGGCCGGTCCGAGGTCCTTGGTCGGCGCGGCGTAGGCCATGACCGCCGTGGAGCCGATCCCGAATTCCCCAAAGGTTCGGTAGGCGTCGAGGCGACCGAACACCGAGCCGGTGAAATTCGTCGCGAGCGCGGTGGCGATGGCGCCCTGGGAAACCACGGTCGTCGGCGCGTCGATCTGGTTCGCCATGTAGTTGGCGACCAGCGCCATTCCGGCGCCGGTGGGATGCACCGCGTTTTCGTAGAAGCAGCCTGGAAATCTTGAATTCACGGTATTGGGAGTGGTCAGCGAGGGTGGCCCAGCTTCGCAATTGGTGGCGCTGGTGAAACCATACTGGCCGGGATCGGCGGCGAGGCGCGCCTGCAAGACCGCGAAATCGAACAGGAAGATGCGGACGCCCGATTGCGCCAAGGGCGCGAGCAATTGCTCGGTGGTCAGATAGTAGGTGTTCGCCCAGTCGTTGCGCTGCGCGTCGCTGAACTCCAAGCCGTTCAGGTCGGTGGGCGGTTCGGGAAAATATATTGAACTGCCCGTACCGAATATGACGATGTTGCGGGCGCCCTGCGCCGCCATCTGTTGCACGCCGGCGACTTCGCGCTGCGCCGATGCGATCGCGTCACCTTCGATCACCGAAGGACCCTGCGTACTGTCGACGGCCGACAGGTCGTTGCCGCCGATCGACAGCGCGATCAGGTCGGTGCTGGCGTAGTGCAGGCCTTCCGACAGGGTGAGTTCGGTGGTGAAGCCGGGCACGTTATGGGGAGGAGGGGTGGACTTGTCGTTGAACGTGTTGGTGTTGTCGGTTCGCGCGCCGCCGATCGCATAATTGGTCATGCTTGGCAGGCCATAGATCACCTGCAGCGACTCGACGAATGTGGTGCTGCCGGTGAACGTGCAATTGGGGGCGTAGCTACAGGTCTCGCCTGAAATCCGGAACGCACCGCCCGGAGCTGCGCCGGTGTCAGCATAACTGTCGCCGAAGCCGAAAATGCCGGTGAACTGCGCCTCGGCCGGCGCGAGCGTCGCGCCCAGCACGGCGGCCGAAGCGATCGCCGCTGTCGCGCTGATTCGGAGCGCGGCGCGCCATCTCGAACGAGCCGGCCGGCGCGGCGCTCCCCCGCCATCGCAGGGCGCCGTTCGATAGCGTTCCGACGAATCGCGCCGGGTCTGCTGAAAGTTTAGCGCCATTCCGTGCCTCCCGCCCCGGATCGCAAGCAAACCCGATCATCGCGGCTAGCGCCGCGCCGTGATTCGGAAATTGCGCCAGATCAACTGCGCCTTCTTAAGTGCAGCCTCGCACAAGTTTCGATGAGCGCGGCGACGCGCCGAACGAGTCGCGATGTCCCCGAGCCGATCCGCGACGCTCGACAGAGAGTCGAGCTCGGCCGGCCCGCGATCTCCGCGGACGTTTGTCGCTCATTCCGTCTCGTCTCGAAACCGTGACGGGCGCGATCGACGCAATTGTCGCCCCGTCTTGCGACACCATGCCGCAACGGCACGCGGCCACGCGGAATTTGCCCAATCACGACGGCGGTCGGCCTGATCAGGGAATCGACTTTAAGATGTTGAAACAGGGCGTTACAAAAGCCGCTGGCGCCGCTTAATCGGCGCTCCGCAGCGCGACTGGTCGGCAAGGAGTCGTCGTCGTTCAGGCTTGTCCGCGATTCCAAACCGGCGCACTACGATTCAGAACTCTGCGGCCGTTTTGGCGAGTCGGCTCAGCAATAATTGGGCGGCGACACAGTGTGAGGCTCGCATCGCTTGCGCGTGATGGCGTCTTCGCACCAACCATGGGCCGCCCAATGTTCTTCTCGCGCGATTTTCGCGTTGTCGCGAAAATCCTCGCTGTCGCCACGCCGCCTTTGGCGCTCGCGCCCGATGTCTTCGTATGCAATCTCGACGCGCTGTCGAGGCTGACGGCGGACGCCAGGCTCACGCTGGCGCGCTTGCGGAAGCATTCGCGCGACGCCGCGGCGCATGTCGCCGAACGCCGGTGGGCCGCACGTTTCGTTTGCTCGAGTTTCTATCGATTGCGACGCTGGCTGCTGTGCGTCGTCCCATTCGCAACGACGCTGTTCATGATGAGCGCGCCGGTTTCTGCAGACCCCACATGCAGCGGGCAATGCGCGGACCAGGTCACGCTTCTCGCGCCGTTCAATTCGCTTTGGAACCTGTCAGGTCCGCAAAATCCAGCGGATGCGGCTGTGCTCGCTCTGAACCTCCAAGAGGAAGAAAATATCTATCTCAGCGCGACTCAGGCGCAGAAGGCGGCTTCAGCGACCATTTTGGTCATTCCGGACATCTCCGCCAATCTGCTGATCCGCGCGTTCCCGAACAATCCGAATTTCTATTATGATCAAGTGGGGTGGCCCCATGCCCCCGCTCTCCCGTCGTCGGTCGCGAACGCGGTCAACGATGTCGACATTAACAGCCAGATCAATGCGATGAAGCCGACGTTCGGCGACGCCAACGTTTACGGCCACGCCTACACGTTCTTGCCGGGACAGTCCGACACTCTTGGCAACCCGCCGCCGTATCAGGTGTCGAGTGCGATTCTGGACGATCCATTCACGCCAGCCAACTCGTCTCTTCTCGCCTACCAGAATCAACAAACGCCTGGACTCTACGGCGTGAACTGGGCGCTGGGAAATTCGCAGATCGGTAATTTTCCGAGCGCGCATACGATGGCGAGCACCATCGACGCGCTGACCTACGCGATCCTGGCGCCGGGTTACTACCAGCAGCTTGTCCTCGGGGCGGCGGACTTCGCCTACGATCTCAACGTGAACGGCGTGCATTATCCGTTGGACGTGATCGCCGGCAGAATTCTCGGAACCTACCTGGTGGCTGAGACTCTGGCCGGAGAGCCGCTGTATCCAGCCACCACCTTTACTCAGGCCAACCTTCCCTCGCTCAGCAGTGCGATGCAGGGCTATTTCGGCGGCGGCGGCAGTTTGCCATTCGCGGCGCCTTGCGCCGTCGGCGTCTCCATATGCATCGCCAACGGCGTCATTCCGACTGCCGCTCAGTACAGCCTGACGTCACAGAACTATATCAAGTTTCTGACCTACGACATGCCGCCGGTCGGCCCGACAAATCTTGCGCCCTTGGTGCCTGCGGACGCCTACGTGTTGATCTCCACGCGGTTTCCGTACCTGAATGAGGCGCAGCTCAATCAGATTCTCGCCACCACTGAATTGCCCTCGGGCGGGCCGATCGACAACAACACCGGGTGGGCGCGTCTCAATCTCTACGCCGCTTCCAGCGGTTATGGCGCGTTTGCCAATACCGTCACAGTGAACATGAACGCCGCGCTGGGCGGCTTGAACGCCTTCGATGTCTGGAGCAACAACATCTCCGGCCCCGGAGGTCTGACGCTGCAGGGAAGCGGGACTCTGATCCTCGCCGGCGACGACACCTACACTGGCGACACCAACGTGCAAGGCGGCGCGCTCGCGGTCACCGGCGCATTGGCCGGCAATTTGGCGATTTGGTCCGGCGCTACTTTCGCCGGCAACGGCGTCGTCGGCGGATCGTTAGCCTTGCTCCCTGGCTCCACGTATCAGGTGGCGATCGGTTCCAACGGCGCCAACCTGATTCAAGTCGGCGGCGCCGCGACGATAACTGGCGCCGCCGTCGTGGTCGCCGGAGTCGGCTACAACCCGACTTTGGGTAGCCCCTACACGATCCTCACCGCGAACGGCGGCGTCACCGGCGCGTTCGGCAGTGTGACGGACGATCTCGCCTTTCTGACGCCGTCGCTGAGCTACGATTCGGACGACGTTTTCCTCACGCTGACGCGCAACGGCGTTGCCTTCGGTGGCGTGGCGACGACCCCAAACCAGCTAGCGGCGGCCAACGCGATCGGCGCTGGGGCCACGGGGAGCGACCTCTCTCAGGCGTTGCTGCCCCAGTCCGCCGCCGGCGCCCGACAAGCCTTCGATGCGCTCTCGGGCGAGATTCACGCGAGCGCGGTCTCGGCGGCGTTCGACGATGCGCGCCTGCCTCGCGAGGCGGTTCTGGACCGACTGGCGAACCCCTCTGACGCGCCTGCGACCGGCGCCGTTGCCGGGTTCGCCGCGGCGAACGCGATCACGGCCCCAAACCTGCCGAGTCAGGCGTTCGCCGCGTGGGGACAGGCCTTCGGCTCGTTCGGCCGTATCGGCGGCGACGGCAACGCGGCGGCCCTCGATCGTTCGGTCGGCGGCTTCATTCTTGGCGCCGACTCCAGCCCCGACAATCGCTATCGCCTGGGCGTGGTGGGCGGATACACTCAGTCCTCGCTGAGTCTCGACGCGCGCGCTTCGAGCGGCCACGTCGATTCGACCTTCGCCGGCGTCTACGGCGGCGCGACCCTCAACGCGTTGCAGCTGCGCGGCGGCGCGCTCTATGCCTACAACCGCTACGGAACCGACCGCTCGGTCGTCTTCCCCGGCTTCAGCGACGCCGACAGCGCTGGATACGGCGGCGATACGCTGCAGGCGTTTGGCGAAGCGGGTTGGCGCATCGGCCTGTCGGGCTTGTCAGGACGGACGTCGATCGAGCCTTTCGTCGGCGCGACGGCGATGCATATCGGCGCCGCGAGCTTCAGCGAAGCGGGCGGCGCGGCCGCCTTGAACGGCGCCACGGCTGGCTATGACTATGCCGCGACGACGCTTGGCGCGCGGGTCGAGACAGCGCTGCTCGACAACGCGCCGCTGGTTGCGCGCGGCATGCTGGGTTGGCGACATGTGTTCGGCGACGTGGCGCCGACCTCGGTGCTGGCCTTCGCCAGCGCGCCTTCGAACCCGTTCGCGGTCGCCGGCGCCCCGATCGCCCGCGACTCCCTCGCAGTCGAGGCGGGCGTCGGCTGGCGTTTGACGCGCCAGGCGACAATCGGCGTGTTCTATTCAGGCTCGCTCGCCGCGCGCGACGAGGACAATGCGGTCAAAGGCAAGCTCGACGTCGCCTTCTGAGCGAGCCATTCGAGATCGCGGCGGGAAGCGAGTTCGTCAGCGCCGCACGCACGCCGACGGCGGACGCCGCAAGGCGCGGCGTAAAGTTCCGATCGCATCAGTGGGAGACTCCGCGCGCCCCGCTTAACCCGTTCTCACTTGTTCCCGAACGGGAAGATGGTCTTCCAATCGTTCTTCATGTCGACGACGGTCCAGCCTTTCGCATTTGCTTCGTCGAGCGCCTTGTCGAGATGCCCAATGAAGGACTTGCGGTCGTAGGCCCATTCGCGCTCCGCGTCGGTATGATGCACGAGGAGGGCGAAGCGCGGGCCGCTCCCCGCCATCGTGTATTGAAGCATCTGCAGATCGCCGTCCGAGTTGCCGAACGCCGCAGTTGGGACGCGGCCGATGTGCTCGTTGATCCCGACGGGTTTGCCGGGCCCGTCGTCGACGAATTCCGCTTGCGGCAGGCGCATCAGCACCGGCTTGCCGTCGAGCAATTGGAACCTCACCTTGGCGTTGCTGCCGACGATGTTTTCTGGCGGAATGCCGTAGACCCTCTCGGTCCACGCGCGCATGAACTCGATGCCGCCGCCCGAAACGATGAAGG
>Ga0181539_1005007_pt1 | contig 10982 bp, 12 predicted proteins | sample PEATcosm2014_Bin_46_FD_119767 | JGI IMG/M metagenome (GOLD analysis project Ga0181539, IMG submission 119767) | Peatland microbial communities from MTU Mesocosm Facility, Houghton, MI, USA - PEATcosm2014_Bin23_60_metaG | ecosystem: Environmental > Terrestrial > Soil > Wetlands > Peat | place... | reverse complement strand
TGGCGGGTGACTTCTTGAGGTCATCTACACGACCGCTCCCGCTTAATTCGGTCGTGTTGACTCAAGCGTTGCCCACTCTCTCGCCCTTGCGGGCTTGCCCGTCTATCCAGCAGGAATGTGAAGGTTAAAATGGTGCCAAAGAAACAACACAAGCAGAGCCCCAAGTATGGAAACGATAATCCCTGCGGGATGAAACGGCGCGCCTTCCCTGGGAGGGGAAAAGATGTGCGTCACCAATCCGCCGACAACTGAACCGACGATACCGAGCACAATCGTCCAGAGAAGCGCCAGGTGCATATGCATTACATGCTTCGCAACGACGCCAGCAATCAAACCAACAATTATGTACCAAATGAGATGAAGCATGTTACCTCCTTTGAATAAATGCAGTCTCCTTGATTAAACTTAGATAATCATTCCAATCCCGGCGGTCAAGAATTCAGGTTGCCGATTTTCCTGGGCTTGCCCATGCTGGTAGGAAAGGTGAAGTAGGAATAGCGACTAACTTGCCAGGATCGGGAATTATCGTCGGAGTGCTAAAAGTTTCAGATATGATTAGAATATTGCTTCAGGCAGCGGGTTAACTCAAGATTAAAGGGAGACAGCCTATGCGGCTAAAGGACAAGATCGCGATCATCACCGGTGCTGGCACCGGAATCGGCGAAGCCATCGCTCATAAATTCGCACGCGAAGGCGCCAGCTTGGTTTTGAATGGCCTGCCTACTGATCCGGTGCGGAATGTGGCGGAATCCATCGTGGCCGGCGGTGGCCAAGCTGAAGTCCATCTCGGAGATGTGGCCGAAGAAACTGAGGCGCGTGCCTGTGTGGATCTCGCCATTCGACGCTTCGGTCGCCTCGATGTGCTGGTGAACAACGCCGGCATCTTTATCGCCAACGCCGAGACCGATGACTACCGAATTGCGGATTTCGACCGGACGGTGCGGAATAATCTTCGTACCGCCTTTCTCATGACTAAGTTCGCCCTGCCGTATCTGCAGAAAAGCCGCGGCAATATTATCTGCGCCGGTTCGGAGGCAGGATTCAACGGCTCCCCTGGATTCACTCCTTATGGAGGCTCCAAAGCCTTCTTGCATGCCTTTACGATGGGGGTGGCGTTGGAGCAGGCCAAATACGGGGTACGCGCCAACTGCATCTGCCCCGGACCGATCGATACCGCCTGGACGCGTCCGGACACGGGTCCTTTGGACGAGGCGATGGCAAAGTCAATTGATGACGTTGTGCCTCTGGGGCGCCGCGGCACCACGGAAGAAATGGCGAACATCTATGCTTTCATTGCATCCGATGAGGCAAGCTACGTGACGGGATCGCTGTGGCTGGCCGATGGGGGAGTCACTCCGGCCAAGGGGTGCTTGGGAGGGAAAGTGCCGACAGAGCTGCGCCGCGCCCCGGCGAGGGTATTGCCGCTGCGCCATTCGCATGACGGCGAGAACGGCAAGGAAATATTTCGCGCCAAGAAGTAGGTCGCTGTCGAGCGCTCCAAATAAAGGATGCTGTTTTTCCAGGGAAGAAACTCCTGCCCCCACTTTGATAAGCCGCTTTATCAGCCTGTCCAGCGGGGTAAAGGTGCGAGTATCTTGCCAAACCCTTCTCTTATCACCGAGCCAGCAAAAACTGCAGATATTATCTGCGTATCGGAAGGAGTTCCTCTTAGTGGGAGAAATTTAAGGAGCCTGGTAGGTTAGAATCAAATTTCCTTAGGATACGAGAAATACTAAGATTTATTGATGCGTTGGCGTAATACCCCAGACGCCTTGAATAACAAAACCTTTCGGGCGGCCAGGATCAGGCTCTCCTTAGTTTGGGGATTTCTCCCCCGACGTGCATTTTTCTGCCTTACCCAGAATTTCCCGAACCCGCTGAGGAGCAGATCTTCTCCATTAGCAAGGGTGCCTTTCATTATCTCGAAAAGCCGCTCCACAACCTGTCGAGACTCCTGCTTGCTCATGCCCATCTGCGTCTGGAGGCGATTGATCAGTTTTTCCTTGGTGAGTGCCATGTTCCCCCTCTAATCCCACCGTTCTTTGATAATTTCTTCATCCACGGTATCAAACACCTCAGAATGGAGCTCGATGTCAAACCATTTTAAGAAGGTTTTGTAATCTCGTTTTGAAGGCCATAAATCAGGATCGGTACAATAAGCATCCAACTCCCTCTCAAAAATACTCAGATAAATTTTTTTGATAAAATTAAGGGCCTTTTTATCAGTATCGTATTCAGGTATCAAAAGGCTGGTGCAGTCAGTCCGCAATTCGGCAAGGGTAAAGAGTACCTCAGCATCCGGCAGGGCATTGAGCCAGTCTAATAAGGGCTGTTTTGGTTTAAGAACAGCTATGGAGCGGTTGATGGAGTACATGTCCGGCTATAAGTTACTCATTCACCCCGAGTTATCCGAGATTATGCAGCATACTCAATCGGCCAGCCGCCATGGGCTTCAATGGCGGCGTCAATCTCTCCCATGAGGGGTTTCGGCCAGGGCCACAATCAAGACCTGGTTCACCTTATACAAACTTTGTCAACCCACTCATCTTGACTTATTTTTTTGGGGGCGAGGTCACTTCGTCAAAGTCTTTTTGCAGGCTAGTCACGGCGGCATCGATTTCAGATTTCAAATCTTTCCACGCCTTGCCGGTGGCGGACTCCATATCCTGCAGCTTTTTTTGCAGGTCGTCCGACTTCTTTTGAAGATCACCTACTTCATTATCCAGTTTAACCTTGAGATCGGCTTGAGCCTGAGCCGCTTTCTCCTTTAAATCGTTTAATTTTTTTTGAACCTCCGCCATTTCTTTAGCCATTTTATCTTGATACTCTTGTTTCTGCTGCGCCATATATTCTATTCTGGCTTCCGCTTTTTGCTGCACCTCTGGTTTTATTTTTTCTTTAGTCTGCGCCGGTTCTTCCTGCTTGCCACATCCCATCACCGTCAGGGAAAGCGCCAGACCAATACACAAAACTATCCGTTTCATTTAGATTTCCTCCTTTGTTTTAGTTTACGACCTCGGCGTTGACTACCCCGAGATCATGCCTCAGGATTATTATCCGAGATTATGCAACAGCCTAAGCCACCGCAATCCAAAAAAGGTTTTTGGGACCTCTTGCACGGAAAAAATCCCTCCAAAGTTTCTGTTCTTGAAGGCGAATCCTCTCGTCGCCGCCAAGTAATCGGATAGAGCTGCCTCGGCAGAGATCTTATTTTCCCGCCCGAGAAGCTTCGTGCCAGCGATAAAAACAGGCGGCGCCTTGCCCTGTCGCCACCGCCACACCTTCCTCCACCAGCCGCTGGAGCAACGGTTGGATCACTTCGAGGTCGAAGCCGAGATACCGGGCCGCTTCCGCTCCCAGGATTTCCTTCCGGTCTTGCAGGGGGGCTCTGAGGAGTTCGTAGCAGTCTTCCGCTTGGCAGCCGTAAGTCTTGGCCCAGAAAGAGTCCATGGGGGAGGCGGGGCTATTTCCCATCCTATCCTAAGCTGAGATTATGCGGCAGGCTTGGCCACCGCAGTTAAAAAATGTTTTTGGGGAACCCTCTATATGAGTTTAACCCCGAAAAAGTTTCCTCTTTTCCAACACAAATCCTCTCGTTGGCGGCATAATTGCACAAAACTTTTAAAAAATCAATTTTCCCGTAATTTCCGATATCCTACCTTCCAATATATCCCTCTGAATAAGCCCTGTCACTCTCTGGGTTAAAGGTGCGTTTCCTTGTGAGCCAAGATCGCCGCTTCTGCGTGGCGGGTCATGGGGTGCTTGGCGGATTCTCTGTAGATGAAGATGCTGCACAGCCGGCAGATATACCACCGCTGATTGGAGCCAGCAGAGATCCCAATCCACCGACAAAAATATTTGTTGATCGCTTTGGCCTGAGCATCCAGCCGTTGATCGTTGAATTTATCCAGATCGACCGTTGTCTCCCTTCTCCTGGCCATCCTTAACGAGGATTAGGTCTTTGCTGGGGAATTGGTGGGGAAAGCCGTTATTGTCAGAAAAATCAGTGCAGTTGAGATTAAAAATAGTTTTCTAACCATTTAACTTTATCTCCATATCTCAGGTGATGGTGGCTATTCCAATTCAGATTCTATTTTGTCAAATATATCCTCAATTTTATAAAGAAGCTGATCAGCCTGGGCGAGATTCCAGTCAGCTATATTCTCTTCAATACTCTTATGAAGGTTCAGCAGATTCTCTCTATGCCGGAGAAGCACATCTCGGAGCGGCGTACCATCGAAGGTATAAAGAAGCTTATCTAACTGCCCCGCTATCCCATAAAGTGAAGGATTCCGCTCCACCAGATCAGAATCCAAAGTTCTCAAATGACGTGCCAGATTTGGATAAGTTCCCTCCAGGTCCTTTTGATAATAGGGAAGAACAGTAACAGTCAGGTGCATATATTTACTCATGGTTGATTTCCCTTTTGAGGGTGTTGAAATGGGTTTTTGATCCCTTCCACCCGGGGTTTGATCCCGGACAATTTCTCCTTTTTGTAGCCCAATCACTTGCTGAATGAACGGTAGCCCGAGTTTCCTTCAAAATATATCTTTTTTGAAGATTTTCAACATACCACCCCTTGGTTCGCAGACTACCACCGGCCATGCAAGAAACTCTGGCCCCCACTTTGATCCCCAAATTGGCTCGTTGGAGGCGACAGGACGGCGGCGAGTTAAAGGAAAAAGGATACAGAAACCAATCTGCAGGGATATTGTCAAATTAAGTCTGATTCAGGACATTTTAATTACTTAATAAAATAACCTGATACTCGCCACTTCCCATCCTTGTCTTTCATCGGGGTGACAGTTTCAATGGCAGATTTCTTGTTTTCAAATGAGGTTGTAAACTGAATGACCACATATTCCCCATCGGGCGCTCCAGGGAGAGAAGTCTTATATGTCTCGCTCTTCACTATCCTGGAATTTAGCTTACCCAGAGGTTTTCGAACTGCCTGTAGTGAGTTCACCCACTGATTTTGGGAAACTGCTGTCTTAAAATATTCAGCCGCTTCCTTCCAACTTTCCGCATATTCTCCCTTATCGATCATGGCAATCCAATTCTCTGCAGCGGCAAGGGCATCTTTCTTCTGAATGGCATCTGCCCCATAGGCGACACTCACCAAAATCATGGAAATGAGCACAAGTCCAGCCAAGAAGTTTTTCAACAAATCTCTTTCCTCCAATTTGATTTAACCAAAATTATGCCACATCCTTGAACAGTCTTATCAAGAGCCAGATCATTTGAAGAGTATACTCAAGCCCCCGCCTTCTTCCTCCCTGCCGCTTTTCCAAATCCTCTGGCCAAAGCCATCTGACTCCGTTTTGCAGAATATTCTTTGCAGACAAGTGGGAATTTTTTCGGATCAAGTCCAAACTGTTTAAAATATTCCTTGGGCAAAAGGCCATGGGCTTTCTTGAGATGTGCCTTCAAAGTCCTACATTTTTTGCCGCATGACATACAGACCACGTGCTTCTCGGTCACAATATCCTTCAACTTGATCGACGGTTTCTTCACCACTTTCGCCTCTTCGCCCTTTTCCGGAGCCACGATCTCTGGGATAACAGCGCCACCTTCCAAAGAGGCCAGGACATTGTAGATGTCTTTAATCTCATCCACTAACTCCTGGGGAGATAGTTCACTCATAGAGGCGTGAGAAATTACAATCTGGGCGGTGAGCTTCAAATTTTCAGTGGCCATGGGAATGTCTCCTTAATTTTTTTGACATAGTTAGTAAATCAATGTGAGGATGTCATTAATTTGGCAATTGATTGAATTTTGTCAAGGATATTGTGCAAATAAACCGGAGCCAGGGTAAGGCTGTGCAGATAACCAAAGAAATATTCCAGGTGGGCGGCAGTTAACTCACTTCGTCTGAAGCTGACGCTATCTATCTAATCAATTTCGATGGTCATGCGGCTTTAGTGGAAGCCGATATTCTGTGCGAAGGTCATTACGGGGGTTATAAGGGCAAGAAGGAAGTGGCAGATTTTATCAAGCAGTTTTTGGCATAAGCGTTTAAATGTACTTCATTATTCACATTAGAATTTTTAGTCAAACTCAGAGGGGCCGATGAGGTTAATCCCAGCCCCTCGTGGGTTTTCTAACTTTATTTGGTTTAACGTTTTCCTTAGAATGCCGTGACTATTTCAGGGCTGGGCCACGGAAACCATGGGCTCGCGAACCAAACGGTTATAAGGCTGCTTTATAACTTTGGAAGCGGATCGAGAGAAGGAGTGCGCTGGAGCAAGGTCGACCACCAAGCCTTCCAAACAGTTTTCCACCCGGCGACAAAATTCGCTGGCGCTAACCGGCATGATGATGTAATCGTTGATGTCGATATTATAAGCATCCAGCGGAAAGGCCAAATCCAGGCGGTTGGTAATCAGCATGACTTTGATCGAGGGATTAATCTTCTTGGCTTGCCTCAATATGGCTAAGTTATCCTTTTCCTCCCGGGAAAGTTTGGCGATGATCAAATCGTAATTTTTTTTGACCAGGGCCTCCAGGGCGGCTTCTGGGCCCCTTAGCGCCTTGATTGAAAAGCCTTTATATTTCAATACCCAACCCATAGTTCGAAAAGAATGAGAACCGTCACCCAATAAAAGAATTTCATATTTAGCCATGGGCTTGCCTCCTGGTTCTGGGTGGATCAGCAGATGGATTAGCGCCAAGGTGTGTTTAGCGAACTATAGGCTTAAAAAGGAGTTTTTCACAATAGGCAATGATACCTATTTGTTGGTAGGTAAAACTACCTATAAAAAATAGATTTTGTTCTGCCCATCATCTGTCGCTCTACCGTTAAAGACCACTATTGACTTTGGCTTAGTTTTGTTGAAACTACCATAGACCCCGTTGCTGGCTAACATTAGGCTCCTTTATTCCCACAAATTTCTCCGCAATCTCCTTAGCAATCAAAGGCGCATTCCCCCCAGCCCGATTATTGATGATCAAATTTACCAGCACCCCCTTTTCGATGGCAGTCTTCACAATTTCCACTGTCTCCCGCACCATCTCCGGCTGCAGCATACCTTCCACCAGCCTGTCAAGAGGATAGGCTTTTGCATAAGCGTCTTCATACCGCATGTTCAAAGGCGTCATGAGCCGGATCACACACTCATTCTGGGCATTGAAGAATCTGCCACTCGCCTTGGCCAATTGCTTCCTGAGAGGTGGTAGCCAGGTCCAGTGCGATAAAACCTGCCCCACCCCATACCTCTCTAAAACTTCGAATATCTGATCTCTCAGATATAAATCTGTCCTCAGTTCCAGATGATAGCGGGTATCCTTTGGGACTGCCTGGAAAAATCTATCCAGATCCCGGGCCATTTCGTTTACAGGGGTCCGATCCTTCTGTCGCTGATATTCCTGCTCAAAAATAAACCCGGTGAGATATGAGCCCAGGAGGTTTACGGCCGGTTTGTAGAATTGTTCGGTGAAAATTTTGGGATTCAGATAGGCTTCGTTTTCAAGGTACTGGTCACCTCTGTGCATCTTCTGAGCCGTGATTACCTGCGGGACCTTGAGAATTAGCCGGTCACCCTCTTTTATATGGCGGTGATAATTTTCCAAGACGTGATAATTCTGGGTAGGTTGGCCATCTTGATCCAAAAGGAGCCGGTAGAAGGTGAAGTCAATCTCCAAGACCGGGAAATGTTCGAAATATTCTTCTACGCTATCAACGGGGAGGACTTCTTCGACAAAGTTCTTTCCGGCGATTATTTTGGTACGTTTGGTTATCCGCCCCTCATTGGGGTCTCTGGAATAAATTTGTCCGATCCAGCCGGCATAGCGATCGCTGGCCGTCCCTATGAGGACATGGGGATGGAGATTGCGAAAATGGAAGGTTTCCGGATGGCTCTTGGCGACGTCAGGCATGGTTTTAGTTTAGATGAAAAACGAGGGTTGCTCAAATGGATAGAGGATGGTTTAGGGAAGACTGGATATTTGAAACATAGTTTGAATTTTTGAGGACTTCGGGATAGGTGCTGAAATTGGTAAGGAATTCGCTACCAGTACCTTTGGGAAGAGGGATTAACGAATTAGCAAGTTACTTGCCATATTCGCAACTTATCCCAAATCCCTCAATAATTCCAGATATACTCTAAATATCTTGTCCCTCAAAAACCGAAATTTATCCGTTTGAATGGCCTTCGCCATTTAAACTGGGATTATGCCGCATCTATAGCTGTTTCAGTCACAACGAAGTTTTCGGGACCTCTTGCCCCGAGGGGAGGCTTCAAAACGATCCTCATCTCGAACCCAATTGTTCTCATAGGGAGTTCAAGGTTCAAGGTTCAAAGTTCAAAGTTAAGGGCAGAGCGCGCCAGGGTGAGGGGGAATTTAATCTTTTTTCCGCTCCCGTGTCTACCTTTGAGCGGCACTGTCAGGAATCCAGGGAATTGTAGGTTTTAAAAAATCAGTCAAAACGCCGCATCAGCTCCGCCATCAGGTCATCCACATTTTCCGGGGTGATGCGATTTTTCCAGATGGTCTCTTCGGCCCGGCGGCGGCGGCAGGGGTCTTGCAGATCCTCCAGGCCGTGGAAGATTCCGGTGCGCCGCCCCACCTGGTAAATCATCTGCTCATCCTGATTCAGGGAGAGGAAATTCTCCACCACCGCCAGCATACGCCCCTGGTCCTGGGGCAGCGCCCCCGCCACCTCCGGCAACAGGTTGCGGAAGTGGTCGCTCTGTACCACGCTGGTAATGCCCCGCAAAGATTCCAGGAAGAGCTGCACTTCCCGGGCCATTTCCAGGTCGGTCAACCTTTCGAAGCGCCCGCCCTGATAATCCTGGTGAAGCGGGGTGCCGTAAAGAATGGCCAGGGTGCGCAAGCGGATGAAGTCCGGGTTGATTTCGTTGAAGGCGGCGGCCGTGGCCTGGGCGTGGGCCCGCCAGAGGCGCCGTCCGCCCAGCCCCGGCATGTAATATTCCGAGAGCTCCAGGCCCGCCTGTTTCACCTGGCGGCCCGCCAGAATCTGCTGGTTCCGGGTGGTGCCCTTGTGCACCAGCCGCAGGACTTCGTTGGCGCCCGATTCCAGGCCGATGTGCAGGCGGTTCAGACCCGCCTCCCGATGGCCTGGAGATCCCTAAGGTTCAGGCGGGCCACCGTGCTGGAGCGCGCATAGGAGGTCACCCGCCGCACCCCGGGGAATCGCTTCCTCAAGTGAGAAAGGATAGCGGCCAGATCCGAGGGGCCGATCGCCAGACTGTCGGCGTCCTGGAGGAATACCGACTGCTGGCCGTGGCGCAGCCAGTGGGCCGCCGCCTGCCAGGCCTGCAGGTCTCCGGGGGCCTCGCCGCCGGCCTTGAGCCGGGCCAGCACCAGACGGTCCGCCTCGCCGCCCTTGCCGCAGAAGGTTTGGGCCGCCAGGTAAACCGCCTCGATATCCCTGATCACATGGTCCAACGGGCGCCGGGAGAACCGGGTATCTTTGTAGGTCGAACAAAACTTGCAGCGGTTCCAGGGGCAGTTGCGGGTCACCCGGAGCAAGAGGCTCCCGGCTTCGCTGGGAGGGCGAATGGGCCCTTGTTCGAAGCCGCCGTAAGGTTCTTGCTCTATCAAAGTGGTCCTTTTTTTCGGCGGGAGTTCGGGAGCTGCCGCGACATTTTCCATCTATTAGAGCCTCTTGCAAAAGTCATATTCAATGGCGAAATCAACGCTATTGACTTATTCCCTCCCCCTTGAGGGGGCGACACCGGGTGGGGGTGGTGAAAAGAGATGCGTAATATCCAATAGTTACCAACTACTGACGCCCCCCTCCCCCTAACCCCCCCGTGGGAGGGGGAATAGACGCATGGTGCGCAGTGCGCACCCTACACGTCCCTTGGTCCTAATCCCCTCCCCCCATGGGGAGGGGGAATAGACGCCTTAACCGCTTAACCGGACTTTTGCAAGACCCTCATTAGTTATTCAAGTTTCGCACCCCTGTAACCTGCACAGGCGGGACGCCTGGGCTACCTGGACTGGGTAGCCTAGGCCTCTGGCCGGTGTGGTTACTTGATGCGAAACTTGAGTTATTTAGTTCGCCAATCCAAAATAGTCAACGGACCCTATTGGGTATCGCCCCGATTTCTAGTATATAATTTAACCACGAGGCGATCAATGGCGGCCGGGGCCAAAATGGGCATCGCCCGGGGGGCTGGACCGCCGCTCCCCGCCGGCGATTGCCTTTGGCCTGGAATGGCTTAGTTTATTAATTACCCGGGTGGCTAAATTTACCACCTTTGGGAATTTTTTTTAGAGGTCCAGATGAGCGAGATTGAGGCGCAGCCTTCCGACTTTATTCGCGACCTGGTGGCCGCCGACCTTCGCGCCGGCAAGAATGAAGGCCGGGTCTGCACCCGTTTTCCCCCGGAACCTAACGGCTACCTGCACATCGGCCATGCCAAGTCCATCTGCCTCAACTTCGGCATTGCCCGGCAGTTCGACGGGCTTTGCAACCTCAGGTTCGACGACACCAATCCCAGCAAGGAAGAGGTGGAGTACGTCGAATCCATTATCAATGACGTGCGCTGGCTGGGCTTCGATTGGGGTTCGCGCCTGTTTTACGCCTCGGACTATTTCGAGCAGATGTATGAATACGCGGTGCACCTGGTCCGGGAAGGTAAGGCCTTTGTCTGCGATTTGACTGCGGACCAGGTCAGGGACTACCGCGGCACCCTCATTGAGCCGGGCAAAGAGAGCCCTAACCGGAACCGCAGGGTGGCCGAGAACCTGGACTTGTTCCAACGCATGCGGGCCGGCCAATTCCCTGACGGGGCCCGAACCCTGCGGGCCAAAATCGACATGGCCTCCCCCAACATCAATATGCGGGATCCGGTCCTGTACCGCATTCTCCACGCCGAACATCACCGCAGCGGGGATAAATGGTGCCTCTACCCCATGTACGATTACGCCCACCCCATCTCCGACGCCCTGGAGGGCATCACCCATTCCATCTGCACCCTGGAGTTCGAAGACCACCGGCCTCTGTACGACTG
>Ga0181539_1005005_pt1 | contig 10987 bp, 10 predicted proteins | sample PEATcosm2014_Bin_46_FD_119767 | JGI IMG/M metagenome (GOLD analysis project Ga0181539, IMG submission 119767) | Peatland microbial communities from MTU Mesocosm Facility, Houghton, MI, USA - PEATcosm2014_Bin23_60_metaG | ecosystem: Environmental > Terrestrial > Soil > Wetlands > Peat | place... | reverse complement strand
GCGAGGCCGAGTTCTACGGCGCCATGGACGGCGCGGCGCGCTTCAACCAGCGCGATTCTCTGGCCACCATCCTGATTACCGGCATCAATATCGTCGCCGGCCTCCTGATCGGAACCCTGCAGATGGGCATCGACCTCAGCGAGGCCGCGCGCACCTACACCGTGCTCACGGTGGGCGACGGGCTGGTCACGATCATCCCTTCGCTGCTGGTTTCGGTGGCCGGCGGCATCACGCTCACCCGCGCCAACTCGGCCGGCATGCTGGGCGGCGAGATCCGCCAGCAACTGCTGGGCCGGCCGGCCACGTTGTACATGGCAAGCACGGTCTCGGCCTGCATGTGCCTGATACCCGGGCTGCCCAAGTTTGCCTTTCTGGCCGTGGCCGGGGGGCTGTTTGTGGGCGCGAGACGCCTTGCGGCGCAACCGCAGGTCCTGCCCGCCGAGCTGGCCCCTGCCGAAAAGAAAAAGGCCGAGGGCGCCGCGCAGAGCTCGGAACTCACCTCGCTGCTGCGCCTGGAGGACCTGACCCTCGAGATCGGTTTCCAGCTGATTCCGCTGGTCGACGAGAAGCAGGGCGGGCAACTGTTGAGCCGGGTGCGCACCCTGCGCCGCCACCTCTCGTCGGAGATGGGCTTTCTGGTTCCCCCCGTGCATATCTCGGACAACCTGCGCCTCAAGCCCAGGGAGTATGTGATCTCGCTGCGCGGCATCGAGATCGGCCGCTGGCAGACCGAGGGTCCGCACCTGCTGGCGGTCTCCGGAGAGCCCGGCCGGCGGCCGCTCACCGGCAAAGAGACGCGCGAACCCGCCTTCGCAGTGCCGGCCGTCTGGATCGCGCCGGCCCTCGAAGAACAGGCCATCGCCGCCGGCTACTCCGTGGTCGACGCGGTGACGGTGATCACCACGCACCTGGGCGAGCTCATCCGCCAGCATGCCGGCGAGCTGCTGGGGCGCGCCGAGATCAAACGTCTGTTAGATGCGCTCAACGACTCGCACCCCAAGCTCCTTGAGGAACTGGTGCCCAAACTCCTCACGCTGGGCGAGGTGGCGCGGGTTCTCGAGCAATTACTGCGGGAACGCGTTTCGATCCGCGATATGGGCGCGATTCTGGAGGCGCTGCTCGAAACCGCGCCCGTAAGCAAGAGCCTGGTAGCCCTGGTCGAGGCCGCGCGGCAGGCCCTGGGGCGGAGACTGGTGCGGCCGCTGCTCGACGGCGACGGCCAGCTGCCGGTGCTCTTGCTCGATCCCGGGCTCGAAGAGGAGATCCTGGCGGCGGTTGCGCCCGAAAACGGGCAGCGCCTGCTCGCGGCAGCCGCTCCCGCCGGGACCCCGGTGGTCCGCCGCCTCACCGATTCTGTGAGATCCCTTATTGGCTCCGCATCCTCTGCGGCACCTCCCGTGCTCCTTTGCCCTAGTCCGGCCCGCTATCACGTCAAGCGGTGGCTGGAACCGGTGTTGCCTCGTCTCGCCGTGGTTGCCGCCGGCGAGATTCCCCCGGAGATCCGGCTGCGCCTCGTCGGCACCGTCCGTTGAGGGCGGCATCCGAAGGGGTGAAGCCGCGGATCGAGGCAGGCAACGGAAAGAGCGCGTGCGCGTGAGGGGAAAAGCCGATGGGAGTCGATGGAAGCGCTGCCGTGAGAGACTCCAAACCCGCCAGCCGCCGCGCCGGGGCAGCGAACTACCCTCCTTCGGCCGGGATCACGCCGGTTCTCACCGGCGAGCAGGAGCGGGTCCTCCTCGATCACCTGCCGATCGTGCGCTTTCTGGCGCGCCGCATCCATGAGCGCCTGCCGCAGCACGTCGATATCGAGGACCTGGTTTCGGCGGGCGTGGTCGGATTGATGGACGCCTTCGCCAAATTCGATCCCGAAAAGAAAGTGCAGTTTCGCAGTTACGCGCAGTTCCGCATCCGGGGCGCCATCCTCGACAGCCTGCGCACCCTCGACTGGAGCCCGCGCGAACTGCGCCGCAAGGGCCGCGCCGTCGAGGAGGCCATCCGCATCTTGACCGCGCGTCTGGGCCGGGCGCCGGGCGAGGCGGAGGTCGCCGCCGAGATGGGCGTTCGTCTTGAGGATTACCAGCAGTTGCTCGGGGATCTGAAGGGCCTCGAGATCGGCACCCTGCATCTGGAGCGCAGCGAGAACTCCGGCGAGGAAGAGTTGGCCTATGTGCCGGGCCGTCCTGACGAAGATCCGCTTTTCCGCTGCCTGCGCGGCGAACTCGAGGACCGGCTGGCCGAGGCCATCGCCAATCTGCCCGATCGCGAACGGCTGGTGATGACCCTCTACTACTACGAAGAGATGACCATGCGCGAGATCGGCCTGGCGCTGGGCGTGGTCGAGTCGCGCGTCTCGCAGGTGCATGCATCGGCAGTGGTGCATCTGCGCGCGGCTCTGCGCGATCTGGCGGCCCGGGGCGCGGGGGACCGTATGACGCCCCGCAAACCGCCACGCAAGACCTGAACTCCGGCCCTGAAGTCCCGGATCGATAGCCCGGCCGGGCGCGGAAAACGGGGCGTGAATAGGGCGGATAGAACGCGGTTAAGGAGCGGAGATTGACAGAGAAGACACTCAAGCAGGATGAGATCGATGCGCTCTTTGAAGCCGCGCGCAGCACTTCGCCCGAAGCGTCCCGGCCCGAGGCGCGGGCCCGTATCGTGCCCTATAACTTCTCTTCCGCCGGGCAGATCTCGACCGACCAGTTGCGCGCCATCAGCATGTTGAACGACCTGTTCGCGCGCAACCTTACCCACAATCTGGCCGCATGGCTGCGCACCCGCTTTCAGGTCAACCTGGTTTCGGCAGAGCAGATACAGTTCAATGAGTTTCTGCTCAGAATTCCCGAGATCAGTTATGTAGCCTCGGTAAGGCTGGAGCCCCTGGGCGCGCTCTCGGTGCTGCAGCTCGATCTCGGCCTGGCGCCGCCGATGATCGACCTGCTTCTGGGCGGGGACGGCAAGGACGGTCCCTTGCGCGAGCTGACCGACATCGAGGAATCGATTCTCGGCAGCGTGGTGGAGATCGTCTGCCGGGAACTGACGGTGGCCTGGCAGCAGGTAGGCCTGAGCTTCAACTTCGAGCGCCGCCAGATGCAGACCCAGGTGGCGCGCATCATCTCCGTGACCGAGAAGGCGCTCTGCCTGAGCTTCGAAATCCGCATGCCGCACAGTTCGGGGCTGTTGAATCTGGCCTTTCCCGCCGTGGTTGCGAACACCATCCTGCGCCGCCTGACCACCGACTGGGGCCGGCGCTGCCGCCATACCGGCGAGACCCGGTCGCGGATCGAGGCCGTGGCGCGGCGCATCCGCTTTGGCTGCACCTTGCAGCTGCCCACGGTTCGCCTGGCCGCCAGTACGCTCGAAGAGCTCCAGCCGGGCGACGTCTTGCGCCTCGATGTGAGCACCAGCGCGCTCTCCGAGTGGCGCGTCGCGGGATTGCCCCTCCTGCTGGCCAAGGCCATGCGCCACGGAGAGCGCCGCGCGGCGCGGGTGGAGCGCGCGGTCGCCGGGGGTGAGCCATGAAAACCTACTTCGATTGCTGGGCCGAAGTGGCCGCAGCGCTCTTCTCGCAGGCCCTGGCCGGGGAGCCGGAGCTCTCCGAGTCCCTGCCCAAGCCGCTCGCGGGCGGGTCCTTTGGATGGGCGGCAACCCTGGCGGGAGACGTGACGGGACGCTTCGCCATCCTCCTCGACGGCGCGATTCTGGAGACGCCCCTGGTCGGCGAGGGTGTGGATCAAAAGGCCGGCTGGAAGGAACTGGTACGCGAGACTCTCGATGCCGCGGCCGGAGAACTGCTGGCGCGCACCGGCCAGAAGTGCAAGGTCGCGGCCAGCGAAGAGATCGCGGCCCAGAGCCAGATCTCGCACGCCTTTCAGCTCCGCGCCGGCGATCGCGGCTGGACCATCCTGGTGCGGGACGAGTTGCGCACGGTGGAAGCGCAGGCCCAGGCGGAGGCCAGCGCGCCGGCGGCATCGCGCGCCGGCGATCGCGATGCGCGCGCGGCCGCGGCGCCCCCGCCCCCCAGCCCGGGTCTGACTCCCGGCCAGGAATTGCTGCTCGATGTCGAACTCGAAGCTTCGCTGCGCTTTGGCGCGCGCGAGATGTCGCTGGGCGAGATTCTCGATCTGGGGCCGGGCGATGTCGTCGAACTGGATCGCCACGTGGCCGACCCGGTGGACCTGATTGTGGGCGACAAAATTGTGGCGCGCGGCGAGGTGGTGCTGGTCAACGGCAACTTCGGGCTGCGCGTCACCGAGGTCGCGGCGCCCAAAAAACGCCTGGAGAGCGTGCGATGTCTCTTTTAAGGCGATCCGCGGCGCAGGCCGAAGGCAGGGCCGGCGCCGAAGGCGGTCTTGGGGCGGCAGAGGGCGCGGCCGGGCTTGCGTCCCGAGAGGTGCGTTCCGGCCCATCTTCACGGCAGCGAAAGGGTGGGATCTTCCGCACCTGCGCCAATCCCCACTGTGCTTCGGGCTGGCTTCACCTGTGGCGCAGCCGGGAGGCGCCGGTCTTCGAGAACGGCTGGTGCTGCTCGGCCGCATGTACGCGGGCGTGCGTGGAGGCGGCATTACGGCGGGAGATGGATGCGCGGGGCGCGGTGCGCGAGAGCCACCACCATCGTATTCCGCTGGGGCTGGCCATGCTGGAGCAGGGCTGGATCTCTGCGAAAGATCTGCGCGCGGCGCTGGCCGCGCAGCGCAGCGCGGGGTGCGGCAAGCTGGGCGAATGGCTGGTGCGGCAGAGGAGCACGAGCGAGGAGCTGGTGACGCGGACCCTGGGCCTGCAGTGGGGCTGCCCGGTGCTGAGCATCGAGTATCACAATCCCGAAGACCTCACGCCGCTCGTGCCGCGGCTCTTTATCGACGCCTTCGGGGCGCTGCCCTTGCGCGTGGCGGCAGGAAAGATCCTCTATCTGGGTTTTGAGGACCGCGTCGATCCCGCCCTGGCGCTGGCTGTCGAGCGCATGACCGGACTGCGGGTCGAAGCCGGACTGGTGCCGGGATCGCACTTCCGGTTGGCGCACGAGCGCGCCCTGGAAGCGCGCTTTCCGTCTGCGGAATTGATCGAGGCGGCCACGGAGCGGGCGTTGGCCACGGCTCTGGCCAACGCCATCGAAGAGTCCGAGCCCGCCCAGGCGCGCCTGGTGCGCGTGCATGATTGCTTCTGGCTGCGCCTCTGGCGCCGCCCTCAAGCCGGGCCTTTACCCGAATCGGGCTCTATCCGGGACCTGATTGCTTCAACCGCGGCGCACTGAGGACCGATTCCGGTCTCGCCGGAGTGGGCAGGCGGCGGGAATGCGCTGACGAAGCGGCTCGCAAGAAACTCCTGGCAGGCGGAGGAAATCCTGGCCTCATGCTTCCGGGCAAAACGCCGATAGGAAATTTGCAGGGGGCTTGGGCATGGGCGAGATTCGAGCGCTGATCGTGGATGACTCTTCGGTAATGCGCAAGATTGTGGAACGCGCGCTACGCCAGGCCGGACTGGATCAACTGGTGGTGCATGAGGCCGGTTCCGGGGCCGAAGGAATCGAGGTTCTGAAGGCCATGCCGGTGGACTTGATCCTTTCCGATATCAACATGCCGATCATGGATGGCCTGGAGTTTCTCCGCCAGATCCGCGCTCAGAACCTGGCCCAGGGCGTGCCCGTGGTCATGATCACCACCGAGTCGAGCGAGGAGCATGTGAAGCAGGCCATTCAGTCCGGCGCTCAGGGATACATCCGCAAGCCCTTCACGGCCGAGCAGGTCAAGGAGCGGGTGTTACCACTGGTCCGAGGGGCTTAGCCGGGAGGATCTTGTGCTGTTCAACGGGGTGCGTGCGGCTGCGATACAGGGGCGGGGAAAGATCACGGTCCTGGGCGGCAGAGAAGAAAGGGAGCAGACGATGGCGGTGTCGTTGCGTGAATCCGTGCAGCGGGTCTCCGATCCGCGAAACCTGGATGCCAGCGTGGAAGAGGTCTTCCGGCTGATGCTGGGCATTGAGTGCAAGCGCGATGCCGGGCCGGCCAACGTAGAAAGCGAGTCGGTTACGGCGGTGGTCGGCTTCGGCGGTATGTTGAGCGGCGCCTGCGTCTTCCGCTCCGGAGCCCGGACGGCCCTGAAGATTGCCGCCCAGATGACGGGCATGGAATTCGAAACCGTCGACGATACGGTGAAGGACGGCATCGGAGAGATCTGCAACATGCTGGCCGGGGGCTGGAAGGGCAAGGTTCCGGAGCTGGCCGCCAACTGCGGCCTCTCGGTTCCGGCGGTCATTACCGGCAGGGACTATAACCTGCACGTGCAGGCCCCGGAGTTTCAACTGCACCACATCTATCGCTTTGACGACCAGACCTTTGAGGTCACGATCGTCTGCGACGGCATCCAATAAAACAGCGCGTAGGGAATTGGGAATCGGGAACAGGGAATAGAGATCGGGGAATAGCCAAGGGAGCTATCCCTGGGAAAACAGGCCTGTCTATTCCCTACTGACGGCTCCCTACTGGCTACTCCCTATTCCTATTCCCTTGAAACCGCTCTAATCTCTTCATCTCCTCTTCGGCCCCTCATCTGCATGGAACTCCTGTCGACGAGGAGCTTCCCGATGGACAGCGGCTACTACGCGGCGATGACGGGCCTGGTGGCGCGCACCCAGGCTCTGGATATGGCGGCGGCCAACCTGGCCAACGCCCAAACGCCGGGCTTCCGTGCGGAACGCGAGTTCTTCCGCTCCGTGCTCCTGGGACCCGGCGGCGCGGATTCCGAACTGGGCGAGACCGTGAACAACTACGGCCTGCTGGGCGGCAACCGGCTCAGCACGGCCCAGGGCGCGCTCGTCGAAACCGGCAATCCCCTCGATCTGGCCGTTGAGGGCCAGGGATTCTTCATGGTGCAGACGCCGCAGGGCCCACGCTATACGCGCGATGGCAGCTTCCACCGCGCACCCAACGGGCAACTGGTTACGGAGGCGGGTGAGCCGGTGCTCTCGGCGACGGGCCAAGCGATCCCCATTCCGCCCGGCGAAGTCACGGTAGGCGCCGACGGAACCATCTCCGTGGCCGGCGGGGTGGTGGCGCAAGTGGGCGTCTTTGTCTTTCCTGCCGGAACGGAGCTGACGCCGGAGGGCGCCAATCGCTATGTCGCGCCGCAGGGGGTAAAGGCCGCCGCGGCAACCGGCGCGTCGATCCACCAGGGCGGCCTCGAGGCAGCCAATCAGGATGTCGTCCAGGGCACTCTCGATCTGGTCATGATGCAGCGCCAGGCCGAGATGATGCAGCGCGCCTTAACCGTCTTCCACACCGAGTTCAACAAGTTTGCGACCGAGGACCTGCCAAAGGTCTAGTCCAAAACGAGGAGAAACATGATTCGAGCCTTGTATACCGCAGCCAGCGGCATGAGCGCACAGCAGATGAACCTCGACACCATCGCCAACAATCTCGCCAACTCCTCGACCACGGGCTTCCGGCAGTTGCGCCTGCAGTTCCAGGACATGGTGTATCAGAACCTGGTGACGCCGGGCGCGGCACAGAGCCAGAGCACCGTTGCCGCCGGGCTGCAGATCGGTTTGGGGACCAAGCCCGCGGCGACCGAGGTTATTAATACCCAGGGCGAGCTGAACGAGACCCAGAACCAGCTCGATGTGGCCATCCAGGGCTCGGGCTTCTTTCAGATTCAGCGGCCCGACGGCACCATCGCCTACACCCGCGCCGGGCAGTTTCAACTCAACAACCAGGGCACGATCGTGACCACCGACGGCGATCCGCTGATTCCCACCATCACCATTCCTTCCAATGCCACGGCGGTCACCATCACGCAATACGGCGTGGTCAACGCGACGCTCGCCGGCCAGCAGAATCCCTCGCAACTCGGACAGATTCAGCTGGCCACCTTCCCCAACCCCGGCGGCCTCGAGAGCATGGGCAACAACCTGCTCACGGCCACGCTGAATTCGGGCGATCCCGTCCTGGGAAACCCCGGCGGCACGGAAGGCCTGGGAACGCTGCAACAGGGGTACCTGGAGAACTCCAACGTCGATGTGGTGACGGAGTTTGTGCAGATGGTGCTGGCGCAGCGGGCCTACGAGTCGAACTCGAAGGTCATCAAAGCAGCAGACGATATGTACTCGCAAGTCAATAACATGACGCATTGAACCTCGCGTGCCGGTTGAGGTTCGAGGGAAGGAATGGGGCTGAGCAGGGTCATGCGCACAGGATGCAGAGCGATCGCGGGATGGCTGGCGCTGAGTTTCGTGGGCAGCGCCTGCGCCCAGTCGGCGGCCGGCGCCGCTGCCTCTCCGGAAAGGATGCGCGTCGTTGCCTCGTTGCCCGATCCGGGCGGCAGCGTGCTTCGCGAAATCGAGGATCCCGCGACGGGCGATCTCTGGTTGCTCGTGCGCGACCCCAGCCGGCCCGCCGGCCCAGGACGGCTGGTGCTGGCCCGGCAAAGGAGCAGCTCCCAGGAGAAAAAGGATCACGGTCCGGCACTACCGGCGCCGGCTGGCGAACGGCCTCTCATCCACACCGGGGACGCGCTGATCGTGGAAGAACACACGGCGGTGGTCGATACGCGGCTTGAAGGGGTTGCGCTGGGGCCGGCGGTCGCAGGGGCATACTTCAGGGCCCGGCTGAAGATCGGCGGCAAAGTGGTGCGCGTCGAGGCCGTCTCGCCCGGACATGCCGTATTCGGCCCGGAGAGCAAGGTAGAACCATGAGAGCAGGCCAGAGCACGGGCCAGATCACGAAATGGATCGCGGGAGTCGTGCTGTGCACCCTGTTGGCGCCGGCCGCGGGGGCACTCGGCAAGAAGAACAATGCTGCCCCTGAAGCCAGCAAGCCAACCCCGCCGGAGGCGGCGCTGCGGTCCTACATTACCAAGGTGCGCGCGCAGCAGGCGGCCGAAGTGCGGACGCCGGGCTCGCTCTGGAGCGCGCAGGGCCAGTTGGTGCGCCTGGGCACGGATGTCAAAGCCTTTCGCATCCACGATGTCGTCATGATCGTGGTCGGTGAGAGTCTGACCGCCTCGACCGACGGCCAGGTCAAGAACTCCCGCGCCTCGAGCGCGAGTTCCGGGATCTCGTCGCTCTTCGGCGCGCTCAAGGCCGCGAACAACATGCAGAAGCTGCTTGGCGCAACGGCCAGCTCCGGTCTGACGGCGCAGGGGCAGAGCACGACCGACTCGAGCCTCGCCACCACCTTCGGCGCCGAAGTGATCGACGTGCTGCCCAACGGCATGCTGGTGGTGCAGGCCACGCGGCAACTGACCTTCTCGCAGCAGACGCAGCTGATCACGCTGCGCGGCCTGGTGCGCCCCGAAGACGTTAGCAACCAGAATCAGGTGCTCTCGACCGCCATGACCGATCTCGAGTTGGAGGTGACCGGCAAGGGCATCGTCAACGACTCCACATACCGGCAGAATCCAGTGGTGCGCTTTCTCGAGAAAATGCTGGTCTTCTGAAACCGTCCGGCAGGCTGTGGCAAACGGGCAGGGGCAAGCGGGCAGGGGCAAACCGGCGAGGCTAGATGGGCAAGGACAAACGGGAAGGGGTAGATGGGCTAAAGCATTTTCACGATTCCTTTACGGTGGGTTTCGTGGTTTCCCACCCTTTTCACCAAGAACGTGAAAAGGATGGGGCACGGAGTTTCCTTACACCATCGATGAAAATGCTCTAGGCCAAACGGGCAAGGGTGAACGGGCAAGGGTGGACGGGCAACGGTAAGTCGGCAACGGTAAGTCGGCAACGGTAAGTCGGCAACGGTAAGCAGGCAACGGTAAGCGGGGCGGCCGGGGGTAAGGTAATGCGGCACATCGAGAGCGAAGAACAGTGCAGAAACGACTCCCTTGCCTCCGACGCCAGGATGGCGCTGCGCAGCGTCCAGGCTCAGGCCAGAGCGCGGGCCAATCGCGCCTTCTGGTGGTGGTTGGCGCTGGCCTCGGCATGGCTGCTCTCGATGGCCCTGGTGCAGCCGCAGGAAGCCGAGCGCCGGACGCGGATCAAGGATGTCGCCAGCATCGAAGGCATTCGCGACAACCAGCTGGTGGGCTACGGGCTGGTGGTTGGATTGAAAGGCACGGGAGACAGCTCGCAGACCGTCTTTCCCGCGCAGACCCTGGTCTCCGCGTTGCAACGCATGGGCATCACCGTGCCGACAACCGGGTCGCAGAGCGCGAGCAATATGCAGGTGAAGAACATGGCCGCGGTCTTCGTCGTGGCCACGCTGCCGCCCTTCACGCGGCCCGGCTACAAGTTGGATATCACCGTCTCCTCGGCCGGCGATGCGCGCTCCCTGGAGGGCGGCATCCTGTTGATGACGCCGCTTTACGGAGTCGATGGCCAGGTCTACTCCGAGGCGCAGGGGGCCCTGGTGCTGGGCGGATACATGGCCACGGGCGGCGGCAACGCCAAGCAGGTAAATCATCCCACCACGGCGCGGATTCCGGGCGGTGCGCTGGTGGAGCGAACCGTGCCTTTCGATCTTGCCGACATGCACACCCTGAGCATTGTGCTGAACGACGCCGATTTTCATACCGCCGAAGGCATGGCGGCGGCCATCGATCGCGCGCTGGGCGCGGCGCGGGCTCATGCCGTCGACAGCCGGCGCGTGGAGGTTCAACTCGAACCCAAGGAAGACCCGGCGTCGCTGCTCGACAGGGTGGAGCAGGTGGAGATCGACGTCTACCCGCGGGCGCGCGTGGTGGTGAACGAGCGCACGGGAACCGTCGTAATCGGCGGCGAGGTGCGGCTGCAGCCGGTCTCGATTCTGCATGGCGGCTTGAGCGTGAACATAATCTCCCGGGTTGAAGTCTCGCAGCCCAATGCCTTGTCCTCGGGAACCACCCAGGTGGTCGAGCAGACTACGGTGCAGGCGCAGGACAAACCTGTCAACGAGATCCTGCTCAAGGAAGGCGCCACGGTCGAGGATTTGGTCCAGCAATTGCAACGCACCGGAGCAGGAGCGCGCGACGTGATCTCGATCCTGCAGGCCATGAAGGAAGCTGGCGCGCTCGAGGCCGATCTC
>Ga0181539_1005002_pt1 | contig 10995 bp, 3 predicted proteins | sample PEATcosm2014_Bin_46_FD_119767 | JGI IMG/M metagenome (GOLD analysis project Ga0181539, IMG submission 119767) | Peatland microbial communities from MTU Mesocosm Facility, Houghton, MI, USA - PEATcosm2014_Bin23_60_metaG | ecosystem: Environmental > Terrestrial > Soil > Wetlands > Peat | place... | reverse complement strand
GGCGATACGAACAACAAGGCGGTCGCGGACAACGGCGATTGCAACGAGAGAGTGGTGGTCAACGGTTCCCCCAACGTAACCGTGACCAAGACCGCCGACGCATGCACGATTGCCGCCGGGCAGACGGCCGGCTACACCGTGACCATTACGAACATCGGCACGGCCACGGCCACCGGCGTGACGCTCAGCGATCCGCTGCCGGCCGGGTTGGGCAAGAACATTACCTGGATCATCGATAGCAGCAAGGGCAATCCTGCGGACTTCACGATCAGCGGGTCCGCCGCGAACCAAAACGAAAGCCTGGGGCTATCGTCATACTTCATCAATACCTTGGGCGACAGCCTCGCGGCCGGCCAAAGCATCTCGGTACACATTACCGGCGTGACCAGTGCCGCCGACGTCGCTAGCTCGTGTACTTCGCAATGCTCCATTCCGACCAACTTCAACGGGACCTGTATTCCCGGCGGCGACTTCCTATGGTTCTCTTGTGCCATCAACGTGCAGGGATTGCCTGCCAATCAAGCGAGCACGATCACCTGCGGCGGGCAGACCATTTCCTTTGCCTCCGGCGGCCAGAACTATTGCCTGCCGGTGGCCAACGGCATCATCACCTACTCCCCGACCTGTACGACGGCCACGACCTCGTGTGACTCCAACGGCGCAAACTGGATTAGCTGCGTTCCCGAATCGGGATTGGCGGGGAACCAGTTCCTCTGTGGCCTGGCCTTCCAGGTTCCTCAGGGCGGCCTGCCCGGAGGCCTTCAGAACGTAACCTGGTCGGGGAACTATAACTCGGAGAACAACTGCACCATCAGCACCCAATGGGCGGCCGCAGCCTACTCCTGCTTCAGCGCCCAGTGCAGCCTCCTGGGCGTCAAGCCCTGCGATGACAATGCGGCCAGCCAGTACAAGAATTCAGACCACTGCGGCACGCCCGAGGGCTACAAGGGTTATGTGACCGGCGGCGGTTGCGGGGGCGGAGGCTCGAATTACACCGGCTCCTACAGCGGCACGTGCTCGGGCCAGGGAAGTTCGTGCGGGCTGGGCACGGGGACGTTGAACAACATCGCCACGGTCAGCGCCAGTAACGAAGCTGCCTGCTTGCAGAATACCCATGCTGCCGCAACGATCAAACTCACGTCGACGACCACCATCAGCGGCACCAAGTTCAACGATCTCACCGGCAATGGGTTCAGTTCTGACGACGCCGGGCAATGCGGGGTGACCATCAATTTGTACATGGAATCGAACTGCAGTTCCGGCCTGCAGACCGGCTGCGGCGGCGACAAACTGGTGGCCACGACGACTACGGCAAGCGACGGCACGTACAGCTTCGGCAACCTTGTGCCCGGGACTTACTACGTGCAAGAGGTCGTGCCGACGGGATATGTCCAAACGGGCGGCGGCCCCAACGGCACCGCGGGGAGCACCTACTACACCATCTCCGCCCAGAGCGGCCAGACCTACGCGGGCAACAACTTCGACGATTACCTGGTGCCGATCTGCACGCCCACCTGTGTCAATTTCACCGTCAACAACAACAACTGCCTGACCAAAGGGTTGACGAACCTTAGCGGCGCCACGCAGCAGGGCGACACGGTTACGGCCAATTTCACTGTGCCGACCGGAATGAGTGATCAGCTCACCCTGGTGAGCTATATCGCGCCGGGAAGCACCTTTAGCGACTCCACGGCGTATGAGCAGGTGATCTATCAGGAGGCTACCGGGACCTTCGCGCCAGGGACCCACTCGTTGACAGTCGAAATCCCGAATTGCTATTACCAGATCGACTTCTTCTGTGGCCCGGCGATCAACCAGTTGGAGCCGAACCAGAACAATGATGCGTATGGTCCGGACAGCGCCAACATTCTCTATCATGCCGAGGATCGCTTCATCTCGAGCGACAATGGCGGCACGACGGCCTTTTCGACCAAGTCGGTGGCCAGCGGGGACTTCGCGGCGGCCAGCTACTGGAGCACCACGACCGGCCAGAACCTGATCAAGAGCCTCAACGGCGGCTCCAGCGCGACCAGCTTGGCCCTATGGCTGGCCACCTCCTTCCCGAACCTGTACGGATCGGGCGTCGGCAGCCACTGCCTGATCAACTCGAACGGCAGTTACTTTAACAATAGCCTGGTGGCGTCCGCTTATGCCAACTTCACAGGCGGCGACCAGCAGGTGCTGTCGGCGGCCCTGTCCGTCTATGCCACGAGTATCAACCTCGCGGGCACCAACGTACATAGCACCGACAGCCACTTCAACGCTTCGCTGGCCGGCTCCGGCATGGACACCTACAACGTCGGCACCAATGGTTCGGCCTTCGGCCTGGCGAACAGCAGCACGCTGACCGTGATGCAGCTCCTGACGGACCTCAACGCCAGTACGAACGCCGGCTCGGCCGTGAGTTCGGGGGCCAACCTGGTCTTTAGCGGCATCAACACCATTGGCAATGTCAAGAACGCGAGTTTGGCCGACGTGGGCCTGGCCTACACCCCCGCCCAGATCCGTACGGCCTACGGAATCAACAACCTCTCCTTGGACGGCAGCGGCCAGACCGTCGCCATCGTCGATGCCTACGACGACCCGGCCATCGCGCAGTCGCTGGACATTTACGACAACCAGTTCGGGCTAACTTCCTCCGGTCCGACGCTCTACCAGCAGTACGGCCCGGCATCGTCGTTCCTGACGGTGCTCAATCAGAATGGCCAGATGAGTTCGCTGCCCGCGACAGACCCGAACGGGCCCGGCACCAGCAACTGGGAAGTCGAGGAAGCGCTGGACGTGGAATGGGTGCATGCCATGGCGCCAGGGGCCCAGATCATCCTTGTGGAGGCCAACAGCCAGTCGCTGTCCGACTTGATGGCCAGCGTGGTCACCGCCGCCAATCAACCGGGCGTGTCGGTGGTCTCGATGAGCTGGGGCTTCGCCGAGGGCCAGTCCGTCTTGGCCCAGGATGAAGCACTCTACGATGGCGACTTCACCACTCCGGCCGGCCACCAGGGCGTGACCTTCGTGGCCAGCACGGGCGACTATGGCACGGCCGATCCCGAATACCCGGCCTTCTCGCCCAACGTGGTGGCGGTCGGCGGCACCAGCCTCTATCTCAACGCCGATAATTCGTACAACAACGAAACGGGCTGGGGCTACTTCTCCAACTCCGCGGGCATGTTGATCGGCAGCGGCGGCGGCACGAGCCTCTACGAACCGGAGCCGACCTACCAACTGGGCGTGCAGTCCACGGGCTCCCGCAGCACTCCGGACGTGTCCTTCGTCGCCGACCCGGGCACGGGAGCATGGATCTCCGACCCGTACAACCTGTCCGCTGACAGCTCGTTCGAGGTCGTGGGCGGCACCAGCTTGTCGTCCCCGTGCTGGGCAGGCCTGTTCGCGCTGGCCAACCAGGGCCGGTCGGCTGCCGGACAACCGACCCTCAATAGCACCACCCCGACCGATGCCCAACAAGCGCTGTACAGTCTGCCCCAGACCGACTTCAACAGCATCACCAGCGGCAGCAACGGCGGCTACACCGCCCAATCCGGCTACAACATGGTTACCGGCTTGGGAACCCCCGTGGCCAATCGCCTGGTGCCGGACCTGGTGGCCTACCAGCAGTCGGGCGACTCCAATACCACGACGCCGATCTCTGTCACCAACGTGGCAAGCTATGGCACGACGGCGACCGGTGCGGCCAACGCGCTCGGTGTGATGAATGTCTTTAATGCCCTGACGGTAACGGCCAACTCGACGCTCACTGCCTACCCTGTCGCCGCGGCATCGCCTGCCGATGTATCGGCGGCCAGAGCCAATCCTCTCTCCTCATCTTCTGACCTGGCCACCAGCGGAGGCGGTCCGTTGGGCTGTACCGGCGCATGCAAGACCGCAGGGAATCTCTCCCCGGCACAGCAAGGCATCAACCTGGCAGCTCAAGACTACCTTTTCAGCCAGTCGCAGCAGCAGGGGGTGTGGGAGGACGTGCCGGCTGATGTGACTGACCGCGGATCGGGGAATGCTCTGGCGCTCGGGGCGGCCCTGTCGGAAGAGTCGATGGCCCGCTTGGCCGATCGTGCGATCACGGATTGGCTCGTCTCCCAAGACAGCGACGATGGTAGCGGGGCGGAGTTGCTCGACACGGCCCGGCTCATGGGCGATTCCCTGGCGCAGCAGCAATCGCAGATGGGGGACGAGGCGGGTGCGGTTGGTGGCTCGACGGGGGGTACCGAAGGTGATTCCTAGAACCCCGACCTGACCTAGAAATGCTCATGCCGCCCGCGCGGCGAGACAGTCTGTGGTGGCCGTGGATGGTCATCGCTCTGGTGATCGCCCTTGGGGCTGCCAACGCCGCCGCCACGCCGCCAAGTGCCTTGTCCTTTCGCGCGGCGGGAAGCGACTTTGCCGCCTCGCGGGAGGTGCTCGTCAACCCGGCCAAATCCGCCCGCGCCGTGGTGACCGACTTTTTTCACCACGGCCAGATCAACCCTCACGGCGACAACGTCGTGGTGGTCACGCAAGACCGGCACTTGGTCGCGTCGCGGGTGTTGCAACTGGGGCCCGGCGACTACTGCCGGCTGGCCTTTGAGACTTCGGGGGCGCAGACCGTCTACACAGTGCTCTACGGCGGCGAGGCGCCTCGGCGGGAGCTGCTTCCCGCCTGGACGTACTCGGGCGGCCTGCTATTGGAGACGCGGCCGTTTCGCGCCTGTGACCTCGACCGGCTGGAGTCCGTACGGGATGCCTTCTGGGCCTCGTCCCCGACCGGCATCGACTACGTCGACACGCTGCGGCATTCGGGTAACCCCTTCAGTCCGCTCCTCGAACCTTTTCTTAGTCGATACTCCGGTTCCCTGGATGTCGAAAAACCCGGGACCTACGGGCTCTTCATCTCCAGCCAGGACGCCGGCTTTCTCCTGATCGACGGCCGCATGGTGGCCGCCGCACCGGGGCGCCACGGCCCGGCCAGCGAGGCGACTCCGACGAACCGCCACGAGGTCTATTTGTCCAAGGGCACGCACCCACTGGAGTTCTACCACGCGGCGGCCGGAGCGGACGCGGTGATGTCTGCGGCGTGGGAGCTCCCGCCGCTCGGCGTTAGGCCCCACCCGAGGGCAATCCCGCCCGAGGCTTTCGGAGCTCAGCATGTCTGCCACGCGCCGTCTGGCCCCGTAGCCTTCCGCAGCGGCCAGCCCAGCCCCGACTTCCTGGCGTTTGTCCAAAGCGCCCTTGCCGTACCCGGCAGCGACCAGCCCATGGTGTGGGTGCGGTTCATCGATCGCTCGCCCCGGCGACTGCAGACGGGAAGCCGGTATCGCTGGGAATTCGGCGATGGGCAGGAGAGCCCGGACTGCCAGCCGACCCACGTCTACCTCCACCCCGGGATGAATGCGGTCAGGCTGACGATCCTCCAGGATAAAACCCAGTACACGGTCAGCAATCGTGTCTGTTTCGGACCGCCCCCCAATGACCCGCCAGACGTGGCGCTAACGCTGTTGGACTGCTTGCCGATCCTGGCCACCTACGATCCGCACCGGTTGGACGGTCCCGCCCTGAAGCAGCTCATCTTAGCCTGCCAGGCAATGGCCGAATCGCGGCCGACCGCCGGCGCCGTCCAGGGACCGAATCAGACGAATCGCAGCCCGCCGCCTGGTCCTGCGGCGATTGGCGCAGGGCCCGGGCACGCCGACCACAAGGCGGACGAGGCTTGGCGAGAAGTCTTCCTGGGCTCAGCGGTGCAGGCCGGCAAGGTGGCCTTTCTCGACGCCACGGCCGTGTCAGGCGACGAGCATCTCTGGGGACTGGTCCGCCTGGTCGGCCCCCTGGCCAGGGACGAAGTGGGGGATTCACGGCTGGCCCTGGAAATCTGGCGAGGGGCAGCTCAGAGGATTCACCACGATCTTTGGAGGCTTGATTGCCAGTTGGAGGCGGCAGATATCGCACTTAACGACCTCGGCGATCGACGGACGGGACAGAAGCTCTTGGACGAAGCTGGGGCTGGACTGGCTGGCAAGGCTCTGTCCCCGGAGCTACGGCGTTTCGAGCGCTTGCGGGGAGACTCCTCGGCGCTGGCGGGGGATGGCGACGGGGCCCGCCGGGCCTACCGGCAAGCGGCGACGATCGCCAGCGGCCTGGGGCCTACGGCCCAAGAGATTAGTCGCCAAGGCGCCTACTGTATAGCGGTGGAGCAGTATCTTAGGGCCGGAGAGCCGGTTCGCGCGGTCGGCGAGCTTCGCGCGTGGCAGGACGGATTCCCCGGCAACAAAATCGATGGTTTTTGGACGCTGCTGGCCGTGCAGTATTGGATCGCCCGACAACAACTGGCCCCAGCCAAAGTCCAGGCGGAGCAGTTGCGGACGATCAATCCGGCCTCGACCTATGCGGATCAGGTGTTCTTCTCGGTCGGCGAAGCGGAGGCGGCCGCCGGCGACACCGAATCCGCCATGGCCGACTTGCAGGTCGTTGTCAAGGATTACCCCGCAAGCCCACTGGTGCCCGCGGCCCGCCAGAAGATCGCTTCCGTGGAAGTGAGAAGAACTCAGCAGGGGGCCAACCGGAAACCCCCGGACCGGTAATCAGCGCTTCGCTGGGGCAAGCCCAGCGGTGGCCAGCGAAGCCACACTGTCTCAGCCTAGACCCAGCGGTATTCTGGGGGAGTTGTTACCCATTGGGACGGTTGCTGTTTGAGAAACTTTTTCGACCGACCCCTTGACAGTGGGCTAAAATACCACCCGGAGTTATCACGGGGATTGCAGCTTGCCAAATATAACATATCTGTCATATTTGGATACATGGAAAACGAGACGCCGACCATCGTTGAACGCATCCAGACGCTCGCAGCCACGATCCTCGCCACCCATCCGGTTGGCCATCAGCTTTGCTTGATTGGCGGCTTTCGGTATCGCCTGCTCAACGCGAGTGCCCGCGCATCGGCCGATATCGACTACCACTGGGAAGGCGATCTCCGGCGGAAGCAGGTGGAAATCGTTGACGTTCTTCGCAGCCGACTGCTGCCGGAGGTCAAGCGGCGGGTTGATTACGATGGCGACATACGGCCCGGCACCGGTCCTGAGGCGGAATCTCCAGCCGTGCGAATTGTCGAGATGGCGTTCTACCGCGTTGCGGAGCCCGGAAGCCGGATCGAGATCCCAATCGAGATCACGCGTGTCGCCCGTCTTGATCCGCCGATGGTTCGCACGATCGCAGGCACCGTATTCCTGACTGTGTCCGATGCGGACATGATCGAGAGCAAGATCCTCGTTTTCCTCAACGGACCATTTTGCCGGGTACGCGACGTCCTGGACATCTTCCTCTTCCAGGACGCCCTGCGGACCGACGCCCCCGCGCGATTGTCGTACAAGTTGAGAGAACTCGCTCTGCCACTTGCGGACGCCATCAAGAGGCTCAACAGGTTGGAGACGAATCGGGCCGTCCACGTGCGGGAAATCGAGCGGCTGCTCGGCGAGCAGGTGGCGCCCGCGGTGACGGCCAACCTCCGCGCCGCCGGCGGCGCCGCGATGGTCTGGGACTCCGTGATGCGTCTGCTCCGTGACACGTTGACAAAGGCCAAGGAGTTGTCGTCGTGAGGGCCAATGCCTGGCGGAAATTCTTGGAGGAGCAGCGTGACAAGCATGGGAAGGTCCTGTTCACCGTAACGGAGCTGGCAAACGTGTCAGGCACTTCCCGGGCCGCATTGAATGTCGAACTGACGAGGCTTCGCAAGCAAGAGATCATCACGAAGTATACTCACGGGCTGTATGGCCTGCCGGGCGCCGTATCGCCGCAAGTCTTGATCCCCGCCATCGACTCGCACGCTTACATCACCGGTCACTACGCGCTTTATGGGTACTCTCTGGTGCCCCAGGTACCCGTCACCATTACCTGCTTCACGGACCGGCGGAGTCCCCGGGCGCGGGAGCGTGTCACGCCGGTCGGGCGTCTGGTCTTTGTTTGTGTGCGGAGCGGAGTATACTTTCCAGTGTCCCAAGGGGCGATTGCTCCTCCGGCGCAGGCGCTGTGCGACTATGTCTATCTTTCACGGCGGCAGGGGACCGCGCCGGAGGCCCTGGTCACATTCCGGAATCTCGCGCGAATCCGCGATGTGGACTTTTCCCAAACTCTCGAACGCTACCCAATCAGCGTACAGAACCACGTAGAGCGATTATCGCTTTTGGAATGCGCCGAGGGTACCCGCCAGTAGCGATAGAATGCGATTGTGTCGGATGCAATTTGTCAGGATGCCTACCCCAGACCAGCCGAACCGCCGTGTACGGACCCGTTCGCGCGGTGGTGTGACAGGGAAAACCCACGACCGTTTACCGCCTGGGCCGATTTCAGCCCCAGTCACAGAGCGCTTCGACGTAGGCCGCCGAGCCATCGCGGAGCCAGGAGTCGAGTTGCGATTGCTCCTTAAGCTGCTGGCCTCGCCGGCGGGGTACCTTGACGAAGCGGCAGTCGATCTCGGCCAGGCTGCTCATGTCGCCCCAGAGCTTCTCGAACTGGCATATCGGGAACACGTCCTCCTGGCCATAGCCCCATCGCTTCTTCACGTCCTTAAGCGTGATGTAGGTGGGCAGCCGTGCGCTGAGCCGGCGGACGGCGGCCGTAACGCGGAGCTCGTCGTCGAGGTCCCCCCGTTCCAGCTCGAATGCCGCAAGCAGCCGCTGGAGATCGACCCAGGTGGTCATGGTGTTGTAATAGGTCAACCGGTATTCGTCCTCTTCGCGCGGCAAGGCCAGGCCTTCCAGCAACTGGACCCGGCCGTTGACCGACGCCAGGCCGCCGCCGCGGTCTTCGATGCGGCGGGGAATCACCTCGAAGGAGAGGCAACTTGCTTGCCGGATGTGCAGCCCCAGCAATCCCGCATCGAGGTCCGCGCCCAAGGTGTCGATGTTGTGCAGCAACAGGTATCGCAGTTGCGGCCGCTGGCGGAGCAGGCGGCTGAGGACGCCGTTGCGCAGCAGGTTGGGCAGCTCGAACCAATGGCCCGTGGGGTGCAGGCACTGAAGCGGCAGATTGTCGGTATAATCACTTCCCCCTCCGGCGGTCTCGGCCCATTTCAAGAGTGATGCGCGGAGACTCTCGCGGACCTTCTGCGCTTGCCGGTCGAGAAGCTGCTGCGGCATCTCTTCCCAGGCGAAGCGGAGATCGCGAGGCATGGGGACCATCCTCAACCCCACGGATCGCCCCGGGGAGAGGTACAAGGGGCCGGGATAGCCGTGCCGGGCGTGCGATTCCAGCGACCGCTCGATCGGTGCGTGGGTCAGGTAGCTGGTGGCGATGAGGTGCGGCACGGGCGCCCCATGCGACTTGCCCGTGCGGCGGCTCTTCGCCAGGTGTACTTCGAGAAAGCTGCGATACCTGCCCTGGAACCTGTGGAAGGGGTGCAGGGCCTTGACCACGCCTGCGCCCTGCGTCCAGCGGCTCCCCGCACCGGCGGCGAGAGTCAGCACGGCCGCCTCGCCGGCGGCCAGCGCGGCCACGCCGGTCTGGATGCACGCCGCGTCCACCGCGCTGGCCGCGTCCAGCACGTCCCCTTCCCGCACGTCCTCGATCACGGCGCTGGCGGGCAGGCGATTCTGGGCCAGGCCAATGCGGCCTGTCCGCAGGTTGCTGCGAATCTGCTCGTGGAGCTCCGGATCAAAGCCGTTCAGGACAAGCAGTTCTTTCAGGCCGGCTCGATCGAGTTCCTCAACGGCGTGCTGAGGGAAAAGCCGCGAGAACAACAGATCCATCGAGCCGCTTAAGCGAGGATGGTTGCGGCAGGCCGCGGCGAATCGCGTGATCTCTTCCTGGCAGCCAGGCGTGAGCTGGTGCAAGTCGCTTCGCAGCCACTGTGGGGCCAGCATCGCATAATATCCCGGGGGCATGAAGGCGTTCCCTCCCGCAAGGAGCATGGCCTCCGTGCCGCGGGGATTGATGGCGAAATCATAGACCACCGGCTCCATGGCGAAGGGTAACGCTTCTTGCATCGCCTGCTTGGTCCGGCTCATCAGCGCCTGGAGAAAGTCCTGCGCCTCGGCCCGATGGGACGGATCGACGATAAAGCCCATGCCGCCTCCCGACATGCCGCCGAGCATGAGAAATCCCCAGAAGGACGTGCCAAGCTTCTGCCATGCCTGGTGGATGAGCGTTTCCGTGTAGGCGTTGGAGGCCCAGGGAATAATGGCCTGCAAGGGCTCCGAGAAGTTCTCCGTGGTGGCGGCGGCCAACCCGCTAACGTCTCCTTTGCGGAGCGACGCCTCGATCTTCTGCATCAACTGGATGGCCCGTTTTCGCCCTTGCCATTCCGCTTCGCTCCGCAGCAGGTACTTCTCGGTCACCATCTCCAGGATCGGTCCGACGTTCTGTGCCATCCCTCCGTGCACGAGGATAAAACTGTCGCAGATCTTCTGCCGCGTCTCGGGGCGGATCTCCTGTTCGTCGAAGACCCGGTGCTCGGGTAACAGCCGGCCGCGGCTGACGCCGAACTCGGGGTCGCCGGGACCGGCCAGGGCCCCTTCGATCCGTTTGATCCCGGGCCAGATCCCGCCAGAATCCTGCCAGCCGCCGCCGGAGCCTCCCAGCCACTCGCCGAGGATCGCCCGCGAGGCGACCACTCGCCGTTCCGATTCCTCCAAAGCGCCGGTCAGGGCGCGGGCCTGGCCGGTGGCCCGCATCATGACGGCGATCAGGGCCGCCAACAGATTGGTAGAAACGGCCAATCGCGATCCCTTGGGGATGTCGTTGACGGTACTCACCAGTTCCAGACCCAGCCCTGGCCCGACGACCCGGCCGAGCACGTCGACCAGGCTCTGCTCGGAGCCCTCTAGTCCTGGAGGGACGATACCGGAGGCGATGACGGCCGCCTTCAACAGGCCCAAATAGTCCTTGGCAAAATCGAAAACCTCGGCCAGCGAGGTGATCTCGGCGGCCGACTTCAAGTCCACGCTCACCAGCCGCAGCACGGGCTGATCGATCACCCGCAGCGAAGCCTCGATAGGAGGCCGAGGGTGGTCGTGCCGGCCG
>Ga0181539_1004999_pt1 | contig 10997 bp, 8 predicted proteins | sample PEATcosm2014_Bin_46_FD_119767 | JGI IMG/M metagenome (GOLD analysis project Ga0181539, IMG submission 119767) | Peatland microbial communities from MTU Mesocosm Facility, Houghton, MI, USA - PEATcosm2014_Bin23_60_metaG | ecosystem: Environmental > Terrestrial > Soil > Wetlands > Peat | place... | reverse complement strand
CAGCCTCAGGACGCCTCTCCCCAGACCTTCACCGATGCGACTTTGCGAAAATCGGTGGTGCAACGTCAAACAGGACACGCGCCGGATGCCAATGCGAGGTGGCGACCACCAGAGGCTCTGAACTGCTGCCCACCTTACGAATAAGCAGGATGGCCACGCCAGGACGCGAGGGACTCTCGGTCATGGCACCCCGCCGGATCTGCCGGCCAAAACGAAACGCCCGAAGCCAAATGATGTGGCTTTCCCCACCTGCACCTGCTCGCAAAAGCGCAGCACCCGCCACAGAGGCTTCAAGCCACGGCCGGCAAGATTGAGAAAACCAACCAAACCGGGCCAGGTCATCCTCTGGTTCTGCGTGGACGAGTAGCGAGAGACGGACACGACGTGGAGGCCGGAATCGATGATCTCAATGGGCGATTCAGGTCTGTCCGGAAACGATACAAGACCTGAGCCGTGGACGCGGGCGAGTACCTCCGCACGCCGCCACAGGGTGGACGTCAATGTTTCGCCATCAATGTGCGCGGTGACGTGCCCTCCTTGCACGAGGCGCACGGGCGTCAACCAGACGATGCGCTGGGATTCGCCGGGCGCCGGGGCCGAGAAGACGGGCGCCAGCTCCACGGACTCGACGACTGCCAGCGCTGGCCGGCCCCGGCCGCTGTTCCCTGGACGCACGCCGATGCCCCCTTCCAGGGCGAGCGTGATGGCGCGCAGGATCTCGTCGCGATGGGACCAGGCGTCGTCACCAATCAGGCCGACCCGGAAGGAAATTGTCTCGCCACGCGCCAGTTCGAGCCGAGGCAGACCCAGGGCGGTCCGCTCGGGCGCCAGAACCATCGCCGACGGAGCCTGGCCGGTGACCCCTGGAAGGGCCAACTCCTCGGCGTCGGGAGTCAGTATGCGGCCCAGCCGCGCGGGCAGGGTTTGGCCCAAGGCACCGTGCAGCGCCGTGGAGGGCAGCGGAGGCAACATCTGGTCCTCCGTCGCCAGACACAGAAGCCGCAGGGTGCGTACGGGGGGGAGCCACGGAGCGAGGGCGGATGGGCTGGACATCGTGCGGTTCACCGGGGCCAAAGGAAAATCAGAGAAATACCTCACGCGGTTCAGAACTCTTGAACTTGGCGGACTGGTAGACTTCTGAGAAGAGACGGCCCGCTTCCACAGCGCCGCAAAACTACTCCCTCCCCCGCTGTTGAGCAAATGTCGTCGAGATGTTGGTGGAACGTGCTCCCGCCTGCCCTCAATTCCCCGGGGCGACCCGCTTGAAACCCGTTGCCGAAAATTATGCCGAGCACCGCGCTCGCCGCCTGCCCGTAACACCCCGGTTGAGACACGCACTTCGTGGTCCTACGGCCACGGGAGGTAGTCTGACCACAACTTTCCTCACGACGAAGCAATGTGGTCGCGTAGCCGATTGCAGCGGCCTTCGATTGTGGGTCCGCTGTCAGATCCAGTCGTATCCAGCGTCACTCTGGGGTGGCCCTTCATGCAGGACAGTGGGCACGATTCTAGATGCTCGCTTGAGAGATCCAACCAAGGCGGTTTTGAAGATGGAAATGTCCAGCTCTGCTGTGGTACGATGTTTCGCCCGGGGGGCACGGCCAACAGCCGCGCGAGACACCTGCTGGGTTGTACTTCCGCTCCAGCAGTTGCCTTCTTTTTCGTCCGGTGACGTGGCCGTGACTGATGACTCGCCGCTTGTTCGGGCATACGAGGTGCAGCCGTGAAACCACTCTTCCTCTGCTACGACCTGAAGGGCATCCAGACGTTCATCTTCCAGGTGCCTCGCCTGCGTTGGATCATCGGCGGAAGCGCGCTCATCGATCACTTCGACCGAGAGGGGACGAAGCGTTTCGACCGAGACGGCGCCACGCGCCTCTTCACGGGCGGCGGCAAGGGCGCGTTTCGGTGCAGGGACCAGGCCACGGCCGAGAGATTGCAACGGGAACTTCGGGAGTGTGCCCGAGCCATCGGCGCCTCTATCCAATTCGGCGTGGACCAGTCGTTCGGCGAGGCCGCACATGTCGCAGGAGCCTCGTACCCCTTCCTTCCCGATCCCGCTTCTCTCGAAGGGCACCCGTGCGCCGAGAGTGGCCTGTACCCGGTGGCGAACCCCGGTGACGTACACCCGGTCATCCAGCGGCGCACGAACAGCGGAGACTTCGAGATGAGGCGCTGGTTCGAGAACCGGCTGAGCGGTCCGTTGCGCTTGGCGGCGGGTCTGCCCGCAGGGTGGCTCTTCTTCCATGACCTCGACCCTTCTTCGGCTGGCGGTGAGCAGGTGATGGAGGCATATGCAGCCAGCGCCGCCCTTGGCGGCCGCAACCGCTGGGCGGTAATTGCTATGGATGGCAACGACATGGGCCAACAGTTCGCGGCCGCCTCCGGCATGAAGGAATGGCCAGAGGATACGCTTGTCTCTTGGCTGCAAAATATGGGCACGGCACTCGATGACGCCAGCCAGTCAGCCTGCATCGCGGGTATGCAGGCGGTGATCGAGAAATGGTCGGAGGATGAACGGGCGGTACGTCAAGCCACCCTTGCTAACGCCACACGCGTCCTGCCGCTGAGGCCGCTGGTCGTCGGCGGCGACGACATCGTCGTCCTCTGCCATGCCGCATACGCGATGGACTTCGTACGCGCAGCGTGCGCGAAATTCGCCGCCAGTACGGCCGAGGCAAATCGTCGGTACGAAGAGAAGACCGGAGCCGGGCCGCTCTGGCTGGCCACCGCGGGTCAGGTGTCCATCTCGGCCGGGCTGCTCTTCTGCTCGACTGGCCTCCCGCTTTCGTCAGCGATCCCGTATGCGGAATCGTTGCTTGCCAGCGCAAAGTATGAGGGGCGGACGCGCGCCAGGACGGGTAGCCCGGCCCCCGCCTGTGTGGATTGGGAGCATGTCACCGAGAGCCTCGTCGATACCCCAGCGGCCCGGCGACATCGAGAAATGTTCTTCATCGACCGCGACCTCGGGGACGAGGCGCTGGTCAGGCTGACCCGGCGTCCGTACGCGGTGGATGACCTACGCGACCTGGAGCGACTGCGCGACGGGTACGAAACGATTCCGGGCTCGGTCCGCCACGCGGTGGTGCAGGGACTGCGGGCGCCGTTCTGGGAACGCCGCCTGTTGCTCGCCCGCCTGGACAAGCGTCACGCGGCGCTGGTGGATGACCTGGACGAGGGCGAGTTGCAGAATCGCAAAGCCCCGGCGCGGTCACGTTGGAAGATCGAGGGCATCGAGCGGTCTACCGACGTGGTGGACGCATTGCTGCTGCTGGAGGAGAGATCAAGGGCCAGTTCTCGCGCTGCCGAGGAGGATAGGACATGATCCGCGTCGACTTCACGGTCACCCTGGTCGCCGACGCCGAGCCTGGCACTGGCCTTGGCACCGAGTTGCTGGCCGATGTCGTCAGCCGGGATCACTCCGGCCGGCCGGTGTTGCGCGCCACTCATCTCAAGGGCCTCATGCGCGACCGCCTGGCCGCGATCGCGCAGACGCGGGGCTGGAACGCCGGCCTCGCAGACGCAGTTCTCGGCCGTCCGGGTACGGAGGGCGACGATGGTACATCTGGGGCATTCTGCATCAGCGACGCGATCGCCGCCGCCGATGCAAAGGTGCGAACGACGACGCGCACGGCAGTTGGCGAACTGGGCACAGTGGTAGGGAAGACGTTACGCACCACTGAGGCCGTGGCGGCGGAGAGTGTATTTCGGGGCACGCTGTCAATAGACGCCGCGCCTGATACCGCACTCGATCTGGCGGCACGATTGGCGTTGCTTGCGATCGACGCTGTCGGCGGGGGACGCAACCGTGGCAGCGGCGCCTGCGTGATCAAGATCCAGGGCGAGCAGCGAAGTCCGGGCACCTTGCTACGCGCTCTGGACGACGTGCTGCGAACGACCGGCGTTCCCGTCCCGGCCCTATCCCAGTCGCGGGGAGGGGCAAAGCGCGCGGGCGGCAAGAGACTCGCCGAGGGTGAGCCGACAGTTTTCCGGCTTCTGTTTCGCGCCCAGGGTCCGGTCTGTTGCCCGGAGACTCCGCTGGGTGGAACCAACGTGGTGCGTGGCGGATTCGCCATCCCGGCCAGCGCCGTACAGGGCGCTATCATCTCCCGCCTTGCGCGCACCGACGGCGAGCTGGCCGGCGCTTGCTTCGACGACTGGCGCTTTCGCGCGTGGCCGCTGCTTCCTTGTGGAGTCGCGGACGACGGAGACACCTCACCTGTCCCCGTACGCGTCAGCCTCAGCCATCGCATGAGCAAGCTGCGCGGCAAGGATGGTCATGATTTCTGCGACCACGCTATCAAGCCCTACGATTGGCGGACCGCCACCGCCGGCTCGCCGCTGAAGGCTACCGACGGCGTGCTTCTGCGTGCGCTCAGCGGGGATAGGGTGAGGCTGTGGCGCGCCTCCGACATGCCCAGACTGATCACCGCGCACGCCGTACACCACGACGCCAGTGGCGCCGGCCAGCGCAACTTGTACACCGTGGAAGCGATGGCACCACTAGCTTTCTCGGGCTGGCTCACCATGCCACCCGCGGCGGCCGAGGCTCTGCAAACGCTGCTCGCCGCCGACCCCCACTTGACGCTGGGCCGGGCGCGCGGTGTTTCCGGCAGTGGGCGCCTGGAACTGGTTCCGTCGCGGGTCCGCGACATCGCCGGCCTCTCCTTGGCCGGCGACCTTCAAGATCGAATCTTCGTGCTGCAATCGCCGGCCGCCATCCCGGACGACTGGCAAGTGGAGGAGGCCGGAGGCATGCTCGCACGCCTCGTGGCCGAGTCTCGATGGGGCTCAGCGATGCCTCCACCGGTCGACACTGGCCGGGAACCGCGCGTCCGATTGCTTGCCCACTGCGGAGTTCGTTTTGGCTGGAACCGTCATGGCATCGGCACCATGAAGGGATCGAACCGAGTGCGGGCCAGGCGAGTCGTGCTTCCTGGTTCGGTCTTCGTGCTTCAGAAAGCGCCAACGGACCTGGATGCCTTGCTCGTGAGCGGGCTAGGCGTCGAAACTCCGGACGGCGATCGCGACGGGCGCAGTCAGGGGTTTGGGGCCGTTCTGCCCCACCCAGGCATCGCCACCAGTGTCTACGATGCGGTTGCTGGCTCACCGCCGGAGCTGCGTTCCCGAGACGATTCCGCCAGCACTGGCTACCAACTCTGGAGCAATGCTGGCGCGAATGGACCGTCGCCCAGCCAGATTGGGGCAGTCATCGAGCAACTCGGGCGCGGGAAGAAGGAGGCGCTTGCGTACCTCGACCGACAGCGTGACCGGCCTCCCGCGGTCTGGCAGCAGTGGCAGGGAATACTCAAGATACTTCGGGATCTGGTGGATACGCGGAATGCAGACGCCGTTCGCGCGGGGCTGCGCGTATGGCAAGATCTGGCCGTCGCCCGTCGCGCCGGCCGGGAGGAACGACGATGACTATCGTTCACCGTCTAGTTGCCACGCTTGAGTTTCCGGCCGGTATCGCGCCTGGCGAAGGGCGTGGATCGAACCGCCTCATGCTGGCGCGTGATGGAACGGGCCGGTACGTGTTGCGCGGCTCCGCTCTGGCGGGAGCGTTGCGCCACGCCTACGCGCGTGCTTGCGGCTGCCGCAGCGACCATGCGTCGGTCAACGCTTGGTTCGGCAAAGCACTGGGGGATTCCGACACAGACGGCGGTGTGTCCAGTCCACTTCGAGTTCCCGATACGGTTCTAGAACTGGGCCTTGGCGTGTCGATGGGGCGAACGCACAATGCCGTGAACCGCCACACCGGCGCGGTGATCGACGGCTCCCTGGTGACCATCGAAACGCTGCCGCCAGGGACAAAGGCGCGATGTGCGCTCCTCGTGGAAGTCCCACCGAGCAACGACGCGTCGGCGCGCGAATTCCTCGCGTTCCTCATCGGACTGCTGACCGACGGCCTGACTCTGGGCGGACACGCGGCTCGCGGCATCGGACTCGTTCGTCCCGAAGGACCAGTTCTGTACCGACGCTTCGACCTGTCCATGCTTGAAGAGCATGCCAGGTGGCTCGACGAGTTGTACGCCTGGCGCGGCGGCAAACTGCCGACGGAGGGCGAGCCACTGACAGCGTCACCCACCGCAACCGGAAAGACGCTGTGCCTGAAACTGCGCCTCGGCGTGCCACGCGGGCAGGACATACTGATCGGCGGCGGTGCGCCGCTCGACACCACGCCGGGTGAAGGCGGAACGGGCGGGGCGGACGAGGACCAGCACGACTTCGCCATCCTTCCTCAGTGGGTGCGAGGCTCCGATGGAACGGCTAGCTGGCGCCTGCCCGGATCGAGCATACGCGGCGTTTTCCGCGCCTGGTACGCACGGTTGGCAGCCCGCGAGGGCGAGGCGGTCTTCGACCAGCTCGATACCCTGCGAAGCACGGGACGCGAACCCGCATCGCTGACGGGCAAAGACCTCGCCTGGGGTCTCTACAATGAAGAAAGCGGCAGTCGGATTCAGCGCGACCTTGATCTCGACCCTGCTAGTCTCGACAAGCTCATCTCCTGTCCGGTGCTGCGACTGTTCGGCACCTCCTTCGCCAAAGGGCGCATCCATGTTGCCGACGCATACGCACAGTTGAGCGAACCGCAGGCTCGTACCCACGTCGCCGTGGATCGGATTACAGGCGGCACCAATGAGGGGTTCCTCTTCTCCAACCAGGTGCTCACCGGTCCAATCGAGTTCACCATAACGATCACAGTCTCGGAACCAACCGCTGACGAAGCGCGCCGCCTGGCGATGACCATTCGAGCCCTCGACCTCGGCCTGCTGCGGGTCGGATCGAGCAAGGCCAGCGGCCGGCTTGCCTTGCGGTCACCGGTCGAAGCGTCGGGGCCTGGCAGCGAAAAGTTCCGCGACCTCACGCCCAGCGAGGAATGACATGGCAAACTTCGACAAGAACAGGAAGTCAATCGGACACCCGATGCTCGACAACTTCCGCAGGGCGCTAGAGACCGGTCACGTTTCGATCGAGACCGCCGCGAAATTCGATGAGTGGCGGCAGAAACTGGACGCCACGTCCGATCTTCGCCGGCAGGCCGACGACCTTTGGCGCAAGTACGGCGGGGTCGTCGATTCCCGACCATCGCGTGGGGGAATGGATCGCACGCCCACGCCGGTAGCGGGCGATAACGTCGATGCCGCAAGCGCCGACTGCCTCGACGCCGAGTTCCACAACCCGTACACGTTCATTCCCTTCCGTGTGACGGCTCCCGAGCGGAAGGCACCAACTCCCCTTTCCATCGACGAGGTGGAAAAGGAGCGTCTCAGTGGTGTCCTCGATCTCGAGTTGACGACCCTTTCGCCGCTTCTCACTTGTTCTCCACAGGCCAGCAACGTTAGGGATGGGCACCGCACCCATCCCGTGCTGGCGATCGGGAAGGACGTGATCGTGCCAGCCACGGGCGTGCGCGGCATGCTGCGTTCCTTGCTTGCCATGTTGACCGGCGGGACGCTCGGTTACGTCGATGAGGAAGCCTGGCTGACGCAGGGCCGTGACCTCCCGCTTGGCCCGACGGCCACGCAAGGGAACGTGCGCGCGACGCTGCCTGCACTGGCAGAGGTCGTGGAACCGGGCGGCCCAGGCCGCGCTGGGAAGGTTCTCACGGGAGAGACCCGGCTCGTCACGGCCAGGACCCTCGAAGATGCCTTGGGGCGTGAGTTGCCTCGTCCACGCCAGGGAAAAGCAACGCAGAGACTGTGGGCGAACGGAGATGGCACGTCGGTGGTCGACGAGTCCGATGACGAGCATCGCTACCGAGTCCGCCTTTCTGGCCGCCCGATCAAGCCGGACGGCAAGAAGGAGGGATTGCTGCGCACCGAGGGAGATCCGATCACCCTGCCGGCGCAACTCTGGGTCGAGTACCGTGGCCGTCATCGCCATTCCGAGCACTCGGAACTGAAGAAGGGTGATCTTGTCTGGCTCGAACTCGCCAATCCCGGCGCTGGTCGTCCCAGGCAAGGAAGCGATGTCGCGAGCATCCAGTGGGCTCGATGGGGACGGCGGGGAATCCGGCTCCTCGATCTGGTCAAGGACAAGCACCCGCAGATTTTGCCCGATTGCGCCAACCCGGACGGGAAGGTCGATTCCGTCACCGACCTGTTCGGCCAGATTCCCAACCCCGACCTCGCCGACAGTATCGAGCCTGGGTGGCGCGAAAGGAAGCTGGGGCCGGCCGGACCTTTCGCAGCACGCGTGCGGCCCCAAAACCTAGTTTTCCGCGACGCCAAGGCCAAGGTGCGAGCGACCACGCTCGCCCCGCTCGCGCCACCCCACCCTGGTTGCGCCGCGTTCTACCGCGAACAGACGGACCCCGACCTAGTGGCCAATGACGAGAACACAGGTCTGCGCGGCTACAAGGTCTACCGGACGTCCGGCGAGAGCGGCGACGTGGCTCCCTGGAACTACAGCGTCCAGGGGGTATACGACGAGCAGGGGCTTCCGAAACCCGCAGGGCAGAAGACAAACAAGACCTGTGACTTGCTCCCCGCGAATCTGACGGGGCGGCTGCGTATCGCTTGCCGCGCGCTGACCGCGCGCGAGTTGGCTCTTCTGGTTGCAGCCTGCTCAGTCGACTGGCGCCTGGGCGGCGGCAAACCGCTCGGCCTGGGTCACTGCCGCATCACCAGCGCAACCTGGATTGACGAGAACGGCGAGCGCCGCGAGATCTTCCAGCGCAAGTCTACGAATGCCTCCATCCCGGCCGACGACGCGTCGTTACTGAAGGATCTCCGGCGGGAGCTGACGAACAGGGACTGGTCCCATGTCGAGGAGCGCATGCGGTTGTACCAGGCAACGCAGGTGCAGGTGCCTCGGCTGCGCTACCCGCGCGCCGTGGAAGCCAACCGAAAAGGTATTGCTCGCGGCGGTCACGTCTGGTTCGGTCGGCACGCCAGCCCGCGCAAGGGTACTCGGCGCGACAGTCAGCGTCCGGTCGGTCTCCAGGTCACGTATGTGGCCGGGGATCTGAGACAAAAGGCGGGCAAAGAGAAGATCCGCGCACAGGTTCTCCCGGCCTTCCGTCAGGGTGTTCCGAAAGCGGATGTCCTTCACGGATTCGACCTGAACTGGGTTGCGGATGGTGACGGTGGACCAGGCGGGAGAGGTCCTAAGAGATTCACTAGTGCCGAACCGTTCGACCCGAGCAAGCATCAGAACAGAGGCGAGCGCAGCGCGCAGTCGCAGTCGCCGAACCGCAGCGACCGCCGGGCGCAACGTAAGGATCGCGACCGTTAGAGGTTGTCGCAGGTTTGTCCAGCCAGTTCTGGCGGTCGCTCGAGATGGAACTGCAAATGTTGGCGTGTGCGAGGCTGCTCACCCACGGACATGTTGAAGTTGGGGATGCCCGGGGAGGAAATCCGGTTGGCCGGTCAGCTCTTCAGAGCCTCCCTAAGCCTCAGTTCCTTGGTGAGATCTTCGACCTTCCGTCGCCACGTCTGGGCGTCGGTCAGGCACAACTGAAGGTCTCGGTCCTTTTCCTGTAGCGCATGTTTGAGCCCGCCAATCTCCTGTTTCAGCCCAGCAAGCTCCTGGTTCATGGCGCCGATCTTCTTCTGGAGATCCTGCTTGTCGCCGATGAGCTCCTCGATCTTCTTTCCCGAGAGAGAGCGCAGCGCCTCGTCGGCCGCCTCAACTGGGCCGCGGCCGTCGTCGGGATGCTGCCACGGGACGAACTTGGCTAGGTCGTAGTCACTGCGCTTCCGGTTTCGAAGCCGCTTTTCGTAGTCCACGTTGTGCGCGAGGAAGATCTCGCAGACGTAGACCTTCTGGTTGTCCAGGATGCAGGCGGCCCGTTGCGCGACATTTCCTGGCTTGAACACTTGCAGCTCGGTGCCATGGAAACTGTGGAAATGGCTGCCTCGCCACAACGGATGAGCCAGGTGGGCGAGAAACCACTGCGTGATGGCCACGTTCTCGGGAGACTCCGTGTTCAAGCTGTTGGCGATCTCCGTCGAGATGAGAACCTCATCTCCCCCCTGATGATCCATCTCCCAGAACATGTCGAGCAAAGGGGATATGGTGACCATCCTCCCTGGATCGTTGGGATCGTACTCGAGGAAGCTTGCGAATCGCGGCCTCTCGTCATCCCGCAGACCACGAACCTTGGCAAAGAACTCGTTCTCGGGGACTGCTCCTTCCTTTCTTAGGTGCTCGAGCGCCGGTAGCGCCCGTTCGAAAATGCCCATGTCAAAGGAGAGTGGCAGCGGTGGCAGTTGGATGAGGTCGTTGGAAAATTCGAACACGTAGACCGTTCTTAGACCGAGGAGCATCCCCAGAACGGTCACAAAGGGTACTACCCCCTTGTAGCCGCCGGTCGGATTCAGGACGACGCCGCCCGTCACGTAGCGCCGATTCGGATCGCTGGCGTAGGTCAGGATCGCCTTTCCCAGATTCATCAGCCCCATCTCGCGAAAACGCGTGCGGTCATGCACGACGAGTCCCTCAACCCTCTTCACTGTCGCTGTCGCCCCAAAGGTGCTCTCGATAGCTCGGCCAAGGGCCTCTGCGGAGATCCGGCAGTCCGCCGTGTCGCTCGCAAGCAGGATGACATCATCCCCGTCACAAATGCGCAGGCGGTGCAGCGAGTTCAGTTCAGCCGACGCTTTGACCCGTCCGTCTTCTGTCCGCAGATCGAATCCCCGCAACCTGCCGACCACCTGCTGCCGGAAGTCGTCCACCAACTTCTCGGTCGCATCCCACGCAAGAGGGATCCGTTGGAGCGGGCGCAGCGCCTCACAACCATTCCCGATGGACGTCCCGACTGTACAGATGATGGTGGCCATGGTGATCGATCCTTTGGTTTGGTTGCATCATTCCGTTGTTGGCTAGCATGTTGTCACGGACGCGAGCGGCAGTCACCGCGGGCGTCCGTTGTGCTGCCTGGCGACGTCAGTGGGCTCTGGTGCTGTCGGCTCGGCTTGTCCATGCCACATAGACGTGCTGGCAGATGAACTCTGACAGCGGCCGGTCCGCTGTCAGATCGCCGCCTCCCT
>Ga0181539_1004995_pt1 | contig 11004 bp, 14 predicted proteins | sample PEATcosm2014_Bin_46_FD_119767 | JGI IMG/M metagenome (GOLD analysis project Ga0181539, IMG submission 119767) | Peatland microbial communities from MTU Mesocosm Facility, Houghton, MI, USA - PEATcosm2014_Bin23_60_metaG | ecosystem: Environmental > Terrestrial > Soil > Wetlands > Peat | place... | reverse complement strand
TGGAAGCGATACATTCAACTGACCGAAGTGGAGGATGCCTTCAGAACGGAAAAACATGATCTTGGTATGAGGCCTATCTACCATCGGAAACAAGACATGACCCAGGCCCACATTCTGGTTTGTTTCCTGTCTTTGGCAATGTGGAAGACTCTTCAGCAATGGATGAAGACATCAGGGCTCGGCACGGCTCCGAGAAAACTAATTGAGGAGATGCGGGAGGTGAAATCCCTTGATGTTCTACTCCCAGCGAAAGATAAAACACTCAGGCTGAGAGTGGTCTCCACGCCGCCAAAAGAGCTGAAGGTTCTGCTTCAGAGATTGAAAATATTTCTGCCCAGCCGGAGCTGAGCTCTCGAGAGTTGCTCCTTCCACGATTTCACCAACGGGACAGGCGGCATCATGTTCAAACCAGCCCTTATCATCGATATGCAAACCCTTTTCCAATGTTACCTCCTACTTTACAGTTATGCTCTTTCCGATGCACTTATAGCAGCAAAAAAGAACATACCTTGGCGTTTGCAATTGTATCACAAGCGACCGCTGTTATTGAGGCGTTAGGCAATATCTTACGACGGATACGCCCGCAAGAGAAGCGAGTATGGGATCCTTATGAAAAGGCGGTAAGATTTCTGACAAGCCGCGTTGACAGGATAACAGAACCATTGAGTTATATGCCTTAATCATCGTATTGATGTCGCGGCTTCTTTAAGGAACATTGCACCAGATTGATGTGCTACAATTCGCGCTGTTGAATGAACCTTATTAAAATTGATACAAGACTCGAAACTGTCTTTAAAACACTGTTGTTCCAGTTCGTTGATGCTGGGAGTATAAGGGGACTCATTTGCATTGCAATAACCTACGTAAGCCACTTTGAAGAAGGGACAGGCCATCTTACACCTCCAGGCTGTTTTATGTTTTACCTCACGAGTTCATAAACCTTACCCCGATCAGCTCTTATACCTCGAATGGATCTCACTTGTTTGTCTTTTCTTGAAGTTTCTGCAATAATGTCTCCGACTATAGTCAATATTGTTACCTTGTCATCAGAACTCATCCCGACGATTTCGGAACATATACGAAACCCTTCTCCGCTAAAAAAGTCTATGCAGTCTGTTCTTTCTTCATCAATCCACAAATCTTCCAGTGCCTGTGACAATATCGCTTCAGCAAGTCTGATCTTTGCACGAGGAATTTTCTTCTTAGCACCGGTTTTAATAGTTCCATCAGTTTTGAAATTATTGGCCACGGCACTCCTCCTTATTAAATAATTCGCATTATGAACTGACTGAAAGACACTTGTTAGCCTGCCTTCTGCATATGAGTATATTTCAGTGTAAAACATCAGGACGGCTTATGGAATCAGTTTAGGGCTGATATTTCTGTAGGAAATAGACGAAAGCACATCAAGATTTTCCCTGACAATACCGTCCAAAGGAGTCAAATGTAATGGAAGAAAGCGGAGCAAAATGGAACACGGCGGATTTTTTAAAAATGCTATTTGATGGATATGTGATGTGTTATAGAAAATTTGGCTGGCATTCAACCCCTGACTACCCAGACATCACTAACTCTGGATACGCAGACATGACAAATGTTGAGCTATGTCACTTCGGAGCTTTGGGTGAATCGCTCGGGTTCATTCATTTCGATGGCGTTAATAACAAGAGTAAACTGCAAAACAACAAAACCGTTTTGAAGATGTCACCGCCTTTAGCTGATTACCCGTTATTCAATTCTCTTGGCCGAAATAAGCAACATCACTATGCAACGGCTCCGAAGAGCCTGCCAACGCCGGCCGTGAGTCCCATTGCGAGTGCTCCCCAGAACGCAACGCGGATTGCGCCCTTAGCAATAGATGATCCGCCTGCGTATGCAGCAGTTCCACCAAGAATAATTAGAGCAACTAGTGCTGTCGCAGATGAGACTTCGGCAACAAGGCCTGAAGGCGCCAGCAAAGCAGCTATAATCGGAATAAGCGCACCTGCAACAAAAGAAATTGCAGAGGCAAGTGCGGCTTGGATTGGCCGCGCCCGCAGATTCTCCGTAATGCCAAGTTCATCGCGGGCATGTGCTCCAAGAGCATCACTGGACATAAGCCTTTCTGCTACGAGACGTGCCAGCGGTTGATCAAGTCCTCGGCTTACATAAATTGAGGTTAGCTCCGCCAATTCTCGCTCCGGTTCAGTTTCTAGCCCGTGTTTTTCTGTCTTGATGTCTGCATCTTGGGTGTCGGCTTGCGACTGAACCGATACATACTCGCCTGCCGCCATAGACATGGCCCCAGCTACCAGACCTGCCACACCCGTTAACAGAATACTGCCCTGAGGAGCACCAGCAGCGGCTACGCCGACTACGAGGCTTGCTACAGAGATGGTTCCGTCATTAGCGCCAAGCACAGCAGCGCGAATCCAGCCGCTTCGGCGTGTTCTGTGGGGCTCCCTGTGAATTTGTGGCATTATCAGAGTATCCTTTTGGTCCAACAAGTTATTATGCAGTTTCTGCATAACATCAGTTTGTTTTGTTCGGCAGTGGTAGCCGCTCTTAATAAGGCGACTCAGCAATATCAATCAGTGGACTTGTTCACTAATCTTACTATATCAAAAATAAGTCCTTTAATGTTGTATTCTGAATTTCCATATGACGTAAAAATTACAGTTAAGAAGGTTGATAAATAAAATATAAAGGCTTGGCCCTCCATATTGTTTCCCGGTTCTACGCACCGCATGCACGTCAAGCAAATTATGAGCGTCTTGCAAATACTTCCCTCGCCATTTGAGAATCAATGGCGAACTCTGAATATCCTATACGAAATATATATGAAGGGAAGGTCTGCAAAACATGGATATTGTTTCCGGGTAATACGCCATTGCCATAAGCTTTTGCATTTTTTGGAGTCTTTTGTTTGTATAAATGCTATTTCGCTCTCCTCATTGGAGTTGAACTCGGTCAGCGGCAATACCCCCAGGTCCCCGCCAGAGGATGGCTTCAATCAGTTTTTCAACAACTGACTTCGGAATTTCTCTTTTCTCAAAATCCCTTATGCTCCGCCTGGCTTTCACCGCCTGTAATACTTCATCCATAGTGTCCCGATGCCTTTTTAAAATCGCGCTGTTTGATTCACCGTTAGTGTCAGTCAAATATTTTTGCTATCTCATCCCTGTTGAAAGTGGGCAACTCCAAAATCTCATTATGTCTCTTTATTTTCAGGCCGCGTTCTTTTGGCAAGATTTTCCCTATCTTCACAGCAGCCACACTGTTGTTGTTCAAGGCCTCTATAACTCTTTCGGTATCGCTCCGATCAGTTGTAATGAGCAATGACCCGGATGCTATAAGGCCGAGAGGATTCAACGCATAGTGTTTGCATAACATACGACACTCCGGAAAAACGGGAATTTTGTCTTCCTCAACGATGAGTCCCACGTTTGCAGCAATTGCAATTTCGGATAGACCAGTTGCCAGCCCTCCCTCGGTGGGATCGTGCATGGAGTGAATATCACCATTTTGAACAGCAATTTCGGCGTCTTTGAGAATACTGATTCCCGGGCGATCTATAAAACCCCTACACTTTTCAACAAAAGCCGCGCCAAAGACAGCTTCAATATCTTTCCCCTTTTTGCGGGCAATAACCGATATGCCTTCAACAGCTATAGCTTTGGTGAGAATTATGTCATCTCCTGCCTTTGCTCCACTCGTAGTTATAAGACTGTCCTTACTGACCTCTCCGATCATTGCTCCGGCTATAATAACCCTGTCAATTCCCGGCGTAATTTCCGTATGTCCGCCGCATAAGGAAACGCCGATCCCTTTGCAGGCAAATGAAAGCTGCCGGAATATTTCTTCTACGAGTTCATTTGTCGTGTGCTTCTCAGGCAGAAGAATTGACGTAAGGAGCCACAGAGGTTTTCCACCCATAGTAGCTATGTCATTGGCGTTTATTCTTACAGTATAAGTTCCTATATCTTCAGCTAAAAATGTTATCGGATCCGTTTTAAGAAGGAGATACCTGTCACCCATATCGATAGCGGCCGCATCCTCTCCTATAGATGGGCCGACCTTAACTCGCTCATCTAAAGATGTATAGGCCTTAAGCATCTTTGCGAGCATGTCTGGCGGCAATTTTCCAACTGGAAGTACCATGACTTAGCTATTCATTTTTTATCTAATCTCAACGGGTCTATCTCTCTTAAGACAATATCCCTGGTGCACTTGAATTTATACTGGAAATTAGGGACCAGCTCTTTTAAGGTCATTTTTAATGACTCCATCTCCGGTTTCAGGCAGTCTACTGTCTCCTCCAGATCGAGTCTGGCTTTCTCGGCATCTTCTCCCAACAGTTTAACTTCTGAACCTACCGGAACTATGCTGAATTCTACAAGCATTGTTCTCCTTCTGTGAAAGGTTAATTTCAAGAGATATATAAAAAGAGCATATCAGAAAAGAGACAAGATTAACAGGGATAACGGCAGTTAGCGGATTTGGTGGTATCCTCCCGGGCCCCCCTTTATTGAGAGAACAATCTGCCAGACCTGCAGACAGCGAGCGCGGATTCGATACTGTCGATACTAATTAAGTGGCACGGTTCGGCGCCACGACTCTAAAACACGGACAGGGCCCATTTCAAAAGACACTCCGGATTTATCATTTTTAATGATGTTTCTAAATTGTTGCTATGAGATCAATAAACGGATTCGGACCTTGCATGTTACGCGGGGATTATCGAGGGCATGCACCGCCCAGGCAACATTATCGGAGTACACCAGTCCATACGTGATATGGATATCCTTTCCGAAGATCAAAAGAAATTGGAAACTATCAACAGTACACATCAGGCCTGCTGTTTGCTCAACGCATATCAGCCAACTATTTTGTGTTTCACCTGGCACAAAGCAGAGACTACTGGGATTGGAACCGAAGTGAGCAGATTGCCGTGGCTCTGAAGGCCTTTCGAGATTTGGCTGATTTTTATAAGGATTCCGGGTTTTCTTTTATTCCCCTCTTGGAAAATCTCGAGTTCCCAAAGTTTCCTGCGACATTTGAAGAGATGATTCGTATTTTTAATACCTGCCGGGAATTGCTTCCAAATCTGAAACTCTGCTTTGATATACCACATCTTTGGCACTCCCGCCTGCTTCTGCTGGAAAACAGGCACAAATTCGGACATCTGATCCCGGACTTTCATATTCTGGAGTCAAGGTTTAGCGATTATTTCAATTATTCGATGGATGCCTTTGCAACTGTTGGGATATCCAACTCGGATATATTCCTTTATCACCTAGGCGGATGCTGGCAGCATCTAACTCACGAAATACCGGGACTGCGTCCGGGTGAGAGTCCGTTTACGCATAAGCTCAAGCTTGATGAGCCTGAATATTCATATGACCCGCATACAGAGATGAATATGCCGAAGATACTGAATCGACTTCTTCGCTACCACATAGAAAACAGACAGGATATATATATCATGCTCGAAATATATCAGAGGGATTATATGGAAATGCTGGAAGCGGGCAGGATTATATACGAAGATATTAAAAACAAACTTAACAGGATTGCTGAAAACTCGCGCAAGTACGCCCACCTGTGGGAACATTGAGGGTTATCTAAAATGGCCTTCTCCATAAATAAAAGGAAGTGGGGCCAGGGAATCCTAGAAACATGAACCCGGATATCGATCAATATTATCATACACAGGGGGTTATTCTGCGCATACTGGAATTCATCGGCGTCCCAGCTCAACTGCTCTCCAAATTGACCGTAAGATTCTCAAGCCCCCTATCGGACTCGGAAATGCTGAAGGAAGTGCTACGTGCTGCAACCACCGAGTACGTCTCTGCTAGAGGTTAACTTCAGTCATTACAGTGCAAATCGATGGGCCAATGTATGGGTGCGCATTTATGCGGGAATGATTTCGTGCAATATAGACGGACTCCTCGATTTTAATTGCATTTCACAACAGGAAAAGCGAGAGGCTTGGATGGGGATGCATTATTGCCCCTCGCCAGACTGTGGTTTCAATTTGGCTGATTATCGCACGGCACTGAAAAAATGAATGGGTCCTGAAATGTGGACAAATGTGACTTGCACTTATCAGCCTGCCTTCTGTTTAGGGTTATTATTTTATTACACTGAGCAACTTTCATCCCCCTGTCCGGTCTTGTCAGTGCGACCATGTGTGCACAGAATCTCTTATGCTTCTGTTCGGGATCTGTGCGAAACTTATTCTTCTCCGCACAGGTCAATATTACTTGCCACCGCAAACCTTCTTATATGCCGCTATAAACTCCTGCGGCACATCAAACTCTGCATTAAGTTTGGCGCCCAGATGCTCGGCGACCAGTCTACGATACTGATCCCCTCCAGGCAGGCCAAAAGAATATTTTCTCCGAAGCCCCTGCACAAACTGCAAAGGAGTCAGCTTGATCCGTTCCGACAAAAGCGACCGAATCTTTTGTTTCTTAGTTGCAGAATCTGACCTAATCATTCGTTATTCTAACAAAAAAGATACATATTGTGGTATCTACACTTACTCCTGGAGAGTGTATACTCTGCCAGGATGGGCTGAGACATGGTCTTTAGTGTCTGAGAAGAGTAGCGCCGCTCGCTGCTGCTAAGCGCTGAGAAAAAAGACCATGATAATGCGCATAATGCTATAATTTCTATGGTAGTTAGTGTAAGGAATGTAAAGGGGGGAGAGGTGGCTAAAAAACCAACATATAAGAGCGATAAAAGAAAAAAGGAATTAGTGAAGCTGAAAAAACAGGAAGAGAAAAGGCAGAAGCGTTTCAAAAAGGACGGGACACCTATAGAGCGCGATGAGAAGGGAGAGGCGACTTAGGATTGTGGTTTCTCGGAGTTTGTCTTAGCGCCAGTCGTTGCAATCCTTGATGAATTGATTTCATCAACAATTAATGTCCTATTAGAGGCTGAAGAATCTTCATATGAAAAAAATAATACCTGCTGTGAATAGTGCGCGTCGTGGCATGACAGTGAAACTGCCGACTCTGCCTGCCGTCGCGGCTAGAATAATCGATAATATAACAAACGAAGACTTTTCACCGAAAGCCCTTGCCGACCTTATTATGATTGACCCGGCGCTCTCGGTAAAGGTGCTCAGCATAGCAAATTCACCTCTTTATGCCATGCAAGAGAAGGTCGACAGTGTTCACCGCGCGGTAGAGGTGCTTGGGGCCAACATCGTAAGGAACCTCGCCCTGTCGTTCAGCATTATCGACGGTATGACAGGCGCCGGGTTCGAGGAATTCGACCACAAGGGCTTCTGGGAGCGTTCTGTCATCAGGGCGGTTGCGGCCGACACCGCATCCAGGCTGCTGAACCGTTATTCTGACGCAGTATTCAGCGTCGGATTGCTTGCCGATATCGGGAAGCTGCTTATGTACCTTGTGCGACCTGGTGACTACATGAGAGTCTTGAGTGAAATCGCTTTTGCAGGAACCAAAGACTACGAAATCGAACGCACCATATTTTCTTACAGTCATGCGGATATCGGCAGCGAGGCACTCCGGAGATGGGGTGTCCCGGACTCAATTTATGGACCGATTGCCCTCCATCACAACGGAACAGACAACAGCTCACAATATTCGGATATTGTTGACCTGCTAAGGATCGGGGACATGTTGTCGGATATCTATTTCGAGAAATCGCATGGGGAGACGATGGAGAGTTTGCGCACTCTCATGAAAGATGAGAAAGGGTTGGAAGCGGATGAAGTACATTCTTTTGTCGATGGGGTTGCCGCCGCCGGAGCGGAAATATTGGCCGGCTTTGGAATCTCGTCATACAATCTGAAACCATACAGACTGTTGGAAGAAGCCAATGCAGAGATGCTGAAGCTCAATCTGACGTATGATCATCTGCTTCAACAGCTCTTCGAGGAGAAGGACAAGGCCGAAAGGCTTGCAAAGGAAATGCAGGAAGCGAACCGGCAGCTTACGGAACTTGTCGGAACTGACGGACTTACCGGTTTGAATAACCACAGATATTTTCAGGGGAAGTTGCAAGACGAGATGGCAAGGGCCCAGAGACATCTGAATATCATGTCTCTCGTCATGATCGACATAGACAATTTCAAGGACATAAATGACACTCACGGCCATCTGATCGGGGACGACGTGCTGAGGGCTGTTGCAGGACTTATATGGGAGTCGAGCAGGAGTACAGACACCGTTGCCAGGTACGGCGGTGAGGAATTTTCGGTAATATTGATTCAAACCGATCTGAAAGGGGCAGCCATTTTTGCCGAACGGGTCCGCAAGAAGATAGAGGACAATGTGATAGATGTCGATAATATAAACATACGAGTCACCGTGAGTATGGGAATATCTGTTTATGATCCTAATAAAAACAGGCTCGATAAAGATGAGTTTATCAAGGCAGCAGATAAGGCACTTTACAACTCTAAGAATTCGGGCAAGAATAAGATCAGCATAGGTTAAATGTGTTAAAAATCTTTTGCGTGTTACACCCTGCTAACTCTTAGCGCAGCGTATCTATATATTGTCTTAGATTTATTCATCGGCTCAGCAGGTTATTCAGGGCTCCATAAAATAGACGGGAAAATATTCCTTTCGATTCTCTGCCCTCTTCATCTTTCCCTGTGCAATACGTTCGGTGAATTGAAACCCAAGGAAGCCTTCTGTTCTCGCAGTCTGTTCATATGCCTCCCTCTTGGAATCCGGTACGCGCGGCATCCATTCGAGGGCTTGAATACTTGCATGCTGCTTCAGAATATGCTTTGTAAAATTCTGGAAGTCAGGCTTTTCTATGTCCTTTGTTTTTACCCCGTAACTGTCAGCCTCACAATGCCATCTGGCCATGTGCTACCTGTCTAATACATCCCTTATCTTTCTCATCAATGTGTCCGGGTTAATCGGCTTTGAGATAAAATCAAACCCCTCTTCCAATATCCCCTTCCTCGATATTATATCGTCAGTGTAGCCGCTCATGAATATTGCCTTTACATCAGGGCTGAGTTTCTTTATCTCTTCGTATGCATCCTTGCCGGTTTTTACAGGCATTATCACATCCAGAAGAACAATGGCTATTGTATCCTTGTTTTCAATAAACCTCTTTGTAGCGTCCTCCCCGTTTTCAGCCTCAATTACCTTGTACCCGAATTCCTGAAGGCACATGCTGGTTACCTTTCTTACCTGAGGATCATCCTCCGCCAGCAATATCATCTCCCCACTTCCCAAAGGAGCAGGTTGAGCAGCTTCCTTATCTTCTTCCGCCGTCTTGCTTATCATAGGCAGATATATCCGGAAGGTCGTTCCTTTGCCCGTTTGGCTGTTTACATCAATGTCGCCGCCATGCTGTTTGACTATCCCATAGACCATTGCTAAGCCAAGCCCCGTTCCCCTGCCGACTTCCTTTGTCGTGAAAAATGGCTCAAATATATTTTCTCTGGTCTTCTGGTCCATGCCGATACCCGTGTCAGATACTGACATGACGGCGTACATACCGGTGTTTTCAGACAAGTGAGCTTCAGCATTACTGCTCTCAGCATCGAATATTCCCGTTTGTATGGTCAATTCTCCTCCGTCAGGCATCGCGTCACGGGCATTGGTCACAAGGTTCAGTAGTACCTGCTGTATTTGAGATTCGTCGACCAGTACCGGAAGACTTCCGTTGAGAAGAATAGTCTTTAATTCTATATCTTCTCCGAGGATCCTCCCAATCATTGCATGCATTCTCTTGGCTATGGCGTTGAGGTCCACCTGCTTCAGACTTATAGTCTGTTTTCTGCTAAAGGCAAGTAGTCCCTGGGTGAGTTCAGCCGCACGATTTGCACTAGCAAGTATTTCTCCCATGAATTCCTTTGTTTTCTCATCGTCTTTGATTCTGCTTTGAGCCATTGTCGCAAAGCCGATTATTGCCATGAGAATATTGTTGAAGTCATGCGCCACACCGCCGGCTAGTGTTCCTATTGCCTCCATCTTCTGCGACTGGCGAAGCTGCTCTTCGAGCTTTTTGAGTTCAGTGATGTCAATAATAGATCCTTCCAAGATTCCCTGTTCTGGATAGAGCACCGCTGACGCAAGACAGTATCTGATGACACCCAGCTTGTTCAGAAGTTTATATTCGAACTTCGCTACGCGGCCGTCTGAAATAAGTCTTCGGATCATCTCCCCGCGCTCTTTTGGGTCTGCCCAGAATATCATCGCGGGCTTTCCCTGGACCTCCTCACGCGTCATTCCTACGATATCGAGAAACTTCTGGTTCATGTCCAGGATCTCCGATCCCTCGAGCCGTGACCTGAACATACCAACTTCGGAGTTGTTAAAGAGGTTCCGAAATTTCTCCGCAATTTCCCGCAGATCCGACTCCGCTTTCTTGCGTTCAGTCATGTCATGGGCAATGCCAAGCACGCCAATGAGTTTGCCTTTATCATCGTGCATAGGAGTCTTCGTTGCTTCAAACAGTCCTTTGTAACCATCTTCGGCGAAGGTGAGCCATTTTTCATTGCTGATAGGCTTACCCGTCGCCATGACCTTGTGATCAGACTCCCAGAAGGAGTCGGCCAGTTCCCTGTCTATAAAGTCGTAGTCGGTCCTACCTACAATGTCCGCTTCCTTGGCGCCGAAAAAACGTTCAAACATTTCGTTGCAGGACAGATAAACGCCATCCAGATCTTTCAGCCAAATCAGATCCGGAATGGTTTTAAGCACCGTACGAAGGCGAATTTCACTGTGCTCCAGTTCCGACCTTTTGTCAATCTCTGTTACCATCTCATTAAATGCCTGGGAAAGTGTTCCGATCTCATCTTTTGTCTTTATGTTCAGGAATCTGTCGTTTGCTTTTTTTTGTGGAATATCCTCAACATGGCGGGTGAAAAGTTCAATGGGTTTTATAAAATATTTCGTGATTAAAAAGATACTAAAAGATAGAGCAACTATGCCGATAATAGCAATCATTAAAAAATACCGTGCTGCCACCTGGATGGGACGATATGCTGCAGCTTGCGGATAGGCTGCAATCAGTATC
>Ga0181539_1004991_pt1 | contig 11010 bp, 12 predicted proteins | sample PEATcosm2014_Bin_46_FD_119767 | JGI IMG/M metagenome (GOLD analysis project Ga0181539, IMG submission 119767) | Peatland microbial communities from MTU Mesocosm Facility, Houghton, MI, USA - PEATcosm2014_Bin23_60_metaG | ecosystem: Environmental > Terrestrial > Soil > Wetlands > Peat | place... | reverse complement strand
GAAAGCGCATGAGAAACCAGATGCTGGAGGAGATCAGGACGATGAGGGAGAGGGGAGAGTTCCCCTTCCTGCTTTCAACTGGCTCTCTGATAGGCGAAGGATTCGACCTGCCGGAACTGTGCACGTTAGTTCTGGCCATGCCGCTGTCGTTCAAGGGGCGCCTTGTGCAATACGCTGGTCGTCTCCACCGTGAGAGCGCAGGGAAGCATGATGTCCGAATCTACGACTACGTCGATGTCAACCTAGGCCTCTGCATCACCATGTTCCGGAAAAGGCTGGCCACCTACCGGAAGATGGGATATAACGTCGAGATTCCACCCGACTCGCATCTCAGTGACGTCGTAAGGCGGAAGCCAAGCCCAAAGACCCGCACCAGCGATGCCATGACGATTCCCAGCAGGTCTCAGCAATAACAAAGGATACGAGAGGAGAACAGACAAAGGACGATCGAGCTTCGGTGAATGACGTGTTGGCAATTTCGGCAAATTTGGGGTTCCTCTTTCGGCAAAGAATAGGGTAAAGTAACAGCCGGCCCCTTCATTCTGTTCTTGCATGTTTGCTGCAGACAGTTGTCCAGGGAATTGCCTCAAGGCGTTCCGCCTCGATTTCTTTTTCACAGACCTCACAGGCGCCGAATTCCCCGAGTTCGATCCTTGCCAGTGCCCTGTTTATGGCCTGGATCTCTTTCTGCTCTGTTTCGTCCAGTATTGCCAGAACATCAGCCATAGCCTCCTTCTGCGCTGTTTCTTCAGCCTCGATATCGTGTTCTGACAAGATAAGCCGTGCTTCATCGCTAAGCTATGGGCCTCGAAGACTTCGTCACGTTTTTTGATCAACCGCTCGCGAATTTCCCCCATCTGTTCGGATTCGGATCTGCTCATAGGATTTCCTTCGACTCAAAGTGTCTCATGAGTAAGTATCATCACCGGCCTCCAGCATTCCAACAATTACCAGGCATTCCGTAGGCAGCTTACGTGCCTTGCATGGCTTCAAGTACGAGTGGTCACCCACTTCAGTCAATCACATGGAGAACCAAACCGGATGAGTAGAGTAGACTACGGGCGCCGTGGGGTCTTTCAACCGCCGGTCTCCCGTAGCCCCTCACCGAACCGGACGTACACGTTTCCCTATGTATCCGGGTCTCCAGAGGCCACGGCATGCCTCAGCTACACCGCTGAGAACGTCTCTCTGCACGCTGGGGATAGGACCATAGCAGCCCTTTCTCTGTGTCCACAGAGTATTCTCCCGGCTTCAAAACGCCTCGGCCTCCTGCCCCCCTTCGCCATGTGGACGGCTTTCCCGTCCTCAGACTAATACGAGGGCTCGATCTGCCGGAACGCCAGAATTACCTCTTGACCGAGCCAAGGATTTTTTCCGACAGATCAACGAGCGCAGCGCAGCACGTGCCACGGAGCGATTCCATCGCGGATGGCATCTTTACTACGAAGGCCTTCCCTGGCGTGGCGAGCTGTGGTTAGAGGACACGCTAAGGCTTGGCCCACCTTCCCAGCAAGACGACCGGGCGTTGATCGGTCCGCGGATCATCCTAGTCAACGCGTTGATTAACGGCATTGACGAGTTGCATGCGTCCTCCACCTTTGAGCTGACACTCTGCGAGTTGTCTGTGTTTCTTACCGTCGTGATGGGCACGAATGTCCGGGTATCGCCCAACGGTGGCCGTGGCTGGACTTGGGGTACCAACTGCAGTGGTCAGGTGGAATGCGACATCCGGAACCTTGGTTACTGGGAGAAGGACTGGCCGAAGGAGATGCCGGATAGAAATGAAATCCAAGCAATTCCGCTCGAACCAGTTTCCCGGCCCGACTTTTCCCTGCGGGGCGTCGACGGGATGCAGCTTGAATTACATCTGCCCGAGAACATCCTCGACTTGTGGAGGGCCTTTACGGGATTGCCTCCCGACCGACGGCGGCAGTTTCTGCAGGTGGCCAGCATGTGGCAGCTATCTCTCTCGCTCAGCCACGATTACCAGACGGCTCGGTTCGCTTGGATGGTCGCTGCGTGCGAAGCCCTCAAACCCCGGGACCCTCAGTTTAGGGACCACAATATCTACCATGTGGTAGATGCTTTGTTGGGCAAGACGATCACCAATCAAATGCAAGAGCAGTGGTTTCGGCCGCAAGATGTCCGGAGCGCCCACCTCCACCGTGGCGAGTTTCGCGGCTCCGAGTTCATCCAACACGCGATGATGTCCAGCTTTCAGGACCCGACCTTCGATGAGGCGTGTCGCGTGTTGTACCAGATTGTACAGGCCGCCATCATCGAGTGGTTGAGGAGAGGCGGCATATTCACGATGCTACCGCTTAGGCGTCGGACGAGCTGGCGTCGTTGGGTGAGGGATCATGCTTTCTCGATCCTGCCAATTATTGGGGGAATCGGTATTGCCGTGGGAATCGTGCCTGCCTGGATCCTCAGCATATTATTCTTCGCTTGATGTGGTGAGGTTGCGTGATAACTTCTTCCTGTTATCCACATTTTTGTTTTTCTTGTTGCACAACTCGGTTTGAAGTGGTAATAGTGAAGAAGTCGGAGACTGGGGGCGATGCGGCGTTTTCTGGCGGGGAAGGTGAGCGTTGTTGAGGATGGGAGGATGGATGGGTATTATGAAGAGGGTGAGAAATACCGGAATAAACGGAACGGATGTCCCCCCTCGTCCCCGAAACCAACTTACGCTCAAGGTCATCTCTTTCTTGGGGAGGTCTATGCCCATTCGGGTCAGAAAGAAAAAGCCCTGGAGCACCTGAAAAAAGCCGAAACCATGTTCCAGGAAATGGGAATGGATTACTGGCTGGGCGTGACACGTGAGGTCTCGGCCGGACTTTAAACTCTTCTCCCAAGCGCCAAGCCGTAGGGCAGGACACCTGTTTGCCTTTCATGAGCGAGAGAACTGCCTACCATATGAGGACCTTGCTGGTTTCTCACGCCTCTTTGGGGCGCTTACACCAGTTCATGTGGTAATGGTGAATCTTCATGAGCTGAGGAAAATACTGCACTTGTAGGTGAAATGGGGATGACTACCAGCTTCGGGCCACGCAGTGTCTGGTGTGGCCTTTTTTCTTTCATTCAATGCAATTCTCTATCATCTTCCCCGTGCCTTTCTCTCCCGTACTCAACTACGGCCGGTACCCCTGAAATGGTCGTACCTTTCCTGGACGACCGTGAAGGTCTCAAAATAGTCCTTGGCCAGGTGAATGAGGTCCAGGTCCCCTTGATCGAGAAGATTATTCTTGAGGGGCCACTTGCGCATCCATTCGAGGAGATCACGCCACATATCGCCCATAAGAATCAGGGGCTTGTCGATCTGCTTTACCTGGGCGAGTTGCCAAGTGTAAAAGAGTTCGAGAACGGTCCCGATACCACCGGCCGTCACCACAAAGGCATTCGAGAGTTCCACGAAGCTGTCGAGCCGTTCCGAAAAGCGATCGAATTGCTTCTTGACATCGAGATGGGCGGCATAACGCTGCTCCTTTGGCAACGTTATGTTGAGACCGATGGAGCGGTTGGACGCAGCCTTATTCCCCTCAAAGAACCCGTTACTTGCCGCCTCCATCAGGCCCGGTCCGCCTCCCGTGACAAGATCGATTCCCGCGGAAGCAATGAGACGGGCCAGATTGTAGACTTCGTAATACTCCGGGCTATTCTCCTTCAGTCGTGCCGATCCGAAGATGGCGACGCGAAACTGATCTTTGTTGAGATCCTTAAGTTCATCCATGAGTCGTGGCGCAACCTCCCGTTATCCGCGATGTGACATCAAAACATAGTTCCCCTAAAGAAAGTAATGCGCCCTTCACCCCTTTTCGCATTTTTTGTCGGTCGATCGGCTTATCAAAGGTGTATCAGTGCGGCCGTGGACCGGGGACGACGCCCTTTACAACATTTCTAGTTGCCGTCTCGCCGGCGGCTGCGATTTGCCGAAAAAAAATAGTGAAACGATCTGCCAGCGCATTTCACGAAATTGTGCTAATGGTAGTTCATGGAAATCACTGCCGAAGTCATCAACCAGGCCCTCGAACTCGACGAGCGCATTCAATTCACCACCCTTCTCGCGCTACTGAAGGAACGCAAGGTCCTGACATCCTCCCAGCAAAAAAAGTACGACGAATATCGGGCGAAGATCGGCAAATTCCTCAACCCGACCGCGCCGGCCGAGGAGGAAGAAGTCGGGATTCCTCACCGCCTGCGCGTCAAACGTCACTACACCATGTCGGCCGAGGCCCTGGAGCAGCGCCGCAAGGTGACGGGGTCCCCCGCAAAAGCCGAAGCCATGCAGGGGAATCGCAATGCCTTCCGGCACGGCATGTACGCCCGTTCCTTCATCGCGAAGATGCGTCCCTGCAAATCTACCTGCGCCCGCTTCCCGTGCGAGCTTGTGGAAGAAGGGCAGACCGAGCCCGGCGAGGACTGTCTCTCCAAGCACCCGGCACTCTTGTCAGAAAGACTGCCGGCGTTTCACTCGTCGATCTGACATCTCAAAAAGATGAACCTATTGAAAACTCATCGGACCGGGGAGCCGCATCGTTCAATCGCTTACTTCTGTAACTGCTGTAACTGTTGCATCAGAAAAAGGCCCACGTATTGTAGGAAATTGTACTGCCTATTTCCGTTCGGCTATCTTCGCTTCAAACTCTCTCCAGTAGGCCTCGTCGGGTCTCCGCCAGTAGGGACCCCACTCTTTGCTAAAAACGCCTTCGATCTGCTTCAGAAGCCGCCTCCATCCAGGCCCGTATTCGTAGGTAAGGACGTCCTCGAGGAAAGGAACCATCTCCCCGAGTCTCTCCTTAGGAAGGTAGGCCCTCGCTCCCAGCTCGATCGACTTCTTCAGGGATTCGCGAGAGAAGGCGTGGGCGGTAAGCATGACTGTGGGGATGGGATAGGGCCGCATAGTGGCTCGCTGAAGAAGATCGAACCCACGGACACCCATGATGTCCAGGATGGCAAGATCGTAGGTCTCGGCTATCATAAGCTCGGTCGCGGCTTCGTATGACGCGGCCGTCTCAAGAATGCATCTCGGAGCAGCCGACAATATCTCCTCCTTCAACACTTCAAGCACATCCGGTTCATCATCCACGGCGAGAATTCCCTTGTCGTTCAAAATCGATTCGCTCATAGCGCTCCTCCTTCCCATTGATGGGTATTGTAGTTCAGTTTGATCCGCCCCGTAGCGAGCGAAAAGGCCGTCACTAAACGATTATCGGACCAACCGGGGGTAAATGTCAACTAAAGCCAGGGGGCTCTCTTATGCCGCCCATTTCACTGCGGCGTTGGTCAGCGCTGTTCCCGAAACGTTTACCACGGCGTACCCACAGTCGATCAGATGAGGGGACCCGGTCATGAAAGCGGAATCGTCGCTGACAAGATAACTGCAAATGCCCGTGACTTCTTCGAGGCTGCGAGCCGGCGAGGGATACGCTCGACGCGGCGACCTTGAAGACGTCTTCCACGCCGGTGCTGAGCGTCTCTCTGAGTTTGCCGAGAACCAGGCCCGCTTCCGAGGAGGGATATGCCGGCATGCCCGGAAGACAAGGGGGTCCGCCAAAGGAAGCGATGTTTATGATGGGGCCTCCTCTACTAGCGATCACATGGGGAATTGCCGCGTTCATAAGGAGGAAGGGACCGGTCAAATCCGTTTCGATGATCTTTCTGCAGAGCCCGGGATCGAGATCGACTAGGGTTCCGCCCGGATCTTTGGTCGCATTATCGACAGGCATGTCGATGCCATCGCCGAACGAGCAGGCGGTCTCTGCCATCCGTTTGGGATCCTCATATTTCATCACGTCCATTTCTCCTAACCCCAATTATGGGAAATCATTTTGTCCTTGGTCGACAGCCGCTGATCCCGTGATTTGTCGCACAGGTCCGTAAGGATAGGACCTGCAAGAAACGGAGCCGCAGTCGGCAGGTCTTTCCTCGCTCATCGCAAAAGTCTTCCCGCAAGCCAGAAAAACGCCATACCAAGGAGGACAGTACCTCCAAGAGATCTCGTCTTAATGGCAAAAACGAATGTCGGAACCGCCACAATCAATTCTGGCCGCAAGAGATTCAAGTGCCGCAGATCTCCGGCGCCAAGCAACACTGGTAATAGAAGAGCACTCAGAATGGCCACGGGGACGAAATCAAGCCATTCCCTGAGCCATAATGGAAGTTGTCTTCCAGATAGGAAGACAAGCGGGAACCACCGCGGGAGATACGTAACCACCCCCATAAGGACTATTAGACCGAGCAAGTTCGGGCCGGTCCTCATGCTCAGCTTCCTGCCTCGCGCGAGCTACGTCCTTTCTTTCTGAAGACAAGTCCGAGAGTAGCCGCGATCACAGAGGCGATGATGACACATGCGCCACCGGGTAGCACTAATGAAATGAGAACGGCCAAAACGCCGGAAATAGCGCCGACAAGGAGATCGAGGCCGTTCCTGAGCTGGAGCGCAAGTAAGCAAAGGAGCATCGCAACCAAAGCATAGTCGATACCGAACGACCCCTGAGGTACGAACTTGCTTCCATATCCGCCGAGGATAGTGCTTCCCACCCATGATAGATTTGACACGTGATTGACCATGAGCGCTCTGCGCCAATCCCAGTCTCTCGATCGAAAGGCGTTCAGGTTCACCGCGAAGCTTTCGTCGGTGATGCCATAAGCGAAAAGACTGATCCAACGCTTTTTCACTCCTCTAAGCTGGAAGGCGAGTACTGAACTCATCAGCATATTCCGTAGGTTGACTGTAAATGTCGTCAAGACGATGGGTAGAATTCCGGCACCAGACGCGAGCATGGAAACCGCGATGAACTGCGAGCTTCCGGCGAATACCACCAGCGACATAAGCCCAATCTCCATAGGGCTGAGACCGGCTTTTTGAGCTATTACTCCGAAGGCGAGGCCAGCCGGAAAATAGCCCAGACATATGGGCCATGCAGCCTTTGTGCCTTCCCAAATGGTAGTGACGTTGTCCCTGGCTCCACCGCCCATCTTTAAAGAACCCCGTCAACGCCGGAGATATGATGCAGCAGTGCAGCTATCCGTCCCCCACACCAATAGTCTTTCAGTTTGGGACTTTCAATTATTGTGAACTTAGTTTTCAAAATCCCTCTCTGCCTCCCTTTCCCATTACAGGAAATCTTCTCTGGCAAAGAAGGGCGAAGAGGAGATGGTGTAGAGATAATTTTGAGACCGTTAATAACCGCATGCTTGATCACAGATCTCATACGCCAATTCGATTCTGGAAAAAATGGACGTAAATCCATCTCTCATCACAGTGCAGCCTTTCCCTCCGTAATCCAGTTGTCCATGGACGCTCACCAACGAAACCCTGACAACCTCCCTTCCAAAGGTCGGTATTATTTATTACTGTACACTCGGAATGATAGCTCCTCCAGAGGGAAAAATCGCAACGTCGGCCTGGGGCATTCTCCTGAATGTCTCTTGGATTGCTCCGTCAAGGCCCGAGGCGTAAGTGAATCCCATCATCTCCACTTGTTTTTTCGTTAGCCCCTCTGTTACGTGAACAACATTGAACTTTTCGGACAACTCCTTAAAGGCAACGACCATCATGATGAAGGAGATGCCGAAGGCCTTGAGATGGTCAGGGATATCCCCACGTATCAACCTTTTATGGTAGTTGTTCGCACTTTCTGCGGTAGCCATCTGTTCGATGAGCGGCATAATGGAACCTGCGTTTTTCTGGGAAGCAACCCAGATAAGGGTACCTCCTGCCTTCAGGCCAAAACTGGCGTTCAGCAGCGCTTTCACGGAATTGACACCTATTTCCAGTGGTGCGGCTGAGGTGATTATCACATCGGGCCACTTAGGTAATGGGACAAGATAGAGGGATGCACCATATTCGGACGCCGCCCAGTGCTCCTCAACAGGATCCCCCGCAAATGCTCGAATGACCTCACCTTTCTCACTCATGACGAAGTCAAGTTTAAAGGCGAGTCCACCTAAACGAGCTGCATCGACAATATCTTCATAGAACGGGTTCCCACGCAGCAGGTTTAGACGGGCGTGCTGATGACGCATCCATGTATAGTGGTGGTCCGCAACTGCCCTATAGGACGACACACCAGGCTGGATAATCTTGCAGCCCCCCCCGAATCCCGAATACGGATGAGGCATGCACTCGCCGATACCGACTACTAAATCCGCTTGGGCAACAAGCTTGTTTACCTCAACAATTATTCCCCTGTTGGTTCTGCCGATGAGGATGTTTTCATCCGAATGCGGATCGTGGTTGTAAATACGGTCTCGGAGGCGATAGAATGTTTCTTTGCCTACCTTGATTTCGAGTTGTTCCCTGCTCAGTTTAGGGTGGGTTCCCAACGCGCAGACCCCGCTTATCGCCTCATCGGGGATACCCCCTCGATTCAGTCGATCGAGAATGTGAGGAAATGCCAGATGTGCCGGCGTCGGACGCTGGATATCGTCGAAAAGCACCACCGCCTTCATGCCGGAATGGGCAAGCATCTCAAGGCGTGGTGCACCAATCGGATTATCGAGGGCCCGATCAATCTCTTTCTCCACATCCTCCACTATCGGCACAGCAGTGCAATCCTGGCACGTAAGCACATTCCAGGAGGAAGGAATTAGGAAGTTTATCCTCCCTCCCTCATAGTTCAGATAATAATCCATAATACCCCCCTTAGAAGCAATACAGGACGAGTCCCCGGATAGCCATCAACATGATCAAAGTCGCTCACTAATCTTGGCCAAGACGGGCGTACTTGATGTCGTGGCCCTGATCGTGCACCCATGAAAGCTTCCTTCAACGGCCTTGCCAAGAAATACGGGCTCATTCCGGTGATTTTTCCCACACCAACAAGTAACAATCAGGATTGTTCGGAATCTCGGATAACAATTCCTCACGACGTAATCTGAGACCCTTCATGGTACCGATAAGTAATCGCCTCGAGGAATCATCCTGATCCACATTTTGAACTAAAACGCCTTTCGACGTGAGCGCTTTGACGTATTCTTCGCCTTTTTGGGCGACCTCAGGCAAGAGATTATGGCCAACATCAAAAAAATCCGTGTAGATTAGATCAAATTGCTGCCCAGCCAAGCTTTTAAAGAAAGTTGTGGCTGTATTTCTGGCTCTTGCAACCTCCAGAGCGGCTTCGCTTGGATCGATTCCGACTATAGTGAACCTTTCGGGCAAGATATGTGTGAGGCAATAGATGTCAACACCACTCCCGCAACCATCATCCGCGATTCTGAGCGCTAACTTCACTGTGGCAAGATACCCTATCAGGCGCTCGAGAAATCTTACTCTTGCGTAGAAATAGACCTCCATGAGAAGTGAATCATACATCATTTGTCGTATCTTGCCTGCTTTCGGGTCGCCCAGTTTGGCGAGTTTAGCAATGTCGATTTGTCTTCCCTCGTTCTCTCCAACCAGGTTTTCTACCAACTTCCTTGCCTCCGCCGCTAATTCATGAGAGAATTCCGGATGATACCGTATCTCTTTGAGCAATCCGATGATTGTGTCCCTCACTGTCCGGCTCATACTGATTCAACAATTGGGTGCGTTTCGAACCAGGCTCCGTGGTGCGCTCAAAATGCCGATTCGTGGGACTCCCGCATCCCCGTCATCTGAAAATGGAAACCCCACGAAACAAAAAGTAAGCAGGTACCGGACGCTGGTGCTCTAGCCGCCTTTTCTACGGACGAACCCTCGGCCGTAGGCGTCCGTGGCTTTCAGTGCGTTCAGGATTTCCACAGGGTCGTAGAACCTTCCGTCCGCATTCGGCGCGGAGCTTGCCCTTGGCATTGACGTAATCAGTCCATCCTTGGAGGCGCTGTCCGCCACTATCTTCAAATCCGCTTCAGTCGCGTTTTTCAGCGTCATCTCTTCGAACGTAGTAGGCAACCCTACAGACCTGCAGAAACCAAATATCTTGTCCAGATAACTAGATTCTCTGTTCTCCAAGATCAACTGGGTTAAGGTGCCAAACGCAACCAGCTCGCCATGATACTGAGGTATTTCAAAGCGTTGGCGGATGTTATGGAAGCTGAGGCCTACGGCGTGGGCTGCACCCAACCCACCACTCTCAAATCCCAATCCGCTGAGAAGAATGTTCGCTTCAGCCACCGCCTCGATTCCAGGTCCGGGCACGCCAACTTCAGCCTCCTGCTTTGCCTGCAACCCGAACTCCATGAGCAAATCGAAACAGAGCCTCCCTAAAGCTTGAGCGGTGCGGGTACTTTGGCTTCCAGTCAAAATACATGGGGTCTGCGTTTTGTACGACATGTCCGCCTCAAAGTAGGTGGCCAGCGCGTCTCCCATACCGGAGACAAGCATCCGGACAGGGGATTTGGCGATAACTGCCGTATCCACGAACACCATGGCCGGGTTGCTTGCAAAAACGAGAATCGCCTCGACTACACCCTGGTCTGTGTATACGAGGGAGGCTGCGGATGTGGGCGCGTCAGTGGCAGCAACAGTTGGGACATTGATGCAAGCGACACCCGCCCCAACGTTTGGAATGAATTCAGGAGGCATCTTAGTTACATTTACCGCCGCCGCCGCCGCCGCCGTTCTCCCGGTATCGAGAGTCTTCCCTCCGCCGCAGCTAATGATGGCGTCGTGACCTCCTTCGATACAGGCTTTCTTGACCCGCTCGATCTCCTTCCAAGTGCTCTCGCCCCCGAATTCTATGAAGGCGTACTTCATATCTTTGGCGACGAGCCCCTCGATGATTCGAGTCTCTACCGCCGTTTTTGCACTTCGCGATGCCAGGATTAATGGGTTTCCGATACCTATCATCTGCAGTTGTTCTCCGATCCGCAGTAGCGCATCAGGACCTTGTACATACCTGTGGGGAGCCAGCATAACTTTTAGAGCCATCGCGAATACCTCCTTTGATTTTATTCTGCTGTTACCTGCACCGACCTACACACACCCCAGAATCGCCCTCTTGACCATCGCCTTTGCAACAGGAACCATGTAGGCGTTGTGGGACATTGGTTTTGCGTCCGCGACAGCGGCTGCGCCTGCTGCCTCTG
>Ga0181539_1004989_pt1 | contig 11012 bp, 10 predicted proteins | sample PEATcosm2014_Bin_46_FD_119767 | JGI IMG/M metagenome (GOLD analysis project Ga0181539, IMG submission 119767) | Peatland microbial communities from MTU Mesocosm Facility, Houghton, MI, USA - PEATcosm2014_Bin23_60_metaG | ecosystem: Environmental > Terrestrial > Soil > Wetlands > Peat | place... | reverse complement strand
CGCCTTGGCCTGCTCCACCATGGCCGCCAGATCCTTGCGGTTTGCGCGACCCTGGCGAATGGCCGCATCCACATCGAGCTGATCGAAGGCCTGATAGGGCGCCTTGTCGGCAAGTGTAAAGCTCTGCGCCAGGGGCAGGCCAATGGCCCGCGCCAGGGCCAATTTGTCTTTTTCGAGAGCGTTGCGGGCCACGATCAACTGCTGGTCGAGCGACTGGGAATCCACCTGGGCGCGCAACTCATCCAGAAGCGGCGCCGTGCCCGCCTGGTGATTGGCGATCGCCTGGTTGAGCGAAATCTTGGCCGTGGCCGCCTGTGCTTCCACGCTGGCCGCCTGCGCTTCATCGGCCAGCGCCAGCAGATAGGCATTGCCCACGGTGAGCACCACCAGTTCGCGCGCGTCCTCGGCAGAGAGCTGGGCGGCGGCAAAGTTGTGGCGCGCGGCCAGGTAGTTGCGCAGCGAGGCCACGTCCACCAGCGACCAACTGAGCGAAGCCCTCAGATCGGTAAAGCCGAACGGCCCGATGATGGCGGGAAAGCCGGGAATGCGCAACCCCTCGGCGGGCAGGTCGATCTGCATCACGGTCTCTTTGGCGTTTGCATCCACCGAGGGCAGCAGCGATTGCAGTTGGGCGAGCCGCTCTCCGCGCGCCCCCGCCGCTTGCGCGCCGCTGAGGATGATTCCCAGGTTTGTCTTCAGCCCCCGCTGGATGGCTTCGTCGAGAGATAGATCGATGGGCTGCGGCGAGGCTTCCCCCGTGGCCACGCTGCCCTGAAAGCTGGAGACGGAGGCCGCCGCCGACTGACTGGCCGGAAGACCGGGCAGCGACTGCGCGGCCAATCCGCCGGGAGCCGAAACCGCAACGCCCAGCAGAAAGGCGCAGAGCCAGCGACGGATCGGGTTCTTTTCTGAATGATCGAGCAAAATCAAGGTTCTTCAACTCACAGCGGGGCGCTACAGCCCGCAAACGACTGCCCCTGATGGATGCGCGGCAAGGGCGGCAGGGTTCTCAATACAAGTGTATAGGAGAACGGGGCGGGCCCGCCTTGCGCTCCCCAATTGCACAAGCAGATCAATGAGTCTCGACAACATCACGCCTCGGAAGGAGGTCGCGGAGAATCGCCAAATGGATTTTGCCCGACAGGATGGGTCGCCGACTGACCTTGAGGTCAGATAGCCGATCCGCTGCTGGGGCCAAGAGCAAGAGGCTAGAAGCTAGCGGCTAAAAGCTGAACTCACCGCGCCGTCGAGGCTTGAATCAGTAGCGAGGCCAGCGAGCAGAGCGCCTGGCGGCAGAACTCGCGCACCGCATCCTCGGTCCATCCCGCAGCCCGCGGGCCGCCGTGGGCCGCCAGCAGCGCTGCCGTCTCTGCCGGGGTGAAACCGGCCACCGCGCGCAGCACAAAGATGGTGCGCGGTACGGTAGGCAAGCCGGCTAGCCAGCTCCGCACGCGGTCCCGGTCCGGGCCGGCAAGCATCCTCATGAGTTCTTCGCCGGATTCGCGCGCTGCGTCCAGGTCGTCGTCCTCGATGCAGGTAGAGGCCCGCTCCAAACCCTCGGGCGCGGCCAGAGCGCCAGGATTGCGCTGCTCGATCGTCTCCAAGGCGGCCGCGCACAGCGCCCTCCGGCTGCTCTGGCGCGCCTCGACGGGATCGTGGCAGACCGAAACCTCAGCGTTGGCAATCGCCGTCTCCACCGCCCGGATACTGTCTTCGCCCTCGCCAAGCAGCATCGAAGCCATGCTGTAAAACCCCGCGGCGATCCTGTCGAAGATATCGTCCATGCCATCCATGGCCTTGGCCACGGTCGCATCGTCCTTGGGCTGGCCGTCCAGCAGGCCGTGGATACGCGCTGAAAAGTCATCGGCTCCCTCCGGGAGCGGCTGGGCAGGGATCAAGCTGCCGCTCGGACCGGCATTCGAGCCGTGGTTCGGCCTGTCGTTTGGAACGACCGATTCCTGGGGCACGCGGCAGACTCCTCTCTAGACCTAACGTCAAATGGCCCAGTCTTCATCCTCAACCCCGCCGGGCCAGCGCGTCAATGCGCCGGAGCAAGAGCCAATTGTTGGCTGCTGGGTCTGCTGTCAGGCAATCCGCCGACCGGTGCCCAGGTCGAGGGCGAATGGGATCTCCTTGGCGGTGATGAGGTCCCAGCCGATGCCGCGCAGGACGCTCCCGTCGATGGAAACAATGGCGACGCCCTCGGCAGAAAGTCTTTCCGCGTGCCAGGCTTGGCCGCCGCGGCCCCAGGCGAGGATGGAGCGATGACTTACGAAGAGCAACAAACTCTGCGCCGGCAGCGGTCGAACCTCCAGCACCGGGCGACAAGCAAGCATGGTGAAGCGCTCGGGAACAGTGGTGTCGATCAGATAGGCGTAGCCGCCTGAGACGGCGCAGATCTCTTCCTGGTTGGGAGTCGACCAGACGCCGGTGGGAACAGCCGGGTCGAGGAAGCCGAGGGCGCAGGTGGCCAGGAACTCCTTCGCGGAGCGCGTGGGCTGTTCGTGGAGCGGAGGTCTTGGACTCGATTCCTCGACCGCCTCGGCGGGCCGGATCAAGAGTTCAAGGGCCCCCCGTTCGACCTCCTCCGCTTGGCGGGGATAGACGAAGTGGCGAGCGGGCAGGATGAGCGGGCGCGCCGGGAGGATTTCGGCCTGCCAGCGGTGAGCAAAACTGAGGTCCACAATCGGCGAGGGCATGGCGGCCGGCGCGGTCACGGTCTGGCCTTGTAGCGCAGAATCCAGTCCTCCTGCTCCTGCGTATCGGGAACCATGCAGCCTCGTGCAGCTTGAATGGCGGCGAGGGCCGCTTGGGGCGACCAGCCCAGGTGGATGAGCGCGCAGGCCGCGGTGACGGTGGCCCGCCCGATGCTTCCCCGGCAATGGACGCCAATCTGCTCCCCGGCGCGGAGCCGATTGGCCAGGCCGGCGGCGAAGGTCTGGAAGGCGGCGACGTTGGAAGGAATCTCGGTATCGGGAATCGGATAGGAGAGGAACTTCAGCCCAACGTGCTCGGCAATCGGAGCTTCATCGGCAAGGCCAAGCAGCATGGCCTCATCTTCTTCGAGCAGCGAAACCAGCGTCTGGATGCCGCCCCGCCGCATCCCCAGCAGTTCGTCCTCCAGCCATTCGTCGCCGCGCGGCCTGAGCACGATGGCTAGCGGCGCGGGCGGATTGCCCTTGATCCAGAAGATGTCGTTCATGGCTGGTCGGACTCCTAAGAACTGGTCGATTCGCTCGCGGGCGATGGGGCAGAGCGGACGCGTGCCTTGGCGGTCATCAACTCTGATGATAGACCGCGAAGGGGTCTGTCGCGCTATGCTAACGGAAGCGATGCGGACAGGCGGCCGCGCGCGCCGAACGTCTCATTTACGGGTGATATGCCATGGCCTCCGACACGATCAAGTCCGTCACGATAGAGGGCTTCAAGAGCATTCGCTCGATCAAGGATTTCCCTCTGCGTCCGATTAATCTGCTGATTGGAGCAAACGGCTCGGGAAAATCGAACTTTCTGGATGCATTTGTATTCCTCGGTGAGGCACACTCGGGAAGCATGGATTCATATGTGGCCTACTACGGCGGAGCAAACAGGCTACTGTACTTTGGCTCAAAGACGACACAAAGAATAATGGTAAGCCTCAGGTCTCCGAATGGAAGGGACACATTTGCCACTTACACCCCCACAGTAAGCGATACCCTGGTTGGGAGCGTCTCCGCTGTTTGGCTTGATGGGGAAACCGGGACGCTTAATCGTTACCGATTCAGTGACACAGGGGATCATTCACCGTTCAGAATGACGAATGATCTGCACAATAATCGTTCGCTCTACCGGCTTGGGGGAAACCTGGCGGCGTTTCTCTATCTCTTGAGTCAGCAACATCGAGAGTCGTATGAGTTAATCCGCAAGACTGTGCAAAGGGCGGCGCCGTTCTTTGAAGATTTTCAACTAGAGCCTCTGAAACTCAATCCGGATAAGATTAGGTTGGAGTGGCGGCATGTCGGCACGGATGATTACTTTGATGTTTCGTCGTTTTCGGACGGCACACTCCGCTTCATCGCTCTGGCAACGGTGTTTCTCCAGCCGGTGGAGCTACGGCCGTCGGTGATTCTTGTCGATGAGCCGGAGTTGGGGCTGCATCCGTATGCGATCGGATTGCTTGCTTCTCTGATTCGCCAAGCCTCCAAGGAAACGCAGGTGATCGCAGCGACCCAGTCATCGTTGCTTTTGGATTATTTTGAGCCGGAAGACATTCTGGTGGCCGATCGCGTCGATGGAGCGACTAAAATCCGACGGCTGGAGCCGGAACCTCTGGCTGAATGGTTGGAGCGCTATAGCCTCGGGCAGCTATGGGAGAAGGGTGAGTTAGAAGGAAGGCCGGTGCCGGAATAACGATGCTGCGCTTGCTCGTCCATGTCGAGGGAGAAACCGAGGTGACCTTCGTCAATGAGATGCTGGGCGAGCATCTGAGGACGGCAGGATTCTCTGTGAAAGCGCGTCTCGCGGGCAATCCTCGCAAGCAGCGCGGCGGCATTCGTCCTTGGAGCGGGGTCAAGCTGGATGTCCTGCAGCACCTGAAGGAAGATCGCGCGGCGATCCACGCCACCATGGTTGACTATTACGGCCTTCCGCGGGATTGGCCAGGACGCACGGCGTCTCGCGCCACCGGGTCGGCTTCTGAGAAGGCCTTGCACGTGGAATCGGCTCTTCATGCCGAGATCAGCGCAGCGATGGGGCCTCGGTTCGATATGCGGCGGTTCGTCCCATTGGTCATGATGCACGAGTTCGAGGCGTTGCTTTTTAGCGACCCGGATCGATTTGCGCAAGAGATTGGAAAAGGTAATCTATCAACGAAGTTCCGTGCGATACGTGAGGAATTCGAAAGCCCCGAGGACATTGACGATTCAGCGGAAACTGCGCCTTCCAAGAGGATTAAGCGTCTGTTTCCTGGGTATGAGAAGCCATTATTTGGCGTTCTTGCAGCCATGGGGATTGGTCTCGCTACGATGCGGCAAGAATGCCCCCACTTCAACGACTGGTTGAATCGCCTGGAAGCTCTTCCCGAAGCGTTTTCCTCGCTCGCCTGACCTACCCCCGAGATTCAGGAGAAATGCTCCCAGCCCTGCGGTTCGAGAGGCTGTGCGCCCTGCTCCGTGAGCAGCGTAACTGTGGGCTGGCCGGGACGGAGCTTCACGATGCTGCCGATTCTGGTGACGCTAACCCCTGCGATCTTGCGGGGCAAGCGGGCCGCGGGCGGGGCGGTGAAGAGGAGTTCGTAGTCTTCCCCGCCGTGAAGGGCCTGGGCGAGGGTTGCGGCGGGATGGATGGGGACGAGAGCCGCATCGACCTCGGCGGCTACACCGGACTCCTGGCAGACGTGGGCCAAGTCAGTGGAGAGGCCGTCGCTCAGGTCGATGGCAGCCGAAGCGGCGCTGTGCTGTACAAGCCAAAGGCCCTGTCGGACGCGGGGCTGGGGGTAAAGGTGCGGGGCTAGCAGGGCTTCCAGTCGTTTGGGGATTCTGAGAGGATGGGTGCGGCCCAGCCGGGCTTCGGCCAGTTGGGCTAGGCGGGCGAGGGCCGCGGCGGCTCCGCCGAGAGCGCCGGTGACGTAGAGCAGGTGGCCGGGGCGGGCGGAGGAGCGGAGCAGGGCTTTTCCCCGGCGAACGCTGCCGATAAGGACGATATCGGCGACGGGAATGGGCGACTCGGATAGGTCGCCGCCGGCCAGAGCGGTTTTGTGAGCGGCGGTGAGTGCCAGGAAGCCGTCGAGGAAGCCGTCCATCCAGGTTGAGCCGTTTCGCTTCGAGCCTTTTTTCCGGACGGACGCGGTTGGCCAGGCCGGACGGAGGTTCGTGGTGGTGGTGAGCTCGCGGGGCAGTCCGAGGGAGAGAAAGGCGGCCATGGGCCGAGCGCCCATGGCGGCCAGGTCGCTCAAACCCCTGGCCAGAGCCCGATGGCCGACCGATTCGGGCGGATGCCAGTCAAGGCGGAAGTGGCGGCCGGCTATAGAGAGGTCGGTGGTGACGGCCAGCTCTTCGCCGGGACGCAGACGCAGCAGGGCGCAGTCGTCGCCGATGCCTAGGCGGAGGGCGGCGCCGGTGGCACGGCCCGCGCGTTCGCGGATCTGGCGCAGCAGAGCCAGTTCGCCCGGTTGGCCGTCGCCCGTCAGGGAATCGATCCGCTTCGTTGGCATTCTTTGAGGATAGGGCATCTGATCGGGGTTGGGGATCAGGGAAAGCGGCGTTGATCCTGCTCGGCTTGCGGCTTGATTCCACCAGGGGCTAGAAGGCGATCCTCTTGATTGAGCGCGGTCTTCGCGGCTCTGGACCAAAAAGGGAAACGCCGGTCAAGATTCAGACTGCGAATGATTCTTCAGGTGAATTTCGTTGACCCCGCCCTTGGGAGTTTGGTAGTCTTAACGAACGTCACCCGGCCATCCCTTTGGGATGCTTGCTCCTCTTTGGGCTGAAGTGCCCCATGCGCTGTCTTGGAGTACACGGCGAATTGCCGCCCTGCAGGTTGCGGGGATGAAAGGCGAAGATGCTGCGCAAGCGCTATTACATTCTTTTTGTAGCCAGGGATGAGGACGGGCGCGTCCGCAAGATTCCGGTTCCCCTTTATTATGCATATGGATTTGTTGCCGCGGCGCTGGTGGGTGCGTTCACCATCGTCGGACTGGCCGGTTCCTACACACGCATGTTGCTGAAGACAGAGAGCTTCAACCAGGTGCGCCAGGACCGGGAGAATCTGCGCAAAGACTATAAGCAGATGGCGCAGATTGCGCATGATCGCGGAGTGCAGGTGGCCTCATTGGGGGCGCTGGCGAGCGAAGTGACGGCGCTGTACGGGTTGCGGCAGAGCAAGCTGGGCCCGGCCAAGCCGGCAACGGCGGCGGCGGGAGCGGCGGCGGCGCTTTCGCCGGCTGCGCTGGCCATCACCGACGACGTGAATCAGCAGCAGGTGAAGCTCTCCATCGATCAGTTTTATGCTCTGCGGGCGCAAGCGCTCTCAGGGCAGGTTACCCGCGCGCTCGAGGGCGGGCTCACACCCAGCTTTACAGGCGACTGGACGCAGTTTGCCGATGCGCCATCGATGTGGCCGGTCGAGGGCCGCGTGGGCTCCAGCTTCGGCGAGCGGGAAGATCCTTTCAACGGGGAAGGGAAATTCCACACCGGCATCGACATTGAAGCGCCTTACGGGACCCCGGTCCGCGCCCCTGCCGATGGAGAAGTGAGCGGGGCCTCGATGGGCGCCGGGTATGGCCGCGAGGTGGTGCTGAATCATGGCCACGATCTGCTGACCGTTTATGGGCATCTCTCCTCGGTTGCGGTGGTGCCCGGCCAGCATGTGATCCGGGGCCAGGTAATCGGCTATGTGGGCAAGTCGGGGCGCGCTACCGGGCCGCACCTTCACTATGAGGTGCGCGTGCACAACGTTCCCGTGAATCCGCACAAGTATCTGCGCACCACCTACGCGCAGGTGGCGGCTCTCGACGGCGATGCGAATGGCAAGCAACGCGACTAGCCGGCTTTTTGGCGGTGGCGAGGCGGCTCCCGGCTCAATGGGAGCCGCTCTTGTCAGGGGCGATTTGCGGCTGCATTCGGTCGCCGGGACGCGCACCCCAGGTTCTTCGGAATCCTGACCATCCCCCCAATGTGGGTGGGGTGCCCCATCCTTCGTCGCCGCGGCGACCCGCAGCGACCCGCCGCGACCGGAAAGGGTGGGATACCGCGAACCTCAACCATCCGTTTTTGTTTTTCAGATCGCCGCTGTAGAATCCACTTGTCATGCCGAAGGGCCTGGTTCTCTGTCAGAAGTGCGGATGCTTCCACTTTCTTACCTTCATAGGAGACTCAATCATGCCTCGTTTTTTACGCTCTCTTGCTATTGTCTTCCTGGCTGCTCTGCCCGCCATAGCGCAGGATCATGCCGCTGATATCCAGACCGCCTTCGCCCGCGCCCACCGCCTTAAGCGGGGCATCAACGCTTCGGGGTGGTTTGCACAGTCGCGCGACTACTCGGCGGCGCGGACCGATCGGTACACAGACGCCGCGGATATTGCGCTGATTGCAAAGCTGGGCTTCGACAATGTGCGGCTGAGCGTGGATGCTGCGCCTCTGGAGCAGTACCCGCGGGGCGAGAATGGGCTGAACGCCGACTTCCTGAGCCGGCTCGACAAGGCCGTGGATACCATGCTGGCCGATGGCCTGGCGGTGCAGATCGATTTGCATCCCGAGGGCCCCTACAAGCAGCAGTTGCGGACGAACAGCGACGCGGTAGACCGCCTGGTTATGCTCTGGCAGCGGCTCGCCGGCCACTATGCCACGCGCGACCCGGAGCGCGTCTTCTTCGAGATTATGAACGAGCCGGAGGTCAACGATCCATACCGGTGGGCAGGGATTCAGGCGCGAGTGGCGGCGGCAATCCGCCAGGTTGCGCCTAAGAACACGATCATCGCCACGGGGCCGAACTACTCCGACATCCCGGACCTCCTCACCCAGCATCCGCTCAGCGACGGCAATGTGATTTACAACTTCCACTTCTACGATCCGCACACCTTTACCCACCAGGGTGCTGGATGGAGCGTACCTTGGTGGAGCTATACGCACGGTATTCCCTATCCGGCCAACGAGGGCTCGATGGCCGAACTGCTGAAGGAGGTTCCCGATGCGGCCGACCGGTTTGCGCTGGAGGAATATTGGCTGGATCGCTGGGACGCGCATCGCATCCGGCTCACAATCGACGAGGCGGCGGCTTGGGGGCACGAGAACCGCGTCCCGCTGATCTGCAACGAGTTTGGAGCCTTTCGCGAGCACACCGACCCCCAGTCGCGGATGAATTGGATTCGCGATGTGCGGACGGCGCTCGAAGCCGACGGCATCGGCTGGGCGATGTGGGATTACCGCGGCAACTTCGGGGCGGTGTGGAAGGAAGACGGTCAGCCGGCGCGCGTGGATGAGCAGGTTGTGGGGGCGCTGGGGCTGAAGAAGTAGACCCAATCGCCCTGGTTGAGCACGGAGCGCCTAATCCGGCGTCCCGATAAAGCGAAGAAAAGAAGAATCTTGGGGCGCAGGCGCCGAAAAATGCATCTGAGCCAACAAAAAGTCGTTGACAATATACTATGTTGTGCATAGTATGGTGTTGTGAAGCATTCTATGCAGCAAAACCGGGAGAGTTCTGAGAAGTGGGAGGTCCAGCTCCGCAAGGGTTCCCTGGAGCTTGCGATCCTTGCCTCCCTTTGGGAGGGCCGGCTCTACGGGCTGGAGATCCTCCGCCATCTGGAGACCAGTTCGGACCTGATCGTCGTCGAGGGTACCGCGTATCCTCTGCTGAATCGGCTGCGCGCCCTCGGCCTGGTCGAGACCGAATGGGTCGAGTCCGACTCCGGGCACCCTCGCAAATACTACCGGCTCACCGCCGCGGGGCGCCATCGAGCCATGGAGATGAGCAGCATCTGGGCTCGATTCTCCGCCAGCATGAACAACCTTCTTGCCCCGCTGAACCGGGAAAAGAGCAAGCAAACTGGGGAGGAAAAGCCATGACCGTTTCTGCCGAATCCCAAAAGACCGTGGATGCCTACTTGGCGGCTCTGCGCAAGCAACTGCGCGAGCTGATGGACGAGGATGTCAACGACATCGTGGCGGAGATCCGCGCGCACATCCTCGACAAAACCTCCGGCGAGGCCGCGGGCGACAGCGTTTCATCCACGCTGGCCGCGCTGGGCACTCCCGAAGAGCTGGCCGACCGCTACCGAACCGAGGATCTGCTGGAGCGCGCGAGAAGGTCGCGCTCGACAGCTTTCATTCTGCGCAGCCTCTTGCGCTGGGCGACTCTGAGTGTTGTCGGGCTCCTCGTCTTCTCAATCTCCGTCGTTGGCTACCTCATTGGCGGAGGGCTTTCCATCCTCGGCGTGCTCAAGCTCTTCAGCCCCCACACCACCGGGCTATACGGACAGTTCTCAGAACATACCTGGTCGCTGAGCTTTCAATCGGGCGGGCCACCTGCGCCGGGCGTTCATGAATTGCTTGGTTGGTGGCTCTTGCCTGTCGGCCTACTTCTCGGCCCGCTGCTGTTCTTCCTTACCTTCCGCTTCGGCTTGTGGAGCATCCGCAAGTTCTGGCGCCCGCGCGCCTGGCGATGAGCGGGCTCGCCAAGGAGAGCTGCTTCTGCTGAGCGGACGCAGACTTCTGCGTCACTTCCCGCCGACGTAGCTCACGTGCCAGATCGACCTCGACCCGTCGTCGGAGACGAACAGCGAGCCGTCCTTGGCCACCGCGACGCCCACTGGGCGGCCCCACACCGTGCCGTCCGGCAGAACGAAGCCGGTGAGAAAGTCTTCGTACTCGCCGGTGGCACGCCCATTGCGCATGGGCAGCCGGATGACCTCGTAACCGGCTCGCATGGCCCGGTTCCATGATCCGTGCTCGGCCGCAAAGCCGTCGCCCTTGAACTCGCGAGGGAACTGGGAACCCTCATAGAAGAGCATCTCCAGCGAGGCGAAGTGGGGATTGACCAGGATGTCCGGGGTGATCACCTTCGACTGCAGTTCGGGGTGTTTGCCGGGATGTCGGGGATCCTGGATGCCGCCGCCCGGTCCGCCCATGTAAAACCAGGGCCAGCCGTAGAAGCCGTCCTCCTGAACGTGGGTCACGTAGTCGGGCACGAGGTTGTTGCCCAGGGCATCCCTCTCATTGGTCGAGCACCAGAGTTCGCCGGTGATCGGGTTGATGGCTTCGCCCACGCAGTTGCGCAAGCCCCACGCGTAGACCTTGACGAACTTGCCTTCGGGGGTGAACTCCAGCACGTCGGCGCGGTGGAACTCCTCGGGATGAGTATCGGAGTCGTCCACGTTGGAGTGCGACCCGACTGAGGCAAACAGCTTTGTGCCGTCCTTTGAGAAGACCAGGTCGCGAGTCCAGTGGCCGCCGCCGCGCAACCGTCCGCCGCCGGGCAGGTCGGCCAGGTGCTCCGGGGGGCCGCTTGCCGTCAGGTCTCCGCTCTTGTATGGGAAGCGG
>Ga0181539_1004984_pt1 | contig 11020 bp, 8 predicted proteins | sample PEATcosm2014_Bin_46_FD_119767 | JGI IMG/M metagenome (GOLD analysis project Ga0181539, IMG submission 119767) | Peatland microbial communities from MTU Mesocosm Facility, Houghton, MI, USA - PEATcosm2014_Bin23_60_metaG | ecosystem: Environmental > Terrestrial > Soil > Wetlands > Peat | place... | reverse complement strand
GGCGTTGAAGCCGCGGATCGCCTGCGCCACCTCCGCCGCCGAGGTCTCGCCCTGCACGCGCACCGGCCACACCAGCACGTGGACGGGAAAGCGATCGGAAAGGCGATGCAGGATGTCGCGGATCACCGCCCCGGTCGGCGAGGTGACGACGCCGATGACGCGCGGTAGGTAGGGCAGCAACTGCTTGCGGGCGGCGTCGAACAGGCCCTCCGCGGCAAGCGCGCGCCGCCGCGCCTCGAGCAGCGCCATCAGCGCGCCGACGCCCGCCGGCTCCAGCGATTCGACGATGATCTGATAGGCGGACTTGCCGGGAAAGGTGGTGATCTTGCCGGTGGCGACGACTTCGAGCCCTTCCTCGGGCTTGACGCGCAGCCGGGCGAAGACGCCCTTCCAGATCACCGCGTCGAGGCGGGCGTTGGCGTCTTTGAGCGAGAAATAGACATGGCCCGACGAATGCGGGCCGCGATAGCCGGAGATCTCGCCGCGCACGCGGACATAGCCGAACCGGTCCTCGATGGCGCGCTTGAGCGCGCCCGACAATTCGCTGACGGTGAACTCGGGGGCGTTGGCGCCCGATGTCGCGGATTCGCTCATGAGCGGACTATGCCGTAGTGGCGCGGGCGAGGCCAGCGCGCCGCCTTGCCCCGCCAGGGGCAGGGGGGTCGGTTATTGAGGCGGCGCCGAGTCCCAGCGCAGGGAGGCCTGTTCCGTGAAGGGATACGCGACCAGTTCGCCATAGGGCGATCGCGGTTCGCTCGTGCGCGGGCGCTCGACGAAGGCGAAGCTCACGACGGGCGGCGAATGCGCGGCCTGCGCCGAGAAGGAGTAGCCGACCAATCCGCCATAAGGGGATCGGGGCTCGGCCGCCCGCGGGCGCTCGACGACGCGCGCGACGACGGTCCGGCGCTCGGCGGGCGCCGGGCGCGCGGCCAGAGGCGCGGGCGCGGCGGCCGGCGCGCCGCCCGGTTGCAGGCTCGCCAAGAGCGTCGGCTCGTCGGAACCGGCCGGCGGCGCCTTGCCGAGATAGTCGAGCCGCACCTTGGCGACGCCGCGATGGTTGAAGTCGAGCAGCTTGGCGACGCGCGCCGACACGTCGACGATGCGCCCGCGCACGAACGGCCCGCGGTCGTTGACGCGCACGACGATCGAGCGGCCGTTGGAAAGATTGGTGACGCGCGCATAGCTCGGCAGCGGCAGCGTCCTGTGGGCGGCCGAAATCGAGCGCGTGTTGAAGACCTCGCCGTCGGCGGTCCTGTGGCCGCCGACCTCGCTCCCGTACCAGGAGGCGAGGCCGACCGCGCTGTAGCGCGGCTGCGCCGGCGGATGCTCGGGAAACGCAGGCAACACCTGCGCGGCCGCCTTGACGGCGCCGATGAGCACAATCCCAGCCATTGCCGCGCGAGGCCAGAACAAACATCGCCCTCCTAACAGAAAGTTAACGCAGACTGGCATGGAAAAGCAACCCGGGCTCGAAACGCCCGCGCCGGTTTTCCCCTTGACGCCCGCTCTCGCGAGGCAGGGGAGCGCGACCGGCGAGCCCGTCCGCCTCTGGCGTCGCCTGGCGAAACGCCGTAAGAGCCCCGACAATTCACTCGACGGCGGAGGCCATGATCTCGCCTCCTTGTATCGTCATAGCTCCGCGCATTCGATCGGTCGCGATCGATGTCGGCGGCGCGGACGCCGTCGAGCGAGCAATGGGCGCCCTCGGCCGGAACGATGACGATGCGCATGATCGACAGTAAGGCTGGGCTCGCCGTCCTTTGCGCCGCCGCCGTGTTCGGCGCGCTCGGCGCGGCGAATCTCGCCGCGGCGCAGAGCGCCGACTGCGCGCGGCTGCGCCAAGCGATATCCGACGCCGCGCGCGACAACCAGGGCGCGCAATACCAGGCGGCCGCCGACCGCCAGCGCGCCGAGATCGACCGCACGTCCGCCTACGCCCACTCGATCGGCTGCGACCACAGGCAGTTCCTGTTCTTCGGCTCGCCGCCGCCGCCCCAATGCGGCCAGATCAACGCCCAGATCGGGCGCATGCGCGCCAATCTCGCCGAATTGCAGTCGCGCGCCAGCGGCGCGGGCGGGCGCGCCGACCTGGTGGCGCGCTACAACGCGCAGTGCGTCAATTCAGGGCCGCCCAACCTTCTCGCCGCCTTGTTCGGCGCTCGCACGGGGCCGGGCGCCGTCGAGACCGTCCCGCTCAACCCGGACGCGACGCAGGAAAAGCCGCTCGACGCCAATCCCGAGGAAGCGCGCGCGGGATCGCTGGCCGTCTGCGTGCGCACCTGCGACGGCAGCTTCTTCCCCGTTTCGTACACGGCGAGCGCCGGGCGTCTTCAGGGCCTCGAAGACATGTGCCGCGCGCTCTGCCCCAACGCCGACGTGAGCCTCTACACCTATCCGGCGTCGGGCGGCATCGAGCAGGCGGTCTCGATCAGCGGCGCGCGCTACATGGACAGCCCCAACGCGCTGAAATATCGGCAGAGCCTCGATTCGACCTGCTCGTGCCGGCGGCGCGGCGAAAGCTGGGCCGAGGCGCTGGCGGGCGCCGAGGCCAAGCTCGGGCGCGAGTCGAAGGGCGATATTTTCGTCACGCCGGAGAAATCGGCGGAAATGTCGCGGCCGAGGCTCGACCCCAAGGCGAAGGCGGCGAAGCCCGCGACCGCGACCGCGACCCCCAATCCCCAGAGCGCCGACGCCGGCGTGGACCCCAATCTGAGCCAGCAGGCGGCGACCATCAGCCGCGAAGCTTCGGGCATCGCCGGCGGCGAAGCGCAAACGGGCGCCCGCTACGGCGAGGGGCAGGGCCAGACGGTCGAGGTCGTCGGCCCCGACGGCGTCAAGCGACGCGTGCGGATAATCGATCCGACGCTCTGACCCGTCCGATGAGCGGCAGCAGCGCCGCCAGTTCCGGCCCGGCTTCGCGCCCCGTGAGCGCGAGGCGCAAGGGGTGAAAGAGATCGCGGCCCTTGCGGCCGGTGAGCGCTTTCAGGGCCGCCGTCCATTGGCCCCAGGTCGCCCCGTCCCAGGGCTCGGGCGGCAGGCACGCCGCCGCCTGATCGAGAAACGCCCGGTCCTCGACGAGCGGCGCGATCTCTTCGTGGATCACCGCCCACCAGATCCGCGCCTCTTCGAAGCGCGTCAGATTGCCGCGCACCGCGGCCCAGAACGGCTCGGCGAGGGGCCCGGCGATCCCCAGCGCTTCCAGCCGCTCGCGCACGGAAGCGAACGAAAGCAGATGCAGTGTGCGCGCCGACAGGGCGCGAAGCTCGGCCTCGTCGAAGCGCGCCGCCCCGCGCGAAAGATGCGAGAAGTCGAGGGACGCCGCCAGCTCGGCGAGCGAGGCGACGGGATGCACCGATTCGGCGGAGCCGACCTGCACCGCCAAGGCCGCCGCCGCCAGCGGCTCGACGCCGCTCTCGCGCAACGCATGAAGCGACAAGGCGCCCGAACGCTTGGAGAGCCCTTCGCCGCTCGCGTCGGTGAGCAGATTGTGGTGGCCGAAGGTCGGCGCGCGGCCCGCCAGCGCCTCGAAGATCTGGATTTGCACCGCCGTGTTGGTGACGTGGTCCTCGCCGCGAATGACGTGGCTCACGTCGAGATCGATGTCGTCGACGACGGACGGCAAGGTGTAGAGATAGGTCCCGTCCTCGCGCTTGAGCACGGGATCGCTGAGCGAGGCGCAGTCGATGCGGCTCGGTCCGCGCACGAGGTCGTTCCATCGGACCAGCGTCGGCTCGAGCCGGAAGCGCCAGTGCGGGCGCCGCCCCTCGGCCTCCAGCGCGGCGCGATCCTTTTCGCTCAGGCGAAGCGCGGCGCGATCGTAGATCGGCGGGCGGCCGAGCGCCTGCTGGCGCTTGCGTCGGCGATCCAGCTCCTCGGCGGTCTCGTAGGCGGGATAGAGGCGCCCCATCGCGCGCAACGTCGCCGCCGCCGTGTCGTAGAGCGCCATGCGCTCGGACTGGCGGCATAGAAAATCGGGAACGACGCCGAGCCAGGCGAGATCGGCCTCGATCGCGTCGGCGTATGCGGCGCGCGAGCGCTCGACATCGGTGTCGTCGAAACGTAGAATGAAGCGGCCGCCCTCGCGTAGCGCAAAGAGCCAGTTGAAGAGGGCGGTGCGCGCGTTGCCGATGTGGATGCGCCCGGTCGGAGAGGGCGCGAAACGAACGGTAGGGGGGCTGGACATGCGCCTTCATAGAAGCGTCGCGCGGGCGCTGCAATATTGGCTTTTCTTCGAATCGGGCCGGGACGCCCCGGGAGCGACATGACGATTTCCGCGTTGGCCGCCGGCGTCGCCGTCGCCGGTCTGGCGATCCAGACTTTCACTACGGGCCTGGCCGCCTTCCGGTGCCGAAAGGACGCCTCGCGTCGCCTCGCGCCCGCCGGGGCGCCGCCGGTCAGCTTGGTGCAGCCGCTCTGCGGCGTCGAAGCCTTTTCCAAGGAAACGCTCGCTTCGATATTCGCGCTCGATTACCCCGACTACGAAATCCTGTTCTGCCTCGCCGATCCGGCCGATCCGATCGCGCCGGTGGTGCGCCGCGCCATGGCCGCGAACCCGAATATTCCCTCGCGGCTGCTGATCGGCGACGATCGCGTCAGCGGCAATCCCAAGCTCAACAATATGGTGAAGGGCTGGAAGGCGGCGGACCGCCCGTGGGTGATCGTCGCCGATTCCAACGTGCTCATGCCGCCCGACTACATCCAGCGCCTGATGGCGCGCTGGCGCGCGGACACCGGCATCGTCTGCGCGCCGCCGATCGGGTCGCGGCCCGACTCGTTCGCCGCCGAGATCGAATGCGCGTTCCTGAACACCTACCAGGCGCGCTGGCAATACGCCGCCGAGACGCTCGGCTACGGCTTCGCGCAGGGCAAGACCATGCTGTGGCGACGCGACGTGCTCGAGGCGGGCGGCGGCGTCGAGGCGCTCGGCGCCGAGATCGCCGAGGACGCGGCGGCGACCAAGCTCGTCCATCGCGCCGGCCTGCGCGCCCATCTGGTGAGCCATCCCTTCCAGCAGCCGCTCGGCGCGCGCGCGCTACGCGACGTCTGGTCGCGCCAGGTGCGTTGGGCGCGGCTGCGGCGCGCCACGTTCGTGCCCTATTTCACGCCGGAGCTGCTGACGACCAGCCTGTTCCCGCTGATCGCGGCGGCGATCGCGGCGCCGGAATTCGGCCTTTCCGCGCCGCTCGCCGTCGTTCTGGCCGCCCTCGTCTGGTACGGCGCCGAAGCGGCGTTGGCGAGCCTAGCGGGCTGGCCGCTCAAGTGGTCGTCCGCGCCGGCCTGGATCGCGCGCGATCTCATGTTGCCGTGGCTGTGGATCCAGGGCTGGAGAGCCAATCGTTTCGTCTGGCGCGGCAACGTGATGTCGGTCGACGACGACGCGCTGGCGACCGACGGGCTGGGGCCGTTCCCGCCGGCGTGAAGCGGACGCGCATCTTCGCCAAGTCTGCGGCCGATCCCCCGGCCCCTCACCCTGCCTCTCCCCGTAAACGGGGAGAGGGGAAGAAAGGCGCCGCGCGCTCCTCTCCCCGCGTGCGGGGAGAGGCAGGGTGAGGGGCCGGGGGAGTAGCCGCAAGCTTCGCAGAAAGGCGCGACTCCCATAGCGCCGCGCCTCTACCGCGCCTCGGCGAGCGCCGGATAATCGGTGTAGCCGTGGGCGCCGCCGCCGAACAGCGTCGCGCGGTCGAGCGGCGCCAGAGCCGCCCCGAGGCGCAGGCGCTCGACGAGATCGGGATTGGAGATGAACGGCCTGCCGAAGGCGACGAGGTCGGCGCGCCCCTCGCTGAGGGTTTCGACGGCGAGTTCGCGGGTGTAGCCGTTGTTGGCGATATAGGCGCCGCAGAAGCTGCGGCGCAGCGCGCCGTAATCGAAGGGCGCGAAGTCGCGCTCGCCCTGCGTCGCGCCCTCGATGACGTGGATATAGGCGAGGCGCCGCTCGCTCAAGCGCTGGACGAGATAGCCGAACAGCGCCGTCGGATTGGAGTCGGCGACGTCGTTGCCCGGGCTGACCGGCGCCAGGCGAATACCGACGCGCGCAGCCGGCCAGACCTTGAGGATCGCGTCGACGACTTCGAGCGCGAAGCGGGCGCGGTTCTCGATCGCGCCGCCGTAGGAATCCTCGCGCTTGTTGGAGCCGTCGCGCAGGAACTGGTCGATCAGGTAGCCGTTGGCGGCGTGGATTTCGACGCCGTCGAAGCCGGCGCGCTTGGCGTTGGCCGCAGCGCGCGCGTAGTCCTCGACGATCCCAGCGATCTCGGCCGCTGCAAGCGCGCGCGGCTCGGAAACGTCGGCGAACCCCGTCTCGATGAACGTCCGGGTCTTGGCGCGGATCGCCGAAGGGGCGACCGGCGCGCCGCCGTTCGGCTGCAAGGACGCGTGCGAGACGCGGCCGACGTGCCACATCTGCACGAAAATGCGCCCGCCCGCGTCGTGCACTGCGCGCGTCGCCTTCTTCCAACCCTCGACCTGGGCCTCGCTGTAGAGGCCGGGCGTCCAGATGTAGCCTTGTCCCTGCCGGCTGATCTGCGAGGCCTCGGATACGATCAGCCCTGCGCCGCCGCGCTGGCGGTAATAGGCCGCCATCAGGTCGTTGGCGGCGTCCGTTCCCGGCGTCGCGCGGTTGCGCGTCAACGGCGCCATCACGATCCGATTGGGCAGGTCGAGATCGCCGAGCCGGAAGGGCTGGAACATCACTGCAGCGTCGAAGTTCATGGGAGTGCCTTTCTTCTTTGATTAATAGAGGATCTCAGCCGGGCAAAGTCAGCAGGCCGGCGGCGCCGGTTTCGAGGCCGAACGCCAGGCGCGCCCCGCTCGCGTCCCAGCCGAGCGCGCTGATCGCGCCCTCGCCCGGCGCGCGCACCAGGATTTCGGCGCCGTCGCCGAGGCGGCAGAGCAGCGCCAGGCCGTCGGCATAGCCGATGGCGACGACCAGCGCGCGCGGATGGAACGCGACCTGCGTCACCCGCGAGGGCCTGACGCCGCATTCGCGCGGCGCCTTGCCCATCGGGCCGTCCTTGTCCTTGAACGGCCAGACGACGCAGGCGTCGGCGCCGGAAGTGGCGAGCCAATGACCGTCGTGCGACCACGAAAGCGAGCGCGTCTTGCCGGGATAGCCGGTCATGCGCATGTTGCGCGCATCGGAAAGGCGCCAGCCGTGCAGCGCGTTCTCTTGCATCGCGCTGACGAGAAAGCGCCCGTCCGGCGAAGCGGTGGCGTCGAGATGGGAGCCCTTCCATTCCAGCAGGCTCGGCGCGGCGCCGGCGTTGGGAAACCACAACGAGACGCCATTGTAATGGGCGAGCGCCAGGCGATAGCCCTTGGGCAGGAAACAGAGCCCGCGCACGGTGGTCGGCGCCTCGAAGGATTTGACCGCGCCCGCTTCGTCGCGCGCGCTCGCTCGGCGCCCCGCGGCCCACGCGACCGCGCCGGCGCGCATCGCCAGCGCGTCGATCCAGCGCCCCTTCTCGTCGGCGACCTCTTGCAACGAGCCGTCGGCGCCGACGCTCACGACGCGGCCGTCGTCGCCGCCGGTGACGAGCCGCTTGCCGTCGGCGCGGGCGATGAGGATCGCGCCCTTGGGATGCGCGCCGATGCGCTTTTGCGCGCCGGCCTCGCCGAGGAGGACCGCGCCGTCGGCGAGCGCCAGAGCCGGCTCGCCGTCGAGAAACGCCGCGGCCACGACATGCGCGCCCGCCGGCAGGGGCCGCACGTGCTGGGTCAGCGAAGACGTCGGCTCGGCCATTGCGGAACCCCCCGGCGCCGCGGCGATCAGGCGGCGCAGGCGAGGAAGCCCTCGCGGATTTCGTCCTCGTCGAGGTCGCGGCCGATGAACACGACCTTCGACTCGCGCTTTTCGCCCGCCTTCCATTCGCGCTGCGGCTCGCCGTCGAGCATCATGTGGACGCCCTGGAAGACGAAGCGCTTGGGGTCGTTCTTGAACGCGACGATGCCCTTGCAGCGCAGGATGTTCGGCCCCTGCTCCTGCGTCAGCCGGTTGATCCACGGCATGAACTTGTCGGGATCGACGTCGCCTTCGAGCCGCGCCGCGATCGATTGCATGTCTTCGTCGTGGTAGTGCTTGAGGCCGTGATCGCGATGATGATGGCCGTGATGGTCGTGATCGTGGTGGTCGTGATCGTCGACGGTGAGGAATTCCGGCTCGATGTCGAGGATGCGGTCGAGATCGAAGGCGCGCCGCTCCAGCACGTCGGCGATGGCGACGTCGCAGTTCTGCGCGCGATGAAGCGTGGCGTAGGGGTTGATGGCGCGGATGCGCGCTTCGACCTCGCGCAACTCCGCCGCGGAGACCAGATCCGTCTTGTTGAGGACGATGACGTCGGCGAAGGCGATCTGGTTCTTGGCCTCGGGCGCGTCGCGCAGGCGCGCCGCGAGCCACTTGGCGTCGGCGATCGTCACCACCGCGTCGAGCCGCGCCGAAGCGCGCACGTCCTCGTCGACGAAGAAGGTCTGCGCCACCGGCGCCGGGTCGGCCAGGCCCGTCGTCTCGACGATGATCGCGTCGAACTTGCCCTTGCGCTTCATCAGCCCCTCGATGATGCGAATGAGGTCGCCGCGCACGGTGCAGCAGATGCAGCCGTTGTTCATCTCGAACACTTCCTCGTCGGCGCCGACGACGAGTTCGTTGTCGATGCCGATTTCGCCGAATTCATTGACGATCACGGCGTATTTGCGCCCGTGCGGCTCGCTCAAGATGCGGTTGAGCAAGGTGGTCTTGCCGGCGCCGAGATAGCCGGTGAGCACGGTGACGGGGATTTTTTCGGGGGCGGCGTCGGTCATGGCGGTCAAGCGCTCGGCTCCGGACGGGTCAGGATGGGGTGAGGCCATGCATATAGGCGGCGCGAGGAGAAATGGGTAGGGGCGGGCGAGAAGCGCCCTGCCCGTCGCCGGACGACATTCACACATCTGGCGCCGGTGCGGAAACTCGCCCCGCCCCTCACCCTGCCTCTCCGCCGCAAACGCGTAGCGTTTGGCGGGCGCAAACGGGGAGAGGGGAAGAAAGGCGCGCAAGACCCCTCGCCCCGCGAAGCGGGGAGAGGCAGGGTGAGGGGCCTGGGTGATTGGCCGCAGGCTTCGCCAACTGAGTGAATCCGCTGGGCCGCCCGGCGACAACGCTTGAGACTTTCGGCCCGTTCATGGCATCTGGTCAGCATGACTAGAATCGCGACGCCGCCCAAGCCCGCGCGCCCGCCCGGGCGTTGGCTTCTGCAGGACGCCAAGGCGCGCTTCAGCGAACTCCTGCGTCGCGCGCTCAGCGAAGGACCGCAGCATGTGACCGTGCATGGGCGTGAAGAAGTGGTCGTCGTCGCCGCGGACGAATTTCGCCGCCTCGCGGGCGAGGGCGCCGGCGCGGCGCTGGTCGCCGCGATGCAGGCCTCGCCCTATCGCGACGTCGACATCGAGCCGAGCCGCGCCGAGCGCTCGACCGTGCGCGACGTCGAATGGTGACGGTCGCGACGCGGGCGACTTCGAAATGGCGCGCGTCGCCGTCTTCAACCCGTGGCGCGACGGCCAGGCCGCGCGAACGTGAGGCGGGAGTTATGACGACAGCGCGCAAAACCGTTGCCCCTGCCACCTACCCTCGCTTCCTCGGCTTGGGTCCGCGTCCGCGCCTCGCCGTTTCCGCGCGGGGTGACGGCGTTGGGCAATCCGGGAACGAGGACGCGAGCAGGACGGGCCATGGAGCGAAGATTGGCGCGGCGGGCGCGTTCCATCAATAAAATGCACTGTCACCGTAATTCCGCCGATTTACGATCCGCCCGGCGAATGGGCGGCGCGTGTCAGGCGGGGGACGCGTTAGCTATGGAAGCCGGATGGCGAAGACGCGTACGCTTCGCCCGGAACGGGACCGCCCCGCTTTCCGCGGCCGGGGGAAGGGGTCGGGATGAAGGGCGTCCCGGCAAGATTTCGACGGCCTGCGGCCCGTTGAACAAAAGGTCGTCGTTTATCGAAATTCACGAATTTCGAGAATCGACGCGATAGGCCCCTTTTAGGGGAGTTGAACGCGAGGGCCTTGCGCGGGCGAGGTAAGAGGGAATTAGATCAAATCATCAATTATGGGGATTGCGAACATGCTTCAGCCTGCCTCACGGGGGTTGTTGGGGTCATCGTCTGCACCGGGAAGCCAATCCCCTCGCGCCGTTCGTGCTGGTGACCGCTGATGCACAAGTGGATAATGACAGGGGCTCATCTCATTGCGGCGGTTTTTTATTTTGCCCGCGCACTCCTCAAGACCATCGTCATCGGCGGCCTCGTGATACTGACACCTATCCTCCTTGTTGCCATTTTTTTTGTGATAAAAGATCGCGCGCCGTCTGAGCCGCCGCAGCAAAGTGAGCAGGGGCACGAGCCTCGGACAGCGCAGATTAGACGATTTAAGGACCTTTGCAGCACGAAAACTCTATGCGAGCAATTTGCATCAACAAGGCAGGCGTGTGCGACGGCAGGAAACTTCAAGACTTGCATGAGCATAAAAATGGCGGATTTCTCAACCGCTCAAGATGAATGCAACGTTGATGGAACGTTGATCTTCCAACCGGCCGATTTGCCTAATTATTTTGAGTGTCTTTTCTACGCGCTGAAATAATCAACTTTGTATCATCGTGTAATATTCTGATCATCACTTTCGATATGGAATTTGGGAGTTACATATTTTCACACCGGCAACTTTACGGCCCATATACCGCCCCAATGAGTCTATCGACAAATTCACAGTTGGCGTAGGCCCAACAAAGATACATTCTATCTTCAATTGACTGCCCGCGTTGGCAAGCGGTAATTCAATATACGGAATTAGCATACTGCTGCCTTCTCGAAATTTTATATCTAAATCAATATAATTACTGTGCACTTGCGAGACAACTCTCCACTCTGCCTCCTCGTGAGTAATTGCTCACGTCCCCTTTCGGCGTGACGGATGCGTCTAATTGACTCATGGGGTCTGAAGGGTCTGGCGCAAAGGCGGCGAATCTGAATCGTTGCGAGGATGGCCGCCGGACCGGACATT
>Ga0181539_1004981_pt1 | contig 11030 bp, 10 predicted proteins | sample PEATcosm2014_Bin_46_FD_119767 | JGI IMG/M metagenome (GOLD analysis project Ga0181539, IMG submission 119767) | Peatland microbial communities from MTU Mesocosm Facility, Houghton, MI, USA - PEATcosm2014_Bin23_60_metaG | ecosystem: Environmental > Terrestrial > Soil > Wetlands > Peat | place... | reverse complement strand
TTACAGGTGCTTTCGCAACGCCCGATCCCGAATTTAGAGGTCGCTATACGAAAACGCCCGTCGTTATTCGAGATTTAACCGGACAGTACTGATTAGGATTACGATTACGATAAACGGCGCTGGGTTCTGCGCTCGCACAGGCGAGGCTCCTGTACCACGCTTTTTCAAAGGGCGCCAGCGTGACCGAGCGCATCCACGTCAGCCAATCCGTGGACGAGACGCTGGCCCTGGGCGAACGGATCGGCCGCGCGGCACGGCCGGGCGACGTCGTCGCGTTGTTCGGCGGCCTGGGCGCGGGAAAGACGGTCCTTGCGAAAGGCATCCTGCGCGGCCTGGGCGGCGACCCGGCCGACGCCACCAGCCCGACCTTCACGCTGTTGCGGCAATACCAGGCCCGGCTGCAGTTGCATCACTTCGACGCGTACCGGCTTGGCGCACCGCGGGAACTCCTCGAGATCGGCGCCGAGGAGGCGTTCTACGGCGACGGGATCTGCGTGGTCGAGTGGGCCGAGCGCGTTCTGGAGGCGTTGCCTCCCGACCGGCTGGAGATTCACCTGGAAGTCCGCGGCGAGGCCCGGCGCGAGGTCCGGCTCTCCGCCGCCGGCCCGCGCGCGGAAGCGCTGCTCGGTCAATTAGGGGTGTAATTTCGCTCGAAATGGCGCAACACATCACCCCAGCCTGAGACGTTTCCGCCCAGGATGCGCACCGGCGTGATGTTCGTCACCCGCCAGGCGCCGTCTGTCTCTTTCCGGAATTCGGCCGCCCATTCCGAGATCCCCGACCACACCGGGTATTCCCGTCCCCCGCCTCCTGAAATGCCCAGTTGCACGTGGGCCATCGTGCCGACAACGTTCACGGTCATCCATTGGATTTTCGGGTTCGCGCGGGCGTCACCGCCCAGGAATCTCGTCGCCAGGGACCTGAGGTGCGTCCGGGTCATGGTCTGGTCGCCGTAGTCCGCGGAAATGGACGAGAAAAGGAGGTCAACGTCCCCTTTTGCCGCTGCATCCGCCATCTCCTGCGCTGTCCGCTCGATGCGCTTCTTATCGGTTACGATGAGCCGGTTCAGCAGCATCGCCAGGGCCACGGCGCCGAGAATTGCCAGCGCAATCCGCACCTGGCTCAGCGCGACATTCATGGTTTACGTTCTCCTCCCCGGATGCTATCATCCATTCCGAAGGAATTTCTGTCAACCTCCGGAGGCGGCGTGCGGATCCTGGGAATAGATTACGGGGACCGGCGGATCGGGCTGGCCATGAGCGATCCGGGCGCCATCATCGCTCGCGGTCTTCCGACGCTCAAGAACGAGGGCGAGGCTGAAGCGCTCGCGGCGATCCGCCGGCTGGTGGAGGAACATGAAATCGCCGAGATCGTCGTCGGGCTCCCGCGAAACATGGACGACTCGCTCGGCCCGCAGGCGCACAAGACGATGCGGTTCGCCGAGGGGCTGAAAGTCCTGGGCTGTAAGATCCATCTCGTGGATGAGCGCCTGACGACGGAGCAGGCGAGGCGGGCGATGACCGAGGCGGGACTCTCCCGCGGGCAGCAGCACCGCCGCGTGGACCGCGTGGCGGCGCAACTCATACTGCAGATCTACCTGGATTCCGCCCGAATGCCGAGGCCGGAGGATTGAAGCCTTCAGCACGAACCCTGCGCAGGCTGAGAGGCTCTATTCTCTCGAGACTGCGCAGGGCTTGCAGCCGGGCGTTGGGCGCGGCTTACTTCCTGGCCTTCCTCGCCGCTTTTTTGTGCGCCCTCTTCACGAGCGTTTTCTTCTTCGCCACGCCTCTCACCTCCTCTTTCCAAAGGAAAAACCCCTCAGTGCAGATCAGTTCATTCCGCATGCAGGTCGGGGATGGCGACCTTCGAGTCCTCGGCGACGCCGTTGCTGGAAAACCAGCCCGCGGGCATTTCGAGGGCGAAACGACAGTCGGTGCGCGAACGGTGAGCCTCCAGCGAGTGCGCCTCCATCTGCGCGATGTTGGCGATGACGCCGTTGGCCTTGATAAAAGCGATGCTGAGCGGGACATAGGTGTTCTTCATGTAGAAAGTCAATACCTCGTCGCGCGGGAAGACGAAGAGCATTCCCTCATCGGCCTCCAGGCTCCGACGGAACATCATTCCGATTTCCCGCTGCCGGGGCGTGCAGGCGGCTTCGACAGCCAGCTTCCGGCCGCCGAGTTCGATCTGGACCTTCTCGAGGCGCTGCGGCTCCGGCCCGCGGTCGCACGCAACCGCCAGGAGCAGGCAGACGGCCGGCAGGCCGCTACGGCTGAGCTTTCTCAGCTTCATCGTGAATGAGGACATCCACGTCCTTAGGCGGATCGAACTCGAAGGTGGAATCTCGGACCGAGTTGTTGAGGGTGATCTGGCTGAAGGTGTGGGTCTCGACGACCTCGTCCTTGCTCTTGTACTGGCGCACCTGAACCGGCAGCCAGGAGCGGGTGTCTATCCAGAAGATCAGGCGGCCTCTCGCGTAAGTCGTGCCGCCCTCGGGCGTCATCTCGAGCGGAACCGTTGCCGTGTCCCCGACTTTCTCCACCGGCAGGAGCTTTAGGGTGTACCCGTCCCGAAGCCCGTGCATGTCCCGCGCCAGACCGTATTCGAGCGGATTGCCGGCCTTCTGGTCCTTATCAATATCAATGTCGGCGAGTCGGATGCGTTCGGCCTGCTTGTCCCGCGGGCGGTATACCCAGCCGAACTTCTGGCCGACGTACGAGATCGTCTCGGCCCCGTTCTCAGTGTTCTTGAGGTCGAGCTTCAACAGGCGCGGCGACTTGAACTGGATCGTGCCGGTAAAATGGCTGTCGTCCAGGCCCGTCGCCTGGCGCAGCTTGACGACGTCGGCCTTGAACGTCTTGATTTTCTTCCGCACCGCCTCCATGTTGTCGAGCACCTGGTCCACCGTGAGCGCCGCCTCCGCCGGCGGCGGCGCGGCGGTCTCCGGCTGAGCGGCCTGCGCCGAATGGGGCGCAGCGAAAATGCACCCGGCGAGCGCCCATGCGCCGAACGCCACGGAAATTCCGGTCCGGATGCGCTTCCGCGTCACGGCTTTTCTTCCTCCAGGATCTTCTGGATGATCGCGCGCGCCTCGTGGAGCGAAGCGACCTCATGATCCGGCTGCGCCACGAACTTGTGCCGATGCGGGCCCTGGACGAGAATCGTCCTCGCGCCGGCCGCCTGGCCGGTCTGGATGTCGTAAAGATAATCGCCGACCATGAGCGCCTCGCCGGGCCGCACGCCGAACCGTTCACAGATCAGGAAGATCGGCTGCGGAGAGGGCTTCGGCGCCGAATCCTCGCGCGAGACGATAAAATCAAATTGCAGCCGGTGGCGCGCCAGGACGGTGTTGACCGACTGCCGGGAGTTCCGCGTCAGCAACGCCGTCCGGATCCCGCGCGTCCGGAGGAAACTCAGCATCTCGACCGCGCCGTCGCAGAGGGCGCACGTTTTGGCCGCGCGGCTCTCGTGGCGGTCGAGGATCTCATCCACGCGCCGCTTCTCGGCTTCACCGGCCGCGGCGCGGTACTCGAGGATCGGCTCATCGGTCCCGATCTCCGCCCGGATCGCGGCGAAGTCCAGGTCCGAATCCACGATCGTATTGTCCAAGTCAAAGATGACGCAGCGCAGCATGGGTCTGACACCTTCCACCTCTTCCCCCGTCAGTATACCGGTTGCAGAAAGCCGCGTCGAGTCTCGCGAGCCAAAGCCGCCGCTTTTCAGCTTCTTCAATCCGCCGCCTGCCGGCTAAGTGCAGCCTTGCGCAAGTCCGAGTGGACTTGCGAAAGGCTGCACTTCCACAGGGGCTTCGCCCCTATGGCGCTCCAAGACGCTCCTTCCCGTCGCGTCTTTCCGCTGTCACCCCTTGGAGGGCCTTTCGCGGCCCTCCAAACCTCCCGCGCCGTACAGCATTTCGGAAGTCCGCACGGACTTCCGAAATGCTGTACTAAGGAGCTCAAGCGCTTTCTCGAGGTCTGTGACGACGGCGGCGTCAGACTGCATCGCGCGGCTGATGTAGCCTGACTCGCGGCGGCGCACATCCGGGGTCCAGTCTGTCAGTTCAGCGCCAGACTGTGACCCCCGGAAAAGTCCTTCGCTGTCGGCGGCACGATGCAATTCACGGGCCAGCCCGGCGTACGTATCGGCGGCGTGCCGAAGCAAGTCAGCGGCTTCTTCGGTTGAATCAGCCTGCTCGTTGAGGAAACGAGCTGCGGTCTGCCGGGCGTGAACAAGCTGCATCCAGACCCAGTGATGCGTGTAGTGCAAATGTCCGGCATCCTTCGCCGGAAGTTCCGGCAACCGGGCCAGGGAGTCGAGCCAAAACTGATAGGCCTGCGAGCCGTAAATGTAGTCTCGTCCGGAGAGGCCGCCGTCGTGCTTACCGCGCCGCCAGTCCTGAACGGCGAGACGCAACGATTCCATGAGGCACATCCGAGGCGGCAACCCGTCGCTTCGCCGGCTGAGGTACACCTGCATCGGACCCAGTTGCGCCAGCGGCAGCCTGAAGGGCATCTCCGTCTTGTGGTAGTCGGTGAACCAGAGCGTGTGGCCTGACTTCTCGTAGCCGTAGATCACGGCCATATCCAAGCACGAACCATAGGCGAGAACCGGCAGGCGCGCGTCAATGGAACGCACGATCCGCTCGCGGACCGGCTCGCGGTTCTGGCTTTTTTGCCCGAACTGGTGCTCACCCGGCAAATCCCATCCGGTGCACTTCTCGATCGCGCGAGTCTCATCGGGCAACTCGGCGACGGCGCAGGAGGCACAGAAGCTCTCCGACCAGCGCAAGCGAAAAGCCACGCCGCTGGCGGCCATAAGATCCGGGTAGCGCCAAGGGCGCTCGGTGACGGCAAGCGCAGCCTCCAGCGCGCCGACGTAAGTGCAATCGCGGTTCAGTCCCCACCCGAGTCGTGGGACACCTTCGATCCAGACCGCTGATCCCTCGCGCTTGAGCGACGGTTGAGGCCGAGGTCCCGCTGCCTCGGCGAAACGCTTCAATTCAGTCCAGTTGGCGAACCCGTAGTCCTGGGCCAATGCAAACTGGACGTCGTTAAGCGTGACCTTGGCGGCAAGAATATCAGCGGATGACGCGGACGCTAAACGCTGCAATCGCCGGAGGACGGGGCAAGCGGACGGGTCCCCAGCACGGTGGGCCTTGAGCACGTCTTTGGCCTTGTGCTTGAGCTGGTCCAGATTCGGACGAGACGGGAGTGCACGCGGCATGAGGCACCTTCCTTTCCCTCGCGCCCTGGACCTGCACGCAAGGGCAGAAAAGAAGGTTGAGGCAATTACTTGAAGAGGGTGGACTCAGTCCTACCCGCAGGTCGGGAGGCGCCCACTTCCTGCGCCTGTCGGGATGATAACACTCATGGGGGCTGCTGTCAAGATGCGTTTGCATGAAAAAGGAAAGACTAACGTACGAGCTCTGTGGCCTTGTCTGGAGGTTGCCGGAAAAGGCGATCCCGGCGGGTCGGAGCCGGAATGCTCCGGCCCACCCGGGACCGCAACGCGCTCTTGATGGTTAGAACAGCCCGACCACCTTCCCGGTTTTCATGTTCAGGTCCACGTCAAAGAAAGCCGGGCGGCTGGGCAGGCCGGGCATCGTGCGCATGTCGCCGAGCAACGGATAGAGGAATCCGGCCCCGACGGAGGCGCGGATGTCCCGGACGGGGATGCGGTAGCCCTTCGGCACGCCCTTCCAGCCCGGGACGTGGCTGAGGCTCAGGTGCGTCTTGGCCATGCAGATCGGCAGGTTGCCATAGCCGAGCCTCTCGTACAGCGCCACTTTCTCGTCCGCCACCGGCTGGAAATCCACGCCGTCCGCGCCGTACACGCGCGTGGCGATCGTCTCGATCTTCTTCTTGATCGGCATGTCGAGCGGATAGAGGAACTCGAACCGCGTCGTCTTGTCGGAGGCGGAGAGGACCGCCTCGGCCAGCTCGACCGCGCCCGCACCGCCCCTGGCCCAGTGGTCGGATTTCACCGCCGCCTCGGCCCCGGAACTCTGTGCGATTTTCCTGAGCAGCTCCACCTCGCGGTCCGTATCCGTGGCGAAGGTGTTGATGGCGACGACGACCGGCACGCCGAAGAGGCGGGCGATCTGGATGTTCTTGACCATGTTCGCGGCGCCTTTTTCGAGCGCGGGGAGGTTCTCCTCGACCAGTTCCTTCGGCAGCGGCTTGCCCGCCACGATCTTGCCGACGCCGCCGTGCATCTTCAGCGCGCGGACGGTGGCCACGATCACGACGCAGTTCGGGACCAGCCCGCTGATGCGGCACTTGATGTCCATGAACTTTTCCATGCCGATGTCCGCGCCGAAGCCGCTCTCCGTGACGACGTAGTCGGCCAGCTTCAACGCGATCTGGTCGGCGACGATCGAGTTGTTCCCGTGCGCGATGTTGGCGAAGGGCCCGGCGTGAACGAAGGCGGGCGTGCCTTCGAGGGTCTGCATCAGGTTCGGGCGGAGCGCGTCGTTCATGAGCACGGTCATCGCGCCGGCGCAGCCGAGGTCCTCGGCGGTCACGGGGTTGCCGGAGCGGTCGGTGCCGATGACGATGCGGCTCAGGCGCTCGCGCAGGTCTTCGCTGCTGGTGGTGAGCGCGAAGATCGCCATGACCTCGCTGGCCACGGCGATGTCGAAGCCGCTCTCGCGCGGATAACCGTTGTCGCGGCCGCCGAGGCCGCAGACGATCTGGCGCAGCGAGCGGTCGTTCACGTCAACCACGCGGTTCCACGTGATCGTGTACGGGTCAATGTTCAGCCGGACGACGCGGGCGCGCTCTTCCGGCTTCATGCCGGAGGGCATTTTCGCCTTGATGCCGAGCCGGCGGGCGCGGCGGAGGAGCGAGGGCGCCCATTCGTCCTTCGGGAACAGCGCCTTGTAGAGCTGCTTGTCGGTCATGTTGCGCTCGTGCATGATCCGCGCATCAATGGCCGCGGAGAGCAGGTTGTGGGCGACGCCGACGGCGTGGATGTCGCCGGTCAGGTGGAGGTTGAAGTCCTCCATCGGCACGATCTGGCTGTAGCCGCCGCCGGCCGCGCCGCCCTTGATGCCGAAGGTCGGCCCCATGGAGGGCTGGCGGATGCAGGTGAATACTTTTTTCTTGAGATGCGCGCCGAGCGCCTGCGAGAGGCCGACGGTGGTCGTCGTCTTGCCCTCGCCCAGCGGCGTGGGGGTGATCGCGGTCACGTCAATGTACTTGCCCTGCGGCTTCCGGGCCAGGCGGTCGCGCACGGTCAGGTGCACTTTGGCCTTATAGTTCCCGTAAAACTCCATCTCCTCCGGCAAAATCCCCGCTTCCTCGGCCACCTGACGGATCAGCTTCATCTTGCACGCCTGGGCGATGTCAATGTCGCTGGGCACGCTGATCTTGCTGACTGCCATGCTCGCTCTCCTTTCTGGTTTTGCGACGGCCATGCCGCCGGCCAATCATTTCGAGATGCAAAACCTGAATTGTATCAGAGATTCCGCGCGCGTCAAGTGAACTCGCCGCGCACCGCGCGACAGATTCGGAAATGGGAAGCGTTTTCTTTGTTCGTAATCGTAATCCTGATCGTGCTCGGCCTTAATCCGGCTGGGAGGGAAACGGCGATTACGATTACGAGGAGGAAAGCAATGTGAACGGCCTAGCGTTCTCTATCCAAAGTCGAAATGCGGCGCGTCAATCCGGCCTGACCGCTGCAATCCACTCGACCTTGGCGTCCTTCTGAGCGACCTGCTCCGCCTCCTGCGTCTTACTGTCAAGGTATTCCTTCTGCAGGACGTCGAGCACGTCGGCGTCGGCCATGGATTCGCGAAGGACGATATGATAGCCCCAGGGCGTCGCGACCGGCTCGGAATAATCGCCGGGCTTCAGGGCTGAGACGACCACGGCGAACTCTTTGCCGAAGGCGTCAATCGGGACGCAGCCGAGGTCGCCGCCCTTCTCGCGGCTGACGTTGTCCTCGGAGACATCCCGCGCGACGTCCTGGAAGCGTTCGCCTTTTCGGAGGCGCGCGAGCGCCGCTTCGGCCTTCTTCAGGGCCTCGGCGCGAACCCGATCCGGCGCATCGGCAAAGTCGGGCTGCTGGAACGTGTTGAAGAAAATCTGGTAGAGCTTCGCATAGCGGCGCGCCACGACCGGCTCTTCCTTCTGCAGGAATGCGGTCCGCTTCTCGCCCTCGGGATACTGCGCGTCCCACATCGCCTGGGCATAACGCTGAAGCCCCTCATTATTTCGAATCTCCTGGCGCAACTCGTCCAGCGTGAGATACTGGCTCTGCATGAATGCATCCAGGGTGGGAAAGCGGCAACAGGGACAACCGAGCGACGGCGGGGTCTTCCTCATATCTTCCAAAACCTGCTCGACCAGATCAGCCGGAACGGAGATAGCGTTTGCAGCCAGGAATTGGCGCATGGCGGCCAGGCGGATCCGGCGCTCGAGCCTGAACTCGCGCACCCACGAGGCGTCCACGTTGGAAGATCCGGGCGGGATGGCCATGGCGACGTCCTTCTCAAGCACCGGCTCGCCGTTGACCTTCACCAGCACCGTGTTCGAAGGCAGCGGCGGCGATTCGGCGACCGGCGCCGTCTGGGACGAAGCGGCGCGGACCGGGGCGGGGATTGCAGCGCCGGGGGCAGGACCGGCCGGGTTGAAGCGCCGCCACAACATCGCCGCGCCCACCAGGACGAGCAGCACGCCCGCCGGAATCAGCAGGAACCGAATCTGCATGCGATCGCCGTCAGCCATACGTCACCCGTTTCATGCCGTCGGAGGGTCCGGGCGGGCTGTCGAGCCGCACCCGCCCTTCCACTATCCAGCCTACACCCTGCGGCGCGCAGCGTCAAGATCGCGCCTAGCGAGGGGCGCGTCTTGACAGGGGCGCTTCCATATGTTACGTATTACTGTGTAATATTTTTCATAGGGGAGACGGCCATGAAATTCATGTTGACGGCCTGTGTGGCCGGCGCGCTTGCGGCGCTGCCGGCCGCCTTCGGCCAGACACCGGATGAGAAGCCGGCCGGGATTAACGTGCTCGCCGCAGAGACGTTCATGGCGGACATCGCGCAGAACGTGGCCGGCGACCGGGTGCATGTCGAATCCATGATGCCGTTCGGCGTGGACCCGCACACCTATGAGCCGTCGCCCGGCGACATCCGCAAGGTGACGCAGTGCCAGGCGCTGATCGTGAACGGCGCGGGCTATGAAGAGTTTCAGGAGCGGCTGCTGAAGAACGCCGGCGGGGAACATTTCGTGATCGTGGCCTCCGAGGGCCTGACCAGCCGGAACGCCCGTGAAGGCGAGGTCGCGGAGATGAGCGACGAGGACGCCGCCGACGCCATCACCGGCTCCGCCGACGGCCTGAAGGCGCAGCCGGTCGCCGCCGGCAAGGACCCCGCATCCGCCGCAGTCCTTCCACAGGAATCGGGCCTGTTCACGGTCGAGCTGGTGAAGATGGAGGACGGTTCCTTCGGCGGATTCATCGCTTACGCGACCGACGAAACGGCCGATTTTCAGGTCGCGGTCGGCGCGGGCGAAGCCCGGGTGCTCAAGGCGGGCAGCGCGGAAGCGACGGCGGCCGAGAAGACGCTGGCGCTCAACGCCCCCGCTTTGAAGCGCGGATACGTCGTCGAACTGGCGAAGGGCGGGAAATATGTCCTGGCTTTGACCGGCTTCCGGTCGCGCGAGACGCCGCTGCTCATCGGCCCGTTCGGCGAACCGCCCCACCGCGGCGATCCGCACTTCTGGCTCGATCCGAACAACGTCATCCGCTACACGCTCAACATCCGCGACGGGCTGAGCCGGGCCGATCGGGGCGGCGCGGCGATCTACGCCAGAAATGCCGAAACGTACATCGCCGAACTGAAGAAACTCGATGCCTGGATCAAGGAGCAGGCGGCGCGCGTGCCGGCGGAGCGCCGGATGCTCGTGACGAGCCACGACTGCTTCGGCTATTTCGCCGACCGCTACGGCTTCAGGGTGATCGGCACGATCGTCCCGAGCGTGAGCACGGAAGCCGCGCCCTCGGCGCGGCAGATCGCCCGGTTAGTGGACCGGGTTCGCGCCGCCCACGCGCCGGCGATCTTTGTCGAACCTGAAACGAACCCGCAGTTGGCGCTGCAAGTCGCCCGGGAGACCGGGGTGAAGGTCGTCACCGATCTCTACCTGGAGACGCTCAGCGAACCGGCCGGGCCGGCGCCGACCTATATGAAAATGATGCGACATAACGTGACGCGGATCGTCGAGACCCTGTTGCCGGGCGAACCGAAATGAAAGGCGCGGGCCATGGCTGAGCCGCCGTCGGCGGAAACCGCCATGATCGAACTGGAAGGGCTCACCGTGAGGTACGACGGCAAGCCCGCGATCGAGGACCTGAACGTGCAGATTCCGGCCGGCGAGCGCGTGGCGCTCGTGGGGCCGAACGGCGCCGGGAAATCCACCCTCTTCAAGGCCATCATCGGACTTCTGCCGTTCCAGGGCTGCGTGCTGATCCACGGGCTGCCTTACGGGGACCACCAGGACTGCGTCGCGTACGTGCCGCAGCGCGAGGAGGTGGATTGGCGGTTCCCGGTGACCGTCAGCGACGTCGTGATGATGGGCCGCTACGGGCGGTTCGGTCGCCTGCGATGGCCGCGCCGCGAGGACAAGGAGGCGGTCGCGCGCAGCCTGGAGGAAATGGGCATCACGGAGTTGGCCGAGCGGCCCATCTCGATGCTGTCGGGCGGGCAGCAGCAGCGGGTCTTCCTCGCCCGCGCGCTCGCGCAGGATCCGCATGTCATTCTCCTCGACGAGCCGTTCACGGGCGTGGACGTTCCGACCCAGACGGCGACGCTCGCCCTGCTCGAACGGTTGCACGCCCGCGGCGTGACCGTCTTTGCCTCCACGCACGATCTGGACCTGGCGGCGTCGCAGTTCGAGCGCGTGCTGCTGATCAACGGCAGGATCATCGCCTGCGGCAAGCCGGCGGAGGTCTTCACGCACGAGAACGTCGCCCGCGCTTTCCAGGGAAAAATCCTGATGGTCGGCGGCGCGATGGTCGTGGACCATTGC